>MWWH01000160.1_pt1 | contig 17723 bp, 18 predicted proteins | sample 1047231 | NCBI WGS metagenome assembly MWWH01 (sample SAMN06349967, study PRJNA376086) | soil metagenome | isolation source: MG3-2 sample Antarctic (ecotone) soil | place: Antarctica | collected 2015-01-13 | reverse complement strand
GGAGAATGAAGCGGCGCGGTTCAAGGTCGAGCGCGAAATCTACGATCTGACACATGCGCGGGTCGAGACGGAGGAATGGTCTGAGTTTGTTAGTGGCTGAGGCTTCGGTGTGCACAGAAAATCTAAGGGGCGCTGCCTTCCACGGGCGCGCCTCTTTTGCTTTAATCATCGCCGCATGTGGCGACAGCTTGCCTTTTAAGACTTGGACGTGCAGGTCGGGACGGCTTTTGCGGAGTTTGCGCAACGCGTGCTGGCGCGCATTGCCACTCGGGGTAACATTTACAATGTCAATGTTTTCTAGTTTGGGTGGTCGGCCCTGTTTTCTCTGCGTCGCCTGATCTATCAAATCAAGTGCCTCTTTATCTTCCGCACGGATGAGAACTCGCCCGCTTTCATCCGCTCAAGGATGTCGGGACGGTCGCGGGCAATGCGCGCGGTAAGATAGTCAGCATTAGAACTGCCACGTAAACAGGTGTTGATAACACCTCTATTTCTCCCCCGTCCTAACTCCCCATGCTTCGTCAGTGCTTTTGCAGCTAGCGCCCGCGTCTTAACAATTGCTACGCTCTCCTGAACGTCAACGCCGATCTCGGCTTTTAGGTTATGTTATTACCATTGAAGCCACCGAGCGCATGGGCGTGATACTGGAAACTAAGCACCACCACAAGCCCGCCCCGAAGCGCACACCGCCACTGTGAGCGCGTTTCAGGGGTCAATGCACACCGCAGCATACCCTCTTCAGCACAGAGCAGATGTAAGCCCCGAAAAACCTGACACACATACGCTGCGCGTCTCTTCGGGGTATCGACGGGGAAGCCTCGAATAACCCCGCTCCGGCTTTGTTCGGGCCTTCGGGGTATGGTATAAGCCGCCGCCATGCCGATGACCAAACAAGAGGTCGCCGACTTCCTTTCCGTGAGCACGCGAGCCGTTGAAAGCTATGCCGCCAAGGGGAGACTCTCAGTCACCTATACGAAGGGCAAGCGGGGGCAGATAGCGGTCTTTGACGATGGGGAAGTGAAGCGGCTCAAAGACGAACTGGCGCAACCGGCCTACCCTCAGCGGCCCGGCGTCTCAAGCCCCGAACAACCACACACACAAGCCATCGTGCCTTTCGGACGTTCGGGGCTAGTGCCGATAGGTGCCGGCGAGGGGGCTTCCGTCTTAGAGGCGTACCGTCGTTTCGTGCCCGTCGCGGACAAGCTGCTACTGAAGCTGGATGAGGCGTCGGCGCTCACGGGGCTGTCACGCGGGATACTGAGGCAAGCGATTGAAGACAAGAAACTCAAAGCGCGGATCATCGGCAAAGGGTGGCGGGTGAAGAGGGATGATCTGGATGCTTACGTGCGGAAACTCTAACGCGTCGGAATGACGCCAACAGTATCAAGATCATTCCCCTACGTGTCGGCGAGCACCCCGTCCAATATTAAGAATCCCTATCTGAATCCCATAATGTTTTGCCTGTGATGCTCATGATTAGGCTGTAATCAGCAAGTTACGAAGCGGCATGCGGTTTGTTACGACTCAACCGTTAACTGTTTGACTTGTACAGTACACCCCGGCACTCCCGCCCTGAGTCCCCTGGCGGGAGCGCCCCCTTCACCTAATACGGTACGACGAATATGAGATTACATCCTCAGCACAAAGTGAGCACTCAAATCATTGGTAATTTCCGGCGCGATGAAACAGGCATGGAGACGGTCGAGTGGGCGGTAGTCGCCGCCGTGCTCGTGCTTGGGCTAGTCATCGTCTTCGGCCATCTCGGCACAACAACCAGCGCCAAGATCGGTCAACTCGATAGTTCCATCAGTTCAGCCAGTGCCCCCGCTGCTCCCCCCGGTGGAGGCACCCCAGGCGGCGGCAACAGCGGAGGGAACGGTGGAGGCAATGGAGGCAATGGTGGAGGCAACGGCGGCGGTAAGAAATGAAACCACCAATCATCAACCCTTGACCTAGCGACTTCAGCGGCACGCGATGACGAAGAATCATAGTCCGTTATTCTTCTCCCCGACTTCAGTCGAATAGCGAACTATCACCACCCGCCGGCTCTTGTGGCTTGCGGGTGGTTCGCTTTATTGAAGCGTGGCGATTTAGACGCTTACGTGCGGAAGCTATGAACGGGAGAGGTCATTCATACAACAGTCTCGCCTCGACGCCGTAAACAGCCCCCACCCGCTCGGCAACCACCCGTTTTTCCACCAGAGGATACTCAAGCAATAGCCTCTCGTAAGCTGCGCGCGCCGCATCATAGGGATTCTTAGCGGCGGCTACTTCAAGCCCCATCACCGCACATAATTGCTTGGCCGCTGTTTGCGCGTTGTGCAATTCCACCGTGGTTTCAGTCACCACCGCTTGTTTGCTCTTATCAAAGTATTCCTTCACCACCACCTTGCGTATCAGGTGAGACAATCCGACCGCTTTAGCCTGCCGTACCACCGGGTTATCCGGCATGATCTCCCCGATGTCCGCCCTCATGTGACTGGCGAGCGTCCCGATCACCTCATCCGTGTGGATTCTGGCTTCCTGCATGCGCTCAGCGATGCGCCGGCGTATGTAAGGTTTGGCAAGGTTTTCGGAAGCGACTTGTTTCAGCGTATCAGGCGTCCCGGAATAGCCCGCGTCCCGCGCCGCCTGTGTCGCGTTGCCGCCGTTGGAGAGGAAACTTTCTATGAAATTCGCTTGCTTGTTGGTTAGTCCGTTATCGTTCATCGAGCGCCTCTATGGACAGTTTTACTATCCTGTGAATTTGAAGCATGGGCGTGGCCGTTTTCATCTGCTGCTCTTTTCTCCGGATACCCCCCCCGCCTTGCTTACTTTCGTCATTGGCAGAACACAATCGACATTAGCAGCCCCACTGAATAATCATTGACACTGCACGCGCGCAAGCATAGAGTCGCGCCCTCGCTTCGGTTCCAACAGGCTGGCCTTCAGAGCTTTGCACCTGCCCTTCAGACCAACCCGCCCCCGCTTTCATGTGCTGCTGTGCGGATGCAGCCTTAGTCCTCAGTAAGGAGTAAATTAGATGCCTCAGCTAAATAGAATCGCATTCACGATACTAACCTCGGTCGTACTGTGTCTCGGCGCAGCAACGATGGCGCGAGCCGACACCATAACTTTTACCGGCAACCGCGTGGCCTTAAATAACCCGCCCCCCGCTCCGAACATCGGACGATGCGGCGGCGCGCCAAACCTCCTGGTCAGTCCCAGCACTGGCACCGGCACTTCCAACTTCGGGGCGTTCACCACGCAGGAGAGTTTCTGCGTCGACCCGCTCACGGGGATTCTCTCGAACGGACTCTTTACGTTCAACTTCGCTAACGGGAGCACCCTTCTGGGCACGACCACCGGGCAATCTATGCCACCAGTAAACAACCTCCAGCTCACCTCATTTATATTCAGCATCACGGGCGGCACCGGTTTGTTCACCGGTGCGACGGGAACTCTGTTGGGCAACGCACAGGTAACGTTCTTACCGACTGGCTTTACCAACTCCACGCTCAACTTCAACGGGACGATAAACACCGTACCCGAACCAGCGACGCTCGTGCTACTCGGCACCGGTTTAGCTGGTCTCGCCGCGAAGGTACGCAGGAGGCGCAAAGGCTAAAGTCTCCCTACTGGGAAATCAGAGAGGGGCAGGGCATCACGCCTTGCCTCTTTTCTTTTGCGGCGCGGCTTGAATGCTTCTCGCCCGCGCCCGAATTAACCGGGCGGTCCAAACCCCTAATTTTCGTCCAAATTAGAGGCACGCTGCTCGTCATATCTCTGCATTGTTGTTGACTTACGGCCACGGGGTATATAAGGTTGCGCCGCGTTGAAAGCTTAGTGACTGATCCCAAGAGACTAGCTACGCCTGCACTCGCACGTCTGCACTCCCGCCGGAGCCTCTTCCGACCAGACTTATGCTCAATCCACGCGGTAGAGATACAGCTATCGCAGGTACAGCTACCGCACCTGTCTTTTAGTCATCCGCCTACCACTCGCGAAAGGAATGCAACCATGAGACGAAGTATCAACGTGATCGCCCTCGGGCTCTTTTGTGTCAGCCTGCTTTTCTTTGGACTAGCCTTCCAAGGGAGACGAGCCGGCGGCCAGCAAAGCATTGTGCCTAGCGTGCAAGCTAAAGATAAAGATAACGAGAAAGGTGGATGTCCCGGCAACTGTTCGCTACGCACTTTGAATGGCTGCTACGGATTCACCTTCAGCGGGAACATCGTCGGCTTTGGTCCTATTGCCGGCATCGGGGTGGAAAACTTTGACGGCCAAGGCCATGTCACGATCACTCAGACTTTAAACGTTAACGGCAGGGGGGGCATCCGCGATACGGTAACAGGGACCTATACGGTAAACTCGGACTGCACCGGCTCAACAGTGATCACCCAAACCGACGGGTCGCTAACACACATCGATTTCGTCATCGTCGACAACGGGAAAGAAATTCTAACCCTGCCCACAGACCCCGGGTCTGTTATCACGGGCACTGCGAAGAAGCAGTAAAACTTAAGAAGGGTTGGTTGCGTTCTTCCTGTTTAAGTACTGCCCAAGATTACGGCCACCCGCCTCGGCTCGCAGAAGCGCACGCGATGAGTTGAGGCATCTTCGCGCCGATGGCGAAGCGCTGTTCATGGCGGCATTTGAGCCACGTGATTCATAGCATGTAAGAGTTATTTTGGGCGAAACTTAGGACACAATGACCATTATCGGATGCCACTTTGAAAAGCTGAACCGTCGTTCAGCTTGTTTGAAGAGCGAAAGCACATTCGATTGTGATCGAGGGGCGACCCAAAGCTTCGAGCGTAAATGAACATTGTTCGGTGCGCGGCGCTTGCCGGTGAACATTATGCTTTCTGAAGCGAGCACCATTAGTTGTGCCTCAGTAAAGGCGCATGCTACGCGCCTGCCCCTCGCCGCCTTGCCATTTTATTTCTGTGGGTGGAATATTCCGGGGCGATGAAGTCAAACACCCGACAGTCTGTTATCCTCGCCGCGTTGCTCGCGCTACTCGTCTTCGCGCTCGTGTATCTCTGGCTGATCGGAAGCTTCTATTTGTAATCTCGCTTCCCTCATTGGTCCCCTCATTTTGAATCCGACGCCGGTCATGCGTATCCTGCGGCCTGTTCAACACATTAATCAGGCTCACGCCGCACGTCTCACTCTCTGCGCGTCAACGCATGATTTGATCGCCTGCACCGTGTTAGGCACAGAGACGGGGATGACTATTTCATCCGGCAACGTGTCGTCGGGAAAAGTGCCGTCTCCGAGCGCCGCGATGATCGCTTGTTTGTGTTCGGCGAGGCCCTGCCGCAGCGCATCGCTGACTGCACCTTTCTTGCCTTGCGCACGCAGCTCGTCGCCACTGATGACGAGACGCACGCCTCGTCGCGTGACGACCATCAGCGCGTCATTCATTGTCATGCGGCCTTGCCTTTCTCTCCAACATTTGCGCCATAGAGGTATGCATAGTCATTGGCAATATGAGCCGCAAGGTCGCGCACCTCATCATCATCAAGTGGCGGCACGCATCGAAGCTGGTTAACCCTTGAGAGTTGCGAATAATGCTCGTCTTCAGTCCGCTCCCATGCGTAACGCATCCGACCAAGCCCGTAGGCCAGCAGGCCGTCGTTTCGATGGCCGTCAAGGTATTTTTCGTTTCGATTGCTGGCGCTGCCGTGCGTCGGCCCATCTTGAAAAACTACTTCGCTCTCAGACTTCGGCGCGCTGAGTGCATCAATGATGAATTGTGGGACTGGCGGGAACCCACTTGGAGAGATGACCGCGTAACGTTGGCCCGAGACGTGAAGGGACGGCGGCATCACCAGATACCCCTCATCCCCTCTGGTGTCTATTCCCGGCCCGATCTTGCTGGCACTATTTTTGAATGAGATGCCCGTTTGATTGTCGAAGATGAAGTGAGGACCGCCCGATCCACTCACGTTGCGCCACGCTTCATCAAGCCACTCCCGCCCGTATTTTTCACAGAGATCGTAAACAGAAGTGTCGCCTCCGTGCCTCGGATCAACATCAATGCCAAGCTTACCGAGCATCCGGCCTCCGATGTTTGCCGTCGGGTATTTACTCCACCAATTTTTTATTTTTTCAGGGTCAGTCGAGGCGATTTTCAGCCCGGTTTGAAGGCCTATCTTGCGATCAGTTCTCGGATGCTTGCCCTCGTCACTGCACTCCGAGCCGCAAAAGTGATTTTTACCTTCACACTTCATCACCCACTTGCCTTCTTTTTTGCGCCAATGGTCGGCGCAGGTGCAAGTGCAAACGCCGTCATACACTTCATGGAGCGGGAAAACCGGGATGCCGCGTGCCGCCCACATGAGCGCCCATTCGGTCATGTTGGGGGCGTCCTCAGAAGCGGAATCTTCAAAAACCTCAACAAACTCCTGTGTGACTTCCGAGTAACGCGGTGAAGAAGGCGGCACTTCGCAGGCAATCAAACTCTGCGCGGAAACTACCTCTTCCACCTCTTCTGAGTTACATATATTAGTAGTGGCACTTGCGGTGTGTGTCTCATCATGCACGACGTCCAGCGAGGTCATGTCTAGGCTCGCGCGTCTAGTCTTGAGTCGAGACTCTCTGCGCCGCTTAATCTCTATCTCCAACTTTTCGAGCCATAGGTCGCCGTCGCCGTGCCGTTTCTCTATCGCGTCAGCAACCTTCTCCGCAGAGTCGCACAGGCGGCCTGTTTGCTTATCTGCGTATTCGGCAGCAGGCTGCGTAGCACTCGGTTTCTTTTCCGCTCCGGACTCTTCCCTGCTTCCAAGCTTAGGGAGAGTTTTGATGACCCCCTCGATTTGATCCGCGAGTGCTAACCCCGGATGCGGTTTTATTCCCTTCTCTTCGTTGCCGCACCATTGCTCCGAGAAGCGCGCCCGCTGCACGCCCTCATCAGCGCGCGGCTTCAGATAGTCGATGAACTTGGTTTTCGTTCGTTCGGGCGAGCCGTCAGAATAGAACTTCTGTTTCCCCCGCTCGTCATAAACCAACTCCCCGCCCTTGCGGATCACGAACAGTTGGACGCGGGCGAGGTATTGCCACTCGTCAAGGGCGTTAATCCAATCGCGCACGCGCGCGCGGATCGTGGCATCTTTTCCCGTGAATTGGAGTTGCGCGCCGATAGTCAGATAGTTACGCTCGAACTCTTCAAATGGCTGTCGCCCCCCGCCGTGCGCGCCCTGTAGCGCGGAGACCAAATGCCTTACGCTCGGCGGCATCGTGAAGTCTGGCGTCGCTTCGGTTTCCGGGTTCGCCTTCATGAAATCAAGCAAAGCCCGGCGCGCTATCTCACCGATGACGAGGTTCTGCATCGCTTCGATGTTGCTGTGATCGCGGCGTCGCCAGCGGGCGAACTCTTCGTCGCGGTTGTTCTGGTAGCCGGGAGACGGTTGAGCAGACATTACGCCGCCTCCTTTCGTCCGCCGCGATACGTGCGACGGTGTGCGAAGCGTTGGCGCTGCTGCTCGCGCTCGTATTCTTCAGCGTGCGCTTGAAGGGCGCGCCACGCCCGCGCGGTTTGTCCTTCGGGAATTGGCTGGCCGGGCGTCCAGGTTACGAATCTTGGTTGAAATCGCTGTGGTTGTGCTACACTTTTCATGTTCGTTTGGTCCTGTCTTATACAATCACCCAAAAAAGCGAGCGTCCGAATTTACACTTCGGGCGTTCGTGTGTTCGGTTATCAACAAATGGAAAAGCCCCGATGCTTTCGGCCACGACAACCGAGAGCATCAAGGGCTCTTATTTCGACCATCGCACGGCGGGCGCGTGGCGAAAATTAAATCTAGTTGGCGGTCGCTGAATCTTCAGCGGTCGTGTCGCCAGTTAAAAGCTGCTTGCCTTCCCCGACGACTACGGATTACTCTACGCTAAATGGTCGTCAGGAATGGCGGCTCTAACAATCAAAAGGTGTGGTTATTGCTTCCTACGGCGACCACGCCTTTTTTGTGTCTAAAGAACTGTATTGCCTACTCAGAATAACATAAAACTGTTACCAGTCAAATAAAAACTCAGTAAATGAGCGCCTTTGACGCTCATAAGTCATATTATTACCGTTACCGACTCACTTCCGACCACTTCACATTAAAGCGCCGCAACATTTGTTTTAGCCCCGCGTTGGTCTTCGGTGCCTTGTCCGGGTGAGACTTTCGCAGGCGCTCGGCGGCCTTTGCGATGGTTCGTTCGTCCTTCGGTAAAGAATGTGCGGCCACCTTCACTGCCTGTGTTAGTTGGGTGCGCGTCCACTGTGAAAATTGGCCGGGGCGGTGCGCGTCGAACCGCTCGCGGAGTCTCCGCTCCGTGCTCTTGGCGTGGTCTTGAATCAGTCTTTCAATGTTCGCTTCGGCTGCGCCGAGGTGATCGAGCGCGGCGTGAGCTTCGTCGGTAAGGGTTAGTGTGGCCTCACTAAGCAGCGCCTCACGCAGGCGTGCCCGCAACTCAAGGAAGGTCCTCTCGGCCCACTCTTCCGCCTGCTCAGGACTCTCGAAGTCTGACAGTGGCGCGCCCACACCCGACTCCATCGTTGAGTGTCCGAAGCCCTCCCCCACGCGCTCCGCCTTCGTCTTGACGAGAAGATTCACGGCCCCGTTTTCAATCTTAGTTTCCCCCTCCACCGTCAAAGCAACGGTAAAGGGCTTAAGTTTCCTACTCACCTATTGCTGCCTTCCTTTTTCAATCACGACAAAGCCTCGCTCGCCCGCCGCTCGCTATTTCTCTTCGTTCTCTTTCGTCGGCGGCAGTTGTAAGCGCTGCTCAAAGCGCAGGATGTTATTTTCCAATTCCAATAGTAGGTTCTTGCGCTCTGCTACCGCACGATCTTTAGAGTGCTCGATCTCTTGCTTTAATCCGTTTACTACAATTGTTAGGTCCCTCAACTGCTGGCGAATCTCCTTTATCTCGGCGTGGTAGCGCTGAAGATCGTCGGCCAGAGTGACCACTGATTTGAGTGCCTTCGCTATGTCGGAAAGGGTTCCCATAGCTAGGCCGCCAGAAGCTTCGATAGCATTGTGCGCGTCTCCATTCTGAGCCGATCTATCTCCACCTGGTCCGTTCTCATCCGCGCGCGGGCGCGCTCCACGTCGTCAAGGATTTCGGCAATCGCTTCCCTCAACTTCGCCTCGGCTTCTTCAGACTCGCGCCCAAGGTTGTCGCCCGCATCCTCTGCTATTGCCCGCACGTCTGCGAGAGCGGATGCGGCATTCTTTGCTAGAGTTTCAGAAGCTTGAATAGCCTGTCCCTTAAGGTCTTCAAGCCTCTTTTCCGTTACCTGCCTTAAATCTTCTTCGCCCATCTATTGCCGCCTCTCTTCACTCGAAAGCCTCTCCGCATTTTCACTACACTATTTGAAGTGCCGTGCGTGGATGAAGGTGCTGACACCTACCTACTCATAAGCCTCTCTTCCGCTAAGCCAGCAATTCTTTTTTGAAAGCGTCAAACTCGGTCTTAGTGAAGCGGCGCTTGAGATACTGCGCGGCTTGCACGGGGTCGCTTTGAAGAGTCATCGTCTTTTTACGAAAACCCGCTTCGATCATCGCCGCATGTGGCGACAGCTTGCCTTTTAAGACTTGAGCGTGAAGGTCGGGGCGGTCTTTGCGGAGTTTGCGGAGCGCATGCTGCCTTGTGTTTCCACGTCGGTCGGCATCAAGTGTTACAATGTCACGCTTGATGTGCTCTGACTTCCTATCACCGCCGTGCTTCCCCTGCGTCGCTTGATCTATCAAATCAAGTGCCTCTTTATCTTCCGCACAGATACGCTGGAGCATTTCAATGTTTGTGCCTAATCCCTCCATCGGCTGTGCAGTCACGAACTGCATGAAGGAAGCGCGCTCGACAAGTTGTTTTGTTCTGTCAACATAGAACTCCCGCCACATCTCGTCTTTAATAATCCGCTTGACGAGAAGAGGGATATTTGACAGCGAGCGTTCGCCGTTAAGTAGTGCTTCCATCAGACCCGTCACTAGCTGGCCGTTATGGATTTGCTGTTGCATGCTTGTTGTCTTCAGCAGCGGGCGCGACACCCTTTGTCTTCCTTAAATCGCTCACTTCTTCCCCCTCTTCTTACCGTTCGATTGTGCGGGCTTGGCGTTGGGCGGTCTGCCCAACGGTCTATCCGCAACAAGCGCCAAGTCAGATGATTTGATAACCAGATCACGTCCGAACTTCTTAGCCGGTAAAGTCCCGTCAAGAATCATCTGCCGCACACGCGCTGGAGTAACGCCTAATTTTTCCGCAGCTTGTTTGCTCGTTAGTGTCTCGCTCATAGGGCGAACTTTAACGCACAAAAAAGATTTACGCAAGAGTCAATTTTATGCTTGACAGAAAGTTAACCCTAGAGTAAGATTAACCCGTAAGTTAGACATTACAAAAGAGAGGCAAAAACAAATGTTCATCCTGAAATCGAAACAGCAAATCAGCCGCGCAATCGAGAACGCGAAAGCCTTACACCCGAAAGTCCGCATGATTGAGTTCGGTGAGTATGAGGTGACGGGATCGAAGGGCAACACCTACACGGTGCTGTGCTACCGCGCGGGCGGCGAGAAGATCGTTGATTGCAACTGCCCGGCGAGGGTGCCGTGTAAACACTCGGCGGCGGCGCTGCAAGTGCACATCTACATGGCCGCCAGACGCGGTCACTAAACCGAAAAGGGCTAGGAAAGCGTTCGCAGCGCTCGCCTAGCCCCAACCCTTCACTCTAGGAGAATGAAAGGACTAACACCATGAGTTTATCGAAACGTTACTTTGAAGCGCAAGAGAAGACACCTGCGCAGAAGCTTGCAGGGGTACGCGAGCGCGTCCGCATCGTGACGCATGCCGTACAGGTCACAGAAGGCCGTCTGCTCGACTTTGACACGGCAGACGACATCATGCGCGCGCTGCACACCGCGGCGCGCGAGTTGGAAGAGTTGACGATGCAACTGATGGTTGCGGAAAGGATCGGGCGCTAATGGCGAGAACGAAACAAAAGCCGGAAGAGGCGGAGGCTACCGCCGTAGCGATTGAAGCGCTTCTCTCCAGCGACGGACTGACGCAGGGACAGTTCAACCTGCTCACTGACATCCTGCTCGAGCTCTCGAATAATACGGGCGTCTCTGTCTACTCTCCCGGAGTGGCCGCCGCCTTCTACCTTGCCGCCGCCCGCCGCTGGGGTGCCGCCCGGCAGCGCAACGAACTCGCCGAAGCCCTCCGCCTGATCGAAGGCGGAGAGACGTTCGACGACTACACCGGCAACGACGGCGTGCGGCGCTGGAAGATACGCCGTCGGGCGCGGGCCAGTAGGTGCGAAAGAAGTGTAGCCGGCATGCTGCATAGAGCGCTTTCGAGCGCGGGCACGCCGGACGACTACCGCCGCGCTCTGATTGACGCGCTTCGTGCTTTCGCCGATGTTGCCCACACCGAATATGACGAATCTTCGCCGCGCGAGACGTACCTCGACGCGGCCTCGGAACTCGCCATCTGGTCGGACCGCCCCGGTCTTTTTGACGCGCGCCTGCGCATCTGCGATCTTCTGTACGGCCTCAGAAAGAAGCGCCCGCTTGATGACGTGCCCGCCGTGCGTGAGCAGCCGCCTACCATCACGCCGCACGCCGAGAAGCGGGTCGGCGAATTACGGGCGAAGCTCGACGGGCTGTATGAGCCGGAGAATGAAGCGGCGCGGTTCAAGGTCGAGCGCGAAATCTACGATCTGACACATGCGCGGGTCGAGACGGAGGAATGGTCTGAGTTTGTTAGTGGCTGAGGCTTCGGTGTGCACAGAAAATCTAAGGGGCGCTGCCTTCCACGGGCGCGCCTCTTTTGCTTTAATCATCGCCGCATGTGGCGACAGCTTGCCTTTTAAGACTTGGACGTGCAGGTCGGGACGGCTTTTGCGGAGTTTGCGCAACGCGTGCTGGCGCGCATTGCCACTCGGGGTAACATTTACAATGTCAATGTTTTCTAGTTTGGGTGGTCGGCCCTGTTTTCTCTGCGTCGCCTGATCTATCAAATCAAGTGCCTCTTTATCTTCCGCACGGATGAGAACTCGCCCGCTTTCATCCGCTCAAGGATGTCGGGACGGTCGCGGGCAATGCGCGCGGTAAGATAGTCAGCATTAGAACTGCCACGTAAACAGGTGTTGATAACACCTCTATTTCTCCCCCGTCCTAACTCCCCATGCTTCGTCAGTGCTTTTGCAGCTAGCGCCCGCGTCTTAACAATTGCTACGCTCTCCTGAACGTCAACGCCGATCTCGGCTTTTAGGTTATGTTATTACCATTGAAGCCACCGAGCGCATGGGCGTGATACTGGAAACTAAGCACCACCACAAGCCCGCCCCGAAGCGCACACCGCCACTGTGAGCGCGTTTCAGGGGTCAATGCACACCGCAGCATACCCTCTTCAGCACAGAGCAGATGTAAGCCCCGAAAAACCTGACACACATACGCTGCGCGTCTCTTCGGGGTATCGACGGGGAAGCCTCGAATAACCCCGCTCCGGCTTTGTTCGGGCCTTCGGGGTATGGTATAAGCCGCCGCCATGCCGATGACCAAACAAGAGGTCGCCGACTTCCTTTCCGTGAGCACGCGAGCCGTTGAAAGCTATGCCGCCAAGGGGAGACTCTCAGTCACCTATACGAAGGGCAAGCGGGGGCAGATAGCGGTCTTTGACGATGGGGAAGTGAAGCGGCTCAAAGACGAACTGGCGCAACCGGCCTACCCTCAGCGGCCCGGCGTCTCAAGCCCCGAACAACCACACACACAAGCCATCGTGCCTTTCGGACGTTCGGGGCTAGTGCCGATAGGTGCCGGCGAGGGGGCTTCCGTCTTAGAGGCGTACCGTCGTTTCGTGCCCGTCGCGGACAAGCTGCTACTGAAGCTGGATGAGGCGTCGGCGCTCACGGGGCTGTCACGCGGGATACTGAGGCAAGCGATTGAAGACAAGAAACTCAAAGCGCGGATCATCGGCAAAGGGTGGCGGGTGAAGAGGGATGATCTGGATGCTTACGTGCGGAAACTCTAACGCGTCGGAATGACGCCAACAGTATCAAGATCATTCCCCTACGTGTCGGCGAGCACCCCGTCCAATATTAAGAATCCCTATCTGAATCCCATAATGTTTTGCCTGTGATGCTCATGATTAGGCTGTAATCAGCAAGTTACGAAGCGGCATGCGGTTTGTTACGACTCAACCGTTAACTGTTTGACTTGTACAGTACACCCCGGCACTCCCGCCCTGAGTCCCCTGGCGGGAGCGCCCCCTTCACCTAATACGGTACGACGAATATGAGATTACATCCTCAGCACAAAGTGAGCACTCAAATCATTGGTAATTTCCGGCGCGATGAAACAGGCATGGAGACGGTCGAGTGGGCGGTAGTCGCCGCCGTGCTCGTGCTTGGGCTAGTCATCGTCTTCGGCCATCTCGGCACAACAACCAGCGCCAAGATCGGTCAACTCGATAGTTCCATCAGTTCAGCCAGTGCCCCCGCTGCTCCCCCCGGTGGAGGCACCCCAGGCGGCGGCAACAGCGGAGGGAACGGTGGAGGCAATGGAGGCAATGGTGGAGGCAACGGCGGCGGTAAGAAATGAAACCACCAATCATCAACCCTTGACCTAGCGACTTCAGCGGCACGCGATGACGAAGAATCATAGTCCGTTATTCTTCTCCCCGACTTCAGTCGAATAGCGAACTATCACCACCCGCCGGCTCTTGTGGCTTGCGGGTGGTTCGCTTTATTGAAGCGTGGCGATTTAGACGCTTACGTGCGGAAGCTATGAACGGGAGAGGTCATTCATACAACAGTCTCGCCTCGACGCCGTAAACAGCCCCCACCCGCTCGGCAACCACCCGTTTTTCCACCAGAGGATACTCAAGCAATAGCCTCTCGTAAGCTGCGCGCGCCGCATCATAGGGATTCTTAGCGGCGGCTACTTCAAGCCCCATCACCGCACATAATTGCTTGGCCGCTGTTTGCGCGTTGTGCAATTCCACCGTGGTTTCAGTCACCACCGCTTGTTTGCTCTTATCAAAGTATTCCTTCACCACCACCTTGCGTATCAGGTGAGACAATCCGACCGCTTTAGCCTGCCGTACCACCGGGTTATCCGGCATGATCTCCCCGATGTCCGCCCTCATGTGACTGGCGAGCGTCCCGATCACCTCATCCGTGTGGATTCTGGCTTCCTGCATGCGCTCAGCGATGCGCCGGCGTATGTAAGGTTTGGCAAGGTTTTCGGAAGCGACTTGTTTCAGCGTATCAGGCGTCCCGGAATAGCCCGCGTCCCGCGCCGCCTGTGTCGCGTTGCCGCCGTTGGAGAGGAAACTTTCTATGAAATTCGCTTGCTTGTTGGTTAGTCCGTTATCGTTCATCGAGCGCCTCTATGGACAGTTTTACTATCCTGTGAATTTGAAGCATGGGCGTGGCCGTTTTCATCTGCTGCTCTTTTCTCCGGATACCCCCCCCGCCTTGCTTACTTTCGTCATTGGCAGAACACAATCGACATTAGCAGCCCCACTGAATAATCATTGACACTGCACGCGCGCAAGCATAGAGTCGCGCCCTCGCTTCGGTTCCAACAGGCTGGCCTTCAGAGCTTTGCACCTGCCCTTCAGACCAACCCGCCCCCGCTTTCATGTGCTGCTGTGCGGATGCAGCCTTAGTCCTCAGTAAGGAGTAAATTAGATGCCTCAGCTAAATAGAATCGCATTCACGATACTAACCTCGGTCGTACTGTGTCTCGGCGCAGCAACGATGGCGCGAGCCGACACCATAACTTTTACCGGCAACCGCGTGGCCTTAAATAACCCGCCCCCCGCTCCGAACATCGGACGATGCGGCGGCGCGCCAAACCTCCTGGTCAGTCCCAGCACTGGCACCGGCACTTCCAACTTCGGGGCGTTCACCACGCAGGAGAGTTTCTGCGTCGACCCGCTCACGGGGATTCTCTCGAACGGACTCTTTACGTTCAACTTCGCTAACGGGAGCACCCTTCTGGGCACGACCACCGGGCAATCTATGCCACCAGTAAACAACCTCCAGCTCACCTCATTTATATTCAGCATCACGGGCGGCACCGGTTTGTTCACCGGTGCGACGGGAACTCTGTTGGGCAACGCACAGGTAACGTTCTTACCGACTGGCTTTACCAACTCCACGCTCAACTTCAACGGGACGATAAACACCGTACCCGAACCAGCGACGCTCGTGCTACTCGGCACCGGTTTAGCTGGTCTCGCCGCGAAGGTACGCAGGAGGCGCAAAGGCTAAAGTCTCCCTACTGGGAAATCAGAGAGGGGCAGGGCATCACGCCTTGCCTCTTTTCTTTTGCGGCGCGGCTTGAATGCTTCTCGCCCGCGCCCGAATTAACCGGGCGGTCCAAACCCCTAATTTTCGTCCAAATTAGAGGCACGCTGCTCGTCATATCTCTGCATTGTTGTTGACTTACGGCCACGGGGTATATAAGGTTGCGCCGCGTTGAAAGCTTAGTGACTGATCCCAAGAGACTAGCTACGCCTGCACTCGCACGTCTGCACTCCCGCCGGAGCCTCTTCCGACCAGACTTATGCTCAATCCACGCGGTAGAGATACAGCTATCGCAGGTACAGCTACCGCACCTGTCTTTTAGTCATCCGCCTACCACTCGCGAAAGGAATGCAACCATGAGACGAAGTATCAACGTGATCGCCCTCGGGCTCTTTTGTGTCAGCCTGCTTTTCTTTGGACTAGCCTTCCAAGGGAGACGAGCCGGCGGCCAGCAAAGCATTGTGCCTAGCGTGCAAGCTAAAGATAAAGATAACGAGAAAGGTGGATGTCCCGGCAACTGTTCGCTACGCACTTTGAATGGCTGCTACGGATTCACCTTCAGCGGGAACATCGTCGGCTTTGGTCCTATTGCCGGCATCGGGGTGGAAAACTTTGACGGCCAAGGCCATGTCACGATCACTCAGACTTTAAACGTTAACGGCAGGGGGGGCATCCGCGATACGGTAACAGGGACCTATACGGTAAACTCGGACTGCACCGGCTCAACAGTGATCACCCAAACCGACGGGTCGCTAACACACATCGATTTCGTCATCGTCGACAACGGGAAAGAAATTCTAACCCTGCCCACAGACCCCGGGTCTGTTATCACGGGCACTGCGAAGAAGCAGTAAAACTTAAGAAGGGTTGGTTGCGTTCTTCCTGTTTAAGTACTGCCCAAGATTACGGCCACCCGCCTCGGCTCGCAGAAGCGCACGCGATGAGTTGAGGCATCTTCGCGCCGATGGCGAAGCGCTGTTCATGGCGGCATTTGAGCCACGTGATTCATAGCATGTAAGAGTTATTTTGGGCGAAACTTAGGACACAATGACCATTATCGGATGCCACTTTGAAAAGCTGAACCGTCGTTCAGCTTGTTTGAAGAGCGAAAGCACATTCGATTGTGATCGAGGGGCGACCCAAAGCTTCGAGCGTAAATGAACATTGTTCGGTGCGCGGCGCTTGCCGGTGAACATTATGCTTTCTGAAGCGAGCACCATTAGTTGTGCCTCAGTAAAGGCGCATGCTACGCGCCTGCCCCTCGCCGCCTTGCCATTTTATTTCTGTGGGTGGAATATTCCGGGGCGATGAAGTCAAACACCCGACAGTCTGTTATCCTCGCCGCGTTGCTCGCGCTACTCGTCTTCGCGCTCGTGTATCTCTGGCTGATCGGAAGCTTCTATTTGTAATCTCGCTTCCCTCATTGGTCCCCTCATTTTGAATCCGACGCCGGTCATGCGTATCCTGCGGCCTGTTCAACACATTAATCAGGCTCACGCCGCACGTCTCACTCTCTGCGCGTCAACGCATGATTTGATCGCCTGCACCGTGTTAGGCACAGAGACGGGGATGACTATTTCATCCGGCAACGTGTCGTCGGGAAAAGTGCCGTCTCCGAGCGCCGCGATGATCGCTTGTTTGTGTTCGGCGAGGCCCTGCCGCAGCGCATCGCTGACTGCACCTTTCTTGCCTTGCGCACGCAGCTCGTCGCCACTGATGACGAGACGCACGCCTCGTCGCGTGACGACCATCAGCGCGTCATTCATTGTCATGCGGCCTTGCCTTTCTCTCCAACATTTGCGCCATAGAGGTATGCATAGTCATTGGCAATATGAGCCGCAAGGTCGCGCACCTCATCATCATCAAGTGGCGGCACGCATCGAAGCTGGTTAACCCTTGAGAGTTGCGAATAATGCTCGTCTTCAGTCCGCTCCCATGCGTAACGCATCCGACCAAGCCCGTAGGCCAGCAGGCCGTCGTTTCGATGGCCGTCAAGGTATTTTTCGTTTCGATTGCTGGCGCTGCCGTGCGTCGGCCCATCTTGAAAAACTACTTCGCTCTCAGACTTCGGCGCGCTGAGTGCATCAATGATGAATTGTGGGACTGGCGGGAACCCACTTGGAGAGATGACCGCGTAACGTTGGCCCGAGACGTGAAGGGACGGCGGCATCACCAGATACCCCTCATCCCCTCTGGTGTCTATTCCCGGCCCGATCTTGCTGGCACTATTTTTGAATGAGATGCCCGTTTGATTGTCGAAGATGAAGTGAGGACCGCCCGATCCACTCACGTTGCGCCACGCTTCATCAAGCCACTCCCGCCCGTATTTTTCACAGAGATCGTAAACAGAAGTGTCGCCTCCGTGCCTCGGATCAACATCAATGCCAAGCTTACCGAGCATCCGGCCTCCGATGTTTGCCGTCGGGTATTTACTCCACCAATT
>MWWH01000159.1_pt1 | contig 17724 bp, 27 predicted proteins | sample 1047231 | NCBI WGS metagenome assembly MWWH01 (sample SAMN06349967, study PRJNA376086) | soil metagenome | isolation source: MG3-2 sample Antarctic (ecotone) soil | place: Antarctica | collected 2015-01-13 | reverse complement strand
TACAGCTGAAACATCCGGCCCCCAGGCTTTCAGGCTGCAGGTCAAACCGTCTTCTCTTTCTTCGATAAATTCCAGTGACATTGCGCCTGTACCTCCTAATTTGCTACTGCTAAAACACCTGTTCTGTGTACTTTAGACTATAACTGGGGATATGACCCGGCCTTGTTATCCTTTACCCCGGTATTAAGAAGCTATTTTAGCCCGGCCAGCGTCCGGTGTTTTAAAGGACCAGGCCATATTGCGGCCGCGCCTGCTACCAAGAACTTTAGCTTTATTGGCCGGGGTGCGGGCCTGGCTTAACAGCTGTTGAAAGATAGCCGCCGGCTGGGTGCCGGTTACGATAGCCGCCGCGTCTACCAGGCTGTCCTTATACCGGTCTGCTGCACCGCTTTTAAGGACGGCCAGGGCGGATAGTTCGTCAAGTTCGACCCTGGCGGCAATACCCGGGTCAATCAGGTGCTGGGCGGCGTCCAGGATGTAAAGCTGCAGGTAGTTTGTCAGGAAAAGCGCGCAGCCAGCCGGGTGGTATGCCTGTGCCTGGTTATAGTTTTTGGTGTCTGGCATTACTTTCTATTACCTCCGCTCCGGGCTACCTTAAAACATTAACTCTTCTAACCTTTTCGAACCAGCACTACACAAGTTGAACTTCTCTTCATTGGTAATCTCGTGCGAGCGTTGGATCTCCTCCAAAAGCGGCTTGAGTGTGTAGTAATCTTCCAACGTTTCAATTAGCCTGGCATAGCCGGTATAAGCTTCGCTTTGTGTGAGATTTTCCTGAAAAGAGTCGGCAACTTGGGCAACTTGGGCAACTACGCTAACTTCCCCAACTGTATTACTAATATCAACCGAACTCCAAAGTGTAGACGGCTCATCTATACCTGTAGTATCAGTTAGAACAGGTTCCGGAGCTTCTTCATTTTCCTCAGAGTTGCCCAAGTTGCCCAAGTTGGTATAGTTGCCTAAGTTGTCCAAGTTGCCTAACTTGTAAGGCTTTTTAAATGCTTCTTGACTAACCTGACCAGCTTCCTTCATCTCAGTAAGGATAGATTGAACCGTAACTCTGTTTTTACCAAGCTGTTTGGCTATCTCACTCGGAAATAAACCGTTCTCGTTATCCTTCAATAACTTAATTATTTCTTGGCGTTCTAGGGTAAGCGCGTGCTCTTCCGCATTCCCCAGCACTGACCAGATTGCGAACCGCTTATCAAAACTGAGAGCTAATGGGGCATCCTCTTCCAAGTCCCGGCCAATACGGTAAATAACAGCATCAGCCTCACCGCGCGATCTGCTCAGAATCAAGGCATTATCTACTGCCCCGGTCAAGCCGTTGGAGCCTGATACCTCTTCTAAAGGGTCTTCACTGGTTCCCTTGCGCGTATGGTGCGCTATCACAATAGATACACCGTACTTGCTGGCCAGGCGAGTAACGCCATCCAGTGCTTCGTAGTCGGCGTTGTAAATATTATCCCGTCCTGATGCCGGCTTACGCCACTTTTGCAGGGTATCAATAGCTACAAATCTGGTATCCGGGTGATCTTGCAGCCATTCCTCCAAGTCTTCTAAACCGCCTTGATCGCTGCGTTTCCAATCGGTGGCAAAATCTAATCCATCAGGCACACCGTCCGGACAAAGTTTAGCCAGTCGGCGTTTAAGGCGTGGCTCGTTATCTTCCAGGGCCAGGTATAAAGCTGCGCCTTTTTTAACTGTCTGGCTTAAAGCGACACCTCCGGCCGCTACAGCAATAGCTATGTTGAGTATCATCCAAGATTTACCAAGCTTGGGTTTTGATGCCAGTAAGCTAGAACCCGTCGGTAATATGCCTGGTACTATGTATTCTAATGGCGCGAATTCTTTAGCAATTAGTTCTTTGGCGCTGATGGTTTTTGGCTTAACTCGCACGCTTGGGGCAGATGCACTTGGCGCCTGTAATATGGATTCGGTAGCGGCGGCCAGTTCAGTTAGCTCCTGGGCGGTATGGCCGGCCTGCAGCCAGTCGTAAATATCGCCTTTAGGTTCCAGGCCGGGTATCTCAACTATTTTGGCGGAGGCAACGTGGGGCCATATGCTGGCCAGCACTTGCTGGGCGTGTTTGCGGCCAGGTTCATCATTATCCGGTAGGATAACCACGTGCCGGCCGGCCAGGGCCTGGCTGTATTCTGGCCGCCAATTACCGGCTCCGCCAACATTACAGGTAGCCACCAGCCCCTGATGGAGCAGGGCGTCAACCTTAGGCTCGCCTTCAGCGACATATACCGTAGCTTTCAGATCGGCAGCGAGCAGCTCAGGCAGCCGGTACAATACGCGCCTGGTATCTCCAAGGCTCCATAGCCAGCCGCCCTTACCATCTGGGCGGCGCTGCGTGATTTTCTTAGGGGCGTTGTAAAACTCCTTGCGAACGGCCTGGTAGAGCTCCACGCTCTTTTCGTCCTTATAAGAGTGGTTTAAAGTTTTTTTAACAACGCCCGCTGGCCCCGGTCTGGTTGTGCTGTCGGGGAGCCCGGCCATATCAGCAGCCCGCATAATTGCATCCTTCTTGTTTAAACCTTCAGCCTTTTCAATAAGATCTATAACATCGCCTTTTTGCTGGCACCCGAAGCAAACAAACCGGCCGGTATTCGGGTACACCGCAAAGCTGGGGTTAGTATCAGGGTGGAGCGGGCAGCAGCCTTTAAAGTGGTCGCCTTCCTTTTTAAGAGCAGTGTACTGGCCAGCCACATCGGTAATGTCCAGGCCGCGCTTGATTTCTTCAATGTTAATATGTGGCTGGAGGGTGAAGGAAGCGGGCCTGGAATTAAAGCGGGCAGTAATCACGGAAACTGTATCCTCTTTAGCAGCGGTCATCTTAAGCCACCCCGCTTTCTTCAAAAGTAGGCTGGGGGTCTATATTGGGGGGAATGGTATACATCGCTTCCATCTTGGAGGCTATCGCAAAAAGTTTATTAGCCCGGCGGTGATCCTCCAGGTTGTAGGCTGTCTCCAGCTTCCGGCAAAATTGGTCATGGTGGGTAAGTGACCAGTAAAACAGGTCGATGAAGGGGGGTTTGTTTTCCACGGCTAAACCCCCGCTTTCTGCCGGCGGGCGGCTTTGCGGCCGGTAGTCTGTGCTCGTGCCAGGGCTATATCCAATAATCCGCGGGTGCGGCGGCGTTCAGAGGAAAGATATTCAACTGCCTGTTGGTTTTGTTTTTCCGGGGGTAATGCGGTTAGGAAGGCGTAGATCCAATCGAGTGCCGCCAGCTGGGCGCCGGCCTGCACTGCGAATACTTCATTTCTGTTCATTTTCCCGCTCCTTAAGAGTTGCGGGCAATCTTCCTCTTATCTTGCAAATTATTGCACTTGTGATAAGATTGATTTGCCCTGGTTGAAAAATCTCGAGAGCACCCCTGAGCCGTGGCTGGCTACGACGGGGTGCTTTTGATTCCCGCCGCTTTCTTGGTGTGCCCGTATTAACTTTGGTTCTAGTTCAGGAAGATCGGGTTTGGGTTGTTGACCAGCGCATGACGCTGTGCCATAATGAGGTACTACTGAAAATTCAACCCGATCTCATCTTCGGTTCCATCGGCGCTTGTTGCCACAGGCGCCTTTTTATTGTTACACGGTCTTTCTAAAAAAAATATACATATTCCGGCAGGTTCTAAAATCTGCCGTTTTATGCCGTTTTCTGCCGCTTTACTAGCCAATCATCAAACTTTACTTTAGCTTCGCTTTCGAGGAGTGCATATTCAGTTTTACCCAACATACTTCGATAATCTCGCAAGGTTCTGGCATTTGTTTTTACGCCAACCACATCTTCCATTTTTGTATATGTATACTTTTTTTTATCTTCACAGTGTAGATGGTCGGCTATAAGTGCCTTTAATAACTTGTCTATTGTTTCTCTATCTTTTTTTGCAGAGCGTGACTTTACGTTATCACCTTTAATGGAATTGGCCTGCGTAACCGATTCCACTGCTGTTGGCCGCTCTAAATAGGGCAGGCTTTGAATTTGTATAAACTGCTTCCAGATTGCATGGTTATCAGGGTAATGGTCACGCTCTTGCCGGAAGTCGTTAGAAATGGGCTTGCTCCAATGACGGGCCATCTGCAAACAAAAGTCTTTAAATAATCCGTAGTACCTTATTTGTACCTGATGACCGTTATCACTAAAGGTCTGTTCTGGACCGCGCGCATATACGATTAACCGCTGGCCGGCGGGCTGGGTTAATACTCGCAGTAAAACCAGACCGGGCCTTTTTCGCTCTACTAATTCATAGCGCCTTTCAGGAGCGCGGTCAGCCCTGGAAACTGATACCATCTTAACTCTACCTGAGATCATGGGTATAGTATTACGTAACCAGTCCTCAAAACCATCACTGGTGGTGTTATCCAACATGAACTCATCATAAGCATCGGTATAGTCATTGAATATCCACTCACGATTTTCTATCTGGCCTTCGTGAAATGTGTCAGAATTATCTTTATCCATTTTGCCCTGGTTACCTTTTAATCACCTCAACCTATAATTGTAGCAATGCAGTTGGCGGCCGCATCCTACCTATAATTCTGAACTCAATCACACCAATTTGCAAAAGGCACGGTCGGTTTCGTGGCGCTCTGTGTCAAAAGACACAGCCCGGCTGTGCCCAGGCCGCCCTCGGCTTGAGCTAGAAGCGCGGCGGTTGTACGTAACCGGAGGTCTATTTCCTTGCTTTTACACATTCATCCGGTGAATATTGACCCTTTATAAGTGTTGCTTTATGCGGCAGTTGCTTTACGATGCAACACTTATAGCCATTTTGTTTAGCCGTATCCAGCCGTTAACGCCGGCCTTTTTCCAACGGACCTTTACTATATCTTTATCTTTGAGGCGTTTAACTGCTCGCGTTATAGCCCCTGGCGCAGTGGATCCGTAGAATGACCAGCCCAGCTTAGCAAGCCTCTGGCGTACCTTGCTTCTTAACCATTTATACTCCATCATTTCAGTTGCATTATTAAAGGGGCCGGGCTTGCCCCAGCTCCCCTGACCTCGCATTATATAAATATCCGTTTCGTCGGTTACAAGCTCAGCTGAAAGTAGCACATCAATAATAGTTTGTTCCACCAGTTTGCCTGTAAGAATAGGTTTTAGTTTTGGAGCAGCCTGCTCAGGCAGCCAGCACATAAGCATTCTACGGGGTAAATCTACAAAGTACTTGCTGCTGTCTAAGGCGGCCCCGCCACAAACCACCAGGCCACGCGCCTCCAGCCCGTGAATTGCCCGCCTTACCGAAACGTAAAAAGCGTGTGGGGTAGGATCATATTCACGCACTCGCTGCGGTTCATAAAGATTAGAGGCTATGTCCTGTGCGCCCAACGGCCGGTCCTTAGTCTTTAACAAATCCAGTATTTGTGTTTGTACTTTACCTAACCCTTTACTCACTGCCGTTTCCTACTCTGATATAATCCAACTGTGACCGCCAGGCGCCTCGACCGCGCCGGTAGTCGTTTAAGTCCCGGCGCTGGTCAAACTACCGCCGGGACTCCTTTTCCCAACCGCTCCTGGATAATCTGGTCAAATTCCTCAACCGCCGCCATATCCACGCCTAACGCGTCAGATATTTTTTTCATTGTCGCTGGCCTCGTTGCCTCTTTAGCCTTTTCAAAGTTAGTAACCAGGCCGTGAACCGTGGACGACGACACGCCGGCCTTTTTGGCTAACCCATGAATACTAAAGCCGCCTTTTATCATCAATTCTTCAAGTCTCATTTTAATTACCTCCACCTTTAAGGTAACACCTTTATAGAACAAAGTCAATGTATTTTAAACGAAATCGAACAATAATTATTGACATTAAAGAACGATAGTGTATAATTAAGATAGAAATCGAACAATAAAGAACAGTTCAAAGAAAGTAGGCCACCCTTGAAAAGACTTTCCCAAACCGAGATCAGCAGCCTACTCGCCACCAGCGCCCGCCGCCACCAGGAGCAAGAGCAGGCCCAGCCGGCCGGTATGACCCTAGATCAGTTCTATATCAGTCTGGGTGAGGCTTCTAAAGCGGACTGGCAGGCCGGCCTGATAACCGAGACACAGTTCTGGAACCGCGTAGCTGAGTTGAAAGCACAATACCGGGCCATCAAATCCCGGTAGGAGCCGGTAGGTAGTACCAAAGTCGTATCGAATTAGTATCAATCAATCAATTTTAAGGAGCAAAGCAATGGAAGAAACCAAGTACAGCGAGATCACAGTCGAGGACCGCATAGCCTAGGCGCGGCAGGACTACTGCCAGCACGAGGGCAAGCTGAGCGGCAACCCGGGCAAGTGTAACAAGCCAACCTTTAAGACCATCGAGGGCGGCGAAGGCCGGTGTTACGACCACCATCCCCAGGGAGCAGGGCCAAAGCCTTACCGGATGGGCCAGGCGGAAAGTTTCAACCGCTGGATCAAGTCCAGGTAGGGCAGTAGACACAGACAAGTAAAGCCGGTAGGGCTGCAACCCTACCGGCTCCGGGACAAACGAAGGTTATTCATTAGTCGAAAGGATTATAGCAAAAATGCAAACATTACATTTTGACAAGAAGGCGCTGGAATTGCTCTCCGGCGCGCCGGCGGATAGGGCCAGGCAGGAAAAGCCGCGCATCCGGGTTCTAGAATTTGGCCATTATGAGGCCCGGAGCAGCGACGGCAAACGCTGGTACTCGATCACCTGCAACAGTGCCACTAAAGAAATGGTTTGCGGCTGCCCGGCCCGCAAGCCCTGCAAACACCTGGCGGCCGTCATCAGCATTCACATCCATCTGGCTAAACAGCGCCAGATGGAACCGCTTCCACGGGCGGTCCAAGAGGGGCCTGAGTCGGAGGAAGAGATTGTCCTGTATTGCGCCTGTGGTGCGGTCTGGCCGGACGCCTATACCGGCCGGTGCCAGGGCTGCGAACAGGACTACCGCCTGGCTGAAGAATTCTGTGAAAGCCGAGGGTATTAAGATGACTACAATTACAAGTTTAAACCCGGCGCCGGCGCTGGACAGCAGCAACCAAACCGTTTACCTGACCGAAGCCGGTTACGAAACCTTACGGCAGATCACTTCCACCCAGCCGGCCTGGCAGTGGGACCTGATAGCCGTGAATTACACCGGGCCGGAGGACTGTATGGTCCGGGGGCAGGCAACCGTCATAGACTCTTTTGAGGACCTGGGGGAGTGCTGTGCCGCCTCAATCGAACTTAACCGCCGGGATGCAGGCAAGGGCGTATATTACACCGTGTGCCGCCACGTACCGGCACCTGAGCCGGAAACCAGTCGAGTTTAAACCGCTTTTAACTTTAACCAACTTTAGAGCCTGGCCGGGGCGTTGTACCGGCTTTAATGGGGAATTGATATGAACTTTCTTCTCAAAGAGCTAAAAGAAGCGCCTTTAGATTTAGCCGCCGTTGAAAAAGAATTCAAAAAAACTGGGATGTTATGCAGGCGATTGAACCGTATAATTTTCTACATCTTTTCGATTCAAGTTTGTTCTTACCTGAGAGCAAAGAAGCCCTGGCCGCTATCTATCTACTAGGTTATATGCAGGCCTTAGTGACGGTTGAAAAGTCTTCGGCCCATTACGCCCAGGAAGCCTGGCAAGAAGCTGAGGCGCATTTAGTCCGTTACATCTAGCCAGGCCGCACCCCGGCCAGCTTGCAGGCTTGCAGCGCCGCTCTTAACCGGGCGGCTATTTTACTGGTCATTAGTACCACTAATTGTAATTAATCAAAGCAGTGGTATAACTTAATCAGGCGGTTACTCGCTATCCCCAAACTTTTACCCGGCTACAACTTAACCTTATTAAGTGTAACAAGTAACAAGGAGATTATGACCATGACAACTTTCGTAACCCTCTATAAATGGACGGCCCAGGGCGTCCAAACTGCCAAGCAGTCACCAGAACGTGCTAATAAAGCCATGCAGCAGGCCGAAAAAATGGGCGGTCGTATTTCAACAATCCTATGGACTCAGGGCCGGTATGACCTAATATCTATCTCTGAGTGGCCAGATACGGATACCTATACATCCTTTCTGATGGGTCTGGCCGGCCAGGGTAACTTGCAAACCGAAACGATGCGAGCTTTCTCGGCCGAAGATATGACCCGCATTTTCAAGAAGATGAGTTAAGCAGGGGTAGCTCCTGCAAAATCAGCAACCGTCCCCCGCCTACGTAGGCGGGGGCTTTTTGTTGCCATAGGCAGATACGATCCATCCCTGCTTGTGCATAGCGTAACTAGACACAAATGTTCTGACTGCACACCCTGGCCGGTTTCACCATGGGGCCGGAGGCGACCGCGCTCCTCGCTCCTGGATGCCGGCCCTCGCCGGTTGGATCGGGCCCTGTCTAGTGCCGATTTACACCGCCAGCGTGTAAAAATAGCCCGGTTTAGCCGGTCCGGACCGCTGCTGGCGCTGCACCTGGCAGGCTGGGGGCAGGGTTGAGCGTGGCGGTAGCAAACTAACTGGAATGGTGTTACACGCAAGTATCTTTTTACGACCGGCCGGCCGGCCAGCCAATAGCATAGCCAGCCTCTATGCTTTCCGGCTTGTGCATAGCGTAACTAGACACAAATGTTCTGACTGGGCATCCTGGCGAAAACGGCCTGGCTCCGGGCACCGGCGGCGCACCTCGCTCCTGGTGGAACCGACTTGGCACGTGCAGCACCACCGGACACGTGCATACCGACTGGTTCGCTCAGAGATGATTTCTATCAGGGCTACAAAATTAATAACACATTTGGGCTATATATAATTTTAATACTTCATCTATACTCAAATAAGCTACAGGTGGCGCTGACCCGCCAGGCTGCAGTTAAAGAGCGAACCTTTGTTGAGAAGCGGTTCGCAACTTTCCTTTTTATGTCTTCTCCTTCTCCTTTTCTCGAGAGCGGCGGCAATGGTGGCGCCGCTCTTCTTCTTATTACCCGAACCACATTTTTCATAAACACAGCTAATGACGGTGCCTCGAGAGTCGTCACGGTCCGGCCGGTGTGCTAATATCTATCACCGTGATAGATTGACAGTGACAATTCTTTGACTGACACACCTGCAATGACAAATGACAATACAGGTGACAATGCCGCCGAGTGGCTTACCGTAGCCCAGGCCGCCACATTACTGCGCCTGCCTTTACGCAAGGTCTACCGGCTGATCGAACGGCACGACCTGGAGAGCGATAGAGGCAAGCCCCAGCGTGTTAGCCGAGCCAGCCTGGAGGCTTATAACAATAAGGTCCTGGCCAGCGATGCAGCCGGTTATTTTGCAGTGTCAGAAAGTGACAATGCAATGACAAATGACAAACTGTCAAAACGTGCCACTACCGAACTTGCCGCAAATACCTTCCAGTATATTCAGGCCGAGCGGGACAAGCTGTGGAGCCGCAACCAGGAACTGGAGGAGGAAGTCAGGGCAATGTACCGCGAACGGGATGTTTTAAAAGATAAGCACGCGGCCGAGGTTGCAGCCTTAAACCAGCGCCTGATTGACAGTGCATTGTCACTTGGCAGCCTGCAAGCAACTGTCAAACAACCGGAAGGCGTACAGGCCGCCCAGGAGCCGCCACAGACCGTAGAGCTGCAAATACCGGCTGTTGCCGTAGAACCGCCTGTAGCGAGTCAGCAGGGGCCAAAGGAGCGGTCCTGGCTGTACCGCTGGTTTCGGAGGGAGTAGCAATAATACCCGCCTTCAAGTTTAAAAGCATCCTGCTGCACGAATTACCCGATAACGGCGGTTGGGAGGTTTACGGCATACCGCACACCGGTAACCGGCGGACCGTTATAGCGGTGCTGGACCAGGTGGCCGGTGAGGACCTGGCCAGGCTGGTGGCCAGCGCGGCGGCCTTGCAGCTGGCCGGTCGGGGCGAGTACGATTCTGACTGATCAGTAATTCCTTTGCCGATTAGTCTAGATCATCATCCGCATGTTGTCCTCTTCGATCTGCCTGGCCCGCCGCGCGTAACCAGCAAGTTTAAGTCTCCCCATTGACTCTTTGCGTTACGTAAAGTTTAATCTATTCATAACCATTTCAACTTAAATACCTACAAAATTAAAAGGAGGGCGCAATAATGAGCGACCAGGCCCTGACCGACACCGTAGCGCAGTTGATGGCCCGGATGGACGTTATGCAGACCGAACTGACCAGCCTGCGCGCCCAGGTGCAGCCTACAACGTTGGATGTAGCCATTAGCGAGATTAATGATTTACCGGCCGCCAATCCCAGCCGGCGGCGAATGCTGCGGCGGTTGGCGGCCGGGATGCTGGCCGGACTGGCCGTGGGCAGCGTGGCGGCGGCCATGCCGGAGGGAGCCGAGGCTAAAATAATAGGCCGTACCGGGCGGGTAGGCGCGGTTATCCTGGGCAGCGGCGACAGCATCACCGGCGACCTGCCCGGTGGTACTAATTATAACTACGGGCTGGTGGTCCTGAGCGGCACCGGCCCCGCCAACTTTGACCTGGCGGCTAGCCCCTATCTCTATGATTCCAACGCCGCGATTTACGCTCGCAGCAGTGGCACCGGGGTCTATGCTTCCGGCTCCGATACCGGGGTCTTCGGCTCCGGCACCTACGGGGTCAAAGGCGAGGGCACCAGCACCGGAGTCAGAGGTGAGGGCACCGGTTCCGGCAGCACCGGGGTCTTCGGCATCGGCGGCGGCGTTGGCGGCAAAGGCATCTATGGCACCGGCCCCACCGGGGTCTATGGCGCCGGCATAATCGGGGTCAAGGCTGAGTCAGGCATCAATGGGCCCGGTACTCCCGCCTTGCAAGCTACCCATACCGGGACCAACGGTATTGCCGCGGTCTTCGCCAACACTTCCCTTGATACCACCCTTTTAATCAGTAACGCCGGTGCCGGACCGCTCTTTAAGGCCTGGGCCGGGACGGTGCCAAAGGTTGAGATTACCAACAGCGGCCTGATCAAGGCCAACGGTGGCTTTCAGGGTTATGGAGCCGACCTGGCCGAGTTCATCCCGGTCCTGGCAGCTCTGGAACCGGGCGATGTGGTCGAGATCGACCCCGATAACGCTGGCTATTTTCGGCAATGTTCTACCCCCGGCAGCCTGGCCGTGGCCGGCGTCATCTCCACCCGGCCCGGCGTGTCGCTGGGAGCCAGCGATCCGGCGGGCGCGAGCGGGGAAAACCAGGGTCCGCAACTGGCCCTGGCCGGGCGCATCCCGGTCAAGGTTACGGATGAAGGCGGGCCTATCCGGCCCGGCGACCTGCTGGTAGCCTCGGCCACCCCCGGCCACGCCATGCGCGCTCCCTCGCCGGCCAAGCAGGGCAGCGTGCTGGGTAAAGCCCTGGGCGCGCTGGACAGCGGCACCGGCATCGTTGAGATGCTGGTCATGCTGCGCTAAGCGGTTGTAGTCCGAGTTAATTCATTAATCATCGCAAGATAAAGGAGCGCCACCTGCCCGAAACTACTGCTCTGCTGGCGAAAATGGCCGAAATGGCCGCCCTGGATGTTAATATCGCCCATCTGAAACACGTTAGTAACCGGCGCCGGCACAGCCAGCGGGGTACCGGCCGGTAATTGGGCCGGTACCCCGCTGGCTGGAAAAGCTGTTTATCTGGTGCAGGCCGGGCTTGAGCCTTGTGTCGACTCCAGGGTTTATAATCCTGGAAGGCAGGTAACTATATTGGATTATTTCACTTTGGGCTATTTTACCCAAAGTTGGCAAATTACATATTGAGGAGCACCACACTTTGAGCAGCACTAATTTCCAACCGATTTACTCTGGACAGACTATTGAAGAAATTTCCAGGAAGTTGTTCCAAAGAGCTAATAACTTAGTGTGGAGTGATACATTCTTTGGCGCTATGACCTCGGTTATTGTGGGAGGTTTTGTATACAATTCCGGCATCTTTCCTATTTTGCGTGGAATTGACATCAATCTCGTGTTGTTGGTTAGCTTGATTATTGGATTGTTGAACGGTTATTTCAAAGGCCAGGGTAGAGCCTTACAGCTAAAGCTAGAAGCGCAATTAGCCCTTTGCCAGGTGGAGATAGAAAGAAAAACAGTAAAAGGAAACTCAGATCTGGATAAAACTGGCACTTTGACGTAACAAGCCGGTTCGAATTAGAGGCAATTTTAAGCCTTTGTTATCCATTTAGAACATTTGTTTAGCACTTTGCCCTGGTTACAGACATGTTTAAATTGGGCCGATTACAGCGTTAACCCGGTTAGTTGGCTGGTTTGTAATTTAATCAATAGCCTGATCTCAGGCCTTACTAAATGGAGGGTTTTTATGGAAAGCAAAGTTAAACTTTTAGGCCATCCGATCCACCCCATGCTGATTGCATTCCCGTTTGGACTGTTGGCAACCTCACTCATTTTTGACCTGATCGCCTTAATTACCGGCAACCGCCTGTGGCACGAAATGGCTTACTGGCTGATTGCGGCCGGCATCATCGGCGGAGTGCTGGCGGCAGTCTTCGGGCTGCTCGATTGGGCGGCTATTCCGGCCGGAACCCGGGCTAAAAGGATCGGGCTGATGCATGGGGGTGGGAACATCGTGGTGATGGCGCTGTTTGCGGTCAACTGGTTTTTGCGCTCCGGTGACCTGCGCAATCCTGGCAGCCTGCCTATCGTTCTGTCAGTAGTGGCGGCCGGGCTGGCGCTGGTAACCGGCTGGCTGGGCGGCGAACTGGTCGACCGGCTGGGGGTAGGAGTAGATCAGGGAGCCCATCTCAATGCACCCAGTTCGCTCTCGGACCGGCCAGCCAGCGAAGGTAATACCACCTCTGACAATATCCGGCCGCTCTCACAATAGGTAAATAAATATTAGCACGGCAATGGCAACATCCATGTCATTCCGAACCCGTCTATTCACCGGATGCGAGCAATAAGCCGGTAACTTGCGGCGGCCAGTGAGCGATCCGCACTCGAGCAGTGAATAAATAAAGGCCCGGTCGAAGCCACTTCGACCGGGCCTGGAAAGGAGTATCCCCCTGGCTGCAGGGGGTAGTAATGCGGTGTAGTCTGTTAGAAGCTGCCGCCATAACGGGCGGCCAGCTGGGCTTTATCCACGTCAATCTGATTTAATGCCTGCCTTTCGTAGTAGGCAGCCTTGAGCGCCTCGTAATGGTTTTCATACTCCTGATCGGTTCCCAGATAAACGGCACGAAGCCTTAACTTCAATTCGGCCTCCTGAGCGGCCTGGAGTCCAGCCTGCTCGGCCGCTCGCTTATCGCCGGCTTCCTTCCTGCCGGCGGCCAGCCCGGCCTGGTAACGCTCCCTGGCCCCGCTGTTATTGGCGGCCCACATTTCTTTTTGCCGCTGGGTTAAATCCCTTTCAGCCTGGCTTCGCTCTTCAAAACTGAAACGCGGCCGGCCGGTTGCGTCTTTAGCGGTCTTTACTCGCTCTAAATGGTCGGCGGCTTGCTGGTAAGCTTGCCTGGCCTGCTTTTCGCCGGCGGTTTCCTGTTGCTGTTCGCTCATAATATTATGTCGCTCCTTATCAGGTTCAAGTAATTGTTGGTTGGTTGGTTATGTCATAAAATGCCCCGCCCTGGTCCCTGGCGGCCGCCCTGCAGCTGGCCGGTAAATAAAAAACAGTTATAGGGGGCGGCCGTCTGGGTGACCAGCCGCCCTGGTAAGGAGCCTGGTTGGGCAACCATACCCAACCAAACAAATGGAAGAAACGTTGATGTAGTTTAAGACTGGCCCCGGCCGGTTTTCTTCGCTTTCTCAGCCAACACAGCCCGGCCCAGCGGCGTAGCCTCGAGGGCGCGTTGTATCCGGCGCTGCGACTCGGCCCCGGCCCCCGCCCCCGCCCCGGATGCATCTACCCAGAAGGATTGCACCGTGACCGGCAATGGACCTCTGGCCGTGTCGGCCTCAGGCCGGGGCCAGTTTTCCGGGTCTACTTCCATAGCCTCCGCCCGTAACATAGCCCGGCCTGCATCGCTGGCCTCAAGCAGTTGTTTTCGTCGTGCTGCGTTCATATACTGTTACCTCTTCTTCTTATCATCTTATCTTTCCCATCTAACGGTCTTAATAAAGCTCCAACTGTTGGGGCGCCAGGTCAGGCCACTCTTGTTATAACTTCACGGGTAGCCGGTTCCGCCGGCAGCGCGCCCCCACCGGCCGCATCGTCTATAGCCGCCTGGAGGGCTTTCTCAGCCCGCTTGACCTCTTGCCCGGCATCGAAGGCCATAGACTGCCGGAGGCCCATCTGCGAGCCAATCCCGGCCAGCGCTCCCTGCATTTCCAGGAACTGAGTTTGAATGGCCTGAAATACCGGCCTGGCCGCTTCCAACACAGCCCCCGCCTCGGTAGCCTGGCCCTGGTAAAGCTGTTGCACCTCCCCGGCTTCCTTTACCCGCAACCGGCCGGCTTCGATGGTCTTTTGCTGGATTAAAATTGGAAGGTAGCTAAAGCGGTCGTTAGCCGCTCGCAGCTCGGCAAACTTGCCGGCGTTGGCCAGGGCTTTGGCGTTGTCGTGCAGGGTTGTGCGCTCGGCTTTCAGGGCGTTAATCTCCCCCTCCAGCGCGGATACAGCCGAAGAGGTCCGCTCCTGGATAGCGTTAGCCCCGGCCTCACAGGCGGCGGCCAGCGCCTTAAATTGCTCGTAATACTGGCTCATCAGGTCTGCCATTGTCGGTTACTCCTTATTGCTTACTTACTTACTTGCTTGCTAGATTATCGTAAAACCCCGGTCCCTTGATAAATAATTGATAAATTGTTTTAAAGAATGCTCCCATTCGTCAGGCCTGTTTCGAGCCTTTTTGAGGCCAAATCACACCCGGTCAATATCCACCCCGACATACACTTTATGCCCCTTTGGAACGCTTACGCCCTCTTTTAACCGGCTGACCCGTCCGTTTTCATCCCGGCTAATGTCATCTTCACTCAAAAAGATGCAATAAGCGGCCAGGCCAGTATCAGGCCGGGTTAAAATCAGCTCTTCCAGCTGTAACAGCCGGGCGGTCAGGCTCTTGTTGTTATTCAGCTTCATTACCGGCGGCCCCTCTGCTTTCTTCTCTCATCATAGGCATAAAGGTTCTAACTACTTTGATAAAAAAAAGGTTTTCGCCGTGGTAGTAGGCGGCTGCTTCTTCTGCACTGGTAAACTTTGGGTGATAACCACGCCGGGACCGCTCCCACTCGCCCGGCTTGCAGTCTTCCGGCGGGTGAATAACGACATATTTAACCGGCCGGTTCGGCGCCGGGTTCAGGCGCTCCTCAATGCGGTTCAGACGGTTATTAAGGTTCATTGGCTTGCTTGCTCCTTTATCAGGTAATCAATAATCCTGGCTATTCTTTCGTGTGGTGTTGCATTCGGCTCAACCTGCCATTTGAGCCAGGACTCCGTCAGGCTTAAATCATCTACCATCGGCTTTGGTACATAACCGAGTTCTTGTTGGAAGGCCTGGTAAAGCTTGGCGTTCATCTTCCATGACATGAGTTTCTCAGCCTCGGTGCTATCTACCTTTTCACGGGTGGCCCAGTAGTGATCCATTTCTTCATTCGTAAGGCTGGCAAACCACCGCTTGCCGGCCGCCTTACTCTTTTCAAGCAGGCTCTTCTCCAGGGTAGCAACCCGACTTAAAGCGCGCGCATACATTGGCATCTGTTAATCAGTTAGTTAGCCGGCCCAAATCAAAATCAAGATCGCCGAGTGTTACCCGACTGTCAGCGGCGCCGCCGTTGAAATGGCGAGCATTAATAGTGTCAACATCAACGCCGGCCTCTACCTCTTTTACTATCTCCAGGGTCTTCTCATAGCCGTACTTTTCACCCCAGTGCCGCAGGATCCGCTGGCACAACTGCCCCAGCGCCGGGGTGCTGAGGGCGGCAATGCTGGTTCCCCTGGCTGAATGGGTAACCAGCCAGTTATCAACCTCATGGTCTGCCATAGCGGCGAAGTCAGGCTGAAGCTTTTCAGCTAAGCGGTCCAGCCGCTTAAAGTTCGCTTTTTTACTATTACTATTATTTATCACCGGCCAGTCCTTCCAGCGCGGCTATACGCTCTTCCAGCGATAGCATCTCGCGCATCTTTAAAGTATTCTCCAGAACAATTCTGGCCGCGTTAACTCGCACACTTTGCGGCGCGGTTTTATCACCCAGCACCAGTAATAACAGGTCCAGGGCGCTATTGGCGGCGGTTGCCAGCCGGCGGGTAACATTGCCCAGCGCGTCGGTCTCAGCCGCTTTCAAGGCCAGGCAGAAAGCCGGGTCATTCTTCCAGCGGTAAAAGGTCCGTTCGGCAATGCCGGTGGCTTTGGAAGCGGACCGGGTATCACGGGCGGAAAGCAGCGCCTCAACGCCTTTTTGCTGGTTAGGCGTAAGAGTGCTATAGCCGTTGTTGTTTGTAGATGATGTTGCTGCTGCTGCTTCTATGTCTGCCTTTTTCTGTGCCATTGTCTGCCTTACCCTTATACTTACTTAATTACTTACTTTACGCGGCCGGTTTCGGCTCCGTGGGCCGGCGGACCGTGTAACGGCTGCCGCGCCTGTTCCTGGCCCAGGTCTGTACCGCCTGTTTATCCGGCCCTTTCATCCAACTAAATGTCTTACCGCCACTAAGCCGGTGCCGCTCTACTTTCACCACCGGCGGTAAAGCTAAGCCTATCGCCTGCTCTACAGCTGAAACATCCGGCCCCCAGGCTTTCAGGCTGCAGGTCAAACCGTCTTCTCTTTCTTCGATAAATTCCAGTGACATTGCGCCTGTACCTCCTAATTTGCTACTGCTAAAACACCTGTTCTGTATACTTTAGACTATAACTGGGGATATGACCCGGCCTTGTTATCCTTTACCCCGGTATTAAGAAGCTATTTTAGCCCGGCCAGCGTCCGGTGTTTTAAAGGACCAGGCCATATTACGGCCGCGCCTGCTCCCTAAAACTTTTGCCTTATTGGCCTGGGTACCGGCCTGACTCAGCAGCTGTTGAAAGATAGCCGCCGGCTGGGTGCCGGTTACGACCGCACAGGCTTCAACCAGGTTGTCGTTATTGTAGCCTGCGGACCCGCTCAGCAGGCCGGCCAGGGCGGTCCGCTCGTTATCTTCAGACATTGCGGCCAGGTAAGGGTCCATCAGGTGCTGGGCGGCGTCCAGGATGTAAAGCTGCAGGTAGTTTGTCAGGAAAAGCGCGCAGCCGGTCGGGTGGTATGCCTGTGCCTGGTTATAGTTTTTGGTGTCTGGCATTACTTTCTATTACCTCCGCTCCGGGCTACCTTAAAACATTATCTCTTCTAACCTTTTCGAACCAGCACTACACAAGTTGAACTTCTCTTCACTGGTAATCTCGTGCGAGCGTTGGATCTCCTCCAAAAGCGGCTTGAGTACAAAGTAATCTTCCAGCGTTTCAATTAGCCTGGCATAGCCGGTATAAGCTTCGCTTTGTGTGAGATTTTCCTGTAAAGAGTCGGCAACTTGGGCAACTTGGGCAACTACGCTAACTTCCCCAACTGTATTACTAATATCAACCGGACTCCAAAGTGGAGGCGGTTCATCTATACCTGTAGTATCAGTTAGAACAGGTTCCGGAGCTTCTTCATTTCCCTCAGAGTTGCCCAAGTTGCCCAAGTTGGTATAGTTGCCTAAGTTGTCCAAGTTGCCCAACTTGTAAGGCTTTTTAAATGCTTCTTGACTAACCTGGCCAGCTTCCTTCATTTCAGTAAGGATAGATTGAACCGTAACTCTGTTTTTACCAAGCTGTTTGGCTATCTCACTCGGAAATAAACCGTTCTCGTTATCCTTCAATAACTTAATTATTTCTTGGCGTTCTAGGGTAAGCGCGT
>MWWH01000158.1_pt1 | contig 17785 bp, 21 predicted proteins | sample 1047231 | NCBI WGS metagenome assembly MWWH01 (sample SAMN06349967, study PRJNA376086) | soil metagenome | isolation source: MG3-2 sample Antarctic (ecotone) soil | place: Antarctica | collected 2015-01-13 | reverse complement strand
TTCAAGCTGGTGATAAACGTCGAAGATGTAGATCTGCATCAGCGCGCGAATCACGATTGTCTGCTCGGTGTTATAGCGCGCGGAGCACGCGATAGTCTCTAAGTGCTCGGTGATCATCGTCAGGTCAGGGGCGGTCTTCTGCCGCGTCTCCATCATCAACCGCTCGACCGTGTTCTGGAGCGAGCGCACGTCCATCTTGATCGTCTTGGTCGCCTCATCCATAAACTTGCGGTAAGTGTCTATGACGGGCTGCATCGTCTCGTCTTTGCGCGCGAGCGCGAGGCGTTCCGTGCGGAAGGCGTTGGAGACAGACTGGCGGATGATCTCGGAGCGGTCTTTGCCCTCATTTGTGGCGCGGCGCTGGACTTCTCTTTCGTCATCGGTGAAAAGCCGGGTGGTGGCCGTTCGTTTCGAGATGCGACGCTTCTTCAGATATTCAGACATGGTTTGAACTTCCCTTCTTATGGTGTGAATTTAGATGGCGGGGCGGTGAGTAGTCCGGCGCGCTGGAATGGCCGAACGTCTAACATCTAAGCACACTGGCGCGCGTTTCGGCTAGAGAAACTTTGTGCACGTGTAAAGTTGGAGATGAAAGGCATTAAGTCGAGTGTGAGACGTGTCTAACTTTGAGACAGACAAATGTGTACGTGTAAACGATGACAGCGGAGAGATTTGCGCGGTCGCCCATGTTGAAAATCAGGTCACTCTTGTCAACCCAACTTTCGTGGCCTGAAATCCACCGCGCCGTGTTTTCGCTTGTGGTATCTATCCACATTCTCGGATTGGTGGATAGCAGATGCCGGAGCAGGCTCCTCTTGGCGTGAGAATGCCTCAGAACGCTTTGACCCTTCCCTTTCCACATCCTTCTCCTAAATCAAGCGCCTGCATGAACGTCACATCAGTAGCAAGGGCTATAAGAGTGTTTGGTGGACGTGCTGTCGAAGCCTCGTTCGTTAGCTGTGCTTACTATGTGCCGCGCTGTGGCCTTACACAAAAAACTCGACGTTGAATCGTGAAGAGCTACGTCCGATCAGGTTTAATACAAACTTTTGAACCCCTGCTATAGTCCCCGCTCCCCGCAATTTGACGGGGGTTTGAAACTGGAACGGGTGGACTTTTGGGGAGGGGTGTCATAGCCGGTGTCACAGAGACAGGGAGTGTCCTGTTAACACCCCCTGTCTCTGTGACACCGGCTATCCAACATTCACAGTTCCCTTCTCTCCTGATGGCAGTGGAATTGTTTCAAGGAAAGCCAACTCGCCGGCAGCGCACGCGGGCGTGCGCTGGTAGATGAGTCCGCCAACTTCGCAGGCGAGGTTATCGCGCACATGTTTGTCTTCTTCATAAGCGAGCGCGAAGATCAATTCCATGAAAGCTCTTCCCTGTTCCTCGCTATCGAATGTGCCGGCAGTAAATATTGTATTGATGAGTTCAGCCGCGGTGCGTTCTTCGATTCTGTTCTCCATTAGTTGATCTCCTTTCTGGACATGACGGCGAAGGTAAGCGTCACTTCTTCAAGCAGCCGAAGGGCGTTTGATAACGACGCGATCATCTCTGAGCGGTCGTCCCAATCAAGTTGAGTTTTGTATTCAGCGTCGGCGATGGCGCGGGCAGAGCGAATCTCCGTTCGCGCGCGCTCAAGCTTGACGAGGGGTTTGGGTTTGTGCGCCGCCGCCGCCGGCGCTGTGGTAGGATTTGAAGTAGCCATCACTTTCTCCTTTTGCGGGTTGAAGGTTGGTGTAGAGGGCGCGCATGAGTTCCAGCTCATGTGCGCCCATTAGTATTAGTGGCCGCGTCGCATCGCGCGCACCGCGCGCAGGAAGATGATGAGCGCGGCAGCGTGCTTGCAGACCATCGGGCGACGGTTGCCGTAGTGCGGAGTGCCGGCCTCACAGCCACACGTCACAAACGTCTTGCCAGCAATGCGCGAGATGCGGACGGGATAGCTGGTGCCCTTCGCTTTGTTGGTGACGATCCAGAGGCCGGGTTCGTGGCGACGGATTGACTGCGGCTCTTGGTTAAGTCTGGCGGCTGCTTTCTCGAATTGCTCGCGGCGTTGAATCTGAATCATGTTGTGCTTCCCTTCCTTCATTCTGACGTTCTAACTTGAAAGAGATATTACCGCACGCGGAAAGAATTGTCAACATAATTCTTCCTAGTGAGGAAAGAATTTGTTTGCTTATTTACTGCCGCGTGCGGTAAAGTAGCGACTTATGAATGGGAAAGAACTTACTACCAGTGAAGCAGCGGCCACGCTCGGCGAGTCTGACAGGCTCGTGCGCCTATGGTGTCAGCAGGGCAGATTCCCAAACGCGCGCCGCGTCAAACACCCACGCGGCGACTATTGGGTTATACCGACGAGCGATCTTAAAGACTTCGTGAAGCCGAAGCCGGGGCCAGTTCCTAAGGCTAAAGCCGACGACCAATCAACAGCAAAGAAACAGTCCAGCAAAACGCGAAAGCAAAAGGAGATGTGAGGCGATGTCACAACAAAATATCTCATCAGACATTGAACAGGATCGCGCACGCACAGCATCAGAAGCCCGTGCAGAACTGCTCCGCTTCGCCGAAGAGCAAGGCGTCTCGCCCGTGACGAACTTCGATGATTTGCTCGGCGAGCCATCGCCTGACGATGCGGGCGATGATGATGTCGAACGCTTTCTCAGTTGCCTGCATGAGTGGCGACACGAAGACGCGCCTTCGCACCGGAGCGTCGAATAGTGGCACTCATCGTTGATACCGATGTCTTATCCTTTCTCTATAAGCGGGACACGCGCGCCGAAAAGTATCGCGCGCATCTCGCCGGGCACATGCTGACGATCTCGTTTATGACGCTCGCGGAGCTGGAGCGTTGGATGCTCTCAGCGAATTGGGGAATGCGCCGACGACAGCATCTCGAAAGTTATTTAAAGCGTTATGTCATCCATCCGGCAACGCCTGCGCTCTGTCGCAAGTGGGCGGAAGTTACCGACGCCGGACAGCGTGCAGGCCGCCCGATTGCAACGGCTGATGCATGGATCGCGGCGACTGCCCTGCTGCTCGATGTGGCGTTGGTGACGAATAACGCGGCGGATTTCCTGAGCGTGCCGGGGCTAACTGTAATTTCAGAGAAAGATGCCGGAACGTAGAACGTGGAGCAAATCGCTCTGACGAGTAAATCAAAGCTGCGTGATTAAACGTCCAGACGTTTCAACGTCCAAACGTCTAGAGATTCAAACGTCTATGATTATTACGGTCGCAAGTTTCAAAGGTGGCGTCGGCAAAACTACAACTGCCGTGCATCTCGCCTGCTATCTCCAACTACAAGCCCCGACGCTGTTGATTGACGGCGATGAAAATAGGTCTGCGACGGGCTGGACGGAGCGCGGCGGTCTTCCCTTCAAAGTCGTTGACGAGCTTCAGGGCGTGCGCCACGCGCGCGACTTCGAGCACATTGTCATAGACACGCAGGCGCGGCCATCGAAAGATGATCTCAAACTTCTCGCTGGCGGCTGCGACCTGCTCATCCTACCGACAACGCCCGACTCCCTGAGCCTCGAAGCGTTGCTGCTCACGGTGGGCGCACTACGTGAACTGAACTTCGACGCTTACCGCGTGATGCTCACGATCTGCCCGCCGCGACCGTCGCACGATGCCGACGAAGGCCGCGCGCTTCTCGAAGAGTTAGAGCTTCCGCTTTTCAATTCGCAAATTCAAAGACTCGTCGCGTACCAGCGCGCGGCTCTGCGGGGCGTGCCGGTCTATGAGGTCAACGATCCGCGTGCTGCTGCCGCGTGGGATGATTACGAAAAAGCAGGGAAGGAGATTCTGCCGTGAACAAAAGCAGATTCTCAGGACTCGCGGGCGCGCTCAAAGAGAAGGGCAAACCGGCTGCCGCCGTGCCTGGCCGCAAAGTAGCGAAGAGTAAAGACAAAGAGAATTACGTCCAGACGACGGCCTACATCCAGAAGCCTCTGCACAAAGATTTACAGGGCGCGCTCGCTCACGCCGACATGGAATATTCCCAACTCGTGGAGGACTTGCTGGTCGAATGGATTAAGACCCGCAAACGTCCAGACGTGTAGATATTTAGACGTTTAGACGTTCAAAGCTCTAAACGTCTCGAAATAAAGGGTTTTGAGAAGATTGTGGTTGACCTTTACCTTGCCTAATGGTTAGGATGCGCGAGGTGCGACAGATTTAAGTTTTGTCGGTCAGAGGTGAAGAGGGAAGCGTTAAGTAGAAAAATCAAAAGAGCGACGATCACTCAATAGCTTGGCGGCTTTGTGATCGTCGCTCCAGATTGATAGGAACAACCTGCCTTGCGGCGGGATGCTCTTTTTGTGTGTTGAATTCTATCTCACTAAGGAACGAGAGGGCAAGGTTTTTATATCACCTTCGCACTATATAGCTCTCGCGTGTTATAGAGCGCGAGAGCTATATAACTCAAGTTGTATCATTAGTTTAGGCAAAAAAGAATGCTTGCGCTTTTGCTTTGTTAAAGATTAGATTGGCTCTAGAGCAGACGAGAATTCCTGTTCTTGACATCGCGTAGCCTAACGCAACTTAAAATTTATGAAGCCGCTGGCACCGGCTTGAATCTCACGCGACGCCAGGTGAGAACGAGCAAAGCTCGAACGTTGAGAGTGCCAGCCTCAACGTTCGAGCTTTGTCTTTGAAAAGCGAAAACCGCCGGGCGCTACACCCGACGGTCTTCTAAAACCTGTTTCAGTACACGGAGAATCAACAGGCATGAAAAGTATAAATCAGAATACCCTTTCAGGGAAAGATCAATCCCTGCTTCCAAGTTATCAGACTCAGAATTTGGATGACTCTTCTTCCCAAAGCGAAGCCTCTGACCACTTATCTGACCAGCGAAATCGCGGCTTCTACATTGTAGATAACGAGATCATTGATGAACACGGCAAGCACATTGGCCCTCTTGGAGTAGCTATCTACAATGTACTCGTGAAGCACGCGAATAAGGCTGGTGTATCTTGTTTTCCCTCTTACCAAACCATCGCTGACTTGCTTGGAATCAGTCGCAACACGGCCATGAAGGGCGTGGATATGCTTGTTGAGCGTGGCTTAATCGGAAAAGAGGCGCGCACTAACAAGTCAGGTGCTCCAACCTCGAACGACTACACGATCCTCTGTGTCGAAAAGCAGTCAAAGCAGCAAAAGATTGGGGTAGTGCAGAATTTGGATAGGGGTAGTGCAAATTCTGCACTACCCCTAGTGCAGAATTTGGATAGGGGTAGTGCAAATTCTGCACCCGAACAAGACCCAATTAACAAAACTCAATTGAATCACACACAACAACAAAACAGCCTTCGCGCCGTTGGTGCTTCGGATGTTGTTGTGTGTAGTAATTCAAAATTCTCTCTGGAGGATTGCCAGCGTTATGCAAAGCACTTGCATGCTTCAGGGCAAGGCGTCACTAATCCCGGCGGCTTTGCTCGAACAATTCATAAATCAGGTATGGAAGATTCTCAAATCGTCTCTTGGCTAGCTGAGGTCGAGCCAGAGCGCGTCCATTCCGGCGAGTTAGAAGCACCGCTGTTGATAGATGCCTCGGCCTGTACGGTCTGCCGCGGAAGTAAGTTCTTTTACCCGGACGCAGACCTGACAAAAGGCGTGCGACGCTGCACCCATCCGGCATTACGACAGGGAGCGGCATGAATTTTTGGAGGAGAAAAATTGTGCAAGAAAAAGAATTTGAAGAAAAGGAAGCCTACGAAACGCAGCTCATGCAGCTCGGCGCGGGCAAGTTGAAGTTTGAAGAGCTTGATGCGTTCGCGCAAAAAAGGCTCAAGGCATACTCTTCCGAAAAACGAACATGGCAACGCAAGCAATGGTCGTTAATTGAAAAAGACATGGAGTCACGTCTCACTTCGCTTGATCCAAAAGTGCGCTGCCTGCGTCATGCGAAGTTGGAACCGGTGGACTTCGAGAAGGGAACGCGCGTGCGCGACTATTACGAAAACGTCCAACCAGCACGAGCAGCCTACGAGCCGCTTCAAGAAAATTTCCTCGAGGCTTTAGGAAATTTTAATAGAGCCGAAGCAGACTTGAAAAATTATGACCCGGAATCCACCTCGGACTCGGAATTTGAGTACAGAGATCGCGTTGCGAGGCTAGATTATTGGCGAAGAAAATTCAAGGTTGCCGGCCCCAAAGCAAGAATGGCACGTCAGGAATTTGCAGCTATCGAGAGTGTTTTCAGGCATGAGTATGCGGCTTACACACGCTTCGTGGATGAGTTGAATTCAATCGCGGCGTTAGATCGTCCAGTGGCTTCCCACGAAACCATCGAGGAAAGGGCGAGGGAAGCCGGCGAAATTTCCCGCCTCGAGTATCTGATCGAAGCAATGCTCACTCCGATGAGCGTTGCCAAAAGCTCTGCCGCTTGAGAGAGGCGGCGGAAAAGAGGGCAGGAGCCTTGTGGGACGCTTTTGGTCGGGCTGTCTCACCCGGGTTTCACTTTCCCGGTGACTCCGGTTCCTGCCCTCAAAAATCATTTGACGACGACGGCGGCGGCGCACGTATCAGACAGCCATGAAAGGAAATTTAAGGATTTGTAATGGAAAACTTAGATTCTCAAGAGCAGAAAGAGCAGAAATTGAGTCGCAGGCAGGAAGCAGCTCTCGTCGCACTTCTTCAAAAGGGATCGATCAAGGAGGCTGCCGAGTCATCCAACCTGTCTGAAGTAACCCTTTGGCGCTATTTGCGTGACAAAGCCTTCGTCGAGCGTTACCGCGAGGCACGCATGAAGCTGGTGGACGCGGCCATTGCCAAACTCCAGAGTGCTGCTGATGCTGCCGTGAATACTCTACGAGAAATCGCAGAAGACAAAAATGCAGCACCTACCGCTCGCATCGCGGCGGCGCGAACGATCCTCAGCCAAGCTGTAAAAGGTGTCGTGATGATGGAGAAAGGCATCGGGAATTCAGAAGACGAGCATTCACACCTTTGTCAGCAGTGCTTACAGCAATTTTCGTGCATTGGAAGTGACTGCGCGGACTTTGAATTTCAGGTCTGCAAAGGGTGTAAAAATAACCCCATGCACGCGAAGTTACCCCATGAACGATTAGAGGGGGTTGACGCTTAGACATTTAGTTGAAAAATTTTTCAGCGCCGCACGGTGAAAGGTAAGACAGCAGTGAGTTCAAAAGGCAAGATCAGGCAAAAGCGCCATCAGAGACAGCTCGCAAAGAAACTTGGAGCGTGCCGCATCTGCGCCCCAATGCTGCTCCATCCAGTTGGCGACGCGACAAATGATGCGCGGATCAACTGCCCGAAGTGCGGGCGCGAAATTGTTTTGGACGGGGCTTCGCAGGAGGCAGTGGATAGACTCGTTCAATGCCTCCTCGAGACGGGAGATTTCTGCACAAAAACTTATCGCTATACCAACGCCGGTCAAGTAGAGCGTGAGGGCGCGTGTGACTGCGGAAAGCTGCACATAGACATCCAGGCTTTTGCGACGAGCGCCGCGGGGATGGAAGAAGCTCATGGGTAAACCAATCAATATCCCAATCGTGATCCGCGCCGACGGCACTGAAGCCGAGCGCGAGCTTGGCAGCTTCTTCAACAGAGTGGAGAAGCGGGCCGACAGATTCGGCGCGAAGTTAAAAAATGCCTTTGGCTTTAGCGCCGCCGACTTGAAAAACATCGAAGCGGTCTCCAAGCAGATGAATGGCTTTGGCGGCGGCTCATCGTCTCGCATGGCTGACTCTCACATCCGCGAATTCAAACTCATCGAAAAGGAATTTGCGCGCTCGTCGAAAGAAGTCACACGCATCGAGCGCGAACAGGCGCGTGCGTCTGAATCACTCCAACGCCAACGGAGCGCGGCCATCATCAGTCAGTACAAAGCAGAGGAACGTGAGGCTGCCCGTTCAGCCAAATCGAAAACACAAATCGCCGAGCAGCACGCCGCGCAACAAGAGAGGATATTCAAGCGCACCATTCTCGCGGCGGGCGCTGCCGTCGTCGCCGGTGGCTACGCCGTCGAACAATATCTTGAACAAGCTACGGAAGCATCGGCAAAACTTCACCAAGAAGTCGCCAACATTGCCACCATCAAACCTGAGATAGACACCTCGCGCGTCTTCAAGGCACTGCGCGAGATGCAAACCCGCGTTCCTCAAACAGCGGAGCAGCTTGCTGATTCTCTCTACGACACTTTTTCTTCAATCAACGTCACTGAAGCCGAAGGCTTGAAACTCGTTGAGAGTTTTGCACGCGGCGCAACTGCCGCTGTTACCGATGCTAAGAGTTTTGGGACGGCTGTCGTCGGCGTCTTAAATGCCTACGGAAAATCTGTCGAGGAAGTCGGGCATATCCAAGACGTTTTCTTTAACACCGTCAAGAACGGCGTCGTCACCGGCGCGGAGTTAGCCGGAAATCTCGGCCTCGTCACACAGTCCGCGAAGAACGCCGGAGTTAATGTCGACGAGCTTGGAGCATTGATTGCGGGCGTTACTAAAGAGGGCGGCAAGGCAGAGCAGAACATCAACAACCTCGCCAACGTCTTTCTCAAACTTCCGACGAAGGAAACGCGCAAAGGATTACACGATGTCGGCGTCGAATTGATTGACCTGCGAACCGGCAAATTCCGTCCCATCATTGATGTGCTGACAGACCTCAAGGTGAAGCTCGATAAACTCCCGCCTGCCGTGCGCGCCGTCAAGCTCAATGAAATCTTCCGTGACCAGCAGGCGCGCACCGGATTATCTACGGCACTAAGCCAACTCGATTTCATTAAAGAGTCCTTACGAGAGAACGTGACTGCGGCAGGCGCGGCGGACGCTGCCTACGAAACGATGGCGGGTACATACGCAACGGCGGCTGCTTTGCAGGAAGGCGCGACGCAGAATCTTAAACTCGCCATCGGCGACATCATTACGCAGAATCCTTACTACATTGAGGCAATCAAAATTGTTACCGAACAATTGAATGACCAGACATCGTCGTTAAGTGATGCCTCAAGCGAAACTGCAAAATTCGCCACGAATGCAGGAACGATGTACTCGAAAATTCTCGCATACGCCATTCCGTTCACGGCCTACATGATTAACAACATCAAGTTGTTGCTTGGCGTTCTGCTGGTAGGAATTGGTTCTGTTATCGGCGGCACCCTCTTCATGGTGGAGAAGTTCTTGGATGGCATCAATCTTGTCGTCAACACAGCCATAGACAGACTCAAGATGGCATACAACGGGGCGCAGGATATCTTGAATAAAATCGGTGCGGGAACTGCTCACAGATTTGAGATGGGTGTGACCGTCACACCACATGTCAATCTCGGTTCGGCAAGTGTTTTCAATGAAGTCGGAAAAACATCGGATCAAATGTCTCAATTGGTCGAAGTCCAGCGTCGTCTCGAAGCCGAAGGTTCTCGAATTGACCAACGCTTCGACCGCGTCGAACAGTTGACAAAGCTACGGACGGAAGATGAGCGGCACGCGCGCGGAAACGTCAGTAACGTCGGTCGAGGCGAGACCATTTACAAAGCGGGGCCGGGCGGCTTCATGGTTCCGCAAAACGTGCCTACAGCTATGCCGGGCGGCGGCGCGGGCAGCGATGCAGTAGCGCGCGCGAAGGCGAAGGCCGCCGCTGCCGCCTCTCTCGATCCGTCGGGCCTCAAATCGCTGGCTGATACGCACACGGCGAGGCGCAAGAAAGCCGAGAAGATCATTGACGACGCAGATAAGTGGTCGCTCAGTGAACTTCGCGGCATTCAGGAATGGTTCAAGGAGACGACGAAGAAAACGCTGCCGGTGAGCGCCTACGGCCAGAGCGCGTATCACAACAAGCTCAAACTCGATCACCGTAACGCGGCGGACGTGGCTTTGAATCCAAGCTCAAAAGAAGGCCAACTCCTCATCCAGTATCTTCAGCAGACCGGCACGCCGTTTCGAGCGATCACGGCGGCTGATGTGGCGCGCGGCGTCAAAGCGTCAGCCCCGCATATCCATGTCGGCGCGCCGTCTCATTTCTTTGGCCATAAGACACAGAGCCTCGGACTGTCGAGAAAGGGAGACAAGACTGATTATCTCGTCATCAACGATAAAGTCGTGCCGCTCAGTCCTGAGAAGCTCTATGCCATTCAATCATTCGTGCAAGGCGCGAAAGGCATGGTGGCGTCTCAACCGCTCGCCACGTCCGGCGCGCTCGCTACTAATATCACGCCGCGCCTGACAACCTATGAGAAATCGCGCAGGCAAAAGGACGAAGAGTATTACGGACAATTAGAAGAAACTGCGACCGGCACATATCAGCGAGTCGGCGGCAAGTATCAGGAACTCTTCGACCGTCAACATAACTTGCAGCTTGAGCTTTCCGATCAATGGCGAGACGCCAACATCGCGCGCCAGCACGCAGAGTTGGACACCATCACCGGCATCGAACGCGCGGAGGCCGATCTGTTCCATCTCCGTCAACAGGGCGTGGACGATCAATTGACAGATCAGCGCAGACTACTGAGGTCTAAGAATGATGAGCTTGACCTGACGAAGCGGCTTCAGGAGTTGGGAGATGAGGCGGCGACGATGAGCGCGAACGTCGGCCTACGCCAGCAAGTCGCTTTGCTGGAGGAACTGAACGCGCTCAAGCGCGAGGACATTGACGCGGCGGAAAGCCTGATTAAGTCGCAGGTGCGGGTGGCTGACCAGAGCGTGTATCACGAAGGACGCGCGAATGCGAAAGTGGCTGAGTATCTGGCTTCACAGAAGGGAATCACGGACATTGTTGCCGATGCCAAGATCGGGATCATCGAACAGTCATTTAACGGAGTAGATAGCGTGCTCGACCGCATCATTCCGAAGATGCACGGCTTCGGCTCTCTTATCAAGCAGATGATTTCCGACCTCCTTAAACTTGAGGCGAGCAAATTCTTTATGAAGATTCTTGGCATCCCGACAGGCAGCGGCCAACAACAATCTGGCAGCAGTTCGGGCGGCGGCTTCAGTTGGAAGAACATCATCGGCGGACTCTTCAACGGCGGCGGCAAGGGACAGTCCGATGAAGAGTCGGGCGGCGGGTCTTCTGTGGGCGGCGTCGGCGGCTATGGAAGCATCATCAAGAACTTCAAATCAAACGGTCTCGTCGGAGGTTTGAAGGGACTCATCGGACTCGGCGGTGGCGGCGCGGCGGCGAGTCTCGGAGCTGCGGCCCCCATCGGCGCGGCCGGGTCGTGGGCGACGGCAGCGGGCGGAGCGGGAGCGTTAGCAGGTGGCGCGGGTGCAGCGGGGGCGGGCGCGGCTGGTGCCGGTGGCGCGGCGGCTGGTGGTGGTGCCGCCGGCCTCGGCGCGCTCATCCCGTTCCTGACCAACCCGATCACGATCGCTGTGGCGGGCGCAGCCATCGGAGCTTTCTTACTCTGGCGACATTTCCGCAACGGTGATGAGAAGAAACTACGCGCGGCGATCAAGTCGGCCTACGGCGTGGACATTAAAGACATGTCGGTCTTGAAACAGATCAAGCACATGGGCGAGCAAGCGTTCGGTAAAGGCGCTGTCGGTCGCCGTCTTCAAGATGTGATCAAGCTCGACGGCGTCAAGAGTCTCGTGCAGCAGTACGGTGAGAGCACAGGCCAGCAAGCTAACAGTCTCGTCACGAACGCGCAGTACGCAGACCCGAACTTCAAAGACAATCAATTCGCGAGAAGTGGCGGTAGCTCGTCGTCGTCTTCGTTCTCTAACACTCCATACCAGGTGACGATGCCGCGCTCCTCTTCGGATGAGTCGAGTGGCAGCGGCGGCGGCGGCAGTTCATCGAGCGGCGGATCGTCGAATGGGATTGCGCCGGTGCTGATGGCCGCTTTCACCGGTGCGATGCAGAGCGTCGCTGATGCCACGAATGCGCTGCACTCGAAGCTGAAATCTACGAGTCCGGGAGACGTGTTGACGGCAGCAGTTGGAGAAAACCCGGAGGCGGTCATTGACGGCCTCAATGAAGGTCTCTCGCGCGGCCATCGTCGCGACGACACTTTAAGCAACCTCGGCTTCAGGAACGGCGGATGATACGTGAGGTTGAAATCGGCGCGCGTGGGAACAGTGAGCTTTGCAAACACACTTGGGTCTGATTATCGCTATTCTGTTCGAGCCTATTACTGGGGGCGCGGCTTCGGCGGGCGCAACATCTTGGATTCGACGCACTGAATTTTATGAACGAGTCGTGCATAAAGAATAGGTTTCTGCATAAAGGGAAAATCTCTGCACACGTCTGATGCGGCGCGTCGGATAATAAAGCATGTTAATGATGGTCGTTACGATACTAATTCTCCCCCTTGTTACGATACAATTTTCTTCACTCGTTACGATACTATTTGACGCCTTGCTACGATACTAATTTCGCTCACCTCAACCCTTCCATTTTAGCTTTTTTCCGTCCATTGCAAGAAGTACGACACCCAAAACAGTTATCTGTTGCGTCTGCAAGCTTTATTCCGTCAGAAACCGTCAGAAGTGCCCTCTGTTTTCTGACAGATTTTATAACTGGTATGTTGATGAGACTTGCGGGCGTTTTTCCGTCAGAAACCTTGCTTCACCTGCTCCCATGAATAATAGCGGTCGTGCTCGGCCTCTGCGCGGGCGTCCAGGGCATCGCGGAGATCGCGCGCATCTTCTTCCGAGAGGGCAACAGGTTCCGTCACTTTCTTAATGGACGATGGTTCCTGCGTGATGTGTTTGCGCGGCTTTGGTTTGTCGCTCATAAGGGAATAATACACTTGGCGGAGCACTTAAAACCATGAGGGAAATAAGATGAAAGTACACAACGGCGACGTGCAAACTTCGTCCATATTTGACCTCTGCTGAAGCGCGCGATGTGCAGAGCGTTTCCGTCGCGACAAGAGCGGCGAGGGGGTAAAGCTCGCCAATGGTGGGGCTGTAAGGGCAGCGCATTGATGTTTACCACCGAGGCTCGCGCGCCTCCACCGGCATCGGAGCGATGAGGTTTCGATAAAGCTTCTCGACGAGCCGTTCGGCAGTGTCCTGGCTGCCAGCATCGGCGCTGGCTTCCATGATGCGCGCCAACTCGTTCCCCGCCTCGAACCGAAATTCATGGATCCGCTCTTTGAGCGCAGCCCCGGTCATCGCCGGGTCTAACCCGCACTGCATTTCAAGCTGGTGATAAACGTCGAAGATGTAGATCTGCATCAGCGCGCGAATCACGATTGTCTGCTCGGTGTTATAGCGCGCGGAGCACGCGATAGTCTCTAAGTGCTCGGTGATCATCGTCAGGTCGGGGGCGGTCTTGTGTCGCGTCTCCATCATCAATCGCTCGACAGCATTCTGGAGCAAGCGTACATCCATCTTGATCGTCTTGGTCGCCTCATCCATAAACTTGCGGTAGGTATCAATGACGGGCTGCATGGTCTCGTCTTTGCGCGCGAGCGCGAGGCGTTCCGTGCGAAAGGCGTTGGAGACGGCTTGGCGGATGATCTCGGAGCGGTCTTTGCCCTCGTTCGTGGCGCGGCGCTGGACTTCCCTTTCGTCATCGGTGAAAAGCCGGGTGGTGGCCGTTCGTTTCGAGATGCGACGCTTCTTCAGATATTCAGACATGGTTTGAACTTCCCTTCTTATGGTGTGAATTTAGATGGCGGGGCGGTGAGTCGCCGGCATGTGGAATAACCGGACACCTAACATCTAAGCATACCGGGACGTGTCTCGGCTAGAGAAACTTTGTGCACGTGTAAAGTTGGAGATGAAAGGCATTAAGTCGAGTGTGAGACGTGTCTAACTTTGAGACAGACAAATGTGCACTTGTAAACGCTGACAGGAGCGAGATTTGCTCGCTCGCATACGTTAAAAACCCGACCTCTCTTGTCAGCGCGTTTTTCGTAGCCGGAAATTTGGCTCGGAGAATGCGCTACAATCTTCCTCACCCTTCCTGACGTCCATACCCATTGATGAACTACGCGCCTGCGTGAGCCTCGCATCAGTGGCAGGGGCTACAAGAGTGTTTTGTGGACGTGATGTCGAAGCCTCGTTCGTTAGCTGTGCTTACTATGTGCCGCGCTGTGGCCTTACACAAAAAACTCGACGTTGAATCGTGAAGAGCTACGTCCGATCAGGTTTAATACAAACTTTTGAACCCCTGCTATAGTCCCCGCTCCCCGCAATTTGACGGGGGTTTGAAACTGGAACGGGTGGACTTTTGGGGAGGGGTGTCATAGCCGGTGTCACAGAGACAGGGAGTGTCCTGTTAACACCCCCTGTCTCTGTGACACCGGCTATCCAACATTCACAGTTCCCTTCTCTCCTGATGGCAGTGGAATTGTTTCAAGGAAAGCCAACTCGCCGGCAGCGCACGCGGGCGTGCGCTGGTAGATGAGTCCGCCAACTTCGCAGGCGAGGTTATCGCGCACATGTTTGTCTTCTTCATAAGCGAGCGCGAAGATCAATTCCATGAAAGCTCTTCCCTGTTCCTCGCTATCGAATGTGCCGGCAGTAAATATTGTATTGATGAGTTCAGCCGCGGTGCGTTCTTCGATTCTGTTCTCCATTAGTTGATCTCCTTTCTGGACATGACGGCGAAGGTAAGCGTCACTTCTTCAAGCAGCCGAAGGGCGTTTGATAACGACGCGATCATCTCTGAGCGGTCGTCCCAATCAAGTTGAGTTTTGTATTCAGCGTCGGCGATGGCGCGGGCAGAGCGAATCTCCGTTCGCGCGCGCTCAAGCTTGACGAGGGGTTTGGGTTTGTGCGCCGCCGCCGCCGGCGCTGTGGTAGGATTTGAAGTAGCCATCACTTTCTCCTTTTGCGGGTTGAAGGTTGGTGTAGAGGGCGCGCATGAGTTCCAGCTCATGTGCGCCCATTAGTATTAGTGGCCGCGTCGCATCGCGCGCACCGCGCGCAGGAAGATGATGAGCGCGGCAGCGTGCTTGCAGACCATCGGGCGACGGTTGCCGTAGTGCGGTGTTCCGGCCTCACAGCCGCACGTGATGAAGGTCTTGCCAGCGATGCGAGAGATGCGGACGGGATAGCTCGTGCCCTTCGCTTTGTTGGTGACGATCCAGAGGCCGGGTTCGTGGCGACGGATGGACTGCGGTTCTGTGGTGAGTCGTGCGGCTGCTTTCTCGAACTGTTCGCGGCATTGAATCTGAATCATGGTTTTGGGTTCCCTTCCTTTGCGGCTGATGTTCTTGCTTTCTGACAAGGACTATTATCCACATATTTATGTGCTTGTCAACGAAAAAGCACTTATCTTGATAAAAATAGTTCTTTGCTGTAAAGGAGTTTTCGTGTAGGATGACGCCATGAGTGGAAAAGGTGATTTCATAACCACAAATGAAGCTGCGGACGTGCTCGGCGTGACTCGTCAGCGCGTGCTGCAATTGATTCAGGATGGACGGCTGCCGGCTGAGAAGTTTGCAAGCGTCTATATGATTCGACCTGCCGATTTATCGAATATCGAAGGCAAACCGATGGGCAGGCCGCCCAAGCCAAAAGCTGCGCCAGCGAAGCCAGCACGAAAGCGAAAGGTGGCGTGAGATGAGTAGCAATGCTGCCATTGAAACTTGCGAGTGGGATACAGGATGTACGAGCGTAGCTACCCGACATGTGCGCTGGATCGTCGGGCCGAATAACGACGGCGCGCGTGAGAAGCATTTGTGTGATGCTCATACCGCCGACCTGCATGAGCGACCGTGCGGGGCGCAGGACGCGCCTGTAGCCCGATGTGGAGCGGAATGCTGGGGTATCGGATGCGCGCAATAACGTGCCCTAATTGTTCGAGAGTCGGTAGAAAGGTAATGAGAAATGAGCGCCATACTGGACAAGATCATTGAAGAGGTTCGCACGCTCTCGTCGGATGAGCAGCAACAGTTGTTGAAAGTGTTGGAGCGTGAAACTCAGGGTTCTGAGCAGGCGAGGCGTCTTGCCCTCTCACGTAGCATACGGGGCAAGTACGCGCATCTCGGAGTATCGAGCGATGACTTTGCTGCCCGTAAAGCAGAAGAGATTGCCCTTGAAGATCGTCACAGCGCGTCCAGACGGAGCTAACCTTGATCTACATACTCGATGCTTGCGCCATGATCGCCTATCTCGACGATGAGCCGGGTGCAGATGTGGTCGAGGCGGCGATGGTTGATCCGGCGCATCAGTGCTATGCCCACGCGATCAACCTCTGCGAAGTCTTCTATCAATTTCACCGCGCTGGTGGAGAACAGTCAGCGACCGGCAGCATAAGTGACTTGGCACGCATGAATGTGATTGAGCGCGCCGACCTCGATCCGGTGTTCTGGCAGGACGCAGGAAGACTCAAGGCCGGCGGCGGCGTCTCGCTGGCTGATTGCTTTGCAATTGCTTTAACGAATCGGCTGGGAGGGATGTTGCTCACGTCAGACCATCATGAGCTTGATCGAGTCGCGGCGGCAGGTATCTGTTCGATAACCTTTATCAGATAGATGATTTGTGTATGAACGAAGGAAATCCTTAAAACCGTAAAAACTTAAATGATTATTTCCTTACTCAATCAGAAAGGCGGCGTCGGCAAAACCACGCTGGCCGTTCATCTCTCCGCTGCCCTCGCGCGACGAGGCAAGCGCGTGATGATGATTGACGCCGACCCGCAAGGCAGCGCGCTTGATTGGGCTGCGAATCGTGAAGACCAGGATGCCTTCCCTGTTGTCGGCCTACCAAAGCCAACGCTTCACAAGGAATTGCCAAAGCTCGCGGCGGACTATGATGTCCTCGTGATTGATGGCGCGCCGCGCGTCTATGACGTAGCGCGCTCGGCGATCATGGCGAGCGATATTGTGCTGATTCCCGTCCAGCCCTCGCCCTATGATGTCTGGGCAGCGAAAGAGATTGTGGATTTGCTGATTGAGGTCAAGCCATTTAAGGAAAACCTTAAAAGCGCATTTGTAATTAACCGTAAAATCGTCAACACCGCTATCGGGCGCGATGTCATCGAAGCTCTCTCCGAATACGAGTTGCCGGTGTTGAAGGCACAGGTGAGCCAGCGCGTGGGCTTTGCTGAGAGCGCGGCGCGCGGCCTGACGGTGATGGATACGGAACCGGGCGGGTTAGCCAGTAGGGAAATTGAAACCTTAACCGATGAGATCGTGGGGTTGATTGATGCCTAAAAAGGTAGCCATCGGCGCGAAGCCGAAAGTAACAAAGCCGGTGACGGCGGATGAATGGGTGAACCGGGGCGCCTCACCTGCGCTCTCTACGCCCCGTGAAGAAGAGAAACAGAAGATCGAGACGACACGCTTTACGATTGATATACCCGTCGCCCTTCATTCCCGGATCAAGAGCCAGTGCGCTCTGCGGCACGTCAAGATGCGAGAGGAAATTCAACAACTGTTAGAAGAGCATTTCGGCGAATGAACGTAGATTAAGGTTTTAAGGATTTACGGATAAAAGTAATTCAGTTTTTAAGTTATTGTAGATAAAGAAGTTGCAGAGAAATAATGATTGACCGTCTCTGATTTTGGTGGTAAAGATGCGGGCATAGGAAAGGTGAAATTGATGAGCACCGAAAATAGAATTGAGCGACTGGAAACCGCCTTCGTCCAACTCACTGAGATGGTTCAAAGCACGGACGAGCGCGCAGACCAACATCAGAATTGGATCAATCAACTTGGCTCGCGCATGGAAGAACTCGGCTCGCGTATGGAAGAACTCGCCACCGCACAGGCCAACACCGAGCAGAAGATCGCCGCTCTGGTGGACGCGCAGATTCACACCGAAGACGCCATGACACGGCTCGCCACGCAGATGTCGGAGTTGGTGGCAGCGCAAGGCCGAACAGACGCGAATGTGAACACGCTGGCTTCCAAAGTTGATGGACT
>MWWH01000157.1_pt1 | contig 17862 bp, 16 predicted proteins | sample 1047231 | NCBI WGS metagenome assembly MWWH01 (sample SAMN06349967, study PRJNA376086) | soil metagenome | isolation source: MG3-2 sample Antarctic (ecotone) soil | place: Antarctica | collected 2015-01-13 | reverse complement strand
GGTTGCTGAACTTCAAACTCTGTCTGAACAATCGGATTTGCTGGTTTTTCCAACAATGCCGGATGCGCTTAGCCTTGCAGCTCTAGCTAAAATTATAAATGTTATGCAGTCAAAGGAGCTAAATAATTACCGTGTATTACTGGCTATGGTTCCGCCCCGATCAAATGCTGCTCGCGATGCGAAGCAGATGCTTGAGCAAATTGGTGCGCCGTTTTTTGAAAGTGAAATTACTCGTAGAGCTGTTTGTGCACATGCCGCACTTCGTGGCGTAACGGTTAATAAAGTACGTGATGGCGAAAACGCTTGGGCTGAGTTTGTGCAGCTTGGTAAGGAGATATTGAAAAATGAAAGAAAGTAACCGATTTTCTAACTTAAAGTCATTACAGCGCCCGGGTAATCCCAAAAAAGATGTATCGTTGACTAACGATAATCAACCTCCTGTTCTAGAGAGTGTTGATTCTGTGCCTTCTCTCGCGCCTGTTATAAATCAGTCTCGAAGAGGGAAAAGTAGTAATCCTGAATTTACGAAGATTACTGCTTATATTAAAAAGGCGACGCACAAAAGGGCTTCATTGATTCTGATGGATCAGGAGAAGGAAGACTTCTCGGAACTTTTGGAGCGTTTAGTGTCAGACTGGATAAGCAAACAAACCTAATATATTAAATACAATTATGCCTAAATTAAACACAAAACGATTTCGAGAACTATGAGATGAACGGTCATGGACACTCGCGGATGTTGCGCGAGCAGCAAAAATTGCTTTTGGAACTCCTTCGCGCTGGGAGCACGGTTTATCGAATCCTGGCGACCGATCGCTGGCAAACTTGGCGAAAGTATTTGGGGTTGAAGTAGAGGAACTTATTGCGAAGGATGAGGAAAGTTAGATTTAGAGAATGATTTATATGCAGGATACGTTATTTGCGACTGGGAAACCGCCGGCTGGTAAATCTAAAAAAGAGAAACTATTGGAAGATATTACGCCGGTTAATACACCTTCGACACTTGGAAATTTTCCTATTGACACTGTCCAGTTAATGGATTGTTTGCTTGGCATGGCAGAAATGCCTGATGACTGCGTGGATCTTGCAATTATTGACCCGCCTTACAATCTAAGTAAGGGTAATGATTGGAAGTGGGACAACTCCGTGAAACTGCCGGGACTCGGCGGAAATTGGACGAAGGTTCTGCAACAATGGGATGACATGCCCTTAATGGATTACCTGACTTTCTGTCTTCAGTGGCTGTCGCAAGTAAAAAGATTAGTAAAGCCGACCGGTTCTGCCTGGATTCATGGAACTTACCATAATATCGGAATTATAAATTTTGCCCTTCAGCTCCTGGAAATTGAAATTATTAATGAAGTGGTTTGGTTTAAAAGAAATAGTTTTCCTAATTTGTCTGGTAGACGCTTGACGGCAAGTCACGAAACCATCCTTTGGGTTCATACAGGCAAAGTTCGTAAATACCAATTTAATTACAAAGAAATCAAAGATAATTCTTATCCGGAAGATTCCTTAAAACCAACTGGAAAACAAATGAGAACAGTTTGGGATATTCCCAATAATAAGGACAAGAGTGAATTAAAACACGGTAAGCATCCGACGCAGAAACCTCTGCGCCTTATCAATCGGTTGCTGGATATTTCTGCCAAAGAAGGACAGATTTGCTTGGTTCCGTTTGCTGGATCTGGTAGCGAGTGTGTTGCTGCCAAAATGCTTGGAATTCACTTTCTTGGTTTTGAAACAAACGCAGAGTATTTTGAAATCGCCGCCAACCGTCTCGAGTCTGTTACGCCGGATCTTTATTCTCTGTAATTTTAATCGTCGACGAGAACTTCGCTATTATTGACCAATAAGTTTATTTATTTTTGCTTTAGGTGACGAAAATGTTAGCTCCAAAAATGCAACCCGAGAGATTAACGGAAACTATTCCTTCACTAATAAAGTGGACGGGTAGCAAGCGAGCGCAGGCTAAAACAATCACTACTTATTTACCCAATTATAATCGCTATTTTGAACCCTTTTTGGGAAGCGGAGCGGTTCTCTACGGGTTAGCCAAACCTGGTGATGTAGCGAGTGATGTATACCAGCCCTTAATCGATTTGTGGAAGATCGTTCAGGATGATCCTGAACTTATTATCTCGAATTACACGGATCAGTGGACGAAGTTACAAGAGAACCTGCCGGAGTATTATTACGAGACAAGAACTAGATTTAACGATTCTCCCAATGCGTTCGACTTAAATTTTCTCCTCCGCACTTGTGTCAATGGAATTGTGCGTTTTAGCGCAGCAGGAAAATTTAATAACTCCTTTCATCTTTCGCGTAAAGGAATGTTGCCGCGTATCTTCGCTTCCAATGTTAGAAAATGGTATACACGCATTAAAGGAATAAATTTCTTATGCCAAGACTTTGCCGATACTATTGCGGAAGCTGTACCTGGTGATTTTATTTATATGGATCCGCCGTATTTGGGCTCCCGACAACGCTACATCCAGAATATTGACGCGGAGCGATTTCTTACGGCATTGGAAACACTTAATTCAAGAGGAATCAAGTGGGCGCTGTCGTTCGATGGAAAAAGGGGCGATAAAGATTTAATCGTGCCAATCCCCGATGGGCTTTACCGACGCCACGTGCTTATTGAAAACGGAAACTCTGCTGTCGGTAAAGTTTTGAATGGTCCGGTTGAAATGGTTGAAGAATCTTTATACTTGAATTACTAAACTTCAATAACATGTATCGGAGATTCTTCAGTTACCTGTTTTATAAATTCCTTAATTCTACGACCGGCGATGCTGGAGCTGAGAGTATACAAGTTACAGGTGTCTCCTTTTACTGCAAATTCAAATCCGAGAATTATGTCACAATTTGCTTTGCCTCTGACCGAATGCATTTCAGCAGGATTCTTCAAAACGAAAGCTGCTGCTGAGGCATATTGAAACGGAGTACCGTCAAATTTGGTAACAGTATTTGTCCAAATATTATCTTTTTTTGTTCTTTCTGCATTAGGAGCATATTTAATTAGTTCTGATAGATATCTAATCAATCGACTACCGATATTATTTTCAATACTCTGGGCGCCGTCTTTAGACTCAATTGTAAGAATGAGTGGAGGATTACCGATTCCGAATAATTGCAAAACATGATCTGGACGTTTAGCATCCACTCCGGAAACACGAGGAAGTGATAACCATCTTGCCTCAAGACTCCGATGTATGTCTTGTAAAGAAATACCGCTCCAATCGCCCCCTGGCGGGTTACATAATCCTTCAAAAACACTATTTCCACCGAGATGGTGAAAAAGCATGTGTATGACGGTATCAACATCATTTTCACCGAATTTGGAAGGAATGGCAGTAACTAATAGATCAGTAATTTCAATAGCTGCTAGTTCTGGTGTCCAGTGTGCTTTTGGATAATTTATAGCGGGTAATACGCCTAAAGTTTTTGAATCTACTAAAACAGCATCACTAGAAGCAAGGATAGTTTCCCACAGACCATTTCCCTCTATTAGTCCTTTAGGATCTTCCTCAATACGTTTTAAAGCCCAAGCCGGAGCTGGTCCGTAAACAACGGTCAGCATGTCTTCAGTTTCTCCAATAAGCATTCTTGCAAACCCCGGCAATCCTCTATCTGGTCGAGCATCGTCACCTTTTGGTTTGAATCCATTTACCCAACAAATCGTTAATGGGCGCGAAATTCTTAACCATTCGAGGAATGAGGGCGATAGATGAGGGTATATTGCTAATACTTCGGTGGCAAAATTAGTTCGTTTTGCAGCAGAAATAATACAAATCGGAAGATTAGTCGCCGTCATACCTATTGCGTATTTCGATGCGACTACCTTCAAATCTTCAAACGATTTATTTAGAGGAATAGAGGTAGTTTTCGACCATTTTTGGGGGGCATGGTTAATCAAATATTCAGTCATGCTCTGCTTAGCCACTAAAGCACGATAAACGCCGTTCCACTGCGCGCTAGTAAGCGAATCTGACCTTTTTCTATCGTTTGCCAAGAGGGAAACTAGAGTTAATACTTTAGTTTCTATTTTTTTTACTGTTGCATCATAATCTCTACCCAAAACTAATTCTTTGACAAAAATTTTTAATTCATCTGATCCAAATATTGAAGCAAATTGTTTTCTAGTGGTTTTGTTGGCAACCGGACTTGGAACATAGATAGGCAGAACTGGTGTATCCGCAGTCAAAGAATATGATAGATAACTGAAAGGAACCGCAGTATTGGGATGACGCTGTGCTTTACTCTTTCTTTCAGCTCCAAGCTCATAACCACCAAGTTCCGTTAAATAAATATAAGGGACACGCCCTTTGGCAACCGCATACGCGCGCCCGCTCCGTTGCCAAGCTTGATTTCCTGCTGGCAATGCACCTGAGAATTCCAGAGCAAATATCGGTATCTCCCTTTTATCTATTACCTCCGTTAAGATTATATCCGCGGCTTCCCGCAATGAGACTCCTAAATTTTTTAGATGTACCAGAATACTTCCATCCCAGCGACCATATCCTGGAAAGTAGGTAAAAGTTAAAATTATTTTTATTTTTTCAATCTCAATTGTAAATGTAGGACATGACAAAGAGCCTGAAGGACCAGTTACATTAACAGCAAACTCTTCTTTTAGAGCGGCAGTGATCAAACCAAAAATTCGTTCACATTCAACGATATTATCTCCGTGCAAGTGAAATCGCCGAGAATTAAGGATGTCAGTCATAAAATTAAATAGGACAAATCTGCAACGTTTATTTGTTCAGTAAACGCGAGTTTCTTTTGAAGTAGTTTTCCAGTTGAACCGTAAAATCTGGTAAAGACAGTCCGAGCGCACGACCCCATCGTCGGAGTTCAATTATGTCTAGCCGCCGTTCTCCACGCTCACACTTACTCACGAATGATTGAGTAATTTTTAGTTTTCGCGCGAGCTGAGTTTGGGTAAGCCCAGCATCCTGCCGAACCTCTTTCAGAAAGATTAGAAACAGGCGATATTCTTTTGTTACCAGACTTTTTTGCATGTGGGTCAGACTAAACCCTAGACAAGCGAATTCTAAAACCTATTTTGGAATAGTCAAATATCGACTAATTTTGCGGATTTTTCCTTGTGTTTCGCTTATAAAATATTGTATTTTAGTTGAAACAATAAGAAGCAAGAGGAAGAATTAATTATGCTCTCCGTAACGCCAAGCAAATTAACCGATTATTTGATTTGTCCACTCAAATTCCAGCTAAAACACATCAACAAGTCAGGTGGATTTGCTTCTTCGGCTGCATTTGCTTTTGGCAATACCATGCACCGTGCGTTACAGGAGCTCCATGACAAAGAAATGCTCACCGCCGGAGTCCCGGACACCGAAAAGCTGCTTATGAAATTCTGGGATAAATCGGCATACGCCACCGGCGAAGAAAGCCGAAACTATTTCGCTAAAGGCTGTAATGCTCTCGAAAGCTACTGCACAGACGTCGTCCAGGTAAAAGACGAAACACTTGGGACAGAGGTTTATATGAGTTTCGTAATCGAATTCAAAGGGCTCAAAATCCGTTTGGGGTGCAAAGCGGATCGGCTCGTTCAGCATCCTGATAACACTTTAGAGATCATCGATTACAAAACCAGTCAGTCAGGCAAAATTCCAACACCAGAGTTTGCCCGCGCCGACCTACCGACATTTTTATATTTCGTCCTAGCGAAAATTAGTTACCCGCAGTTTCCAAACGTTAAATTCACGTATTTGAATGTGATGTCGATGGCAAAAGTCACTGTTAATTACGAAAGAAGTCTGATCGACGAGAACAAAAAGGCGCTTTGGGAGTGTCTGAAAACAATTGCCGCCAACAATTTTGCGCCGCGCAGCTCCGAATGTTGCGCATGGTGTGATTTTCAGGACGATTGCCCGGCTGCCAGCCGAGTCGTAGACTTTCAAACAATTTGATTTATCTAGTCCATATGAATCCGCATCTGCGGCAAATCATACTGTTCGACCATTCCTGCAATTGCTCGCGGTAGACGGGCATTTTTTTCTGTTGAATAAATCGATTATAGAAATACACTCCGTATAGAAGAAATCCTACGACCAAAATAAAGGGTAATGCCAGCAGACCAGTGTCCCTGGAAAGCCCGAAAATGGCGATGATTCCTTGTAAAATGCTGCCTCCGATTAAAATTCCTAATATTCCCGCTCCAATGCCGATTAAAATTTGTATGCCGCATCCCATAGCCGGTGCGACGGGCGGTGACAGTTGTCCTGCTAAAACAGTTTGAGAATTGAACTGTCCGTTTGTCAGCCCGATACCTCCGCCAAAAGACACGGTCGATGCGCTGATATTTCCTGATTGAGTGCCTTGAGCATGCATCATCTCAAAAGAAGCCGTCTGCGAGCTGTGGCAATTCGGACAATCATAACTCATAAGATTTTCGCGTTATTATTTATAAAATTGAATAAGAAATATAACTGCCGGCTTTTCTTTTATCTTTTCTTCTTGAAAACGGGTGGACGCTTCGGATTGAAAAAGACGGTATCTTTATAAACATATTTTGTCCGCCCGCGCGCCGCAGTTGCTCGGACGAGTGAACCGAAGAGCTTTCCTTTTTTCAAATGCCTGTCTAATCCCGGCGCATCAGGTCCCCGCAAATCCTTTGCGTAATATAGATCCAACTGATTACCGCTCGCTTTAACCGTGCATTCGTAATCGTCGTTTGCCATATGCCCGTCGGCAGTAAAGCGGGCAACGATTGAACCGCCTTTTCGAGAAACAATTACCGTGTAGGTAATCGAATCAACATAACCGCTGTTCGGATTACGAGGTTCAACTTCCACGTATTCATATGTACCGAGCCAATCGGACTCGTTCAACTGCGCTTTGGCTTGCTTTTGCGCCGAAGTGGCAATTGTAAATAACAGTAAAATACCTAAACAAAAGATGATTACACGCGTCTTTTTCATTTATTTTCTCCGGTAGACTTAAAACCGCCGAACGAACAATGGCGGCGACCGCATTTGTCTGGTAAATTAGGCATCAACTCGCTCTTTACAAAGCAATCTATGCCAGATGCTGCGGTGACCAAACCCTAATGAGTTTTGTCGCTCGAAGAACCGTTCAAAATCCTTCTTCGGCGCATTTCTCTAAAACGTCTTTACTGAGACCAAATGGTTACAGCAAGAAGAAATTACTTCTCTTACTTTGCATAGTCAAGTTTAATCAACACTTTTCATCAGGAGGGCAATCCTGATGGGTGGTGCAAAAAGGATGCGACCGGAGCGTCTCGGAGAAAAACTACTGGCAATCCGAAATCGTCTCGATTGCAGTCTGGCGCAGATGGCAGGCAGATTATCGAACGATAAATTCAGTGTCAACCGAACCGATATATCACGGTATGAATTATCTAAAAGAGAACCGCCCCTGCCTGTTTTGCTCAGATATGCAAGACTCGCAAAAGTAACAATTGACGTGTTAGTGGACGATGAATCGGATTTGCTTTAAGTAAATCGGTTTCAGTTTATCAAGAATTAGTTGGTCCGCAATTTCCAAATGTTAAACATGCCTATTTGAATGTGATGTCGGTGGAAAAGTAACGATTGATTACGAAGGAACTTTGATGAACGAGAATAAAGAGGCACTGTGGAATTGTCTGAAGACGCTTGCGAGCGGTAAGTTCACACCACAGAACTCCGAGTGCTGTGCCTAGTGCAGTTTTTAGGATGACTGCCTTATAGCCAGCAGAGACGTGGACTTTTCAGCTATTTAAGAACAAAAAATACAGATTCCCATTTTCCCGGCAGCTAATCCAAAGATCTACAAATAATTTATTTTTTTTATCATCGTAATTTATTGGCTAAAACCTAATGAATTACGGTATAATATGTTTTGTCGACGCCCATCCAGCAAGAAAAATTCTAAACCCAGATTTTATTTTCCAAGAATTCTACATTTCTTTTCTAATTCTGCTCATAAGTTCCAAAATAGGCTTCCATAAGTCCAATATACGCAGCAATTTACCAAATACAACATAAACATACTGAAAGAGCGCACAGTCGCCGTAATCTTGGAAAAAATAATCACATACTTCAATAAATTCGGGAATTATAAATTAAAATTTATTTTAATTTACTGAAGCCGAAATTAAGAATTCCAAAAAATAAAAGAGTTTAAACGCATTTGTGTTATGCAATATTGCGTGTTGTTACCGGGAACATGGGAACCACACCATTTCCTCCTTCTTTTTCTTGAATTTATACAGTCCCCGGTTAACATTAGTTTGATACCCGGATTCCCGGCAAGTACCACAGAGTTCCCGCTAAGCAAAAAGAGAGGGGGGAGGTGTGGGACAAATGGTCTTTTCACTGCTCTTCGGATTTTGCTCGCGTAGATTTTTAATTTATTCCTCATAGCTGCTAGTTCCCGCTTTCCCATCTATGAAACAATGTTTTTATAGTGAAACATTTTGTTCACAAAAGATTGACTTTAAAGAGTTACTTAACTATAAATAGTAGTCATTATAGGTAAATACTATGACTGATTTCTTTTCCAGCTCTTTTGTCGGTCAAATCAACTCGCTTATCAGGAATGATTCGGCTCTCTCGAAACGTTACGATAAGGTAAGTGGTAAAATTCGTGATTACGCTCTGTCTATTAATCTTCCGCTAGACGATTTGCTTGTCATGCACGTCGCCGATGATCGGGCTTATTTGAGCAAGGATTTTACTTCTTTTATAAAAAACTTACCTGGAAAGCCGGGATCGAAGCCGAAAAGAATTGAGATTTACCGTGGAGAAATTTATTCTGATGTGCGAAAACTTGTTACCGCTATATTTGCCGACGCGACGAGCGGCAACTTTAAGAATACCAGGACCGGAAACCTTCTTTCCGGATCTTTTCTCGAGGGTCAGGCTCCAAAGTGGATGAGTCCTCTAATCAATATTTTGGGACGCGAAACTGGAGATCGTTTTGGACGGGTACCCAAAGGAGTTAATCGCCTCATATACCCTCTTACTTCTAATTCAGTGGAACTGCTAAGTGTACTTCTAAAGGTTGCCCAAACATCGAAGTGTTCATCGCTCGAGTTTTTACTGGTCAATTGCCGATCAGAGGTTATAGCTGAAATCAGACAACGCCACTTTGGAAATCGCGCTAATAGTTTGATTTGTTATCTTTATATCCAGCGTCGCAAACTTGGTTACAATATTGATCCCCCCGCTTTACAGTCTCTGCCGTTTGAGCAATGGTCTCCCAAATTTCAAAAACAATGGAATACATTTGAAGAACTCGCGGTCTCCGGCATTTTTGAGGCTTCTCCTCTGGGGAAGATGGCAACTCATTACAAAATGTCTTTAGGTAAGTGTAAGCCTATTACTGTTAATACATATAAAGACGCGATGCTTTCCGGACTTTTTCACTGCCAGCCACTTCCGGAAGATTGGGGAATTGAGGATTTGTTATCCCTTGATGTGAGAACGACGACTATCGCCGGATTCAAACATTCCGAATCATACAACCCTTTTATAGACCGCTATCGCACGCGCGAGGAGGATCGTGAATCGAAGGTCAAGCGAAAAGGTTTCAATAGCGTTATCTTTGAAAAGTTTACAGGCGGGTTAGCTGTCGTCGCTGGTTTTAACGGCTTATTCGATCTTGTCGAGCCTTTCAGGCGAGCATACAGAAGCAATTTAGATGTCGAATCGAAGCGCTTAAATAAGGATGAGAAGAAAAAACTTTTTTCCATATCGGAGATTGATGAAAATATTGCCCGTCTGGAGCTCGAATTTAATCAAATTGTGAAAGACCGGTCTTTCGAGCGTCGGGTGGGCGTCTCTAAAATTGAAACGGATAAGAAGATGCGTTTGTGTCTTTTTCTTCCGCTTTTTGCAGCTCTTCGGTTTTTAGGAGTGCGCCAGCGCAATGTCCGGAATTTTCGATTAATGCGTGATCCGGAAAATCGAAATCACCCGGAGGGTAACGTCGGGTTTCGCAAAAATGGCACTTTGGTTATTCACTTTACGGAGAAAGAGACGAAGAATAAAAAGCCGCTTCATCTTGAGTTTAACCTTCCCGGTTTTGAGACTCATGCTCCCCTTATCCGTATTTTATGGGCTTATTATAAAAAAGTTTACCCTTATATATCACAGAATGCAGCTTCCTCATTAGATGGGCAACTTTTTGTGCATATGCCGGCAAAATTTCCAGGAAAGTTCGCTTTTTTACCCGATACAGCTTCGGCAATTGACACCTTATTTGTTTCATGGGGCAATGAATTTCTAAGTTTCAAAGGTATTACGGCAAAAAATTTTCAGTCTCTGTATCCTCATCACCTGCGCGGTACATGCGTTGACTGGCTTGTAAAGGTTCTTCATTTCAGTTTGGAGAACGCTGCCGAGTATATTGCAGACACTGTTGAAATGTTAAGAAAAGAGTATCTGGATAGAAATCGAGTTCACGATGCAACTTTTATCCTGGCAGAGAAAAACAGAGAATTACGGGCTGCGGCTTTAGAAAAAGAGGCACTTGAGGATGCCCGTCAGGCAGTTGAAAAAGAGAGAATTGAACTCGCGAGGCGTCTGGAAAGGGAGGATGATATGCAGAAGCAGATGAATAGGATGGAGGAAACAATGAACCGTGTAGAGGCGTCAAATTCTGCATTAGAGCTGAAATTAGCGGCGAGTGAAGCGCGCGCCGACTCTTTGGCGGCAGATAACGCTCGGCTGACCGAGTTATTATTCAAAAAACTCGGCGCGAGTGCGGTGGCTCCCTAGAATTGTGGACTTAAATCACAGGAAATTTAGCAATTTTAATTTTGGATGAAACACAATGAAAGAAAATACTGAAAAGATGCTTACGGTCACATTAACTATTGATCCTAAGCGACATGAAAAACTAAAAGAAACGTCAAGAGTTACCAGATTTTCAATGTCGGAGCTTAGCAGAATAGCCCTTGATCGTTTTTGGAGTGATTTGGGTGATTTGAACGATTTGGGTCCTAATGCGGCGAAAATACTTTTTCAAGGTCCTCAAACGTTGACTGTGACGGCAACAGCTGGTGGAGCGAGAAAAACTAAGAAAAAATAAAACTTAATAGTCAGTGTCAGAAAAATAATGCTTTAAAAGCGAAAAAGCCGGCGGGTGGCACCGTCGGCTAATTCAAAGTTCGCTTTGCATGCGTCAGCGATATGTCATTTCCAACACTAGCACAACCTGCTTCCCGCGGGCAAGAGGAAAATTCTACCCATAAATTTTTAGACTTTCTTTTTGCGGGTCATAAAAAAGGTTTTGTCGAGTTTCGTTATTTTACTAAAGGCGTTCCGCCGAAGATAAATGACGACCCCGACTTCTTTCCGCTTCCGCTTGATCCGATGATTATTGACCGACAGGTTTTGTCGCGCAACGGCAGGCAAATGGTCGCTTTCGGACCGGCTCCGCGAATGAAGCCAGCCGAAAAAAAGAAAGCCGGCGCCGATGCGGACGTTTCGGAGATATCGTGTATCTGGGCGGATCTCGATTACGATAAAACGCCGGGCGGCGTTATCGAAGTCGTCAGGCGGGTTCACGGTCTTTCTCTTCGTCCTTCAATAGTAATCAACTCCGGATTCGGGCGGCACGTCTACTATGCTTTTAACGAACCGCTGCATGACGTGCAATTGCTCGATTGGCAGGAAATGATTATCGCTTTGAGAGACGCTTTAGGCGGCGACGCCGTGATCAACGCGAGCCGAGTAATGCGTCTGCCGGGAACTTTGAACATAAAATACGAGCCGCCGGTTGAGGCGGAAATCTGTCTCGACGATTCAAGCTGGACGAAATATTCGCTCGAGGAAGTAAAAAACTTTCTTTATAACGAGCCTAAAATTATCAACGGCGTCAAATCTAACGGTAACGGTAAGAAAACAACTGCTTCGACGAACGGTAATCATAACTCGACCGCGGCGTCCTCCAATGGTTCCGGCGCGAACTCCATTCCAGTCAGCTCGCCGAGTATCGACGCTCTCCGCGACCGGCGCGTTTCCGCTAAAGTTGTCGAGGCTATTATCACCGGGAAACACGCAGTTCGCACCGGCGGAAACGCGGGACGCGACGACGACCAATCGAGCCGAGATTTCTGGATTGCTACGAGTCTTTTAGAGAAAAAATTTACGGAAGAAGAAGTCAAAGCTGTTTTCCGAAATCATCCTTCCGGCTGCGGCAGTAAATGGGCAAATCCTAAGCACGGCGAAAAATACCTCGGAACGACCGTTGCCAAAGCCGCTGCGCGTGTTTCCTCAAAACAGGAAGAGGAAGAAGAGAAAGGTGTGGGATTTTCTGATCATTCTATGCCGGATAATTATGAACTGGCTAAAGACGGTTCGATCTGGCTCGTCGGTCCTCCGATAAAAAAAGACGGTGAACCTAGAATGACGTTGGTTTGCGACTCGCCGATCAGGATTTCTGAAATTCTCGAAAATATCGACACCGGACAGATTTCGATTTCTATAAGTTATAAGTATCTCAATCGTCAGCGCTCGACTACGATTTTAAGGGGACAGATGTGCGACTCGCGCGCTCTGGTCGCCGCTCTTGCCGGCGAAGGCGCGCCTTTAACATCGAACAATTCGCGTCTGGTAGTTTCTTACCTGACCGCTTACGAGCACGCTTTTTCCGATTTGATCCCGCACAAAAAGGTAACTTCAAAATTCGGGCGCGGGCGAGGTAACAGCGCGTTTTTCCTTCCCGGACTCGACGGCGACATCGAGTTTCAACCTATCGGTCCCGGCGATAATGCAATTTATCGTTCTTACGCTTCGCGCAAAGGAACGCTTAAAGATTGGGTTGCCGTCATGAACAGTTTGGTCGACAACAATTTTATCATTCCGCAAATTGCCGTTGCCGCGGCGTTTGTTCCTCCCTTGCAGAAGCATTTGCAGATTCCGAATTTCATTTTGGATATGTACGGAAATACGAGTTCCGGTAAATCGACTACCTTAAAACTTGCGGCAAGCGTATTCGGTCGTCCGACTGACCCTGAATCGGTCATCCATCAGTGGAATAACACTAAGGTTTCTGTGGAACAGTTAGCTGGAATGTGTTCAGAGCTACCAGTGTATCTGGACGACGCTCAGCATTGTCCTGATGATTTGAAGCGCACGGTGATTTATATGATTGCCAACGGGAAGGGCAAGGGCAGAGGCGCGAAGGGCGGTGGACTCAGAGAAACGATGACGTGGCAGACCGTAGCGTTATCGACGAGCGAAGAACCGCTTCATGAAGCCAGCCCGCATGAAGGAGCGCGCGGTCGTTTGTTGCCCATCGGCGGCTTGATACCGCCTTTCCCCTCTAATTCGGGTTTGATTGTCCAGAAATTAGAAACAGCAGTTACGGATAATCACGGGCTTGCAGGGGAATCTTTCGTGCGACATATAAACGGCTGGGACGAAGCGACATGGTTGAAGTGGCAGCGTCGTTATACTCATCTGCGAAGCGAACTTCTCAGGAATACTGGTTCCGACATCGTCGGGCGAGTGTCTTCCTATATTGCCGCCATTGCAGTTGCCACTGAAGTGACGGCTCCGCTTCTTGGTCTTCGATTTAAAGCAGATGTTTTGAGCACCTGGATGCTGAATCATTTGAATGAACAGCAGCAGAATCAGAATTTGGTTTTGCTCGCCCTTCGTGGATTAGCCGATCACTATATCGCCAATCAAAATCTATTTGCCGGCACTGACCGCTACGATCCAACGCGCGGAAATTTACAAGGCGCCGCGAAATCGGGTGAATATGTCGGGTTTCTGCGTTCTACGCTCGATACCGTGTTTAACAAACGAAAGTGGAATCAAACGGCTATTTTGAACAAAATGGCGGAATCCGGTGTTTTGTTCTCAACCGAAGCTGACCGGCATACGAAGAAAGTCAGCGTGGAAGGCGTTAAACATAGAATGATTTGTTTGAAGTGGTCGGCGATCCTTCCGGATGATAGCTCGACGTATGCAGATTCTTAGTGTGATTAGTCATGTTTCTGGAAATCTGGATTTCCAGAAACATGACTGTTTAACAAATGGCGGATGAATATTGATGATTTAAATGAGGTGACCAATTGATGACAGTTTGCTACTCATGCAAGAACGAATTACCAGAGCGTGGTTTACATTGCCCAAATTGTGGCACTCGCACGAAATGTGGGCAATGCCGTAGTTTACTCGAACCAGGGGATCAATTCTGTGTTGACTGTGGAGCTGCGGTAGATTCTCCAGGGCAATCGAACGGATCATCTCAATCCGAAAAGTCAGACGGAAATTTCAACGTCATAACTTATAACGAAGACACTCGAAGTCGAAGCTTTAATGCAAAACTCTCTGATAAAGCGTTCGAGAAAGGCAGTGATGTCCTCGGTTTTTTTCTGGCGAATCGCATGGAGAATCCTGTGCGGCGTGTCCGGCAGCCGAATAGCGGCGATGACGCGCTCGATGTGCAGGGAAATCTGCCTGGAATAGACGAGGATACCATAGAGATGGGACCAGTTAATTTGTCGCAGCTGTCAGCCCAGAAGTCACTGCCGGCTGGCTCTGAAGGATCGCTCCTCAGCAATATCTTTCGTTCTAGCGGCGATAGTTTTCGCTTGATAAACACCCGACTGAAACAGAAAAACAAGAGCGATTTTGTCGCTCGTGTTACCGTTCTATTTCTCTACGCGCACAAGATCGCTGAGCGTAATTTTGTTCCCCGTGACGATATTAGAAAGCTTTTAGAGGATGCAAAGGTTTATGATGGCAATGCTCGGAACTGGCTCGGCGGGAATGATTACATTTCACGGGAGGGATCTGACATTGAACTGAGCGTTCCCGGCGAAGAATTTGCCAAAGAGGTTTTGATTCAATTCGCTGATCCAAATATTGATACGCCGTGGGCAGTCGGTACCAAAGGCAAATCGCGTAAAGGTGCGAAAGGAGAGGATACGTCTGGAATCGAAGGTAAAACAAATCGCAATCGCAAAGCGAAAGGCTCCGGCTACCGTAGCCAAATCACCAAACTTTTTGAAGATGGTTTTTTCAAAGATGCTAAAACCAATACAGCCACGAAAGATGAATTGACAAAACGAGGCTATAAGTTCGAGATGAGACGGATTAACGAAACGCTTGTTAGATTAACTAAGAAAGGAACTCTCATGCGCGAACAAAGCGAGGCGGGCGAATGGGTATACAAGAATAATGAACATTGAAGATTTACAAGCTGAGTTGGGAAACTATCTCAAACAGTGTGATCAGATCTGTGAAATTACCAAGACCGCGCATCGAAATAGTAAATCCCTCTCCGGTAACAACCCTTACGGGAATCGATTTCATAATGTAGTCGTGTCGCTGACAACTTCAGAGAATAAGCTCGCAAAAGGAATGAGAGACGTTTGTGAGGACGAGGAGCGTGAGCGATTCCTGATGCTTTCGGAAATCGTTAAATCACCAACAGTGAAGGCAATTCAGAAATCTACTGCTATCAAAGAAATTACGATGGCGTGGCGCTCGGATTATCTGAACCGTCTCGAAGGATTAACTGCTAACCCGATTCCGACTACTGAACAAGTCGTACCTATGGCTGTCGTTGCCGGTACGCGTGGTTATATCGAGAAAGTCGCACTTCAAGCTAACGGCTGCTACGAACATGGTTGGTATGATGCCTGCTCCGTGATGATTCGTCGAATCGTAGAAACACTGATAATAGAAGTTTATGAAGCCGATGGACGACCACAGGACATAAAAGATAATAACGGCGAGTTCCGAATGCTCCGAGACTTAGTGGCGACCATTCTGGCTGATACTACTTTTAATCTCGGACGTGATGTGAAACGAAGTCTGCCCGAACTAAAGGAATTAGGCGATCGATCTGCACATAAACGACGATACAACGCGACCAAAGCAGACATTGATAAAGTCCTTTCAGGCTTGCGCGTCACTGTCGAGGAATTGTTACATCTGGCGAAAATGAAATAACTTGGATTAATTTTAAAGAGTTATAACTGTTCAACAATTTGTATTTCCTACGATACTATAATACTATATTCTGGAAATCCATAAATCTGGAAATCTGGAAATCTGGAAACTATGAAAATTATAACGGTTACCGGATTTAAGGGTGGGGTCGGAAAATCGACGACTGCCATTCACCTGGCTGCTTTCTTTGCCACAAGAGGCGAAACATTGCTTATCGACGGTGATCCGAATCGGACTAGCGTTAAGTGGGCTTCGCGCGGCGATCTGCCGTTTAAGGTAGTCAATGAAAAAGAATCCGCCAGGCATATTGCCGGAAAGGATTTTGTGATTATTGATACGCCGGCGCGTCCGAACTCGGAAGATCTCGAGGAGTTGAGTGGGGGGTGCGATCTTTTAATTCTACCCACTCCGCCGGATATTCTCGGTCTGGAAGCCTTATTGGAAACCGCAGAAAACGTGCGCAGCACTAATTTCAGGGCGCTCCTGACCATCGTTCCTCCAAAACCAAGCAGTGAAGGCGAAATAATGATGGCGGAACTCGTCGAAAACGGTATTCCAACCTTTAAGACTTTTATTCGCAGATCGGCAAGTTTTCAAAAAGCAGCTCTCGCCGGCGTTCCGGTTTCACAAATCAGAAATGCTCTGGCGGTGGCAGCAGCGACCGATTACTTAAATTTAGGAAATGAGATTTTGGAGGTTTTGAATGTCCAAGTATAAAGATGTTTTTAACGCAAGAAAGCTTGAAGATAAATCTTCTGGAAATATGGAAATCCAGAAATCCGGAAATAAAACAGAGCTTGAAAAACAAGTAAATCTTGGTATTAAAATCGCTGAATCTCGGCGCCGATTTTGGGTAGGACAGGCAAAACTGCAAGGGGTTACGATCAGCGAGATTATCGTCGAGGCGCTTTCTAGAAAATTTGGCGAACCGGAAAAATAAGAAAGGGTTAAACAATACAGTAAACAATTAATATTTTGAAGAGATTATTATGCCTAAATTAAATACCAAACGATTTCGAGAATTACGAGACGAAAGATCATGGACACTCGCGGATGTTGCGCGAGCAGCAAAAATTGCTTTTGGAACTCCTTCGCGCTGGGAGCACGGTTTATCGAATCCTGGCGACCGATCGCTGGCAAACTTGGCGAAAGTATTTGGGGTTGAAGTAGAGGAACTTATTGCGAAGGATGAGGAAAGTTAGATTTAGAGAATGATTTATATGCAGGATACGTTATTTGCGACTGGGAAACCGCCGGCTGGTAAATCTAAAAAAGAGAAACTATTGGAAGATATTACGCCGGTTAATACACCTTCGACACTTGGAAATTTTCCTATTGACACTGTCCAGTTAATGGATTGTTTGCTTGGCATGGCAGAAATGCCTGATGACTGCGTGGATCTTGCAATTATTGACCCGCCTTACAATCTAAGTAAGGGTAATGATTGGAAGTGGGACAACTCCGTGAAACTGCCGGGACTCGGCGGAAATTGGACGAAGGTTCTGCAACAATGGGATGACATGCCCTTAATGGATTACCTGACTTTCTGTCTTCAGTGGCTGTCGCAAGTAAAAAGATTAGTAAAGCCGACCGGTTCTGCCTGGATTCATGGAACTTACCATAATATCGGAATTATAAATTTTGCCCTTCAGCTCCTGGAAATTGAAATTATTAATGAAGTGGTTTGGTTTAAAAGAAATAGTTTTCCTAATTTGTCTGGTAGACGCTTGACGGCAAGTCACGAAACCATCCTTTGGGTTCATACAGGCAAAGTTCGTAAATACCAATTTAATTACAAAGAAATCAAAGATAATTCTTATCCGGAAGATTCCTTAAAACCAACTGGAAAACAAATGAGAACAGTTTGGGATATTCCCAATAATAAGGACAAGAGTGAATTAAAACACGGTAA
>MWWH01000156.1_pt1 | contig 17921 bp, 25 predicted proteins | sample 1047231 | NCBI WGS metagenome assembly MWWH01 (sample SAMN06349967, study PRJNA376086) | soil metagenome | isolation source: MG3-2 sample Antarctic (ecotone) soil | place: Antarctica | collected 2015-01-13 | reverse complement strand
CGGTTTTGCACTCAAAGCGGAAGAGGCGTAAACGTTTGTCTACGCGAACCGCTCCAATAACTTGACTAATTGCCGTTAATTCCCTCCCCCCTCCCCTTAAATAAATATTGACTATCAAGGCGAACGCAGCTATAACAGTCTGCTATGAAGGCGTATAAGGCTTTTGGCTTGAAGGAAAATTGTTTTGCGCCGTCGCCTAATCCGAGATTCCTATATCTCACCGACCAGACGAATGCGTGCCTATTCAAGTGCAAGTTCGTGATCGAGGAGCGGCAGGGGCTTTCGCTCATTGTCGGCAAGATCGGTTATGGCAAGACTTCCGTATTGCGGGAACTCTTGAACGCCTACATCGACGACGAGGTGTACAAGATTGCCATGCTGCCTAATGGGAGCTTCCCTTCCGAGATGCAGCTTGCCAAGGCGATTTCAAGCGAATTAGGGCTTCAGAGCCGCCGATCACTGCTCGCGCAGATCAACGAGATTCGCGATTACGCATTCCAAGTTTACAGTGAGGGCGGTACGATCATTCTCATCATTGATGAAGCGCAGAATCTGAAAGGTGCACAGTTCGACTTCCTTCGCGAGCTTCTGAATTTTGAGAGCAATGAGGCGAAGACAATCCAGATCATCGTGGCGGGGCAGCCCGAGATCGAAACTAAGCTCGCCACTAAACCGGCGCTCGTCTCCCGGATCATTCTCACGAATTATCTTGACACGTTTACCTACGAGGACATGGTAGCGGCGCTGGAGCACCGGATACGCCTCGCTGGCGGTTCAATGGACATCATGGCTGAGGACGCGCTCAAGGCGCTCTACGTCGCTTCGCGAGGCGTACCGCGCGAGATCATGAAGATAGCGAACGCTTCCCTGCTTCTTGCCGCCGTGAATCAGACAAAGCCGATTACCGAGGAGATCATCAAATTAGCCGTCCTGAACATCATGACGACTGAGAACGGAAATGTCACAGAACAAGCCGCTGAACTTCGCGCAGGCGCTTCGCAGTAAGCCCAAGGAGCGCATCGAGCCGGAAGAGGCCCCCGAGGCCGTGTCCATTGTGAACGGCTTTGCAATGATGGACAGCCCAGCCCCACCGGCCAGGTTGTCGAGGATGGACAGTCTGTCCACAGAACAGCCCCCCCCCCTGCCAGCGACCAGCCCGCCCAAAGAGGACAGCCTGCCCACATTGAACAGCCCGTCTAACGCGGACAACCAAAATATTCTAGCGATGATCCCGCATGTGGCAGGACATACTCAACTTCCCCATGCCTATACTGACCACCTCGCGCGGTGGCTCTCGGCGGATGAGCAGGCGGTGTATGTGCAACTCTACCGACTCTCGTGGGGATGGGGTAAGGGTAGTTGTTTCATCAGTAATCCGAAATTGAGCGAGCGAAGTGGGGTGCCAGAGACATCCATGCGTCGTGCGATTCGCAAGCTCGCAACGAAGGGGTTAGTCGAGAAAACGAACCGTGTTTTCGGCTCGCATATGGATCAAGGAATTGAATATTGCGTGTTCACGTCGGACAGGCTGACCAAACCGGACAGGGTGTCCTCTATGACCAGCCCGTCCACTTTGGCACCCAATAAAGAAAGAATAAAAGAAACAGATACAAAGGACGATGCTTCGCGCTGTCCAGACTGTATGGGCACGGGATTTTATTATCCAGCGGGAACGGCGAAAGGCGTCGCCAAGTGCAAGCACGCGAAGATGAAATAAATCGGGGAGGGAATCCGCAGATGGCTGGAGGGTGGGACGGCGACGCGCTCGCCGGGCAGATGGAAGACGCGCTTGACCAGCAGCAGCGGGCAGCTGAAGAGCGCGCTATGCGCAACAACTCGACGCTAGAAGAGAAGGCGCGGTCAGCGCATCTCGAATCGATGAGATTATCGAAAGCGTGCATCCTTGATCAACTCGGGCGCGCGACGAATCCAGCGCATCGCGTCATGCTTGAGCGCGCCCTGCAATCTCTCGAACGAGAAGGTAGCGAGGTTAAAAGGGAAGCTGGTTGAAGTCAGGATGGTAGATAAAGATAATTGATCCCAGTAAGGCGAAGTGATCTGCACCCTATAGCTGGACAGTTTCGAGAGTTAAAATTTCCACTTTTGGAGCGGTTCGGGTTTGTTGCCAGTGCGCCACAAATTCGCTCGGCGTCTTCTGCTTCAGCGCACTATGTGGACGCAGTTGATTATAATCTTGCCGCCATGTTTCGACGATCTGCTTAGCATCTACAAGCGAGGTGAACCAGTTTTGGTTCAAGCACTCTTGCCGTAGTCTGCCATTGAAGCTTTCGATCAATGCGTTATCTGTTGGCTTACCCGGACGGCTGAAATCTAGCTTTACATTATTGCGATGCGCCCACTCGTCCATTGCCTTCGAGATAAATTCGCTGCCGTTGTCAACTTTGATTGTTTTGGGCAAGGCATAGTTCAGCTTCAGCCGCTCAAGTACTTCCACTGAGATGACCCCGTTCAAAGACGCACGCGAAAGGTTAGATTCTCATAGTTGCAAGGCTCGATAAGTCTTGCCCGTACGCCAACCGGAACTCAATTGGCGTTTGATATTCTAAACTGCTGTGCGGCCGTTCTTCATTGTAATGTCGCCGCCATCTTTCAACGACGACTTTCGCTTCAGCCGGATTATTGAACCATTCGACGTTCAAGCATTCATCGCGCAATCTGCCATTGAAGCTTTCACCAAAAGCATTCTGCCATGGACTACCCGGTTTGATGTACAGTGTCTGGATACCAGCGCCAGCTAACCACCCTTTGACACGCTTGGCGACGAACTCCGGCCCGTTGTCCGATCTCACGTAGGTTGGTGCGCCGCGCTCTTTAACCAAGCGATTGAGAACTGTGACAACCGCCTGCGATTTAATCGAGGTGCGCGTTTCAATACATAGGCTTTCGCGCGTGAATTCATCAACCACTGTCAGCAACTTCAACCTCTGTCCTGAAGCACACCAATCATGGACGAAATCATATGTCCAGACTTCATTGGGTCGTGTCGCGGTATTAACCGCCAGATTGACGCGCGCTGCCTTGCGCCGTTTACGTGGCCGACGATGCGGCAACGTCAGACCTGTCAGCCGCCACACGCGAGCAACGCGCTTATGATTGATCTCGTGACCTTCACGTCGCAGCAGCGCGTGTGCTCGCCGATAACCAAAGCGAAGATGTCGGCGTGCGATCAACTTCAACTCGTCGGCGAGCAGCGAATCACCGACATCTTTGAGGGATTTGTAATGCACACCGCACCGACTGATTCCAACAAGCTGGCAACTCCGCCGCTCTGATAAGCGGCGCTCGCTTAAGAACTCGACCGCTTCACGACGCGCGGCGGTCGTCAGAACTTTTTTGCGAGTAACTCTTTCATCGCATCCACTTCAATACAGCGTTCAGCCAACAGCCGCTTCAATCGCGCATTCTCTTTTTCAAGCTCGCGCAGGCGTTTGGCTTCAGAAACCTCCATCCCGCCGTACTTCTGTCGCCACTTGTAAAAAGTGTTCTCGGCGATTGCGTGTTCACGACAGACGGCTCCGATAGTTTGTTCGCCAGATGCCGCTTGTCTGAGAATGGCGATGATCTGTTCTTCGGTAAACTTTGATTCTTTCACTTGTCGAATCTCCTCCAAAGTTGAAGAGATTCTAACCTATCTGGTGGTAGCTCTCGCGGGGTTCATGTCAACTCTCTTATGGTTAATCTGCCAGCTTCGCGCTTGAGCGAGACGTGCAAGCGGCGATAGCCATAGCGCACGCGAACGCCTGCCAAGTCTTTCAATCTCACACGTAGTTGCGGTCTGCGGATCTGAGCGGCTGCGATAGTAATAACTCGAACGCTGGATACCAATCAGCCGACACGCGCGACGTTGCGGAATGCGGAAGCCAACACAGAGAAATGCAACCAACTCACTGCGCCGCTCCCGCTTTAGAACTTTCTTTTGAGTACCTCTTGCAGCATATGCTTGTCGAGTGTCAGGTCAGCGACCAGCGACTTGAGTTTGCTGTTTTCGTCTTCGAGTTGCCGCAAGGGCGCAAGTTCGGCAACGCCCATTCCGGCGAACTTCTTCTTCCAGCGATAAAAGGTCTGCTCGGTAATGCCCATCTTGCGACAGACTTCGGCGACCGATGTCCCGCCTTCAGCTTGCCGCAAAGTGTAAATAATCTGCTCGTTGGTGAAGTTCTTTTTCATGCTTCCTCCTGTCGTGATGAACCGCTTTCGGAAGCAGAAATCCTAACATACGATGTGTCCAGTTTTTTGGGAATGTGTCACTGATTTTTGGAAAAAATTCTGGTTCGCGATAGCAATGGTTTTCATTGATTCATCTCACGGGGAAGGGGATTGATTTAAGATTCACCATTACGCCCTTCGCGCACGATGTCTATCAGCGCGCTCAGTCGTTCGTCCGTATGTTGTTGCGAATCGGCAATCGCCGCTACTACTTCGTTGATGTGCGATTGCTGTTGCGCGGTCTTCTCGACCTGAATCGAAAGCTTCCCGACTGTCTCTTCGGTGCGAGCGTGCGCCGTCGCCAACGCCCCGATGCTTTCTTGCACCTGTCTCATCTTGGCGGCAAATTACGCTTGCTGTTCAAGAATAAAATTCATCCGGCGTTCGGTATCCGCTTCGTTCGTCGTGACGCGCTCGGATAATCGCTTGATCCATTCGAGCATAAGCCGTTCATTAGTAGGCATGGCAGCCCGGCGCATCTGCTCCTTTAGGTCTTGTGGGTCGTCAGTGCTCATCGCTTACCCTTCCTATTTCTTCCCGCATCTTGCGGCTTTTAGTGTCGGTGTCGTTCAATAGCGCGCGCGACGTTCCCTTCTATCTCCTGACGAGAGAAAGGCTTTCGCAGGTACTTGAATACGCCCCTCAACCGCAACTTTTCCTCGTCAACTTGCTCGTCCCCCCCGCTAATGACAATCACCGCTGCCTGCGGCTGGTATTTACGAATGAAGCCTAAGAGGTCTGTGCCGCTCATCCCCGGCATCATGATGTCAGTTATGATCACGTCGAAAGGCTGCGACCCGATGCGCGTAAGAGCTTCTTCGGCTGTCCCGACCGCCGCGCACGAGTATTTCTCGGAGAAGAGGTCGTAGAGAAGTTCTCGCAGTGTGTCGTCATCATCTACGATTAAGAGGCGCACATTTCCACCTTGCTTACTTCTTCTTGTTTCCGCCTTGAATATTAGGGAAGGGAAGCGAGCCGAATCAAACACCCTATAGCAGGGCGTGACACCCTATTGGTCACGCGCCGCGCGCACCTATCCATTACCGGCGAGGCGATCAACCTTCTCCGTCAATCGCTGCAATGCATCTTCCGTCTTGATCTGCGCGTCCACGAGCGCCGCCATCTTCCGTTCGGTTTCAGCCTGCGCCGCGCCAAGTTCGTTAATCCAAGCGGTATGCTCGGTCGAGCGTCCGTTGATACCGCGCACTAGCTCGACAAGCATATCGGTACGCGCCTGCGATTGCGCCATCAAGTCCGTCAGCGTACTCGTGCGCGCGTCCGACTTCGCGGCTAATTCAGCGAGCGTGTTGAATGAGTTCTCTAGTCGTAAGACTCTTTCTTCAGTGGTCATGATTTGTTTCACTATGCCGGTTAGCCTCTTCACGCCGCGCTTTGTTTGCCTGCCGACATTCTTTGCATCGCTTCGGCTCGGCGAAGTTCCGCTCCCGAAAGAAGTCTTGCTCGCGGGCTGTCCATGTGAAGCCCTGCCCGCAGTCACCGCATATTACGGTGCGGTCTTGAGAATCAACTTGCTCACTCATTTCTTCCTACCCTTCATCTTACTGATCGGTGCTGACTTCGCCTTACATTTTATTAAAACCCATACTTAGCGTAATCGACGATCCGCTGAAGTTGAGCTTTGATCGGATCACCCGGGCACAGTGGGTGTCCCCAACTCGGATCGATGGAGTGGTAAGCCACTCCACTGCTGGCTGAGCTACTGGCCAACATTAAGGGGACAGTCTTGATTTCGTTGAGCCAGTAAAGAAGGTTCCCAAGACTTAATAACTGCTCCTCGGTTAATTCTTTCCCGGAGTATCCGACGTTCTCAACGCTGATCCATTTGGCGTTGCCCGGGCCTTGGGCATATGCCATGTGGTCGGTGTCGACGAACTGCCAGATTGTTCCATCCTTATCCACACCGAAATGCGCTGACGAGGTGGTCGGGCGGTCGACTCCCTTTTTATCTTTGTAGGTCTGGCGCGGGTTATTAAACCACGAGTAAATACCCATCAATGTAGTAGATTGCGCGATGTGAACAACCAGCCCTTTTATATCTTTGCTCATCCCGGACTTGCCGAAATTATACTTGATGAGCTTCGGTGTGGCGCCTGCATACATAGCCATCATGTAACCTCCTGCTCTTAATGGAGCATGTCACAGTCGAATCTCTCCATCCAATTCGCTACCGCTATTGCTTGCTCACTTCTTCCCGCCTCTCTTGCTGATGCATGTGCGCTTTGCGCGCGAATGACTTTTGGTAAAGAACCGATTACGACTAGCGAATAACGACGAAACTACTAGACCATGATCCATATGGACGGCTCTCTACGCCATTGCGCGCGCTTCCCTGATAGGACGCCGCACCGGGCTGCAACTTGATGGTTACACTCCCGCCCCGTGCGAGTGTAATCACCCCGGCGTGAACTGCCGCCGTGCAGATAGAAGAATCGGCAGTATATACATCAGTCCCCCAGACGGTTGCGGCAGTGCCATTCGCCGGACAGGTGTAGGTAAAACGCTGCCCGTTCTGTCCACTCAAAGAAGAGGCAGTCGTAGTCCAGCTAAAAGCTCCCCCGTCGTCACTCGTGGCGTTGCCGTCACGCCCGCCCGTGACAGTGAACTCCACCGTCTTTTGATCTATCTGCTGGTTCGTTTCAGCGTTTAGCATCGTGACTTCGATACGATAGCGCCCGTTGGGCCAGCCCTGCCCGCTTTTCGAGAAGTCAAAAATTGCTGGCCGACTATCCGGCACCGTGACCTCCGCTTCTGCGCCCGGTAGAGGCGAGTTAGCTTGTTGTCCCTGCACGTCAACGAACAGTACGCGCGCGCGCACTTTAACCGCGCTCGCGCTGTTAGCAACAGTCGCGACGGCATAGACCGTGTCGTTAGGACCAAAGCTAGACGCTTCGGGATTGCCGCTGCTGTCCTTGCTCAGTTTGACGCTGCTGATATTGGCGGTCGTCGCGCTGAAGTTACAGGCAAACACGGCGATAAGGATCAAGCACAATGCTAGCGGGGAATTGAATCTGGTAGTACGCATAGTTATGAGTTAGCTCCTTTGCAATTCGACGGGAAGGTAAGTAATGCTCACTTCTTTCTCGCTTTCTTCTTATGTGTGGAGGTGCCGTTGCTGGCGTTCTTTTTAGCTGTGGCGCGTTTTTCGCTCGCTGGCGACTTGCTAGGCGGTCTGCCCGCTGACGGGCGATTCCTCACTAGATCAAGGTCGCTCTCTTTGATCATATTGACGGGTCCGAACTTCGTCGCTGGTAAGTCGCCTCTCCCGACAAGCTGGCGAACCCGCGCGGAAGAAATGCCCAAACGCTCTGCGGCTTCTGTAGTGGTGATATAGCCTTCCATGCCGCAAATCCTATCACCGTAGAAATATTTACACAAGAGTAAAAATATCTCTTGATATAATACTATCTGCGAAGTTAATATTTACACTATCGTAAGGAATTACAAAACAGGAGACGCAAACCATGATCGAGCTTAAATCAAGCGAGCAACTCCAGAAGGCAATCGAGAGAGCAAAGCGCGGCGACCTCTTCGTGCGCGTTGTTCAATTCCGTCAATACCGCGTTGAGAATCTCACGAACGGCAACACCTACAACGTGAATTTCTTTGTGAGAGCGGGAAAGCGTTTTGGACATTGCGATTGCAAAGGCGGTGCGCGCGGGCTGGCATGTTAGCACCTTGCAGTCGCATCTGGCGTGCATACGGGAATTGCGGCGCAACGTGCCGCCATCGCCCACTAAACGCGAAACGGAGAGGTAAGTGTTCGAGCACTCTCCTCTCTTTCACCTTCAATCATCCGAGAAAGGACTACTGAAAGATAGTAAATCCTACCATAGATTTTTTGTTAGAGATTATCGGCTGGCGTGTAGTTGCGCCTATTCCCGAAGCGACGGCTAAGGACACCTTCGTGTGCTGTCGCGCGCAGGGCGACGCGCTCAGAGATGCGGGGGCGACGGCGACTTGTTCGTGTTTCGCTTCACGCACCGCGCCGCGGCGGGTGACCTTGTTATCGCTATGACGCCCGCCGGTCGCGTCGTCAAATTCTTTTGCCCGCAAGATAACGGCTACGTTCAACTCTGCGGCGCAAACCCACCCTACAAGGATCGGTGCTGGCGTCGTGAGAACGTGCGAATTCAAGGCGTTATTGTGCGCGTCGAATGCGCGGGCGGTCGCATCCTTGAGGGCGAGCAGTTGCGCGCTGCTGGGCCGCTTGAATGGTCAGAAATTATTTCAACCGAAGATGAAGGAAACATATTGTGATAAACAAGCGAGTAATGAGGGAGAAGGGAAGGGGCGCGCGGCTCTCAGGCTTCGCGCCCCTTTCCTTTTAGTGTGGCGTAAAGTGGCAAACTGCTTCTTGTAGCGTGCGCCAGCATGATGATAGAAAGCGGTGTTAAGTGAAACGAGTATAGATAACACGCTGATTCGATGTGTTATATGTAGCCGGTTGGTTTAATCAGTTGTTAGGCGGCTTGATTGAGTGAAATGAATGGAAGCATCTGAAGTCTCTGAAATCATCGAGCATGAAATTAACGGCAATTGGTCGCTCTCGAACGCGCACGGAGTCGATCTCAGGCGATGCTTAGTTCCGCCAATCAAGCGGCTTTACGATGACAGCTTCAAGGAAGGCGAAACGATTGAGTTATGGCTCGTTTTAGAAGAGATTCCTGAAGACAAATCTGGCTATCAAATTGTCTTTGATGAAAAGTCGTGCATGTTTGGTTTGGCCATTGGAGGCGCTCACGAATATGATGTGTTTATAGGCTTCTACGGGACATTCCTAGAAACCCTCGAAGGTATGTAGTCGCCTGATGTGCGCCGCCTAACAACTCATTCAACCGGAGCGCGAATAGCGCGGCTTTCATCGAGAAGTTGGATGGTTTCGGCGTTGATTGCGCGCCCGGTTAATTCGGGCGTTAGACGGCTTCAAATTCCTGAATGAGATGAATAATCACATACACACCTTAGCGGAGAAGATCTGGCACTATCATCAGATGAAGCATCAGCTTGAAAAAGCCGATGCAATTCTACTGCTCTGTAGTCACGACAAAAAGGTGGCCGAGAGGGGCGCTCAGTTGTTCCTAGAGGGGTGGTCGCCGCTGCTGATCTTTGCCGGAGGTCTGGGGTCGGTCACAAGAGGAATGTGGAGCGAGCCCGAAGCCGATCAATTCGCTGAGATCGCTATCAGCATGGGCGTGCCGAGTGAGAAGATACTTATCGAGAATAGGTCGACAAACACTGGCGAAAATATTCTGCTTACAAAGCAGCTATTGGCGGAGAAGCAGATTGACCCTCAGAAATTCATTCTTGTGCAGAAACCCTACATGGAGCGCAGAAGCTTTGCTACCTTCAGGAAAGTGTGGCCTGAGAAAGAGGTCCTCGTCACTTCACCGCAGGTCTCGTTCGATGAATACTTGCGTGGTTATGCCAACAAAGAGTTTTCAAAGGAAGATGTAATCAGCATCATGGTCGGCGATTTACAGCGGATCAAGGTCTACCCTGAGAAGGGCTTTCAGATTCATCAAGAGATACCGCATGACGTTTGGTCCGCCTACGAAGAACTTGTCGAGGCCGGATATAATCAGCGCCTAGTTGATTAAACCACGGAGGTGAATCAAAGTTGCACATTAGGTTCTCTGGCGCCGCACCGTCTAACAACTCATTGAACCGGACTCGCAATTAGCAAGTCTTTCATTCGTAAGATTGAAGGCTTGTCTCATTGATAGCTCGCCGGTTAATTCCAGCGTTCGGCTGCTTCTCGTGATTAGCGTTTCAAAGGAGGAAACTTGAAAGCGAATAATTTAACTAACCCAAGTTGCCAGTTATTGGATGAATGCCTTATCAACTTGATAGGCGAATAAAAACAGACTGATCTTCAAGATAAAGCCCGCGAGCGTCGTCGCATGAATCTTCTTCGGAAACAACTTCGTGATCTCACCAAAAACCGTTTCTATGCGACGGCGCAACCACTGTTTGTAATCGTGCAACGGCGGCGCATCACGCCGTTTGGAGTTCTGTTTGCGCCCGACCAGCAAGCTGATCTGTTCATGCTCAGCGAGCGAGTCTTCCCATTCATAAAACGTGTAAGCAGCATTCGCCGCCACTTGCGCTCCGGCAGGCAAGGCGAGCGGCAAGTGCGCCACGCCGGCGACATCGGAGAGGCTGCCGGGCAAGATGCAGAACTCAACCGGAGAGCCTTCAACCGTCACGACGACCTGCACTTTGACACCGTAAAAGTAGCGGCGTTTGCTCGCCATGTAGCCGCGATACGCTGGTGCTTGCGTGAGCCGACAGCGCGGGATGCGAATGTTGTCACAGACGATGACCGGAAACGAATCCATTGCATAACGACTCTCTGTGTTCAACTCTTTGAGCGTCAATCCAAGTTGGTGAAAGATAATCTCGACCAACTCGGCAAGTCTCGTCAAACGCCGCGACAAACGCGAGCGAGAAAGCATTCGCGGCATCATGCCAGACGAGTGCAAGAAGGAGCGACTCGACTCGAAGTTGCCACCACACCAGAGCATTGCGACCAGCGCGGTAGTGATGACTTCCGAATCACTCATTTGGCAGCGGGCGTCTTCGCGGTGGTGCATCGCCTTGAGCAAGTCGTCAACGAAACAGTATATTGCAAGGGTACGGTCGTACATCGTGTCCTCTCCTTTTGGTTTTTGTGTCGCAACAAAATCTTAGGAGAGGACATTCTTTTGTTCAAAGAGCTATCGAGCCATAACTGGCAACTTGGGTTAATTATGTAAGTGGCATAACAGAGCGAAAGCCCAAACACCGTTACGAGCCGCTTCCCTGTCCTTGTACCAATTCACGCAACCCTGTGTTTGCCTCGCGCATTTTCTATGTTGCTTTCACCAGACGTTCGGGGAGGGACTAATGTCTCAAGGTTGCATACGAACAGTGCCAGTGTTTGCTATGATGGCGAAGGTAATTTTCTTGCGACTGAGTAGTGCCAGCACTTGGACATCAGACCGGCGAGCGGACACGCGGCAGATCAAGTAGATCAACGACGTTCGCGTAAGTATTGTCAAAGAAGTGAGTCAGTGGTCAAATGCGAATGTCTGAGAGCAGTGACAAAGAGGCGGCAGAGGCGCACACGATGAGTACGGCTTCTCCAGAAAATCAAGAGCTGTCCCGGCGATTACTCGCTTTTGAGGCGGCACACGATAACTCATCCGCTGCGGGCGTAGATGGCGCAGCGAGGGTCATTGAGGAGTTGCGTCTACGCCTCATCAAGTTGGCGGGGGTTGATGGCTTTCGCGCTCTTTTATCCCGGGCTTTGACACTGGCAAAGGCGGAAGTCTCTTCGCTAAATACTGTACATGTACAAGTGGACGGCTCTGTAGAGGGATTCGATGGAATTGAGGGGAGCCAAGAAGAGGCGGGGGCGGCCACGCATGCCGGAATAGTGCTCGTGGCCCACTTGTTGCAACTGCTGGTGACCTTCATTGGCGAACCTTTAACTCTGCGCGTGGTGCGTGACATATGGCCGGATGCGTCCATGGACGGAGCGGATTTGAGAAGTGAGGAAAAACCATGAGCGTGCAAGACAAGGTGGAGATACGGAAACTGCCGACCGGCGTGCCGGGGCTGGACGAGATTCTGGGCGGCGGCTTGCCGGAGTTTTCCTTTAACATCATCGCGGGCGCGCCCGGCGGCGGCAAGACCACGCTGGCTCACCAAATCATGTTCGCCAACGCCACCCCGGAGCGTCCGGCGCTTTATTTCACCGTGCTCGGCGAACCGGCAATCAAGATGCTGCGGTATCAGCAGCAGTTTCATTTTTTCGACCAGACTAAGTTGAACACCTCCGTCCGCTTCATCAACCTCAGTCAGGTGGTGCTCGAACATGATCTGAACGCGGTGCTGGAGGAGATTATCAAAGAGGTCGAAGCGGCCAGTCCCGGCATCGTCGTGGTGGACTCTTTTCGCACCGTGGTACGGAAGGCACAGTCCGGTACAGGTGATGCGGAACTTCAGGGGTTCATCCAGCGGTTAGCGCTAAACCTGACGAGCTGGCAGGCAACCACGTTTCTGATCGGAGAATACGAAGAGAGCGAGGTTCGTGATAACCCTGTCTTCACCGTCGCCGACGGACTCTTCTGGCTCTCGCAGCAGGTGGAGCGCAATTCCATCGTGCGGAAGTTGCAGATCAGGAAGTCGCGCGGGCAAGCTTCGGTGCCGGGGCTGCACACCTTCCGCATCACCGATGCGGGGCTGCAAACCTTCCCGCGCACCTTCGGCCTCACCGGAAGAGATGAGAAGGCAAAGGGACACCGGCGTCTGTCGGTCGGCGTCGCCGAACTGGACGAGATGCTGGGCGGGGGCATTCCCGAAGGCGACAGCCTGCTGGTGGCGGGATCAACAGGGACGGGCAAGTCGCTGCTGGGCACGCATTTCATCGTCGAGGGCATCGGTCAGGGCGAGCCGGGAATCGTGGCGATGTTTGAGGAACGGCCAGAGGAGTACGCGGAGCGTGCCGCCAGCTTTGGCCTCGACCTCGACACGCCGCAGAAGGAGGGCACACTCAAACTCCTCTACATCCGCCCCCTCGACCTTTCCGTGGACGAGACGGTGCATGAAATCATCGATGCGGTGCAGGAGATGGGCGCCAAGCGGCTGGTGATAGATTCGCTGGCCGGGTTCGAGATGGCGCTGGCTCCCGGCTTCCGTACCGACTTCCGGGAATCGCTCTACCGGATGATCGGCGCACTCACGCGGATCGGTGTGACGATCCTCAGCACCGTCGAAGTTCAGGAGGTCTTTACCGGGTTCAGCCTCAGCTCCTACGCGATCTCTTTTCTCAGCGACGACATCCTCCGCCTGCGGTTCGTCTCGCTCAACGGCCAACTCCGCAAGATGATGGTCGTCATCAAGATGCGTCGCAGCCCACACAGCAAAGACATGCGCGAATACGAAATCACCTCCGAGGGTCTGGTCATCGGCGAGCGATTGACGGGCTATCGCGGCCTGATTACCGGGGTTCCCGGGCCATGGAATGATGAGCTGGGGGAAATCCATGAGTCAATCCATGAGTCAATCCATGAGTCAACGAACGATCCGGAAAGTAACCAGTAGGAGTGTTATATGCGTGAGAAAACAGGAGCAGTCGCGACGGATCAGGCTTTCGACATTGGGCGCCTATGCCGGTACTTTTCCGAACTCTCACCGCAGCCTATGGTCGCCGTCGAGGGAGAGACGCACATCGTGCGCCACCTCAATGCCACGTTCGCGCGCCTCGCCGGGAAGAAGGCCGCGGAACTGCTCGGACGCCCCTTCGCCGAGGCTGTGCCGGAAGGGGAGGAAAATAAATGTCTCTCGCTTTTAGACCGTGTGTATCGCACGGGCACGCAGGAGATTTTAGTCGAGCAGGAACACGGCCAAACGCCACCCGTTTACTGGTCTTATTCGGTGTGGGCAATACTCGGGGCGGAGGAACGCCCGGTGGGGGTCATCATCCAAGTGACCGATGCGACAGAGATGGCGATCTTCCGCAGACAAGTGGTGGCGATGAACGAACAGCTCCTGCTCTCTGGAACCCGGCAACATGAACTCACGGAAAGCGCGGAGAGAGCCAACCGGCTCAAAGATGAATTTCTCGCCACGCTCTCGCACGAACTCCGCACGCCGCTGACTGCGATTGTCGGATGGTCGGAGATATTAGGAAGCCCTAAGCTCGACCCTGTAACTTCCCTGCGCGCAATCGAAGTCATCAGGCGTAATGCGCGGATGCAAGTGCAGATGGTTGACGACCTGCTCGATGTCTCGCGCATCATCACCGGCAAACTCCGCATGAGCGTGCAACCCGTTGACCTCGGCACCGTCATCATCGCGGCGGTTGATGGGCTGCGCCCGGCGGCGGAAGCCAAAGAGATACGTTTACAGTTGCAGCTCGATTCTCCGGCGGGGCAAGTCTCGGGCGATCCCGACCGGCTGCAACAAGTGGCGTGGAATCTCCTGTCGAACGCCATCAAGTTCACGCCGAAGGGCGGGGGCGTTATGGTTCGTCTGGAGCGTGTCGAATCACATCTCGAAGTGACAGTCAGCGATACAGGCGTTGGCATCGCTAAGGAGTTCCTGCCGCACGTCTTCGACCGCTTCCGGCAAGCCGATGCCACGTCCACGCGGGCGTTCGGGGGGCTTGGCTTAGGTTTAGCGATTGTCCGTCAATTGGTCGAGTTGCATGGCGGGACGGTGCGAGTTTTCAGCGAGGGTGAAGGTCTTGGCTCGACCTTCACTTTCAGTCTGCCGTTGATGGCTGCGCGCAGCGCAATAAGCGACACCGGGAACGCGCAGGAGCCGGAGTTTAAGCCATCGGATTTCGAGTGCCCGCCAGAGCTTAATGGTTTACGTGTGCTTGTCGTTGACGACGAAGCGGACACGTGCGAGTTGCTGCAATTCATACTCGAAGGTTGCGGGGCGAAGGTGAAAACGGCAAGTTCTGCCGCCGCCGCACTGGAAGCTGTAGCGGAAGAAGTGTTCGACGTTTTAATCAGCGACATCGGGCTGCCGGATGAGGATGGCTATTCCCTGATTGCTAAAGTGCGCGCTCTTGGGAAGGAGCGCGGGGGTAAGATTCCGGCGGCGGCGGCACTGACAGCTTACGCGGGCGAAGAAGCTCGCATCCGGGTGCTTCAGTCAGGCTTCCAGATACATGTGCCGAAGCCGATTAGCCCGAGCGAGTTGATCGCCGTGGTTGCCAACCTCGCCGGGCGCACGGTGTAGGGACGGGCATCCGTTCGGGACAGAGAACTACAAGCCTTAAGTCGAATCTCCTCCTATGGACTCGTTATCGAAATGGGGATCTCTCAAGTGACTGATGTGACCGACAAAGTAACCCGTCATCAGACCATACCTGAGGACTTACGGGCTTCCGAAATCCGCTACCGGCGGCTTTTCGAGTCCGCACGAGACGGCATCCTGATCCTTGATGCCGACAGCCGCAAGATCACCGACGTGAACCCGTTTATGGTGGAGTTCTTGGATTACTCGCGTGCTGAATTCTTAGGTCAGGAACTCTGGGAGATTGGTCTGTTCAAGGATAAGGATGAAAGCCAGAGTGCGTTTCGAGAGTTGCAAGAGAAGGGGTATATCCGTTACGAAAATATGCCACTTCAGACCAAAGCGGGAAAGCAATGGAATGTGGAATTCATCAGTAACGTCTATCGGGAAAACGGGCATCACGTCATTCAATGCAACATCCGGGACATTACTGAGCGCAAGAGTATCGAAGAGAGGTTGAAACAGAGCGAGCAGTGGCTGCGGACAATCTTCGAGGCATCGCACGAAGGAATTCTCGTGGAGGATAACGAAAGAATCCACTACGTTAATAAATCCTATTTACATCTGTTCGGCTACGACGACCCTGAAGAGTTAATCGGTCAGCACATCTCGATTGTCGTCTCACCCGAAGACACGGAGCGCTTACTGGAACTCGGCAGGAATCGCTTGCGCGGCGAACAATCGCCCTCGGAATACGAGTTCAAAGGCAAGCGAAAGGACGGGACTTGGGTTGATGTCGAAGCATTCGTCTCGGCATCAAAAGTCGCGGATAGTAATTACATTACAACCATGATCCGCGACATCACCGCGCGCAAAGCAGCCGAGGAGTCCATACGCTTTCAAGCGCATCTGCTGGATACGGTGGAACAGTCGGTTATCGCCACTGATCTGGACGGAATTGTCATTTACTGGAATCAGTTTGCCCAAAAGCTCTATGGATGGACGGCGCAGGAAGCTATAGGTCGCCAAATCATGGAGTTGACAACGCCGGAAGTAATGATTGAGCAGGCTCTTGAGATCATGTCTCAACTGCGTCAGGGCGAAAGCTGGACTGGAGAATTTAATGTGCAGCGACGTGACGGCATTACATTTCCGGCTCAAGTTATCAACTCCCCTATCAACGGGGACAACGGAACATTGATTGGCATTGTCGGGGTTTCCACTGACATCAGTGAGCGCAAGCGGCAGGAAGCCTCTCTGGTAGAACTCACCCGTCAATTAGAGCGGCAAACCAACGTCTTTAACACCACGCTTTCATCTATCACCGACTTCGCCTACATCTTCGACCGCGATGGGCGCTTCATCTACGCGAATCAGCCGCTACTCGACTTGTGGGGGCTGAAGCTCGACGAGGCGGCGGGCAAGAATTTCATCGACCTTCAATATCCTGACGACGTGGCGTTGCGGCTTCAGCGGCAGATTCAGCAGGTCTTTGATACCGGGCAGGCTCTCAGGGACGAGACACCCTATACCAGCCCGACCGGCGTGGAAGGGTTTTATGAATATATCTTCACTCCGGTCAAAGCCTCCGATGGGACGGTGGAAGTGGTCGCCGGTTCTACGCGGGACTACACCGAGCGCAAGCGTGCCGAAGAGTCGCTGATGAAGTTGAACGAACAGCTCGAACAGCGAGTCGCCGAACGCACCGTCGAGTTGATGGAGATGAACGCCAGCCTGCAAGCGGAAATCGGCGAACGACAAAGGGCAGAACATGAGCGCGCTTCGATCTTGGGCCGCCTCGTCATGGCGCAAGAAGAAGAGCGTCGCCGGATCGCGAGCGACATGCACGACCAGTTCGGGCAGCAGTTGACCGTGCTGCTTCTAAAACTAGGGATGCTCAAAGAAGACTGCGGCGAGCAGAATAGATTGCGCGAGCAGGTTGAGACTTTGGAAGGGGTCGCCACACAACTCGACGAGGACGTTGATTTCCTCGTCTGGCAACTTCGTCCCACCGAGCTTGACGATCTGGGTTTGCTCGCGGCTGTGACGAATTACGCGCAGAACTGGTCGAAGCACTTCGGCGTTCCCATCGAATTGCAGGCGAGCGGGCTGAATGATGATCGCTTAATCTCAGAGACTGAAACCGCACTCTACCGCATCGTGCAGGAAGCCTTAAACAACGTCGCCAAGCACGCGAAAGCGAGCAGCATCGGTATCATTCTCGAACGCCGCGCGGATCACATCTTGCTCATTATTGAAGACGACGGCGAAGGCTTCGACACTGAAAATATCTCAAGCGTGGGTGACAGAGGGCTTGGGTTAGCTGGAATGCGCGAGCGCGCCGCGCTCGTTGGCGGCCATGTCGTCATCGAAACGCAGCCGGGCGAGGGTACGACCATTATCATCCGAATTCCAGCCCCCACCCCGTAAGTAAAGGAGAACGGAAACTTATGGGTAAGCTGCGAATCATCCTCGCTGACGATCACGAGATGATGCGCTCTCTATTTGCACCAGCGGACCCCAAGGCTCCTGCGTTACCTATAACTTCGACCCGTACCGCGTCGCGACTACAAGGGATGACTGCAAGAACGGCGGGTATAATCGAGTAAGAGACGCGCAGGGCAATCCGTTCAGGAACCAAGGTCAGTGCGTGAGCTACGTCGAGAGCAACCGAGGCGGAAATCGATAACCACCTCTTCTTATATGGAACGGAAAATAGGGGTCTCAAATGGAAATATTGAGACCCCTATCCTTTTATCCAGAAACATTCACATACATCCACTGCTAGATTGATGAGTGCAATCTAAGTTCGGGTTGACGTGACCCCATGATGGCTACCACGCGAGTGGTTAGATTCTCGTGGGCGCAAAGCTACTTTGGCTTTGCTGATAAGCCAGCCGGAACTCGACCGGCGTTTGATATTTCAAGCGGCTGTGCGGACG
>MWWH01000155.1_pt1 | contig 17929 bp, 18 predicted proteins | sample 1047231 | NCBI WGS metagenome assembly MWWH01 (sample SAMN06349967, study PRJNA376086) | soil metagenome | isolation source: MG3-2 sample Antarctic (ecotone) soil | place: Antarctica | collected 2015-01-13 | reverse complement strand
TTCTCATATCATATTCGGAGAAGCAGGAAGCAGATACATTGAAAGTATCTCCTGATGAGATTCCAACCGAGCAGCTTACCCAGCCCGATCTTGTCGACGATTTCCTTGAAACCCTTGACTTTCAAACCAAGCGTAGACAGTGGAAGGGGAATCGAGTAGGTGTTAACGCCTTTGAGTTTGAAGTCAAATTTCTAATTCACAAATTAGAAGAGATGGTTGATGAAGCTAATAAACGATCGGAAATGCAGGGCTCAGTTTGGAAACGGTTTGAATTCAAAGGAGTGACCTTTGGAACGGAATTGGGGTGTTCAATTTACAGCAGAGACACGCTCATACAATTGATTGTAGCTTGGGACAATGAAAGCTTAATTGACTTGGCTGAGGCAAAACTATTCATCGGACTGCGCGATAATCGGAAGCTATCTACGGATGCTAATCCAGGCGAGCCTAAAGAGATTTTTAAGTTGGCATTTCACCCGGATGTAAATCGGGAATTTCGGAGAGGGTGGAAGGATCCCGAGGACAAGGCTCGCTTCTCAACATCAGAAGAGTTAGCCAAAGAATTCTTCGACAGTTTTGTCCGTCGAGTACTTAAAGTGGTGAGGGGTGAAATCTAATGACCAGATAGGAACTACCGAGCAGTGGCTGCATGAGTGTTCAGCAGGTCGGGACGCCCTACTCGCGCCTGACTACTAAAGCACTTACTTTTCAAAATCGTAAATTTTTCGAATTTGAATTTAACCTCAAGATTGCCCATTGAAAGGAAGCACAATGCTACCTTTAAGAACAACTCATTTCGCCTTGGCAGTTCTTTTTATCAGCGTAGGCGCGTATGGGCAGATTCCCACAGGATCGAGAGAGCGCGCAACACAGGCTGAAGTGGAGGAACTAGAAGCTAAGGTCGTCAAGGTAATCGCCAAAGCTGAAGATTTCTTCAAGCAAGGGAAACTCAGCCTTGATGATAATAAGCTGGAGCGTGCTCGCGATGAGTTCGATAAAGCGGTGGATGTAATCTTGGAGTCTGGGATAGATGTGCGCGCCAACCAGCGCCTGCAAACCTACTATCTCGATTTGGTTGAGAGAATCTATCGCTTAGAAACACCAAATCAGCAACGAGCCCAGCCCGGTCACCCGAGCGGTCTCCCCTCACGGGAAAACGTTGTTCCGATGCCCACTCGCACGGGCGCAAATACACAGGAACCAGCGATCCCGCAAGTTGGTTTCCGCGAGCAGAAGTTTGAGCCTTCGCCGCTCGATGAGTTGAGCAAACTGGTGCTTGTACAGGGGGAGCAAAGCATCAGGCCTAATGATGTAAGTGATCTGGCGGCCACTCGCCCCATGCTGCCATGCCCGTTAAGGCTATCAGAGGCCCCGGAGTTGCGGGGATTTCGACTCGGCATGAGCATAGATGATGTTCGCAAGAGGCTGGTGGGTGTTATGGCTTATTTCACCAATGTAGAGCGACCTACTGACTTGGGTTTTATGAAAGTGTCATTCCGGCCTGTCGTCAAAGCTGGTCGGCGGAACTCAGGTCTTGAAGATATTGTGAATGTTTCTATTGAGTTCCTGGATGGACGCCTGACTGCTGTCGAGATGGGCTATGACAGCTCAATCAAATGGAGAGGTGTTGATGAGTTTGCGGCTCGGGTATCGGAATCGCTCAAGCTGCCTACAGTATGGCGACGCGGTGATTCTAATGACTCGGGCTCTTCGGTCTATAGCGGAAGCTCATATCAACGTAATCTTTATTGTGATGGATTTACGCTAAACGCTGAGGTGCTCGTAAGACCTAAGCTTCGCGTCTTCAACCAATCAACATCACTCACAATTGAGAGACGTAAAGCTGCTAAGGAAGAGAGGCAGCGACAAGCTTTCAAACCTTAACCTCATGATAAGAGGTCATTGCCATGCCAGTATGCATACGCTGCAATAAAGATGTCGGGCTCCTTGGCCGGCTAACCTTCAATAATCAAACGCATCGGTGTGGCCAGTGCGAGAAAGAAGTGCGGGCGGGGCTCTACAATTTCAGGAATGATTTTATTAACGCGTGTGCCGATGGCGTCATAACCCCTCTCGAATGGATTCAATTAAGGACGCGAATTCAAAGTGATCGCCTCGATCTTAGTGAGGCTTTGACTTATGTGCGCGGCGATGCCTTGCACTTCATAGAGCGTTCGCTTGCCTACGCATTCAGCGATGGACAAATTGCCCCGGAAGAAGAGAATAAGATTCATCAACTTTTGCGAGATTTAGCTATCCCCTCAGATTTCGCTCAAAGCATTCTTTCCCGGCTCACTTATTTGAAGCTTATCGCGAATATCCGGCGCGGCGAATTGCCCCGCATTCATCCCAGTATTCATCTCGACGCGGGCGAACTCTGCTACATGGAGATTGATTCCACGTACCATAAAGTCAACGCTCGATCTATTTCATATATACCGGGACGATTGATCGCCACCAACAAAAGGCTTCATTTTCTCTCGCAGGCGGGCGGGGCTGAGATCCCTCTGAAGCGGATCATGCGCATTGATAGAGAAGGCGCGGGGATTTACCTGGAGCTTTCGACGAAGAAAGCCAACGGACATTACGACGTCGCCGATCCGGTTCTGACCGAAGCCATCATTGACACGCTGGTACGCATGGACAAGCGCCAGCTCCTCACACCCCAATCTGACACGGCCAGCCGGCACATTCCGCAGGATGTAAAACAGTCTGTCTGGCAACGTGATCAAGGTAAGTGCGTTCAATGCAGCGCAACGAGCTATCTGGAATTCGACCATATCATTCCGTTCAGTAAGGGCGGAGCGAGCACATTGAATAACGTTCAACTGCTCTGCCGTAAATGCAACCTCACAAAAGGAGGCCGGTTGTAATGAAGGCCCCAAGATAGGAATTGTAAAGGAATCAAAAAACTCACGAAAAAGGAGAAACTATGGCGGCTAAAAAAGGATCTTCGAAGAAGGGTGCCAGCAAGAAGAGTTCGAAATCCGGATCAAGTAAGCGCACGCTGATCGCTCCCAAGGGAGATAAGCGATACATCAAGCGCGATGCGAAGGGACGTATCAAAGAGAGCGATGATCAAGGCAGATCTCTTAGTCAGGATGTCCGGCAACATTCAAAACATGAGGTAAAGCCTGGCTACGGTGATCAGGGCGATCAGCCTCTTCGATCGTCGAAGAAATCAGGAGCAAAGAAGGGTTCGAAGAAGGGCTCTTCAAAAAAACGATAGCTTAATTTCGGCTCGCCTTACTTGCGCCTGATCAGCGCGGGGACAGGTCGCACATCCCTGAGCGACTGGTGAGCCGAATCACAATCAGGATTGCAGAGGGGACTGTAGGTGATGAACACTACGGTAGATGGACGGAAAGCGAACGTGGCGAAGCGCCCCTTGAAAGCGGAAGGCGCGGCCGCAACGTGTCGTATTTGTATGCGCCCGTTAGTTGGTAGCCCCACGGGGCTGTGCAGGGGATGCTTCGTCGAAGAAACAAAGAAAATCCACGGGGTTAAAGAGGGACCCCGCGGATCGGTAATCAATTACGACGACCGTGATCCAAATAATTATGTGCGGGTTATGGTCAAATGCGGGGGGGCGTGCGGACAATGGCTGCGCAGGAAGTACACCTCTTGGACGGGGCGATGCCTACACTGTACTGCTAAGGAGCGCACAGAACGCGATAGAGATGGGGCAGAGACTACTAAGACAGTTCGATCGCGCAAGAGTTTGGAGCCAGTCGTAAAGCTCCCATCAGGGATACTGATTGTTCGGGATGCTGCTGAACAAAAGCGCGGGTGGGTCCAATGCCCAAAGTGCGAGAAGCAGCGGTGCATACACATCCCTACGGGGAAAAGGCGGGAGAGTTTCACCGGTTTTTGTCACAGATGTATCCTCAAAAACAATCACCGCCAAGCACGAACCGACGTGTTGGTACACCCTACGGGATCAATTGTTCATTTCGCAATACGCGATCCCAAAGAGCGGATGAGAGTAGAGATAATCTGTCACGGCTGCAAGGAGTTGAAGTTCATCTGGATGATAGAACTCAAGCGCCCCAATTGGTCAGGCCTCTGCCACGAGTGTATTAACACGCATCCGCCTTACAATAAACTCGTCGGCAAAAAAACGCTGAATTCAGGTTCGGTTATCTATTGGGATGTTCTTTCCAAAGATGGAAAGCGAGTGAGGGTTCTTTGCGGCGCGTGTGAAGAAGAATGGTGGCCGCTTAGAACTCACGCCGTCAGCCGGAACCGTAACCAGAAGTGGACAGGGTTCTGCCCAACATGTCTACGCAATCCGGACACGCTCAGTCAGCGCCTCCTAGAGAGAATGCGTCAAGCTGGATCTGGCGACAGCAACGAGCAGGGGAACGGCAACGGCGAAAAGCGCAGACCCGGACGTCCTCCTGAAGACCGAACAGCGGAACATGAGCAGCTCAAACTTAGATTTGAAAGCATAGTCATCAAGTTGAGCCAGCAATTACCCCCACACAAGATCAAGCGCCCGGCCATCGCTGCGGAATATGCCAGTCGCGGAGAGCCGATTGATCAATCCACAATCACGAAGAGGGTACAACTCCTTTATGGGGAAGATATAAGCGTGGCTGATGCGGTTGCGTTGGTACTCTCTAAAAACCGTGAAAATAATGCAGGTCATTAAATTCACGAACCGTGAATTTAATTCAGCCGATTTATCGTCACTCTTTTTCGAACTGACCTGTTATAGATTGAGCGCGCCTTGATATGAAGAAGCGCCCACCCGGTTAGGCCTCGTGAACTTGGCCGGATGAGCGCTGACACGGATCTGGTGACCGTGGAAACATTTAAGCTTCGAGCGTGAATTATACGCGTTCGAAAAACAAAAGGGTAGAGCCATCTCGCTTTCACCAGGGCGATGGCTCTGCCTTTTGTTTTTGATGGAGAAGAGAGCTATGACGCAACCAGACGGTTCCGAACGGAACCTCTTCAACGAATCTTTGAACCCAGAAACAGTTATTCGCATTCGTAAACATGAGCGGGATTTCCTGATCGTGGCAAATACGACCGTCCAGGATGAGAGGCTTTCTTGGGAGGCGCGTGGGCTGCTCGTCTACCTGCTGAGCCTGCCGCCTGATTGGGACATCAGAGTCAGCCACCTGCAAAAGCAAAGCAGGGCGGGGCGCGGGGCGGGGCGCGATGCCTTGCGCGGGATGCTCCGCGAGCTTCAGGAGTTCGGCTACGCCTCGGGCGTCGGCAGGGAAACGCAGGGAAGGGGCGAGCGCGGGCGCTTCGGCCAGACAGAGATCCGGGTCTACGAGTCGCCCAGGCTCAACCCCTTCCACTCCGAAGAACAGTCACCGTCGCCTGAAAACCCGTCCACGGTGGATCGACCGTCAACGGTTTCACCGTCGCCTGAAAACCCGTCAACATACAAAGAACAGAATCCACAAAAGACACAGGGGACAAAAACACACACAACACAAAGCGGCCTCCGCGCCGCTGACGCGGGCGCTCCGGCTGTTGTTGTGTGTGGAGGTTCAAGATTCTCTCTGGAAGATTGCCGGCGCTACGCCGATCACCTCCATGCTTCAGGGCAGGGAGTCACGAATCCCGGCGGCTTTGCCAGAACCATCTACAAAACAGGCTCGGAAGATCCTCTAATCACGTTATGGCTTGCTGAGGTTGAACCGGAGCGAGTCCAGTCCGGCGAGCTGCCGGCTCCAACAGAAATAGACGCCTCGGCCTGTCCTGATTGTTTGGGCAGAGGGCTCTACTATCCCGACGCGCAGAATCCGAATAAAGGCGTCAAAAGGTGCCTGCACCCTCGCTTGGTTAAAGTCGCCTGAGCTGACCGGAAGCCAGATGGATGGAGGTGAATGATAGTGAGCGCGATCCGAAAGATAGCCGAGCCTGTGTTCCAGCGGAATGAATTTTACGAAACATTGCTGCGCATGAAGCGCGATCAGCCTCGGCGGTACAGACGCAATATTAGCGCTGGTACGCAACGCTGTGTTGAAATCTATGAGCAGCAGCGCGATCGCGCGCCGGAGAGTAAAGAAAAGGCTGCTGCTGCATGACGGCAGATAATCCGCCAAGCCCAACTCCGCGAGCCTGCATCCTCAGCTCGACCTTTACTACGTTCCTCGTGCTCTGCGCCTGCGGCAGGAAGAGCCACTTCGACCGCGCCGCTTGGCTCGTCTTCGGGATAGTCTCCTGTAACAAATGCGGTGTCTTGATCATGTACTCTCTGGGTGTGGTTAAAAATCCGGGAGGAAAGATCGTGGGCACAGCACAACGCTTGGAGATAATCAGAACGCTCGATGAGGCGGAGAAGCTGCTCGAGCGTGCCGCTTACCTGATCAAAAGGGAAGGGAACGAGGGGCGCTTCAGAAAGACTCTGGACATCGCGCAGCAGGCCGCTGGCATGAAGTCTCTGCTGGAACAGGACTGGAGCGACCAGAGCGCCGGCAATGGCCATGAAAGGGCAAATGATGAGTACCGGACCGAAACTCAATAAAGAACAACGTGAGCAGATAAAACGCTGGGTCGCTGAAGGGCACGACGATTACCTGTACATCAAGCAGCGCCTGATTGAGTTGGGCTGGCCGATGATTCGTCGCCAGGCAGTGCATTTCTATAAGAAGCGATATAGCAGCCAGCAGAAGTGCCCTAAGTGCGGCCAAGTCGTACCTCAGCCACATTCCAAGCTCCAACCCTCAAAGACAACATAGATCGCCTCTTGCACGCTTATTGTTGGACGCAACTGGACGGCTATGAGATCAACTCTCTCTTTCGACCAGCTCTGCCGCCGGGCCGGTGGCCGCCGGCGCTACAACCTCCAGAGACAAATGAACGCGATGGAGCGACGGAAGGAAGTTGCCGCGCTCTTGAAGCGATATGGCCCGCGCGCGTCAGGCGTGCAGGTAAGGATCGCGCGCGCGCTGGGCGTGAGCGAATCCACCATCAGCCGGGACATCCAGCATATTCGAGCAATGGCTTCCATCGAAGCATAATTGCTGTTCCGTTTCAAAAGCGCTCGAACCATTCCCTTTCAAATAAGTCGCGAGTAAAGCATGCAGTCTAAAAGGGTCTCCTGCTTGAGAGGCCCTTTTGGCGTGTGAGTTATCCTGAATGCACAAACGGTTTGCAATCGCCTGCACTTCATTCCGCCCCGCCAGACTTTGACGCCACCGCCTGCGCGTCCTTGATCTTGGTCATCACCTCAGACGCCATCAAACGCGAAGCGCGTACAAGCAATTCTCCCTTGGGGAATTGGTGGCAGTAGTGTTCACCCTCCCCGATTGCCGGCCCACTGGTATCGTAGACTTTGTAGAAGATTTTCCCGGCGCAGCCCTCCTCTGGCAAGAACCAGAGACTGACCTCGTAGACGTCTGAGGGTATGTTCTTGTCTTTGTCCGTCATCACGTGGAAGCGGTTAGTCTTCATTAGTTCGCTCACAAAGGCCTCTTGCATATCCATCGTGAGCTGCTCATCGCCCATGGACACTTTGACGTAGAGTGGGATGGGCATCCGTTGTTGCTGGTGCTGCTGCTGCGTCAACTTCGCCGTCGTTGCAGGCGGCGGCGGGGTAGAGGTGCCGCGGTTGGGCACCTGGCAGGACGCCGCGTCCTTAGGTGGCGTCGAATGGGTGACGTTATCTGCCCCCCGCCCCAACCCCTGCTCAGCCGCCGGTGCTTGGTGCTTCGTAGCGCTAAACTCTGCGCCCGAGACGGACGTCGAGTCAGTTGCCAGTGGCGGGTGAGTTTGCTGGGGCGTCGCCCCATCTGGCATCAAGCCCGCCGTTTGAACTAGGCGGGCTCGGTCTTCTGCAGTCTCAGGCGGCATCGCCGTCTTCGTCGTTGATGCGTTCGACGCGCCGCTCGCGGTGCGATGGGCAGCGTCGCTTTCGAGGCCTTTCTTTCCAGAGAAGTAAGACACCCCGTATATGATCGCCGTGGTCGCCCCGACCAATGCGAGCGAGTAGGCGAGGCGCGTTACGAAGCCGTATCGCCGGCGCGCTCGAGTACCGAACAGGGCGCCAAGCGAAGCAAGAAAACCCAACGCCGGAGCGAAAATCGGAATCCAGGCGAAACGTCCGCCCGACGACGCTGCGCTGGCGCGACTGGGATGCATGGAGTAGTTGACGCTGACGTCAAACGCTCCGTTGGGGCTCGGCCGAACCTCCAGCGCGAAGGACTGCCCGTTATCGAAGGTCCTGCTGTAGGAGTAGCCGGTTGCTGGCACCCGTGACAGTTCGACGGTGAGCAGAAGCACCTCGCCGAACTCGTCGTCCGCCCGCTTGAAGACGTGAAGCACCTCCCTTGGCGGGAACTGCCACGAAAAGCCGAAGGTGAACATGTCCGTATTGATGGTCTTGTCCTTCTCGACCGTAATCTCTCTCCCGTCTGCTAGGCGGATGATCACGTCCCTGATGATCGCGCCACTCTCCATCCAGCGCTGGTACATCTCGGCCTCGCGTCGCACGCGCGAAATTGTAGCCTGCAGCGGCTGTGGGTTATGCTGCCAGTCGCTGAACCGACGCAGAACGGTGAGGGCTCTGTGCAACCGCTCCTCCCGGTAATTACGATCGGCTTGGCCCTTGCCCTCTGGCTCAGACCGGCGATCGAAGCTGTCGTGCTGTTCGTTCATCTCTGCCCTCCTAACGAATTGAATTCCCCTTTGATGTGCAAAATAAGTTTGGTCCTTAATCTGAAATTACCGGCACTACGTCCGAAGTGCCGTCGTGTTCATTGTTGACATATCTGAGCTTGGTTAGTGCATGCATCTTGATGGCGCGCACCGTAGCGGACGGCATGCTCAGAATTTCGCCTATGACCTCTGATGTGTGCCCGTCAAGTATTAACGCGATGACGTCCCTCTCCCTCTCGTCCAGCTGCGAAAGCAACTCTTCCAGCAGGATCGCATCTTGGATAGCCTCCTCCGGGTCATTCCCCGGAGGGACGAAGCAAGGAGTCATTCCTTCGTCAATTTCCATCGCGACTTGGTTGCGGCATTCCTGCGCGTGATCGATCGCCGCATTTGTGGTGATCCTGTAGAGTGCGCGCTCGGGCGACGTGAGGTTGTCCCAGTTTATGTAAACCTTCTTCAATACCTCACTTTCGACGTCCTTCGCATGCTCGGCCGGGTCGGCGCAATTCTGCATCCACAGCACCTTCCGCGCCACCCCAATGATTTTCGAGCGATGATTATCAATGAACTGTTGAAAAGTGCTGAATCCCTCGCCGGAATCGCCCATCACACCCTCCTCTCCTGGGCCGTGATTATCTACCGTGCCCCGAGTGCCGACTGCTCCGTAGCCTTCCTATTTACAGAGACTGTCGGCGGGAACATATCGTTGTGGGTTCGTTGACTTTATTTTCGGCCACCCGGCTCGACCTTGGCCGAGCCGGAACAGCACTCATCTATTTCCCTCATCTCGCATCCGCCGACGAGGTGTTCGGAGCGCCCTCAGTGACCTCGACAGCTGACCGATCCCGGCCCTCGATTTTCGCCATCAATTCTTTGACCTCGGGGACGATCAACTTCATGCCACCGAGGACAAGCAAGATGATCAGGATGATGCGGAAGACCAACTCTTCAAAGTCGCGCCACTTATTTTCATTTCTTCGATTCATCTCGACGTCCTTCCTCTGTAAGACTCCTTCGTCTGTATAGACTGCCGAGCGTACACATTTGTTTTGAGAGGTGTAAGTGATAAAAGGTTATGCTGAACCATTCTCGGCCTGCGCGCATATTGCATCGAGCTGCTTGAAGTGCGTCTATGAATTCTTCACCGTGCGAACCATCAGTAAGAGCAAAGTCCCATTCCGGATGAGACCTTACTCTTTCGACGAATCCATCGCTTGCTGGCATGTGTCCATTTAATTTACTATGGGCCCATCGGGCAGTTGGTGAATCCTTCTGCTCACCGGTTGCAGGGGTGAGGACTGTGACCGGAACTTGAACGGGCGCGCCGCTTCCAAAAGCTGGCTGCGCCCGTTTGCTATTTCAGCGCTACGGGTGCCTCAATCCCTCGATCAATGTCCGGTGTACATTTCCTTGCAATTCGCCAAATTCGTAAATTTTACGAATTTGAGTTGACCGCTTGCCGTCTTTATCTCCGCATCTGTCCCAGTCGTAACACCCTCCAGAAATTAACTGCAGATTTTCCGTAGTCTTTCACAGGCGAGGGGCGGAGCGGAACCCCTCCAGATATTAAATCCAGCTATCCCTTAGCCTGTATCTGGCGGGGGCGATTTCACCCTAAAGAAACTACTTTTCGCCTTCGGCTAAGTTTGAACTGGTGAGAGGCAGGAGGGGACACCCTCCAAAAACTAACTCCGGCTTTTATTTAAGCTGAATCTTGGAGGGGCGCAGCGTTGCACCCTCCAAAAATTAAGCACTGCTCGGCGCTAAGGTATCGCTCGGAGGTTTCTGTCTTTTCATGCCAATTTCAGCCTTTAAAGTTATGGGGTCGCTGGGGATTGATGACAGTCAATTCCGACAGGGGATGAGCAACGCCTCTAGGCGACTTAAGGAAACGAAAAGAGATCTTGACCAGACGGAGCGCAGCGCCAAGAGCCTAAAAGAAGGCATGGGGCAATCTGGCCGCGCCGCGCACACCCTTGCCAGCGACCTTGGCCTTGTTTCAAGCAAAGCCGGAAGCGCATCCTCAAGTTTTAGCTCATTCACAAGAGACCTTTTAAGCTTCGGTAGAAGCGGCAGCATCCTTCCCGGCCTCTCTAATATCAGCAACATCATTCAAGCTCTGCCCGTTGTCGGCGGCGCTGTTCATGCGCTGATTAACCCTCTTAAGAACGCCACCGAAGAGGGAATCAAATTCAACATGATGATGGAGTCGGCGGCGGTCGGCTTTGAAGGGGTTGCGGGCAGCACACAAAACGCGCTCAGGCATATCTCCACCCTACAGGCTTTCGCTGAAAATCGTACCCCTTGGGAGTTTTCAGACATGCTTAACGCTTCGCGTTATATGTCTGTATTTAACTTCTCACTTGATGAGCAGATACCGAAGCTTACCGTGTGGGGCAACGCCGTGGCCGCGTCTGGAAAGATAAGCAGGGAAGCACTAGAGGGTGTTGTGCGCGCCTTTGGTCAGATGAAGGCCAAAGGGAAGGCAAGCATGGAAGAGATGAACCAGCTTGCCGAGCGCGGCATCCCCGGCGTCGAATTACTCGCAAAGGCCATAGGCAAGACGACGGCGCAGACCATCAAGCTGATGGAGACGGGAAAGCTAAAGGGTAAAGAGGCCGTTGAAGCTATCACCGCGATGATGGCGATTGATCCGCGCTACATGGGGCAAATGGAGCGCATGATGAATACACTCGAAGGGCGTCTAAGCACTTTGAATGATATTCAATCACGCGCACAGGGGAAGGCCACCGAAGGGCTTTCAAATAGTCTTTCACAGACCATTGATGCCGCAATCAAGAGGGGCGATCTTGCTACCGCAATGGCGACGGGTATCAATTCGGCCATTACGCCTGTCGCTGACCTCATCACGAAATCCGTTACTGTGACGCTCGGCGGCGGCATCACAATGGGGCTCACGGAAGCATTCAAAACGGCAGAGTCAATACTTCCGGGCTCTGTTCAGCGAATGTTTGAAAAGGGTGTTATCGCGCCTTCCCAAGAAATGCTTGGCATTCACAGCCCTTCTACCGTCTTTATTGACATGGGGCTGATGTGCGCGCAGGGCTTCATCCTTGGACTATCTGATGGCTTAGACGGCTCTCTACAGTCAACGAAACCGGCGATACAAAGAAATCTCGACAGGCTTGGAGACGAGTTTAAAAAGAGACTTATCGAGATGTCAAAGCGTCTCGGCACGAACTCTGATTTTATCGCCAACGTGATGGCGATTGAGACCGCCGGAACTTTCTCTCCAAAGATTCAAAATCCCAAGAGCAACGCAACCGGGCTCATTCAGTTCATGCCCTCTACTGCGCGCGGTCTCGGCACGACGGTTGACGAACTGAAACAGATGAGTGCGATAGAGCAGTTGAAATACGTCGAGAAGTATTTTGAAGCTTTTCGCGGGATGCTTCACACTCAAGCCGATGTCTATAACGCGGTCACTGGTAACTTCTCACAGGGCGGGCCTGATACGTCCGTTTATCGGAAGGGCTCGGCGGCCTATCGTGATAATTGGCGAAGCTGGGATTTAGACGTTGACGGCAACATTACCAAAGACGAGCTAGGGCGAGCCGCATCAAGGGCTGGCGGCTTCGGTAGCGGTGGACTTCTAGCCGTTGAAATCGCCAAAGTCGCACAGGGCGTATTGCCCGCGCTTACTCCTTTACCAGAGCCGGAAAGACATCCCGTACCTTCGGAATTTCCTGCCGCGTGGCGCGTTCACCCGCGCCCTGAAATCGGCATTGAGGGTATGCCCGAAAACTTCTTTGATCGTTTCGAGGGCGTTCAATCAAGCGAGATAGAGAAGCGTACAGACCATATCTCCAAGCGATTGTCAACGGGTGACATCGGCAAGCTAACGAGCGCCGATGTCGGGTTAATGCTCGACTTCTTTAATGAGCGCGTCGGTTTCGATAAAGCGCATAGCCTCACTCAAAAAGAGACGCTGTCACTTGAGAGGGAATATCTCGGCTATCTACAGGAAGAGTTAAGTTATCGCTCCGAAGCCCTGCGCGTCTCACAGGAAAACGAGAAACTAAGACAGGGCTTTAACCAGCGGCAGGCTCAGGGCGATTCGGACGCGCGACTAAAGAGTGCGGCGGAATCACTGAGGAATGCCTTCAGTGGCGCGAACAATGAAATAACTGATCTGAGTGTTAGCACGAACGTGCTAGCAACGAACATCATCCCGCACGCGATTATTGCGACAAATGATCTTGGGGAGGCCGCTTTAAAATCTTTGGAAGCGGCGCATCAGCAAACGCTGGGCATAGGCCAGTGGTACGACACGGTAGTTAATAAAGGCGAAGAGTCGGCGCAGCTATTAAAAGATCAGGTGACGGGTCTTTCCAGCGACCTTACGGGAATCCTTCAGGCTGGCTTCAAGGACGGCTGGGCTGGTGTTGAAGAAAGCTTTGTTCAGCTTTTAGAGCGCCTTACGCTTGAGCTTTTGCAATCCGAATTACTCAAGCTATTGGCCAGCGTGTTCAACATCGAACTAACAGATCAGGAAAAGAGCGGCGGCCTATTCGGCAGAATAATTGACAAGGCGCTTCATCGCGGAAATAAAAACGGCAACCAAAGCGGAAACGGAAGTAATAACCAAACCGTCGTTGATTATGGGAAGGCCGGAAGCGGCTTAGACTTAGGCAAGGCTTTAGGGAATGCCAACGACTCTATCACCAAAGCGATAGACGACAGCCGAAAAGAGACAACCAAAGCGATTGATAAAGCCTCCGCCGACACGCAGGCGAATCTACAAAGCATTCGTGACGCTCAGTATCAAACCACCGAAGCGATAGCTGGCCTCTACCCGACACGCCCAAGCTTTATTCAAGGGCTCATCGCCGCTGGATTGCAGGGTCTCGCGGCGGGTCTGGTAAACACGGCGTCAAGCCACTTCTTCGATGGTGGCAGCGGCGGCGGAGGCTCTTACAGACCTGAAAGCCGGGCGAACAATCCTATACGGACTGGCGACCCTCACTTAATTATTAGACCGGGCGCTCTTGACGGCACTACCCGTCACGCCGGGGGTGGATTCATCAACGGGCCGGGAACCGGCACATCAGATTCCATTCATGCGTTTCTTTCCGATGGCGAGTTTGTGATGCGCGCCTCATCGGTCAACAGGCTTGGCGTGGGCCTCCTTAATTTTATGAATGAGACCGGCGCGCTTCCGCACTTTGCCGGCGGTTTCGCCGACGGCGGAATGGTGATGGCGAGCCCGCCGCCGAGCACATCCTTTGGTGATGGCGGCCCCTCTTCTTTAAATGCCCCTGAGATAAATGTCACCTTTGACGTGACCATCAACAACCCCAAAGACGGCAACGATGTGAGGCGCAGCATGGGGCAGGTCGCGGCTGAGGCGGGCGAAACGATCAGCCATTACACGCAAAGGTACGGACGCTAACGTAAAGGTAGGTGATTGCCATCGCTTTCGACGACATCCTCTGAAACAAAGCCGGAGCGCAGCAGTTATGCAACCGCAATATCTTGTGGATGATGCTCGTCTTGGCGTGATTTTGAAAAAGCGTCACCGTTAGAAACAACTCGTCACTTATTGTGACAGCTCTTAATCCAGTAGATGCCACAACATCTTGTGAGCAGGCTCATATTGGGGCCTGCTTTTTCAATAACGGGACTGATAATAGTGATTATGACCCTAATGTTCGTCCAAAATAGCGCAGTGGTGCTTCTGTAATTGAAGACTTACAAAGGTTAATTCCGAAATAAAGATTATGGTCAGCCGTCAAAATTGAGCAGTTGGAGATGCGAAACCGTGATTTCATTGCTGGAGGCACCTTGTTCCAGAGATCGGCTCGGAGCAGACGGCTGCACAGTATCTGGTGTGCCATTGCTGCTGCTTCCACAATCGACGGTATGTTAGCAATCATCTTTTAGCTCTATCATTTAGCTGAGCATGGGCCGCTATTTTGGGCGAAATTTAGGTATGTTCCAAATGTTCGACCAAAATAGCACGTAGATGATATGCCTGGACTTCTTGCGTATTCCGGTGAAAGTGGCCGGTGATTCCGGTGAAGGCGACCACGGCCTCTTCAGGTCAGCGCTGTTAGCTCTCTTCTACTCCTCTTCTTTCGCTGGCGTCAACATTTAACTCCGCTCACAAGCCGAGACTTCGGCGCGGTAACGTTTGCTCGTGCGTCCCGATCCACTCATGACGGTGATTCGTCTTTCTCATCGACTCACCCTTGAGCGGAAGTTTATAAGCGTTATGAACAAGCCGATCCATGATGGCATCGGCGAGCGTCGGATCGCCCAGGTACTCGTGCCACTTCTCCACAGGCAACTGGCTGGTCACCAACGTCGAGCGATTGCCGTGCCGGTCCTCCATGATCTCCAGCAGGTCGTGCCGCTCGGCCGGTTGCAGCGGCTTCAGTCCCCAGTCATCGAGGATCAACAGATCGCGTTTGGAGAGGACGCCCAGGCGGCGCGCGAAGCTGCCGTCGCCGTGCGCCAGTCGTAATTCTTCAAAGAGGCGCGACGCTCTGACGTACAGCACCGATAGCCCCTGCCGGCACGCTTGATTACCCAGCGCGCACGCCAGCCATGTCTTGCCGCACCCGGTCGGCCCCGTCAGGCAGAGGTTCTGCCGTGCTCTGATCCAGTCACCGGTCGTGAGCGAAGCCATCTGACGTTTCTCCAGTCCGCGCGGATGTCGGTAGTCGATGTCTTCAACGCACGCCTGCCCCTGCCGCAAGCGAGCGCGGTGCAGCAGTCGTTGCAGCCTTTTGCTCTCCCGGTAGGTAGACTCGCGGTCAACGAGCAACGAGAACCGTTCCTCGAAGCTGAGGTCGTGCGTCGCAGGCTGTGCCAGTTGCTGCTCGAAAGCAGCAGCCATGCCCATGAGCTTCAGTCTATATAGCGTCTCCAGCGTTTGTTGAGTGAGCATTCTTTTTCTCCTAATGAATAAGTTCCTGATCCTCGGTAATAGCCGGGGCCGCGCACGTTCTCATGTGCGGGCAGTTCACGCACCGCTTCTTCTTCAACCACCGGCAGCCGGTCGACACCTTGCTTGAGAATGGAGTCAACGCTCCTGCGCGTTGGTGAGCCGAGCAGGAGAGCGCGCTCCGAAGCTTTCTCCAGGCGTTCAGCGCCATAGCGCCGTGAGAGTGATAACAGCCCTAAGCAACTGCGATAGCCTTGCTCCGGATGCGGCTTGCGAAAAAGCAAGTGGCGAACGAGGTCGCGCGTCGAGGGACCGATCTCCGCTGCCCAGGTGAGGAACCTGCCGGGTGTCCATTCCAGATGCGCGCGATGCGCTTTCGGCATATGAGAGGCTTCAGTGGTGTGGCTGCCGCGCAAGCGGCAGCGCAGATGCGAAGCGACGCGGTTGCCGCGATGAAAGACCTCAACAGTCGAAGCTGTCAGACGCACCTCGATCTCGCGGCGCACCAGGCTGTGCGGCACCGAGTAGTAATGACCATCTACGTCAACGTGGTAGTCGATATTGACGCGAACCTTCTTCCACTCGGCGTACTCAAAGTGCTGCGCGGGCAGTGGTCGCAGGGTTGGACGATCCAAAGACTCGAACTGCGAGCGGCGCGTGCCGGGCAGCCGCTTGAAAGGACGAGCGTTGAGATCGTCGCGCAGGCTGCGGATCGCTTTGTTCAACTCCGCGAGCGAAAAGAAGGTCTGATGCCTAAGGCGCGCCAGTATCCATCGCTCGACGACTTGCACGCCGACTTCCACTTTCGACTTATCCTTGGGCTTACGTGGACGCGCAGGCATGACGGCCACTTGATAGTGAGCAGCCATCTCGGCATAGGTCGGGTTCAGATCAGGTTCGTAGCGACAGGCTCGGGTGACGCCGCTCTTGAGATTGTCAGGAATAATCAGTTCCGGCACGCCGCCGAAGAAGTCGAAAGCTCGGACGTGCGAACTGATCCAGTCGGGAAGGCTTTGCGTCCAAGTGGCTTCAACGAAGGTGTAGTTTGATGCGCCGAGCACGGCGACGAACACTTGCGCGTCATGCGCTTCTCCCGTTGCCGGGTCAACGACTGCAACAGTCTGCCCGGCGTAATCAACAAAGAGCTTCTCGCCTGCACGGTGCGTCTGCCGCATACTGACGCGCAAATGCTGGCGCCACTCTTTGTAGAGTTCACAGAACCATGAATACTGGTAGGCGGTCTCCGGGTTGAGGGCAGCATACTCTTCCCAGAGTAGTTGCAGCGTCACGCCTTTGCGTTTGAGTTCCTGATGGATGGCGGGAAAGTCCGGTTGGGTGAACTGCTGCGCCCAGCTTGAAAGTGTGCTGGGAAAGAGCGCACGGGCGAGAGTGGTGTCGTCCATCGCTTCGGGCAAAGGCCAGGACAGCCCGGCGTCTTGAGCAAGTTCGAGATACTTGTTGACGGTGGTCTTCGAGAGCGAGAGGCTTCTGGCAACTTGCCGCCGGCTCAGGTGTGATGAATAAGTGAGTCGTAAGACTTCTTTCAGTTTACGCATGGATAATCTCTTGGCTGGCATCAGTGATCCTCCTCTTTGGGGAGGATGGTGCTGAAATCAGCCTTTGGAAATCCAGCGCTAACCTGAAGGGGTGGTGTCGGTGTACCACTTACCGGAATAGGTGGTCACCTGAGCGGAATGGGCGGTCAGCTTGTAACGGAACAGCTGGTCACTTTTTAACGGAATATGCAGACTTCTGTCTCAGGCATAGTCCCTAGTCGCCGCCCCCTATGATTTCTTGGAAGTACATTCTTCACCTGTGCGTTTCCGATTTTAATCTAGCAATGAGAGCTGTGACGCTCTCATCTTAGCAGCGCTCGCTCGTCCTACCTTTTTCTTCCCGGCCTCTTTCGCCTTCGCAGGTTTAGCCTTCTCTGCTTTCTTTCGCGGTCCCTTCGGCGCTCCCCGCGGCCGCACATCGAAGCTCAATTGCTCTCTGATAAAACCGGACTGCCCGACCCCGCGCGCGCGAACCCAGACCATGAACTGCCGCAGCTCTTCCTTATTCAGATATGCCGAAATTTTGTACAGCTTCACTTCCATAATTTGTCACCCACTTCTATCTCTCAAATTTCCAGCCTACTTATTTCTGAATTTGTAGACTACATTTTTAGCCCTGCTTTTAATCTCTTGACGCTGAAATCTAGGCTACATTTTCCTCTTCGGATCGGTTCATCTTTCGAATAATTTTTCTCTGAACTAGCGCCACCATTGGCCTCATTTTCCTGCTTAGCAAATTTGTTGCCCCGACTTTAATTTTCACGCCAACCTCTCGCTCACCCTGCTTCGCTGTTCGCCGGACAAAAATATTTTCTCAACAAAACTAAAAAATAAGCGGATG
>MWWH01000154.1_pt1 | contig 17962 bp, 20 predicted proteins | sample 1047231 | NCBI WGS metagenome assembly MWWH01 (sample SAMN06349967, study PRJNA376086) | soil metagenome | isolation source: MG3-2 sample Antarctic (ecotone) soil | place: Antarctica | collected 2015-01-13 | reverse complement strand
CCGGCGGATCCTCCATACGCCTCTGTCTTGCGTGCGTGGGATGGTCACGCGAGGCGCATGGAGCCTCGAAGATCCGCCGGGACGCCTGGGCAAGGAGGGCCTGCCCTGGCCTGTCAAGTGCATCGTTGCACTCGTTCTAGTTTCTGTCAAGTTAGACACCTGCCTCCAGTTTTTCTTGCCTGTCGAGGTCGAGCAAAACGCCGGCTGCTGCGAGTGCGGCAGGAGCTATCTCTAGTCCGTCTGGGTCAAGTGGGCCTCCGCCGACTGCGTCGGCTGCTGCCCCTGCGCGTACCAGAGAAGCTAGAGCGCGAGCACGGGCGACCGTTTCACGGTCAGATCGTACTTCCTCGATTGTGCGAGGGAGCCAGATCGCGTCTGGATCGTCGTCTATCTCACCGAAAAGCTGATGCGTCCCGTAGAGATTTTTTGTCCAGTTGAGGAAGTACCACTTTCGCCAGAGAGGTTTCGACTTCGCTACTCCGGCAGGCATAGCGTCGTTATTGAGGAAACAGAACGCGCGGAAGACGGGGATGGGACACAGTGCTATGTCGAGTACCGGGACGCGCGTTATCTGTTTGTAGTTGACGACCTGGATTTGTGTAGTTGCGATGCGTCGTGCGCCTGCATCGGTGTTGTCTTTGTGCTGCGAGATTATGTAAGTGTTAGCGCCTTTCTTGCGGACGAGTGAGAGCCAGCGCAGGAACTCCTTTGACTCGGTGGATTGCCAGTCTCGGTTATTGAGGTCGTTGTGTGCTTCGTCCAGAACGAGCACGGCTCGACCTTCACCGAGTCCGTGGATTTTCACTTTCGTCATGCGCTCGATCTCTGGTACGAAGAGATACCGGCTCTCGAGGTCGAGCTCGTACTCTGCGCGCCGCTTTGCGGAGAAACGAACGTAGCGGTTGTGCCGTGCCATTATCTTCGACCATCCGTCTACGAGTTCGACGTTGCCGAAAACTACCTTTCCAGACAGAAGTGCCCGCGCGATTTGGCGGACAGCGTAGAAAGATTTTCCGGAGCCGAGTGGCCCGGTGACGTATTGAATGGGTGTTTCCATTCCTACCCTCTATCCAGTTCCTTCCGCATTCGCTTCGCGAGTTCCACGTCATCGCGAACATCGTCCAGATGCCAGCCTGTCTTTCCAGTGTAGGCCATGTAAAGCTGAGCGAACGCAACGAGCAGGATGAGTCCGACGATGCCGAGTACAACTTGTAGCGGTGTCAGACCGACGATTTGCGTGAAGCTGTTCGCCATTCCGTAGAAGACGTCCCAGAGGATACGTGCTGGGTTGACTCCAAGACCTGCCGACGAGGTTGAGTGCAGGATTGCACCGCTCATCCGAGTAGTCTGCTTCCGAAGAGTAGACGGATGACGGAGACGGCAAGAAACGCGAGCGCGATCCACTTATAGTGTCCGCGCATCAGTCGGCAGCCTTGACCCACCGGAGCGGGATCATGACAAGGAAGACGACTCCCATGAGGAGGAAAAACCCAGTGATGTACGCGACGAGCCAGCCGACATCAAAGTAGTATCCGACCAGGCTCATACCATCTTGAAGCGGCCCTGGGACTGATGGCGCCTGGGGCATTGTGGGTAGAAGATTGAGAACCCATGAGATCAACCCTCCGATTGATGCGACTACCGCGTTGACCGTTACGAATAGGGCAGTCTTGAAGTAGCAAACGATATGGGTGATTAGCCAGGTCATTCGGTCACACTGTCCCCTCTGCCCCATCCTACGATCCACGTTGCCGCGAACCAGATGGAGCCTACGATGACAATAAACTTTAATATTGCGTCTGACGTGCCTTTGTACCCGTAAGAGGGCGCCGTGATTGTCATTGTTCCACCCCCCGGTTTTGTAAGTGTCCAACTCGGCGCGACTCCACCAGAGTTGAACTGAGAAAAGATACCCTTAATGTAGGTGAAGCCACCAAACGGAAACTTTTCTCCTAGACCTACCTTTAGCGGCGAAAAATCAAGCGCGGGAGCACTGCACTCAGGCCCGTTAGGTTCATCCGGAGGCGGCGCTACGGGAGGAGGTGATCCCGGTGGTAGCGGCGCGGGCTCATTTGCGGGTGGCGCGCTCGGAGGGTTCCGGTAGAACTGCGTGGGTGTAGACGGAGCAATTCTAGGTGTCGGACTCGGCCAAGCGTTACGAGGTAGATAGATGGCGCCTGGGAGAGGTACAGCCGTGGCTGGCCCGACTCTGACTAGAATACGAGGGATCCCTGACGGGCCAGTAGTAGGATCTGAAAACGCAGGATCAACGTCGATAACTGTCGCTGTTCCCAACCATCCCTTAGCTCTGAGCTTCGACAGATAGTCGTCGTAGGTCTGGTTAGATGCCGGTTGCGGCAAAAGAATAGGGTATTCTTCGCCTGTTGGGTTCTCGTCAAGTGTGATCGGACTTGACGTAACGACCACTGATCCTCCGACCGGACTTGTAGTCACTACAGAACCTGCGGGTCTTGTAACGTCTGCCCCGTTGAAGTCTCTCGTTGTAAAGGTTCTAGTTCCGTAGAATCCTGCGTTATCAAGTGCAGTTCTGCACCCGGCATCTGTAAGCCCCCCGCAATCCGGAATTGTCGCTGTCGCTGCTGGATTGTAGGTAGGATCAACTGTTTTCGCGATCTGTTGGACTCCTGGGTCTGTATTAGGATCCGCGGCCGGAGTACCAGGCGTGCTCGGATAGGACTCTGTGTATTTTGAACATCCTCCTAGCAAACATTGCCGTACTTTCGTTGCGGTAGGCGAATCCGAAGTAGGTTGTGCGGGAGTAGGGATTGCTGACCCTGGATATGCGGCAGGGTTTCCTTGTCCCACGATGTTAACTGCGGCAGCGCCCTGGGCTCGAGTTACGATCCGTGCTTCCTGATTTTGTCCTGACCCCCCTACGTTGTCATTATGGACGTAAGAGCCTAGCTTCCCTCCTACAACACCTCGAATGTCGGCTAATTCGGCGGCAGAACAACCTCCAAAGCCAGTTCCACTGTACTGCCAGTAACGAACGATACCTCCATAACTCCCGCCGGAGCATCCCGGAGAAAGTTTGGAGGCACTTACGAAAAGTGAGTCTTGCGGCCAACCGTTGTAGCCGTCGGTTGCAAAGAACCCGTTAAATTGGTAGTTGCCGCTTGTGATCGGAGCTGAGCAGGCGGACGCGATCTTACAGGACAGGTTCAGCCAGTGGTCAAGTCCTGTTCCGATTCCGTAGCCTACTGCAGCTGCGCCAAGAATTGCGTTGATCCTCGCCAATGTAAAAAACCCTCCCGGTATCGACGCATCTGCTGTATCGAGAAGGAGGGTTGCGCCTTTTCCGTTGTTGTCATAGAAGGCGCTATTCGTTCCTGGCGGTGTTGCTTCGTGCCACACCGTATCCCAAACCTTCGTCCAGTTCGCAGGATCGTTAATGATGGACGTAGGAGTCGGTGCTAGTGCTTGCGCCGTAGGTGTTGCGATGGAGCCGGCCACTACTGACAGACCAACGACCACCGCAACACCTACCAGCGCAAGAACCCGACGAGACGAATCGCCTAGCCGACCTTCGAGGGCTTCTTGACGCCGACGCTGCGGAAAAGCAGCGACAGACCCCAGATCGCCATCGCGACGGCGACGAAGGCCGCGATGATGGTCGGGAGGTTGTCCGTGAAGTACGTCGTGACCTGCGTCTTCGCATCCGTGATGGTCGGATCCGCAGCGGCCAACGCACTCGTCGCCGCAATCATCGCAAACGCGACGACCGAGGAGAGCGTGAACATCCACTTCTTGAGCATGAAAAACACCTCCTTTTCTTGGCTCGTTCGACATTACAGGGATAGGTGACGTACCAGCCACCGAATCGGAATACTCAGTCCCCAAAAGACGAAGGTGAGGGTGAAGGTGAAGCTGAACCCTGACACGATAAGGTCTTGTGGGGGAGTCATACGTTTCTACCGAACGTGTGCCAGAAGGTGCCGAAGAAGATGAGTCCTGCTAGAGCGCCTACGAGGTAGAAGACCCCGCTTCTCATATCTTGAATCGCGAGGAATGAGTCTCCTACCAGCTCGACACTTGAAGTTGTGGCTGCTGCAGTTCCTGTTTCTACCGGAACTCTGCCTGCTGCGGTTTTTGGTGGTAGTTTCCCGTCGAGGGAAGCTAGACTTGTTTCAGAAGCAGCCGTTGATTCGTTCAGACAGAACGTGTCGACAACTACTGAGAACACCGTTGCGCCTGTGTTAGTGACGGAGACGCGAACCCGGTTGACGCCATAGAGCGTAAAGCGGTAAAGAGCCGTGTACGTTCCGGAGACGATCGCAACATCTGACTGATCGGGAGTAATGGCTACATCTTGAACCGCCGCCGAATCTCCCATGAATGCTTTTAGCTTCACTGTTACGTCACCCGCGACTGAGGCTCCCGACAACACCCTTACAGTGAGAGCGAAACGGTTGCAGGTAGTAGTAAAGACGTCGCCGTTGACTGTCGCTCCGACTGCGACTGCGTTATTTAGGGCTCGCACCCAGGTAGAAGCGTTTGCTACTGAGGGGAAAAAAGCAAACGAAAGAGAGAAGCAGAGCGAAACAAGAATCCTGTGCGCGGTGCAAGTTTGCACTTTACTTACATACCCCGGAGTGATTGTCGTTTACATCGTCGATGTATTGACACGGCAAAGTCGAAAGCATGGCAACGCAGACGTCTAGACCAGCGCCAGAAATAAGCTCTACGGCGGCACTAGCCACGATTCCACCGAATCTTCATGTAATGTAGACTATACCAGGTTTGGGTAGGTTGTGTCAAGTTCAAGGACAGTTTTCTTCTAGTTGACCCGCTAACACTAATACGAGGGGGTAAGACCCCCCGATTGTCAACCACCCTTTCGAGGGATTCTGCAAAAACCGCATAATCTACGCTACGCCCTCGAAATGGTGATGGACAACCGACCCCCTCGCATTTACACTCGCTAATGTCAACTACCAAGAAAGGAGCCCTCATGGCTTCCAACGACCCGAACCGCCCGGAGAAGATCTACCCCGGGAACCTCTCCGCGTTCGAGGATCTTCGACTCGCAACACTTTCGGTGGATCCGGAGGACTTGCAGCGCCACGCGACGATGATCGTCGCGACGCAGCTCGCCGGGATCGCGTACATCCTCGACGGGATCAGGTATTCCCTTCGCGACAAGAACTAGAGTCCCTGGGCGAGGGGCACCCTACCGGACGCTTCCATAGGCCGGTAGGGTGCAGTTCTGCACTGCACGACCAAAAACAAGCTACCTCGGAGGTTTCAGAAATGGCTAGTTGGTGCACAAACGACAGAGAAGACAACGGAATAGGGGGGAACCGTAGGGAGGAGGAGGCTCAGATCGCGTTTCAACTCAAGGAGCAGAAAGAGGAGCTGGAAGCCGAACGTCTGGCCGAGGTCGAGGCGATTCGGCAGGAGCGACTCGACGCATATCAGAAGTCGGCGACAGACAAGATTGGAGGTATCTAAGATCATGGACAACGGCAACGACAAGAGGACAGAGCTGCTCGACATTCATCCAGCAGCAGCGATTTTCCCGATGATGTCGGACGAGGAGATCGCCGAACTTGGCGAGTCGATCCGGCAACACGGTCTTCGCGAAAAGATCCAGGCGATTCGCAACAAGGAGAAGAACAAGCTAGAGATCCTGGACGGCCGGAACCGCCTTGAGGCGATCCGCCGGGTACTCAAGCTGGCGGACAAGGAGATCATCGAGCGGTACGTCACGGTCAAGGTCTTCGGTGCAACCTCGACTACGACTCCTGAGGAGTACGTCGTCATGGCGAACATCGAACGCCGGAACCTTACTCAGCCGCAGCGCCGTGAGCTAGCCGGGCGGCTTGCCATGATGCTCTCGGAAGCTCAGAAGCTGCTACCGAAGGAAGCGAAGACGGACACGACGGGCCAAGCTGCGAAGATGGCCGGTGTCTCACGCAGGACTGCGGCGTCAGCGAAGAAGGTGACGGCAGGAAAGCCCGCGCCAGCAAAGACCCCGGCGAACGTACCGCCGAGGCCCGTGAACGTCATTCAGCAGCTCGAGGCAGCGCGAAAGACGCTGCGTCTCAAGTCTCACGTTGCGAAGTGGACGACTCCGCAGCTCCGCGAGGCTTACGCCAGAGCGACCGATATCGTGGACGCGTTGCAGAGCCACGACAAGGAGAGGACGCTGCCAGGCGATAAGATCGTCGTCTAGGCCGCTTCCGACCATGACGAGGCGAGCGCTTGCAGGTACGCACCTATTGGTACTTGCAGGCGCTCGACCTGTGTTGGGTCAACGAAGATTCCGAGCGCACGGAGTTCTGCAGCTCGACGATAGAACGTAGGACGGGAATAGTCCAGGTACTGTCCTACGACTAGGAACCCTGCCAACCTTTCTATCTCTTGTCCGCATGCGCCACTATCGAGCAGGGCTCCGAGCGCGTCGGGCACATCGCAAACCGTCGCGTATGGAAGCTCGGCGAGTTTCGCGAACTCCCGCCCTACATACGCCTTACGAAGATCACTCGTGGCGAAGTCATAGACGCTGGGCTCCCGGTCCTTGCGAAAACGCTTTTGCCTCTCAACCCTAATACGGATTCCAGCTGGGGCCGTGGAAGACTCAACGCCCTTGTCGTACGCCCGAAGATAAATCGTCTTTCCGCTCGTGCCGTGAAAGGAGACCGTTTCGATATGGTCGCCCTTCCTCCCGTCTGTTCGTAGCTTGCACCACGGTACGTCAAGAGCCGAGAGCGAGTGCAAAAACGCACTTCCTTCCTGCGGATGCGAGAACCTTAGTTCGCTCGCCAAGTCGACCCGCCCGAGCTGCGCTGGCTCGTCTTTCACGTTTAGTCCGTGCTCGCGTGCGAGCTGGCGCGCAACTCGTTCGGCTGGGTAAAGCTGCGACACGCTTGCTAGCGAGTGATCGTTTCTGTCCCGCGCCGCGATCGCACCCACACGACCCTCAAAATAAACGAGGCCGTCAGGATAAGCGCCGAGCCTGCCAGCCTCTGTAGGAACATAGTTTTCCCCCCTGGAACCCTCGTAGACGCCCTCTGGACGCCTCTGAAAGCCCCTGTAGACATCTGTATCGCCTGTTCTCCAGCGGTAGCGCACCGTGTCGATTCCAGAAGCCGAGCAGAGCGCACTCATAGTGCAAAAATCTCATTTTTGAGACTAGGGCGGCTGTTAGTAACGCCGCCCCCTGCGGGGAAGGAACCGACGGCCAGGGCAGTTCCGTCCCGGCGGATCCTCCATACGCCTCTGTCTTGCGTGCGTGGGATGGTCACGCGAGGCGCATGGAGCCTCGAAGATCCGCCGGGACGCCTGGGCAAGGAGGGCCTGCCCTGGCCTGTCAAGTGCATCGTTGCACTCGTTCTAGTTTCTGTCAAGTTAGACACCTGCCTCCAGTTTTTCTTGCCTGTCGAGGTCGAGCAAAACGCCGGCTGCTGCGAGTGCGGCAGGAGCTATCTCTAGTCCGTCTGGGTCAAGTGGGCCTCCGCCGACTGCGTCGGCTGCTGCCCCTGCGCGTACCAGAGAAGCTAGAGCGCGAGCACGGGCGACCGTTTCACGGTCAGATCGTACTTCCTCGATTGTGCGAGGGAGCCAGATCGCGTCTGGATCGTCGTCTATCTCACCGAAAAGCTGATGCGTCCCGTAGAGATTTTTTGTCCAGTTGAGGAAGTACCACTTTCGCCAGAGAGGTTTCGACTTCGCTACTCCGGCAGGCATAGCGTCGTTATTGAGGAAACAGAACGCGCGGAAGACGGGGATGGGACACAGTGCTATGTCGAGTACCGGGACGCGCGTTATCTGTTTGTAGTTGACGACCTGGATTTGTGTAGTTGCGATGCGTCGTGCGCCTGCATCGGTGTTGTCTTTGTGCTGCGAGATTATGTAAGTGTTAGCGCCTTTCTTGCGGACGAGTGAGAGCCAGCGCAGGAACTCCTTTGACTCGGTGGATTGCCAGTCTCGGTTATTGAGGTCGTTGTGTGCTTCGTCCAGAACGAGCACGGCTCGACCTTCACCGAGTCCGTGGATTTTCACTTTCGTCATGCGCTCGATCTCTGGTACGAAGAGATACCGGCTCTCGAGGTCGAGCTCGTACTCTGCGCGCCGCTTTGCGGAGAAACGAACGTAGCGGTTGTGCCGTGCCATTATCTTCGACCATCCGTCTACGAGTTCGACGTTGCCGAAAACTACCTTTCCAGACAGAAGTGCCCGCGCGATTTGGCGGACAGCGTAGAAAGATTTTCCGGAGCCGAGTGGCCCGGTGACGTATTGAATGGGTGTTTCCATTCCTACCCTCTATCCAGTTCCTTCCGCATTCGCTTCGCGAGTTCCACGTCATCGCGAACATCGTCCAGATGCCAGCCTGTCTTTCCAGTGTAGGCCATGTAAAGCTGAGCGAACGCAACGAGCAGGATGAGTCCGACGATGCCGAGTACAACTTGTAGCGGTGTCAGACCGACGATTTGCGTGAAGCTGTTCGCCATTCCGTAGAAGACGTCCCAGAGGATACGTGCTGGGTTGACTCCAAGACCTGCCGACGAGGTTGAGTGCAGGATTGCACCGCTCATCCGAGTAGTCTGCTTCCGAAGAGTAGACGGATGACGGAGACGGCAAGAAACGCGAGCGCGATCCACTTATAGTGTCCGCGCATCAGTCGGCAGCCTTGACCCACCGGAGCGGGATCATGACAAGGAAGACGACTCCCATGAGGAGGAAAAACCCAGTGATGTACGCGACGAGCCAGCCGACATCAAAGTAGTATCCGACCAGGCTCATACCATCTTGAAGCGGCCCTGGGACTGATGGCGCCTGGGGCATTGTGGGTAGAAGATTGAGAACCCATGAGATCAACCCTCCGATTGATGCGACTACCGCGTTGACCGTTACGAATAGGGCAGTCTTGAAGTAGCAAACGATATGGGTGATTAGCCAGGTCATTCGGTCACACTGTCCCCTCTGCCCCATCCTACGATCCACGTTGCCGCGAACCAGATGGAGCCTACGATGACAATAAACTTTAATATTGCGTCTGACGTGCCTTTGTACCCGTAAGAGGGCGCCGTGATTGTCATTGTTCCACCCCCCGGTTTTGTAAGTGTCCAACTCGGCGCGACTCCACCAGAGTTGAACTGAGAAAAGATACCCTTAATGTAGGTGAAGCCACCAAACGGAAACTTTTCTCCTAGACCTACCTTTAGCGGCGAAAAATCAAGCGCGGGAGCACTGCACTCAGGCCCGTTAGGTTCATCCGGAGGCGGCGCTACGGGAGGAGGTGATCCCGGTGGTAGCGGCGCGGGCTCATTTGCGGGTGGCGCGCTCGGAGGGTTCCGGTAGAACTGCGTGGGTGTAGACGGAGCAATTCTAGGTGTCGGACTCGGCCAAGCGTTACGAGGTAGATAGATGGCGCCTGGGAGAGGTACAGCCGTGGCTGGCCCGACTCTGACTAGAATACGAGGGATCCCTGACGGGCCAGTAGTAGGATCTGAAAACGCAGGATCAACGTCGATAACTGTCGCTGTTCCCAACCATCCCTTAGCTCTGAGCTTCGACAGATAGTCGTCGTAGGTCTGGTTAGATGCCGGTTGCGGCAAAAGAATAGGGTATTCTTCGCCTGTTGGGTTCTCGTCAAGTGTGATCGGACTTGACGTAACGACCACTGATCCTCCGACCGGACTTGTAGTCACTACAGAACCTGCGGGTCTTGTAACGTCTGCCCCGTTGAAGTCTCTCGTTGTAAAGGTTCTAGTTCCGTAGAATCCTGCGTTATCAAGTGCAGTTCTGCACCCGGCATCTGTAAGCCCCCCGCAATCCGGAATTGTCGCTGTCGCTGCTGGATTGTAGGTAGGATCAACTGTTTTCGCGATCTGTTGGACTCCTGGGTCTGTATTAGGATCCGCGGCCGGAGTACCAGGCGTGCTCGGATAGGACTCTGTGTATTTTGAACATCCTCCTAGCAAACATTGCCGTACTTTCGTTGCGGTAGGCGAATCCGAAGTAGGTTGTGCGGGAGTAGGGATTGCTGACCCTGGATATGCGGCAGGGTTTCCTTGTCCCACGATGTTAACTGCGGCAGCGCCCTGGGCTCGAGTTACGATCCGTGCTTCCTGATTTTGTCCTGACCCCCCTACGTTGTCATTATGGACGTAAGAGCCTAGCTTCCCTCCTACAACACCTCGAATGTCGGCTAATTCGGCGGCAGAACAACCTCCAAAGCCAGTTCCACTGTACTGCCAGTAACGAACGATACCTCCATAACTCCCGCCGGAGCATCCCGGAGAAAGTTTGGAGGCACTTACGAAAAGTGAGTCTTGCGGCCAACCGTTGTAGCCGTCGGTTGCAAAGAACCCGTTAAATTGGTAGTTGCCGCTTGTGATCGGAGCTGAGCAGGCGGACGCGATCTTACAGGACAGGTTCAGCCAGTGGTCAAGTCCTGTTCCGATTCCGTAGCCTACTGCAGCTGCGCCAAGAATTGCGTTGATCCTCGCCAATGTAAAAAACCCTCCCGGTATCGACGCATCTGCTGTATCGAGAAGGAGGGTTGCGCCTTTTCCGTTGTTGTCATAGAAGGCGCTATTCGTTCCTGGCGGTGTTGCTTCGTGCCACACCGTATCCCAAACCTTCGTCCAGTTCGCAGGATCGTTAATGATGGACGTAGGAGTCGGTGCTAGTGCTTGCGCCGTAGGTGTTGCGATGGAGCCGGCCACTACTGACAGACCAACGACCACCGCAACACCTACCAGCGCAAGAACCCGACGAGACGAACCGCCTAGCCGACCTTCGAGGGCTTCTTGACGCCGACGCTGCGGAAAAGCAGCGACAGACCCCAGATCGCCATCGCGACCGCGACGAATGCGGCGATGATGGTCGGGAGGTTGTCCGTGAAGTACGTCGTGACCTGCGTTTTCGCGTCCGTGATGGTCGGATCCGCAGCCGCGAACGCGTTCGCCACCGAGACGATCGCAAGACCGATCGACGCGGAGAGGGAGAACATCCACTTCTTGAGCATGGTAAACACCTCCTTTGTTTTGCTCGTTTGACATTACAGGGATAAGTGGCGTACCAGCCACCGAATCGGGATACTGAGCCCCCAGAAGATGAACGTGAGAGCGAAGATGAACGAGAACCCTGATGCGATGAGATCAGGCAGAGGAGTCATACGTTACGTCCGAACGTGTACCAGAACATTCCGAAAAACAAGAGTCCGGCTAGTGCGCCGACGAGGTAAAAGACTCCGCTTCTGATGTCTTGAACCATCGTGAGGGAATCGCCGGTAAGAGCTACTCCGGTAGGAGGAGTGCCTGCTGGAGGAGGGGTGTCTGCTACTAGATCCCCTTGCGCATCGACGGAGTTGGGAGGGGGGGTAGTAGTTCCAGCGGAGTAAATCGGGTCGCGTGGGTAGAAGCCTGGGCAGGTTGTACACCACGCGCCCCCGAAAGCGGATTGAGCGACAGGGTTCCCCGGGAACGCAAGCGCCGGTGAGTACGCGCCAGCGTCGGAGTATTTGTAACCGATAGTCGGATTTGCAGTTGCCGGATCGAACTCGTGCGTCCCGAAGTCTTCACAGATGGCTTGAACGACCGGCGACGTTGTGCAGTCAACGCTCATGGAATGGATACGGTACCAGTCGCCGGGGTCAGCGTAGACAGGCAACTCGTCAAAAGTCCGTAGGGAGCCTACGGAGTAACTAGCGGCGATGACGGTATCCCATGCCGCAGCCGACAGGATGTAAGTTCCTGGCCGTTCACGAGCTACAGAGGACGCGTACCCTTGGATGTAATGGGTAGCGTCAAGTGACAGGTTATTCGTCATTTCGACGGTATCAACTCTGTACCGCAGGCTGAGGATGAGCGGGTTGGCAGCGTCAGCCGCAGGAGTGCAGATTAGCACTCCGACTGCGGCAAGAACGACGACGAGGCGACGCAAAGTGCAGTTCTGCACTCGCGTCCGCCGAGTAGACCCAGAAACACTCGTTGACCAACCCACCAGCAGACTCTATCAGGATTAGGTAGTTTCTGTCAAGGTCTAAGGACAGATTTATTCTAGTTGTCCACACACCCTAATACGAGGGGGTAAGACCCCCCGTCAGTCAACCACCCTTTAGAGGGATTCTGCAAGAAACAAACCGCAGAATCTTCGCTACGCCCATCTAAAGGGTGATGGACAGCCGACCCCCTCGCATTTACACTCTGGGTGTCAACTACAGAGAGGATCAGATCATGGCAAGCAACGACCCGAACCGCCCGGAGAAGGTTTACCCCGGGAACCTGAGCGCGTTCGAGGAACTGCGGACGACGACCGCGGGCCTCGATCCGGAGAAGGAGCAGCTCGTCGCGACGATGATCGTTGCGACACAGCTCGCCGGGATCGCGTACATCCTCGACGGGATTCGGTACTCTCTGCGCGACAAGAACTAGAGTCCCTGGGCAAGGGGCACTCGGCGGCTCGTCTCAACACGGGCCGTCGAGTGCAGTTCTACACCTGACCGAAAGGATGGACAATGCAAGAAGCGATCGTACGAGAACGACTCAACCCGGACGACGGTTCCGTTGTCTGGGAGGTGATGGAAGGGGGCGACGTTCTGGTCTTCACGCACGACAGGCAGTTGCTCGCGAACCTCGAAAGGCTCATGGGATCCCCGTTGCGATTCGTCGCAGAGGAGGCGTCATGAGCTGGTGCGACAACAAAGGTACGATCAACGAACGAAAGGACGGTTCGTAATGGCCGAGAACGACAAGACAAAAGATACCCTAGCGGTGCATCCAGCAGCAGCGATCTTCCCGATGATGTCGGATGAAGAGATCGGCGAGCTAGGAGCGTCAATCAAGAAGCACGGTCTTCGCGAGAAGATCCAGGTTATCCGGGACGCGACCGGAGGACTCATGATCCTCGATGGCCGGAACCGGCTGGAGGCGATCCGTCGCGTGCTCAAGAAGAGTGACGCCGACATCGTGAAGGAGTTCGTCACGGTCAAGGTTCTAGCCGGTGCAACGGTCACGCCGGAAGAGTACGTCCTGATGGCGAACATCGAGCGGCGGAACCTAACGCAGCCGCAGCGGCGCGAGCTCGCCGGAAAGCTGGCTCTGATGCTTTCGGAAGCGCAAAGGGATCTTCCGAAGGACAAGAAGACCGACACGACCGGCGAGGCCGCGAAGATCGCCGGCGTATCGCGGCGGACGGCAGCCACCGCAAAGAAGACCGCGACCGGAAAGCCAACGGCCGCGAAGCCCAAGCAGGCTCCGCGGCCGGTGAACGTGATTCAGCAGCTAGAGGCAGCGCGGAAGACGCTGTCTCTCAAGTCTCACGTCAGGAACTGGCAGACCGTACAGCTGCGCGAGGCGTACGCCCGGGCGGACGACATCGTCAAAATCCTGACGAAGATGGACAGCGAACGGACGGCAAAGGCCGACAAGATCATTACCTAAGCCGCCCAGCTCGACGCGAGCGCTTGCAGGTATGCTCCGATAGGTACCTGTAAGCGCTCTATTTGTGTGGGATCAACGAAGATCCCTAGTGCTCGCAGCTGCGCTGCTCGCCGGTAGAAAGAGGTACGCGGATAGTCGAGGTACTGTCCTACAACCAGGAAGCCGGCCATTCTCTCGATTACGGAATCGGACGCGCCGCTTTCGAGTAACGTCGTGAGCGCGTCTGGGACGTCACAGACCGTAGCATACGGCAGTTCGGACAACTTACCGAACTCACGTCCCACATAGACCCGCCGAAGATCGCCTTCCGAGAAGTCCATGACGCTAGGCTCGCGGTCTTTACGGAAGCGCTTTTGGCGTTCAACTCTGATTCGAACTCCGGGCAGAGCAGTTCCCGACTCGACACCTTTGTCGTAAGCACGCAGGTAGATCGTCTTGCCGGTCGTGCCGTGGAAGGAAACGGTTTCGATATGCTCACCCTTCCGACCGTCAGTCCGCACCTTGCACCACGGTACATCGAGTGCAGACAGCGAGTGCAGGAATGCACTTCCTTCCTGGCCGTCGGCGAAGTGCAGTTCGCTCGCCAAGTCGACCCGCCCGAGTGTCGCTGGCTCGTCTTTCAAGCTGAGCCCGTTCTCGCGTGCGAGCTGGCGCGCCACTCGTTCGGCTGAGAACAGATCAACGACCGGCGCAAGCGAATGCTCGTTCTTGTCTAGCGCCGCGATCGCAGAAACGCGACCCTCGAAATACACAAGGCCGTCAGGATAAGCCCCAACCCGGCCAACCTCTGTAGGAACATAGTTCTCCCCCCTCTGGCCCTCATAGACCCCCTCTGGGCGCCTCTGGAAGCCCCTGTAGACGTCTGTATCACCGGTGCGCCATCTATACCGCACCGTGTCAATTCCCCCAGCGGAGCAGAGCGCGCTCATGATAGAGCAGTCCCAGATATGGGACTAAGGCGGCTGTTAGTAACGCCGCCCCCTGCGGGGAAGGAACCGACGGCCAGGGCAGTTCCGTTCCGGCGGATCCTCCATACGCCTCTGTCTTGCGTGCGTGGGATGGTCACGCGAGGCGCATGGAGCCTCGAAGATCCGCCGGGACGCCTGGGCAAGGAGGGCCTGCCCTGGCCTGTCAAGTGCATCGTTGCACTCGTTCTAGTTTCTGTCAAGTTAGACACCTGCCTCCAGTTTTTCTTGCCTGTCGAGGTCGAGCAAAACGCCGGCTGCTGCGAGTGCGGCAGGAGCTATCTCTAGTCCGTCTGGGTCAAGTGGGCCTCCGCCGACTGCGTCGGCTGCTGCCCCTGCGCGTACCAGAGAAGCTAGAGCGCGAGCACGGGCGACCGTTTCACGGTCAGATCGTACTTCCTCGATTGTGCGAGGGAGCCAGATCGCGTCTGGATCGTCGTCTATCTCACCGAAAAGCTGATGCGTCCCGTAGAGATTTTTTGTCCAGTTGAGGAAGTACCACTTTCGCCAGAGAGGTTTCGACTTCGCTACTCCGGCAGGCATAGCGTCGTTATTGAGGAAACAGAACGCGCGGAAGACGGGGATGGGACACAGTGCTATGTCGAGTACCGGGACGCGCGTTATCTGTTTGTAGTTGACGACCTGGATTTGTGTAGTTGCGATGCGTCGTGCGCCTGCATCGGTGTTGTCTTTGTGCTGCGAGATTATGTAAGTGTTAGCGCCTTTCTTGCGGACGAGTGAGAGCCAGCGCAGGAACTCCTTTGACTCGGTGGATTGCCAGTCTCGGTTATTGAGGTCGTTGTGTGCTTCGTCCAGAACGAGCACGGCTCGACCTTCACCGAGTCCGTGGATTTTCACTTTCGTCATGCGCTCGATCTCTGGTACGAAGAGATACCGGCTCTCGAGGTCGAGCTCGTACTCTGCGCGCCGCTTTGCGGAGAAACGAACGTAGCGGTTGTGCCGTGCCATTATCTTCGACCATCCGTCTACGAGTTCGACGTTGCCGAAAACTACCTTTCCAGACAGAAGTGCCCGCGCGATTTGGCGGACAGCGTAGAAAGATTTTCCGGAGCCGAGTGGCCCGGTGACGTATTGAATGGGTGTTTCCATTCCTACCCTCTATCCAGTTCCTTCCGCATTCGCTTCGCGAGTTCCACGTCATCGCGAACATCGTCCAGATGCCAGCCTGTCTTTCCAGTGTAGGCCATGTAAAGCTGAGCGAACGCAACGAGCAGGATGAGTCCGACGATGCCGAGTACAACTTGTAGCGGTGTCAGACCGACGATTTGCGTGAAGCTGTTCGCCATTCCGTAGAAGACGTCCCAGAGGATACGTGCTGGGTTGACTCCAAGACCTGCCGACGAGGTTGAGTGCAGGATTGCACCGCTCATCCGAGTAGTCTGCTTCCGAAGAGTAGACGGATGACGGAGACGGCAAGAAACGCGAGCGCGATCCACTTATAGTGTCCGCGCATCAGTCGGCAGCCTTGACCCACCGGAGCGGGATCATGACAAGGAAGACGACTCCCATGAGGAGGAAAAACCCAGTGATGTACGCGACGAGCCAGCCGACATCAAAGTAGTATCCGACCAGGCTCATACCATCTTGAAGCGGCCCTGGGACTGATGGCGCCTGGGGCATTGTGGGTAGAAGATTGAGAACCCATGAGATCAACCCTCCGATTGATGCGACTACCGCGTTGACCGTTACGAATAGGGCAGTCTTGAAGTAGCAAACGATATGGGTGATTAGCCAGGTCATTCGGTCACACTGTCCCCTCTGCCCCATCCTACGATCCACGTTGCCGCGAACCAGATGGAGCCTACGATGACAATAAACTTTAATATTGCGTCTGACGTGCCTTTGTACCCGTAAGAGGGCGCCGTGATTGTCATTGTTCCACCCCCCGGTTTTGTAAGTGTCCAACTCGGCGCGACTCCACCAGAGTTGAACTGAGAAAAGATACCCTTAATGTAGGTGAAGCCACCAAACGGAAACTTTTCTCCTAGACCTACCTTTAGCGGCGAAAAATCAAGCGCGGGAGCACTGCACTCAGGCCCGTTAGGTTCATCCGGAGGCGGCGCTACGGGAGGAGGTGATCCCGGTGGTAGCGGCGCGGGCTCATTTGCGGGTGGCGCGCTCGGAGGGTTCCGGTAGAACTGCGTGGGTGTAGACGGAGCAATTCTAGGTGTCGGACTCGGCCAAGCGTTACGAGGTAGATAGATGGCGCCTGGGAGAGGTACAGCCGTGGCTGGCCCGACTCTGACTAGAATACGAGGGATCCCTGACGGGCCAGTAGTAGGATCTGAAAACGCAGGATCAACGTCGATAACTGTCGCTGTTCCCAACCATCCCTTAGCTCTGAGCTTCGACAGATAGTCGTCGTAGGTCTGGTTAGATGCCGGTTGCGGCAAAAGAATAGGGTATTCTTCGCCTGTTGGGTTCTCGTCAAGTGTGATCGGACTTGACGTAACGACCACTGATCCTCCGACCGGACTTGTAGTCACTACAGAACCTGCGGGTCTTGTAACGTCTGCCCCGTTGAAGTCTCTCGTTGTAAAGGTTCTAGTTCCGTAGAATCCTGCGTTATCAAGTGCAGTTCTGCACCCGGCATCTGTAAGCCCCCCGCAATCCGGAATTGTCGCTGTCGCTGCTGGATTGTAGGTAGGATCAACTGTTTTCGCGATCTGTTGGACTCCTGGGTCTGTATTAGGATCCGCGGCCGGAGTACCAGGCGTGCTCGGATAGGACTCTGTGTATTTTGAACATCCTCCTAGCAAACATTGCCGTACTTTCGTTGCGGTAGGCGAATCCGAAGTAGGTTGTGCGGGAGTAGGGATTGCTGACCCTGGATATGCGGCAGGGTTTCCTTGTCCCACGATGTTAACTGCGGCAGCGCCCTGGGCTCGAGTTACGATCCGTGCTTCCTGATTTTGTCCTGACCCCCCTACGTTGTCATTATGGACGTAAGAGCCTAGCTTCCCTCCTACAACACCTCGAATGTCGGCTAATTCGGCGGCAGAACAACCTCCAAAGCCAGTTCCACTGTACTGCCAGTAACGAACGATACCTCCATAACTCCCGCCGGAGCATCCCGGAGAAAGTTTGGAGGCACTTACGAAAAGTGAGTCTTGCGGCCAACCGTTGTAGCCGTCGGTTGCAAAGAACCCGTTAAATTGGTAGTTGCCGCTTGTGATCGGAGCTGAGCAGGCGGACGCGATCTTACAGGACAGGTTCAGCCAGTGGTCAAGTCCTGTTCCGATTCCGTAGCCTACTGCAGCTGCGCCAAGAATTGCGTTGATCCTCGCCAATGTAAAAAACCCTCCCGGTATCGACGCATCTGCTGTATCGAGAAGGAGGGTTGCGCCTTTTCCGTTGTTGTCATAGAAGGCGCTATTCGTTCCTGGCGGTGTTGCTTCGTGCCACACCGTATCCCAAACCTTCGTCCAGTTCGCAGGATCGTTAATGATGGACGTAGGAGTCGGTGCTAGTGCTTGCGCCGTAGGTGTTGCGATGGAGCCGGCCACTACTGACAGACCAACGACCACCGCAACACCTACCAGCGCAAGAACCCGACGAGACGAA
>MWWH01000153.1_pt1 | contig 18008 bp, 19 predicted proteins | sample 1047231 | NCBI WGS metagenome assembly MWWH01 (sample SAMN06349967, study PRJNA376086) | soil metagenome | isolation source: MG3-2 sample Antarctic (ecotone) soil | place: Antarctica | collected 2015-01-13 | reverse complement strand
ACCATGCAGTTTGGGGAGACGAACCATGCAGTTTGGGGAGACGAACCATGCAGTTTGGGGAGACGAACCATGCAGTTTGGGGAGACGAACCATGCAGTTTGGGGAGACGATTTTAGCTCTAATTGCATGAAACCGCTTGCTTTATCAGACCCTAGACTGTATTAGACTCTTTTAGACAACAACAACAGGGAATTGTTGTTGCTGATTTCTTCTCGGAAGGGCGACCAATGAACGAGCAGCTAGAGCTAATCCCACAGAATACGATCAGGATTGAAACCGCACTCTCTCGCTTTCCAGTTCACAAACTGACGAGGCGAGGGAACATCAGCATTGAGATTAGGGAAACGACACCGACCGGAGAGCTTAAAACGAAGTGGGAAGTTGACTACCCGAAGAAAACAGGGCAAGCCGGACAACTTGCCTATAAGGTTGATACCCTTATCGTCAATCGGCGAATTGACGACGAGCGGCCATCAATTCCCAAGATAATCCAGCTAGGGAGTCTCAGCGAAATTTGCCGCGACCTGGGAATGAGAGTAAGCGGCGGGAACTCTAACGAATTAAAAAAAGCCCTTCTGCAAAATGCCTTTGCCAGCATCACCGCAAAGATTAGCTACAAGGCGACCGACGGCGCAGAGCGCACCATTGAGGCCGGATTCAACCGTTACAGCGTCATATTCACAGGGGAGAGGCTACCAGATGGTAGGAGAGCGAACGCGGTTTATCTGATTTTAAATGATGTTTACATGAAGATACTGAAAGAGGCGCAGACCCGCCCACTCGATTACGATTACTTGCGCGATCTTCCACCAACAGCCCAACGATTTTATGAGCTAATAGGCTTTCAGATTTACGCCGTTCTAAAGCACGAGCGCCCACGCGCGAGGATGGTTTACTCCGACTTTTGCACCCGCGCGCCTCAGACTCGTTATTTTGATTATGAACACGTTAAAAAGCAGATGTATAAGGTTCACACTCCACACCTTAAATCTGGATACTTGGCAAAGGTCGAGTTTCAGCAGCAGCGCAGCGAGGGCGGGGAATCGGACTGGATAATGCTTTACACTCCCGGCCATAGGGCAGAGGCCGAGTTTAGAGAAGCCAACAGAAAGGCCCGTATACTTCCGCGACCGAGGGCCGCGCGTCCATCTTTGCCACAGGCCACGACCACGCCGCAGCAACTAGCGCGACAAGCGCGACAGTTCGACAGCACGACAAATGCGGAACGACCACCAGCCGCCGCGATCCACGAGGCCGACGACGCCAGCGAGCAGCTTGTGAGTAAGCTAGTGAGCTTCCATGTCGCAGAGGCGACGGCCAGAGAATTAGTCCGCGACTACCGGAAATCGGTCGAGCTTCAGCTACGAGCTTTGCCCCACCGGAACACAGGGAAAATCAAAGACCTCACATCATGGTTGATAAAGGCTATTCGAGAAAATTACGAGCTGCCCGAAGCGATGAAAACCGCGCTGGAGAAAGAGGCAGAGGTTAAGAAGCGGTTAGCCAAACATGAGGCCGAACAGACGCGCCAGAGGCGCAGGGATGCGCTACAAGCGGCCTATTACGATTTTCTCAGGGCGAGGGAAGGGGAACACCGGAGCGAGCGCCGGGAGGCTTACAGCGCCTTTTTAGAGTGTGAGGCAGGGGAGCGGGCACAGATCGAGAACAGCCGAGTTTTCAAGCCCAAATTCAAAGCGCACCAGCTCGCCATCTTCGACCAGGAGGAAACCCACCTCGACCGGCTCAGAGAGTATTTCCGAGAGTTGACCCTTGACGAGTGGCTAGAGCAGAACCCCGACCCGAGCTAAACAGCCGCGCCAGAGCGCCGCAAATGCCCCCAGGACGCGCCGCAGCAGGGAAGGGAAGGCGCACCACCAGCCCGCCCGTAATTCGAGAGACGAACCACCGTAATTCGGGAGACGAAGGCGCTAAATTTGGGGAGACGGGCTATGCCTTCATAGGCAGTTTTTTAATTTGAAGTGCAGATTCGGCTTACTTTAGGTGTGACCCGCCCCCGCCCGAAATCGGGAGACGGCAAAAATGCTAAGTTTTTCGCGTTCGGCGAGGCGATCAACTGCACTTGAAGGCAAACGACTGTATTTGAAGGCACAAATATCGTACCTGTAAACAAGGGTTGCACTTAAAAGTAAGGGTTGCACTTCGAGGGAAAACTGCCGCGTTTTGTCAGGTATTTTTAATAAACCTCACCATTTCGTCAGGTGTCACCATGACACCCGACCAGCCACAGCAAAGGGTGACAAAATCGCCGGAAAAGGCGTCAACAGTGTCACCCTTTCTAAAAAAAGTGTCACCCTTTCTAAAGAAATGGCCGGATTTGATGATTAGTCAGGTGTCTTTAAGACACCTGACTATGCCGGTGAGATTTGGGAGACGTGGCCGCTGTATTTGGGGAGACGAGCGGGCTTTGTTTACAGGTACGACGTTCCCCCAAGCTACAGTCTAGGCTGGTGAATCACTAGCCTAAACAGCATTTAGGCTAGTGATTCACCAGCCTAAATTATTGTTGACTCAGCAAGTTAGGTGCTTTACGCTCGCCTTCTGAACAGTACCGCGAGGTGCAGAACACCCGTCAGCATCGTAAGGGGGCAAAATATGGCAAGCGTTCAGTTTAAAATCTCGATTTCCGAAGAGGTATTGATGAGGCTTGAGGCGGCACAAAAGAAGTTCAAAAAGCGCACGCCGAACATTATTGCGAGTGAAGTAATCGGGGATTATTTGCATCTGTGGGAAGAGGCCGAGAGAGTGCGCGGGAAGAAAGTTATCAAACAATACGTGAAAGCTCGTAAGCAGCTCGATTGATCTTCCCGATCTGGATTGCCGCGCCGTCGCGGGCGGTGAGATTTGGTAGACGAGCCGCACGCAAAGGGGAGACGCGGGCGCTAAATTTGGGGAGACGCAACGAGGGCGGGCAATCGCTCGCCCGCCCCGCGCCGGATACCGAGTTTACTTTCAAGTGCAGCCGTCAGGGTTTTTGCCCCTGCTTTTTGTCCAATTCCTAACGGCGTTTTAGTGCCTCTCTCTCGTTCTTTTCCTATTGAACCATCTGCCGGGTTAAATCCTTGCAACGTGCCGACGTTTGCTCACTCAGTCTGCGCGACTCGCGGTTAATGTTCCGCAATTCGGAATCCAGCGCCTTGAGCGCGGGCGCGGCGGCGCGCGTGCGCGAGCCGTAATAGCTCACGATCTGCGCGCGGAGGTTCAGCACGGTTTCACGCCGCGCCCGCAGAGGTTCGAGGGACGTGGTTAGCTGTCTAAACGCCTTTCTCTTTTCCGCGAGAACAAGAGTCTCAACCTCGGATGCCGTCACAGCCCCACATTCCGGCAGCGAGGCGGCGAGAAAGCGCAGCCCATCGTCAGGGTGCATCCACTCGCGCGGGACGCGCTCAGGTGTCGGCGTCGGTTGCGCGGTCTGCGCGTGAGCCTGTGCGCCGCCACAAACGAGAGCCAGAGCGAGCGTGAAAAGCAATTTCTTTAGCATGAGGTTTCCCTTTCGATTCAATCCCCTTGACCGTGTTTAGTGCGGCTCCGTGACGAAGTTGAAAAACGAGTTAAAGAGGTACAGACCGGCGACGAGTCCGGCGACCAACGCCAGCAGCAGATTTTCAATCGCGGGCGGGTTGGCTTCGATCATGCCGATATTCCACCGGATGAACCACAGAGCGCAGGCGGCGAAGATGATTGATTTCATCGGCTTTACTCCTTCACCGTGCGAGCGAGGGATTAGCTTTCGCGCGCCAGCTTTGCGAGCGCGCAATTACAGCAGCGACGAGCGGCGACGGCGCGACCGTCACGCGCGGATTCTGCGCGAGACTTTGCGCCCGCAACGACGCGCGCCATTCGTCACTACGAGCAGCCGCCGCAGCAGCGAACGGCACGAACGGAAACAGGCCGCCAGTGTGTTGATGTTGATTCATAGCTAATCCCTCGCTCTAGGTGCTTCGACTTGTGGCCGATTAGTCGCCCTCAGACCCGCGCGCCGCCGGGCGCGTGCGCGCCTTGTTCCCGCCAGCAAATTCTTTGAAAGCCGAATCGCGCGAGAAAAGACGCTCAAGCACGCGGTTGATAACCTCGTCTCTGCTTGGCCGGACGCCGTTCGTTTTCTCGATAAACTCACAATACCTATCAAGCTGCGCGCTGACAGGTTCTTGAACCTCAACTTGCGTGGTAATGGTCTTGACCGGAGCGGCAAAGTTGAGCATCGGCTTTTTAGGTTTCTTAGACGGCATTTAGTGTTCCTCTCTGCATTGAGTTTCAGCATTGCGAGTCAGGCATTATTTACTTGTCAAGTAAACGATGTTTGCCTCCCAACTCTTTTATCATTTCCATTAGCTAATGACAATAAAAAAGTATTTCCGGTTTGTGATGTAAATGATAGCGAAAATGGTGAGTATTTGCGGATGTATTTGTCCAGCCTAAGCGAACATATTTGTCAAGTTATTTAGCTGCGATATGTAAATCAAGTTTGCGAATGAAATAAAGAGTGATAATGTTGCAGTTCGTAATACGAACTTGCCTGCGCTTCGTATTACGAAGTGCTCTTACTAAGAGAAGGCTGCTACTGTAGCTTGGGGGAAGCGCCGGTGTACTTTGACGTATATCGGTGAGGTTTGACGTATGTAGGGTGTTCTGAGCTGACCGCACCTTGAGGGAGAATTACTGTCTGTTGGGGGGAGTCGAAGCGTTAGGATGCTACGCATCCGAATTTTAGCATACGTCACCCCAAGTTTTGGGCTAGATTTTGTTTCGTTTGTGAACATGCGAATAAACAAAGTTATAGCCAGAGAGCGCGAGATTATGTTAATTTTGTTCTGCGGTAGATTCTGACCCCTTGAAAGTGAATCCCCCATGCCACAGGACGACCAACCCGCCAAGAAGAACAAAGGTCATGTAGTAGCCTTCCGAGTTGACGAGGACTCCTTTAACGAGATCGAGAACCGCGCGGCGCTGGCAGGAAAGATGCCTAACGATTGGTGCAGAGACGAGCTACTAGCGAGGCTCGCCGAAGTCGTACCACTGACGGCCAACGAGGAATTGATACACGCCGAGATTGTCAGATATGGGAATGTGCTAGTGACCTTTCTAAGCATGTTAGCGAAGGATGAACTGACACCGGAGAATGCCGGAAAGCTGCTAGGTTATCTCAACTTAGACCGCAAAAAAATCTCTACACAGTATTTCGCAAGGATAGCTAAGGAGATGCGCGAGGAAGGCGAATAACCCCCCATGATGACCATGAGCAAAGCCCTAAGCGCGTTGGGCGCGGTGTCGTATTTCAAAGACGAATACGAGCACGCGAGGGGCAGCTATTACACCGAAGAAGGCAAGACCGTAGGCCGATGGAGCGGCGAACTGGCCGAGACTTTCGGACTGTCAGATGCGGTCAACCGTGCGGACTTCGAGCGGCTTTGTGAGGGGCAAGACCCGACGACCGGCGAGCAGCTTGTAAGGCATGTAAAGAAGCACGAACGCACCAACCAGCACGGCGAGGAAATAGAAACGGGCGGGCATCGCGCCGGATGCGATATTACTTTCAGCGCACCTAAAAGCGTTTCACTGGCCGCACTCGTCGGCGGCGACGAGCGTATCAGAGAAGCGCACGGCGAGGCCGTCACAGCAGCTTTACGCGAGGTCGAGAGGTACGCACAGGCGCGGCTAGGTGGCAACGCGAAGGCCGAGACGACGGGCAAACTGCTATTCGCCAGCTTCGAGCACGACGCCGCGCGCCCCGACAAAAAGGACGGCTACGCCGCGCCCGACCTTCACACGCATAACTTCGCTTTCAATCTCACGCAGACCGCAGCCGGAAAAATAAAGCCCGTTCAGCCGTTGGAGTTGTACCGCAGCCAGAAGTTCGGGACGGCGATCTACCGCGCCACTCTCGCCGAGCGATTGCAGAAGCTAGGCTATGAAATCGAAGTTGATAAGCGAACGGGCGCACCCGAAATAAAAGGCATCAGCCGCGAATATATCGAAGCGGCCAGCCCCCGCCAGCGCGACATTAAAGAGACAGCCGAAGCCCTCAAAACCAACTCCACGCGCGGCGCGGCCAGCAGGAACAGGCGCACGAAAACCTATAACCGCGACGAAATGAAAGCGCGGCATCAGGAGTTAGACCGGCAGCACGGCGGGCAGGCTCGCGCCGTCGTCGGGGAAGCCCGGACGCAGGCGCAGGAAATGAGCGCGTTACTTTGGGACGACGGAACGAGCCGAGCGAAGGCGCAGGAGTCAGTAACTTTTGCCATCGAGAAGGGGAGCGAGCGCGAGGCCGTCAACGACATGCGCCAGCTAATGACCGACGCGCTACGCCGCAACTTAGGCCGGACGACCTTTGAGGCCGTCGCCGCCGAAATGCAGGCTAGGGAGGCGCGCGGGCAGCTTGTGGGCGTCGTACTGGACGACGAAACCAAGCAGCGCATGACGACCGAAAAGACGCTCCGCAGGGAGAGCGAGAACGTCGAGAGGATGCGCGCCGGGCAAGGGACGCAGCAGCCCATCACCGAGCGCGTACCGGCGACTGTGACGACCTCGCAGGGCGTGACCTTGAGCGAGAGCCAGCGCGCGGCCTTCTCGCAGATCGTGACGACCGGCGACCAAATAACCGGCTTACAGGGGAAGGCCGGAACGGGCAAGACAACCACGCTCGCAGCCGTCAGAGAGGCCGCAGAGCGCGCAGGGTACGACGTGCAGGGATTTGCGCCGACGACGCGAGCGGCGCAGCTTCTAGCCGATGCAGGGATGCAGACCCGGACTCTGCAAAAGTTCGTCCGGCAGAAGGACGAGCCGGAAGCAGCTCCACGTTTTTTAATTCTGGACGAAAGCAGCCTAGCCAGCACGAAACAAGTTAATGATTTTCTTTCCCGCGTGCGGCCAGAGGACAGAGTTTTATTAGTCGGCGACGTGCGCCAGCATGAAGGCGTTGAGGCCGGTTCACCGTTCGCGCAGCTTGCCCGTCACGGCATGGCGACGGCGCAGCTTGAGCAGATCGTGAGGCAGAAGGACGAGCCGCTACGCGAGGTTGTAGAGAATCTTTCAGCCGGACGAATCAAAGAGGCCGTTGACGGACTCCGCGAGCAGGGACGCATAACCGAGATTGCAGACCCGCGCGAACGATTGCAGACCATCGCCCGCGATTTCTGCGAGCAGCCCGACAGGGACAGCACGCTAGTTATCTCACCAGCCAATAAAGAGCGCGTAGAACTAAACCGACTCATTCACCGAGAGCTACAAGCCACCGGCCAGATCAGCACGAAGAATTACAAAACAAAGGTGCTCGAAAACCGGAACGAACTCACCGGAGCGGAGCGGACTTTCGCGGGAGCTTACCAGCCGGACGACGTTATCAGGTACACGACCGGGAGCAAAAAGCACGGCATCAGCGCGGGCGAATATGCGCGCGTAGTGGCGACCGACGAAAAGACCAACACGCTCACCGTCAAGTTGGACAAGAGCCAGCGAGCCATCAGCTACGACCCGAAAAGGTTGCAGGGCGTGAGCGTGTACCGCGAGGCCGAGCGCGAATTTTCCGCAGGCGACCGCTTGCAGTTCCGCGCCCCATACCACGCGCAGAAGGTGACGAACGGCGAGCTAGGGACGCTTGAGAAAATCGAAAAAGGCACTCTAACCGTTGCGCTCGATTCAGGCCGCAGCGTGGAGTTTCCGATAGATAAGAACCGGCATTTAGATCACGGTTACGCCGTCACGTCCCACTCGTCACAGGGGCAGACGGTTAATCGCGTACTCGTCAACGCCGACACCAGCGAGCCGGACAAGCTATTAAATCAGCGCATGGCTTACGTCGCCGCGTCTCGCGCTCGACTGGACGCGCGTATCTACACGGATTCAGACCAGCGACTAAGCGCAGCCCTCGCGCGTCAGGTTGATAAGAGCACGGCACTTGAGGCGAGGCGCGAAGGCCACGAAACGAAGGCGCGAACGCTTCGCAGCTTCGAGCCGAGCCGGACGCCCGCCCCGAAGCCAGAGCCGACGCGGGCAGAGCGACCAGCAGCAACAGAGCGACCAGCAGCACCGACGCAGGCAGCAGAACCGGCACGGCCACCGGCAGAGCGAGCCGCGAGGCCGCAGCCAGAAGCGACGAGGCCGACCGACTCGACGAGGCAAACCGACCCGACCAGCGCGACCTACCAGCAGATGCTACGCGGCATCGTAGGGCAGCAGGGGGAGCAGGAGCAGTTACCCATTCCCGCCCGTCCACTGGCACGGCCTTACACCACGACCACGCCCGTTGACCCGAACAAGTCAGCGAAGGACTTGAGCGCGGAGCTTATACAACTGGCGAATGATAATCACCGAGCCGTCACTGGACAGGATATAACCGCGCCCGTTCAGAAATACATGCAGGAGACTTTGCCGAAACTCGCCGAGCAGCAGCCGACCGAGAATCAGATAGAAAGGCTGGACGCGACCTCGAAAGAATTAGGACTCAGCGAGCCGCCCGCCGTAAACAACGCTCTCCAAGCAGCAGTATGGAGCGCGCACAATTCGCCCGACCGAGTAGAGCGCCTAGAAAAGTTCACCGAAGGGATGCAGGCAGGCTTTAGACAGACGCAGGCGCGCACCATCGAGCTACCCGAACCGAGCAGAGATATAGGCATGAGCATTGACTGACGAAAAGAGGAAGTATGAAATACACCAACACACTCACCGCCGCACTTGTCGCCCTTTTCCTCACGCTCGCCACCAGCGCGACCGCGCAGACCGGAGCGACGGCGCAGGCCACCCCCGACACCCGCACGGCCACCGAAAGAGAGCAGGACGACGCCGCCGAGCGTTGGCGCGTGCAGGAGCGCGCACGACTCCAAAGGGAGAAGGAAGCCAGAGCAGCAGGGGCGACGGCGCAGAATACAAATGCCGGCAGCGTGCCGGATTCAGATGCAGAGTTTCAGAAACAGCAAGACGCCGACCGGCGAAGGTTCGAGGCCGAATCAAAGAAGGCGCAGGCCGACCTTGACCGGCGACTAAATCAGGCCAGCCGAGAAGTCCGAGCCATAGGGCAGCAAGGGCCGCCGCCGCAGGCCGCGACCTCGCAGAGCTTCCCCACCGACCCGATCATGCAGGAGCGCGCACGCGCGGGAGAGGAAGCGCGGCAGCGATACGAGCAGCAGCAGCAGCGAGCATACGCCGAGCGCGAGCAGAAGATTTTACCCCTTGCCGGATTGTTCCTTGCTCTCATGTTCTTAGTGATGATTGCGGGAGCTATCAAATATCCGAAAACCGGAATCCGCGCGGGCTTGATAATGACCCTGCTAGGAGCGGCGGGCTTTGCGATCCTCTTTTACTTGAGCCGAGCAGATTTCAATTCAGGCCAGCACCGCACGACGGCCAGCGTGATAATGACAATCGGCTGGAACGTCTCTCTGCTTATAGCTTGTATAGGAATAGCGAAAGCGATAGCTAACCTTTGCGCCATCCCCAAAGATAAAACCGTCCGACTCGTCGCCGTGCTGATAGTGAGCTTCGGAATCATCTTTGCGGGCGGTTATATGCTGGACGCATCCACGAACGGCAGCACGCTACGACTCGCCGGACTGTTTACCTTAATTGCAGGGATATTCTCTTTCGTCGGCGGCATGGTCAAAGCGGCCAGAGGCAGCAGCGCGAGCGGCGAGAGCGAGGACGCTTATCATGGTTCGGCACGCTTCGCCACCGATGAAGAAATCAACGAGCTAACCGTTAAGCGAGGCCAAGAGGTTGAGCCGGGCAGCTTCATTCTCGCGCCGCCAGAGCCGGAGAAAGGCCGCAAAGGTCAGGTTGTATTGCCGCGTATGCAGACGACGCAGCACGGCCTAATTTTGGGCGGAACAGGGACAGGTAAGAGCAGGGGCTATTTCCTTCCGAACTGCGCTCAAGTCGTTGACACTTCGCTAGTCGTCACCGACCCGAAATCAGAGCTATGGAAACTGACGAGCGGTTTTAGAGAGAAGGCTTTGAGGTACGCGCCCGCCGACCCGGACGCGAGCGCGGGCTTTAACTGGATACCGCTTTGCGACGATGCGCGCATGGCCGAGCTTTGCGCCCGCGCCATCATATCGAGCGGCAACACCACCAACACCGACCAATTTTTTATTGATACCGAGTCTGCTTTCCTCGCGGCTTTATTCGCGCACGCTTCGACACTTCCAGAGGCTACACCGTTGACGGCCTACGGACTTTTTACGAAGCAGCCGCAGGAAGATTTAATAAAGCAACTGCTAGAGTCATCGAGCGAGACGGCGCGCGATCAGGCCGTAATCTTCATGCAGACCGACCCGCGATATAAAGGCGCGATAGTTCCCGCCGTCTCAGGCCGTCTCCAATTCATGCGAGATAAAGCCGTCCGGCGATTTACGAGCGCGACACTGGACGCGCCCGACTTCGGACGCTTACGCCTTGAGCCGACCGCGCTCTATTGGTGTTTGAGAGAGCAGGACATTGTAAGACTTCGGCCTCTCACTTCCCTTTTCTTCACCGTCCTACTTGAGCAGATAGCGGGCGCACCTGAAGGCGGGGCGGGCGTACCCGTTACGATGATGCTGGACGAGTTCGCCAACATCGGAACGATACCCGACTTTGAAACTACAATCTCACTGGCGCGCGGTCGAGGCGTTGCCCTTTGGTTGGGCGTGCAATCGCTTTCGCAGCTAGATAAGAGTTACGGCCACGCCAACGCGCAGACCATCATCACGAATTGCTCAACGAAGATCGCCCTTCACGGTCTGGACTACAACACCGCGAAATATGTTTCCGATATGTTGGGCGAGAGCACCATCGTTGCGAAGCGTCACGGATTCTCTTTTTCTCCCACCGGCCTAATCAGCGTGAGCAGGCACGGCACGGAGCATAGGAAAATGCTACTGACGCCGGACGAGGTAATGCGCTTGAGCGAGACAGAGGCAATAGTGAGAACCGGCAACAAGTACCCCATGAAACTTAAAAAGGGATACTACGACGAGCCAGCCCGCACCGCGTCCGCGTCGGCACTCGGCGATGCAATCACTAAAGACTTCCCTCCCCTCGTTCTGGCAGGCAGCGCGACGACGACCGGCGACGGCACGGACACGACCGGCAGCGCGAAGCACACTGAGACGCTTGATATTTTGTGAGGCGCGGCCATGAGTGAAAGCAAAGGTAGGGTTGTAGTAGTTGAGAAATCGCGTAGCACTTGGACAGGCCGATGCACGATAACGAAGGGCAAGGCCGGAATCAGAGACGACCCGAAGGAGTACGTCACGCGCCGATGGTTCGCCCCCGACTACGACGAGTTGACGGCATCGCAGGCCGACAACTATTTGACGGACGGCAGAGGCAACCCGCGTTACGAGCGAGTTATTTATCTCATAATCTCTCTTAAAGGCGACGAGCGGCCACGCTTCGCCGGAAACGATGATGAGCTTTCGGAAGTGATGAGAGCGGCCACCGTCGAATCTATGCGCGTACTGGCGGAAGGAACAGAGGCCAGCCGTCTTGTGTGGGTAGCGCGCACGCATCCCGACTACCCGCACCCATGCGTAAAGGTTCTAATCCGTCGAGACATAGGGCGTAAGGTTCTAAAGGCTTTCCCGCGCCGTCTGTGCTCACCTTGCAGCGAAACTTTTTTGAGAGTGTTTGAGGAAGCGGCCAGCAGGAGAAACGGCCATGCTTGATTTTCAAATTCCAGAGCTGCGCGCGGGCAGCTATCGCGTCAGCGTCGAGGCCGTCACGCTCAAGCGAGCGCCGACGCGCCAGCCGATGCTTGAATATCTTTTTAGAGTGCTGGACGGCGACCGGCAGGGCGATCACGGAAGCAGCCAGCAGATCATCACGCCGGATACATACGCGGGCATGGTGCAGAATTTGAAAGTGTGCGGCGTCGAGTGTGAGGCCAGAGACATAGCAGGCCACTTGTCGAGAGCGCGAGGCGTCGAACTTGATATAAGGATTAGCGACGATGCGGCAGTTATCTTTACTCGCCGATTGGACAGCCGCAACCTTAGCGAGCGAGGCATCAGCCAAGATGCCGAGCCTTTGCCCGACGTGGCCGCAATGTTCGGTCTTGCGTGTGGCGACAGCCCGCGCCTTGAGCTTTGCAGCGTCGAAGATTGGGAGTGTGGCGACAGTCTCTTACTTGAGCTTGACCCGACTTTTCAGCGCATTGAGGGCGAGCAGTAGGCTAGGCTACAATCTAAGGACAGCGACGACGACGCGGCGCGGTTTGAAAAAGAACTCAAAGAGTTAATCAGGAAGTTCAAACCTAAATCCGAGTTTAAGCACGACATCAAAACGGAGAGAGCCAGCTACGGAAAGAGCGTCACGAGTTAGAACGTTCCCAACTTCGGAAAGATAGAGGTTAGACATGATGAGAAATTTAGAGAGCGTGTTGAATGACGCGCGGAAGCTGCCGCCCAAACAACGCCAGCATCTTGCCGCTCGACTTTTAGAGGAAGGCGATGCTGGAAGTGTCGCCTTAGAAGATGAAAGACTCGAAGCGATGCGCGCCGCCGCCAGCGATGAATTGTTCCTCGCCGATCTGACGGCCACGATGGAAGATTTCAGACACGCCGACCAAGACGAGCAGGCCGCGTGAGCGTCGAGCGTTGGAGCGTGTGGCTCGCCAATCTCGATCCGGTCGTCGGCTCCGAGCAGGGACGGACGCGCCCCGTGCTCGTCATTAGCTCGACGGCTCTAAACGACATTCTGCCGGTCGTCAACGTGCTACCTATCACCTCACGCAAGGGCAATCGTCGCATCTATCCGAATGAGGCTTTGCTGATAGCAGGGACGGCAGGGCTGACGGTTGAATCAATCGCGCTGTGCTATCAGATCAGAACGCTCGACAAAAAACGGTTGGGGCGTTTGTTCGGCACGCTTGATGATGAAACGCTGCGGCAGAAGATTCTTGACGCGCTCAATTTTCAATTAGACATCACATAAAGCAACGCGCCAGCAGACAAAGGTCTTGGCTATTCACACGAGAGATAAACGAAAGAGATATTGCCCTCATTGTTCGGAGCGCATCAGCCGGTCAGCCATGCGATGCCATAACTGCGGCACACGCACCTTGCCATTGAGATACTACGTCGCCATCGTAGTGTTAGGCATCGGCGCTATCATTCTCATAATCAAGCTGTTGTTTTAATGGGTGATCGGTGAGACCGATGCGAATATGATAGCGAAAAACGACCACAAGATTTTGTGGTACATGCTTTCGTGAAGAACGCCCTTCAATTGTCACGGCGCATACTTTACAGCGCAAAGTGCAAGCACATCATCTTGTGCTTTGATGCTCGAAAATGAGAGCCGCGAAGAACACCGACACAGGGACGAAATAAAGGGCGTCCGATAAGCCCTTTTATGTTATGGCGTACCAGTAGAGGGCTGTTGATTACTTAGACTTTGACAAGGCGCGTTTTCAAACTCCGCTTCATAGTCGGTGCATTTTCCGTTGGTGATCTCGACAATGGCCTTGCCTTGTGCGTCGGGTTTTATCTTCGTCTCTTCCGATAATCCATCCCGGTTGCTTTTGAGAACCACATGCGCGTTGCTATTAGGGGAAGGCACTGTACATTGGAAGGCGCATTTAGTCGGCTTGGAACCTTGATAAAAGTTATACACAAGCCACAGTCCTCCCCCAACAAGAATTATTCCAAGAACCACCGCTAGCCAGAAACCTACCGTGTTGTCTGCTTCTTCCATAATTTTCTGTCCTGAAGTCTTTGCCCTAACACATCGGGGACTGCACTTTAATTCCCTTCCTTTGCAGGCGCGTGATTTTAACGCAACTAATAAGTGACCGGGGATGCCAGCTTTGGTAGCGGCATCCCCGTTCTATCGGTTAATGTCCTCACCCCATCAACCGACAAGCAGAAGGATTCACCAACTGCCCAAGTGCCCCGCATACTAAACAACGCGCGGGCGAGGCGCAAGCGACGGCGGAAGCAGGCCGCGCCCTTACTGTTCGCTAATTCCTCGCTTATAAAGTTCGCTCAGATGCACCGCGCTTTCGCCGCCGAGTCTGAAAATATCATTCCTTGCCCTGTCAGCCTCTACACTCCACAAAACCGCGAGGTTCATAAAGTCGGCGAGTTCGTTTTGATCTTCACAGGTAAGGAGCGCAGGGAATAACTGCTCGAAGCTAGTTATCTTTGCACCTTTCCAAGTGAAAGAAGTTTGAGCCATGTTCCAAACCTAACCGAAGTAAAGAGGCCGCCACGCAAAAGGCCAAGCGTGACGGCCACGCGCCCGGCCTGCCGTCCTCACCCCGACAGACCGAGCCGGACGAGACGAGCGCACAGATTCGCGCCACGAACCGAGCACCCACCCCGTAGCTTTGTTATCAGCGAATCAGAGGCCGTCGCGCCCCTTTACGCGACGGCCAGCAGCACAGCCCGCCCCGCCCAAGCGCGGACGTGCCAGCGTGAGACGTGCGCGCCCTCCGCGCACGTCTCATTTCAATTCGACGAGGCCGCCGCGCCCCTCACCCATAACGCGACGACCCCGCACCGGCACAGCCCGCGTCCACTTCGCAACTGTGCCAACCGGATGAGCGCAGGAGACAAACGCCCATCCCCCCAAGCCTGTTACTCCGCGCCGGTCTGCGCGCCTTCTCTTCCCTTCTCAATGCAGCCGTGACTTGCGAGCCAGCAGCCGCGCGACCGTCTCAGACAGTGACCGCACATCGCCCGGCTTCCGCAGATACGCATTAGCGCCAGCTCGTCGCGCTTCCATTTCTACCTCGTCACCCGATAGCATGATGATCGGCGTTTGTTGCCGATGCGCCAGCATCCGCGCCCGCCTTATCAACTCCACTCCGCTTGTGTCCGGCAGCTTGTTATCGAAAATCAGCACATCGAAACGCGCGCCGCTTTGGAGCTTCGCCAGCGCGGTGGCTCCGTCGCCGCATATCTCGACCGCCCACCCTTCCCCTTCCAATGTCTCTCTAACCGCGTCGGCCACTATCGGATGATCTTCGACGTACAGGACAGAGACAGCTCTAGTGTCGGGGCAATCTACTTCGTCACGAAACATCAAACTACTTCGGCGATGCTCTACCGGCGAGCATAGGTCAGCGAGTGCTTGGTGACGCCCCTTGTGCAGCATGGAATCCAAACCCTTACGACTGATGCCGAGCAGTTCAGCCGCCCGCACTACGACGCCGCCCGCGTCCTTTAGCGCACGCTCGATGAGCCTAGCCTCATAACGTAGAACCGCATCGAAGAAGTTAAAGCCCTTCCACGATGGCGGCGAAGGCAGCGAGCCGACGAGGAACAGCACGCGACGGGAGGAAGCCAGCAGCCGGTCTTTATGTTCCCGATTGCCGGAGCGTGAGAGCAGATCGGCGGCGCGGTCATAAGTCGCGCTCAAATCGTGCGGCTGTATGTGCTCGCCTAATTCTTCGAGGATGGTGAGCGCGGCCAGCCCCGCGGCCTCTAAGTCGCCCGCGTTCTGCGCGATCTCGATAGCGCGTTGCAGCGTCAGACGCGCGAGCTTATGGCTACCCATACGTGCCAGTGTCAGGCCATGCGTCGTCAGAGCTTCGGCTAATAGTGATTGCTGCCCGCCTCGCTCAAGAGTCTGGACAGCCGACCGGACGAGCCTTTCAGCTTCAGTAGTTCGCCCTTCAGCCAGCAACACCTTTGCGCGTGTGTCGTCCACCTGTGCGGTGTGTACGTCGTCCTTCATGCTGGTAAAGAGAGCTTGCGCGCGGTCAAGATGTTGGTGAGCTTCGGGGAACTTGCGAGCTGTGCCGAACAACATACCCAAGTTATTTTCGACACACGCTTGATAGCGTCTGTGTCCGGCTTGCTCAAAGTAAAAACTTGCCGCCGCGAACTCTATGAGCGCGCGGTCAATGTAATCCTCACGCTTTTCTGCCGCGCCGAGATTCTTCAGCACGTTAGCGAAGCTGTTATAAAACTTCCCCTTGTGTGCAGGATTAGAAATAGCGTCAAATAATGGTGCGGCTTCGGTGTGAATCCTCAGAGCGTCGTTGTATCGGTTGGCCGTCTTTTCAACGATAGCGAGACGGAGCAAAGCTATTGCCCTTAGTTCATCGTTCGTGCCAGCAGGCAGTCTGTCTAATGCCTCTCGAAACATGACGCGCGCCTCACCGAACCCTCCTTCTCGCCAATAGCAGTAACCAATTTCGGTTTGCGCCTCTGCCACCTTCTCTCTATCTTGTAACGCCTCGAATCTCGTGATGCTTTCGCTAATCAAATTCTTCGCCGTCTCTTGCGCCCCCTCGACCTGCTTCATGCTGCCGAGCCAACCAGTGAGGACGCCGACGCGCAACATCACTTCCGCCGCCGTCGTCTCGTCTAATTCATCCAACACCGGACGGCCCCCGACTTCCGGCCATAATCCGCCCATCGCCTCGCTTGCGGCGTCATAATTCCCGATGCCCTCCAGCTCTTTAGCGAGGCGGCATCTAAGACGCGCTCGATTGTCACGGGTAAGAGCCGGATCAGCTATTTGGTGAAGTAGCTGACTCGAAATTATCATTGTGAGGACTACCTTTCGTTGGAAAGTTGGTAATCGTGTGAAGGCGCATCCCGACGCGGCAGGGTGTTAAGATGCGCCCGCGTTACTCGTCACCGATGGTCAGGTCTGGACTTCACTCCCGCCGTCCATCACATGCAGGTTAGAACCACGTTCAGGAGAACAACATGAGAAACTTACGGCAACTCTGCGTTGCGTTCGTGTTTACTTTTGCGCTCGCCATGCCCGCTTTCGCTGGTGACATAGAAACCGGCATCGCGCCGCCTACACCGAAGGCAGCAACAGCAGGCGAGATACAAACCACCGTTACGGGGCAAACAGAGACGGGTAGCGTGAGTGAGGCTACCGCGATTGATTCAGCGACACAGGCCGCGCTGAACCTATTACAAAGCGTGCTGTCGCTGTTCTAAGCAGCCCGCTCAATTTCAACTAGCCCAAGCTGCCGAGACTAAAGCGAATCGGCGGCATAAGTATTTGTGTGTCTGGACGAGCTAGGAATTTCAACGCCGGATAGCCGAGAAGTGCAAGGAAGCCCGGCGCGGAAACGCGAAAGGCGAGATTAAACTCCTATAACAGCCATTGCAATAAGTTTTTCAAGCCAGATATATCAATTCATTAGGTTTATGGCGCATTGGGGCAGATGCAGCGCAAGCCGCCTTAAAAGGTTTGCCATAAGCCCGACAGTCCGACACCATGACAGTGGATTTTGCTTGTCGGGTTGTCGGGCTTATGGTTTAATCGCGCCATGAATAAGAAAGAAGCCGCCGCATATTTGAACGTCAGCACGCGAGCAATCGAACGCTACACCGCGCAGGGCAAACTTACCCCGACCTATGAAAAGGGACGTACCGGACTTGCGCCAGTGTTCGACCGAGAGCAGCTTGACCAACTCAAGAAACAGATGGACGAGGCCGCGAACGCCAGCCCCGCGACCATCCAAACCAACAAGCCCGACAAGCCCGACAAGAAAGACAAGGGCGACAAAGACGGTGCGCTCGTACTCCGATCTGGAAGCCGCTCCGACCTCGCCGCTTTCATCGCCGCGATTGATAAGGCGCGCGGTCAGTCCGTGGCCGATCTTGCAGCTAAACCGCTTCTGACTAGAGACGAGGCGCAAAGGCTGACTGGACTAAGCAGAGGACTTTTGAAAGAGGCTGTGGCGTCAGGCCAACTCAAAGAGAGGCTATTAGGCCGCGCCTATCGAATTAAGAGAACCGAATTAGAGGCATATATCGAAACTCTGTGAGGCAAAAAAGCTGCATACGAACCCCCCATGCCGCGCACCTAAAGCCGAGCGCGGGCAGCGCATCCCCGTCCAACAAATCTACACCCCCCGTAGAATCTACACCCCGCGTAGATTCCGCAATTACCATGCAGTTTGGGGAGACGAACCATGCAGTTTGGGGAGACGAACCATGCAGTTTGGGGAGACGAACCATGCAGTTTGGGGAGACGAACCATGCAGTTTGGGGAGACGAACCATGCAGTTTGGGGAGACGATTTTAGCTCTAATTGCA
>MWWH01000152.1_pt1 | contig 18033 bp, 25 predicted proteins | sample 1047231 | NCBI WGS metagenome assembly MWWH01 (sample SAMN06349967, study PRJNA376086) | soil metagenome | isolation source: MG3-2 sample Antarctic (ecotone) soil | place: Antarctica | collected 2015-01-13 | reverse complement strand
GCAGCATCCCGGCGTGGAAATATCTGGCCGAGTATGCGGGCAAGTCGGTTGCCGACGTTCAGAAGCTCGCACAGCAAAACAAGCTCGACGCCGACGTTGCCGTCAAGGTGATCGTCGCCGGCATGGGGCGCGACTTCAAAGGGTTGATGAAAGACACCGAGGGCACTTATTCCTCGATGTGGTCAACGATTGAAGACTTGAACCAGCAGCGCGCGAGCGAGGCGTTCAAGCCGGCCTTCGATGAGGTAAAGAAGGGTCTGGGTGCGGCGGTCACGGGGATGTCTTCATCCGCCGCGAAGAATTTCACAGAGGGCGCTGCCGGGGTGCAGAAGGTCGTCATCGGCGGCTTCGATACCATCCTCTCGTCACTCGCCACAGGTGATTTCAAGGGCTTGGGCTTCAGCGCGATTGAGAGTGTGACGAAGGGCGCGAAGGATGCCGCCGCCGGTCTCTACAAAGAAGGCGCGGACGCCGGCGCGCAGCTCGAGCAAGGGTGGCGCGACAAGATGGAGCAGCACTCGCCGTCACAGGTCATGCTCAAGCTCGGCTATGACGCCGGCGCATCAGTCGCCTTCGGCTTTGTGCAGGGCGCGCGCTCAGGCCATCTCTCCGATGAAGTGCAGAAGATCATCAAAGAGGCCGCCGCGAAATTCAAGATTGACCCGGATTTAATCCGCGCCGTCATCGGCCAGGAATCGTCAGGCCGCGCCGGCGCTGTCTCGCCGAAGGGCGCGCGCGGGTTGATGCAGTTGATGCCCGGAACCGCCGCGAGATTTGGCGTCAGCGATATTCACGACCCCAGACAGAACATCATGGGCGGGACGGAGTATCTGGCTTTCCTGCTCGCGCGGTTCAGGGGCGATGTGAAGCTCGCGCTCGCAGGCTACAACGCGGGCGAGGGCGCAGTTGATAAGTATCACGGCATCCCACCTTACGCAGAGACGCAAAACTACGTGAAGCGCATCACAGGGCACTACGATGCGATGAAGCAAGACGTGCCGCGCACCTCATCCGGCACGCGCGACATGGCTCGGATGAGCACCACGCAGCAGTGGAATGCGCTTTTGCAAATCCCTGAATTTAAGAAGTGGTTTCAATCCACATATGGCGCAGGCCGGACGGACATCCCCGGCCTGAATGATTTACCGTCAAGCGCCGGCGAGTTCATCCCTCCCGCGCGTGCCGGCAAACAAGCGCTTACTCTCTCGCCCGCGATGATGGCGAGAATTGAAGCCCTCGGCTTCGGCACGGACGGCGCGGCAGCTTTGCCGATTGGCGGCGGCTCAAACCTCGCGTCTCTACTTGCGTTGGTTCCGTCAATCAAACTCGATGGCCTCAAGGCTTCGATTATTGACACGAAGAAAACGGAGTATGAGTTTTTGAAGTCGCTCGCCGACATCGCTCCGACGACGGAAGAGGCGACCGACAAAGCAGGGCAAGCCCTCGGAGGTTTAGGCGCACTCATCAAGAAGACGCAGGACAATCAGGGATACTTCAGCAGTGTTGATCGCTACGCCAAGCCAAAACCTAACGACAGCGGCGATTCGGATCAGATCGCGCAGCAGGCAACCGCCTCGCAGCAAGCAGCCGCCGGTCTTCATGCGACACTCAAAGATGTTAAGAGCATGGGCAAGGAAGCCTTCGGCGAGTTCGCGCAAGGTATTGGCTCGACAGTTGAGCAGTTCATCCTTCTCGGCAAAACGGGGCCGGATGCGCTTAGAAAAGTGACGGCGCAGACGCTCGCGTCGCTTTCGAGAGAAGCGAGCGTCAAAGCTCTGATGGCTCTTGCTGATGGCCTTGTCCACCTGTTCACCAACCCGGCGCAATCGGCGGCGGATTTCACGGCAGCGGGAATCTACGCGAGCATCGCGGTCGTCAGCGGCGTTGCGGGGCGTTTAGCCGCCGGCAACGTCTTCAGTAAAGAGCAGGGCGACGCCGGTAGCAGCGTGGGGTCAGGCGGGCGCGGGTCGGCGTCACAAGGGGCGACAGGCACGCCCGTTCAAGAGGCGAGCCGCAACCGTGAGCCTCAGAAGTTAATTGTCGAGTTTCGCGGGAGCGACGCTCACGTCGAGCGCGTGTTCTACGACAACGTGAGACGTGCCGGGACGATGCGCGACTTGATTGTCAGCGTGGCGGAAGGTTAAGCAGTGGAGGCACGAGGAATCTGTGAGCGTGAGGTTTAATTTTATGAAGAGCAAAAACAACAACGGCACGGCATTCGATGTGCTGACACCTGAAGGCTATCAAAAGATGCTCAAAGATTTGAGTATCACACCGGCGGCGGCTGTGCTTGACCTCATCACGTCGGACGCGGCGCGGGCGTCGCAAAAGGCCGTCGCTTCGGTGGTGGCGCAACTCACCGGCACACATGCCGAGGCCGCACGTGACATCATCGCTTCAATGCTTGTGCCTTCCGAAGCTATCCACGAGGCCGCGCGCCGGATGGTTGAGGATGCGACGCAGGCTGGCGCGCAGATCGCGGCCTGGGCAGAGCGCGAGGTTTCGCTGATGACGGAAGACGAGCGTGCGGAGTTTATCGCAGCGTGTAAGGCCGCGCCGCTTGACCCTGATGCGATTCATGCGGCGGGAGTAATGTAAGGATGATTAACTTCAAGTTCACAATCAACAGCACGGCACTCAACAAAGCATTTGATGCGTTCGAAAAGCGCATCGCTGACCAAAGTCGTGAGGTGTGGCCGCGCATGGAGCCGCTTATCCGTCGTCAGGTGCAGGAGAATCTTGACACTGAAGGTCGCGCAGGCGGTCGCAAGTTTGAGCCTCTAGCCCGGCGCACAGTCGAATATAAAACGCGGCACAGTCTCGCCCCTCCGATTCTGCAACGAACGGGCGTCATGTATCGGGCGGCGCTTGATTCAGTAGCGCACGCCGACATGCGCGCGGGTGAAATGCGCGTGACCGTCCCCGGTAAAGCCGGCGAAGTCGCCAAGCTTCACCAGCGCGGCACGCGACGAATGCCCGCACGTCGCATTTTCCAATTCAGCGACGGCCAGAAGAGAGAGCAGGGGCGCGAGATGATGAAAGCCTATCAGCAGATCATCCGTGAGCTTGGGTTCAAATAAAACTTGAAAGGGTGTGCTCGCCGGCATAGGGTTATGACTATGAAAAACAAAAATCTATTTATCGCGTTACTACTCGTCGCCTTGCTTTTCCTTGTCGGGTGGGTTCAGACCACAAAGCCGCAAGCCTGGGAATACAAGCAAACGTGCTCAGTTAAAGACCTTGATCGTCTCGGGGCTGAGGGGTGGGAACTATCTGCCGCTACTTCGTCGGGCGCGGTCACGTGTCTTTTCTTCAAACGCCCGAAACAGTGAGGCGAAGATGATGGAAAAATCATTTGTTGAAGAAGTCGAGCGAGATGCCGAAGGCTTAGTCTCCGCGTTTATTTTTACGGGGTGGGACGAGCAGCCATTCAAACTCTACGTCACGACCGTGCCCGCCGGCGAGACCATCATCATTCAGCCCGTCGTGCGCGATGCGGTGATGGCTGAAGAAGGGCTGGAGATCAACGACGGCCTGCTACATCTTGACAGCGCACGCGCTGAATGGTTGAAGGGGCAGCTTGAGAGCTTTCTGACGACGGGGAGGCTGATGGAGTAGCGTGCGGAGAAAGTGTCTCACGCCGACACAGATGCGTCTGATTTTGGCTAATTATGTTCAAGCCTATTACTTGGGGCACGGATTCGACGGGCGCAACATCTTGGACTTGACGCGCTGAATTTTATGCACGTTCGCTGAATAAAGAATGGGTTTCTGCATAACTCGAAAATACTTGCACACGTTCGGGGCGTCGCGTCCGGATAATGGCTCGATTATGTTCACCCGCTCTGACGTGAAAAGTACCTCTCTTTGTTATCAGATGAGCGTCACCAAAGTCTCACTTACAGTAGCGGAACAGAAGGAAATACAGCAATGGAGCAGGAATAAATACAGTGAAGGAACAGTGACGGAATAGTGAGAAATACAGGTGTAGAACAGGTGTAGAACAGCGAAAGAGCAAGGAAAAGCCGCCGCATAAATAACGAGTAAGCAAAGCGAATAACGAGTAAGTGACGGGAGACGCCGCGACGAAGTATGGGACGCTCAAACATTAGCGAAGTGGGGCGCAGATTCACGAGCGAATATCAGCCGGCGGGACGCGGCAGGCCGAAGGGTTCACGCAATCGCCGCACGATCTGGCGCGCGTTCCTCGAAGCGCAAAAGCCGCCAGAGCCTGAAGAGGTCTTGCAAGCGATGGTCAATTTAGTCTTCCCGAAGAAAAGGAAGAGACGGCGACGGAACTAATGCGCGGCTTTGCTGGCCTTTTACTCATCCCGCACTTGATATTTCGGCGTACAGCGTGGGCGATTGAAAAGCGGCGGATGCTAAGAATTGCTAAGGATTTGAAGGGGTCGGGCAAAGAAATAGGAATCGAATCAAAGCGAGGGCTGAATATGTACTCAGAAGCGGCCAGAGAGAGACGGCAATGTACGGGGAAACGTCAGGACGGCGAGCGCTGCCAAGCGTGGGCTGTGTGGAATGACCCGCGCCAACTCTGTACCTCGCACGCCGGACGGCATCACCGGGGCGAAATACCGGTCGCACATGGCGGGGACTATGCACGCCTGCGCCGCACGAATAATCCGACGTGCGACTGTATCGCTTACGCATGGCCGCACAGGCCGGGCGGTGGATACTGCCGCTGGCTTCTCGCGCCGCTCTTCAGATGCACGGTGCGCTCCGGCAAACATTCGCGCCCGCGTTATCGAGGGGCGCGGGCGAGGCAGTTCTACGACTGGCGCGGCGGGATCGAGCCGGGCAACTGGCGACGATTTTAGTCCTCTCTCACGCGAAGCCGAATGATCGAATATCATAAACCTGAGAAAACCTGAGATTTGCACATTCCCCAAAAACTTCACAAAACCTCACATTTTGACGTTGGCGAACCTCGAAACCTCGCAGGTCACTGTAGGTCCGCGCAGCATTTGCAGCAGATCAAAGGCCACGAACTCGGCATGCGATCAGCAAGAGAGCGAAGCCGATGATCCACGACCATGTCGCAACTGGCTCGCCAACTCTGACTAGATCAAAGTGTGCGACTAGCGCGATGAGAAAAAGAACCAGAGAAATAACCCATACCGCCAACGTCGGGGCCTTACCTGAAAAATTGTTCATTTGTGTTTTCCTTTTGTCCGTGAAACCATGGAGTACCAATTCTAGCTGTTCTAAATTATTAACCACCTTTGCTGCCAGTCCAACTCAGGAAAGATAGTGTGGCGCATGCTTGTGCGTCAATGAAAAGAGGCGACACCCAACACAGACGGACGGGTGTCGCCTCTCTCTTTTCTCACGATGCTTTATCAGATCGTGAGGCCGCATCAGCGTCCTCACCCCGCCAATGCGAGAGCGAGCACATTCAGCGCCCGCTCTGATTGGCGGGGCTTATATCACAATCCGCTTTTCAGGTTCAAGACTTGAATAGACTTCGGCGACGACGCACCGAGTTGAATTGGTTACCCCATGAACGCGAAGTGACCCCATGAACGCATATTTCTGAAGCGTCACATGATGTCGGGTTTTGTCGTACTTTTCCTGCCATGAAACAGCCGCCGATAAACCTAATTATCGGAATTGAACTGAGCCAACCACCAGAAGAAAGAGGGGCAAGGGCGGATTCCCTGCCCCTAGTGGTATCTACACCCGTTAGCGCTTTTCAGATTCAATCTGCCTCATCGTCGCTCTCAACGACCCCGGTTAGCGTAGCGCTCAGATGCGTCTCGGCTAGTAGTTCGGCATACCTTGCTTTGATTGTTTCCCGCTTCTCCGCAAACCTCTCTGCGGCGTCGCCAACAATAGATTCAATAGCGTCTCTGACTAGCTGACGGGCGGCATCGGGCGTCGTGACGATGGCGTTTGCTTCACACTTTCGCTCTCCGATTGTGTGAAGATAATCTTGCACATATCGGAGCTTAAAATTAGGGTGGCGCGGGTCGGCAAGATTCTTTTTCGACCCTGTGATGAGGTTGTCAATCCACGTATAGCCCTGTTGGGCGATGAAGTCGTAGTTGAGGCCGAAACGAACGATCTCTAAGCTTGCGGGGTCATAACCCACTTCGCCGTCCGTCCATTGAACATCCGCCACCTGTTCGAGATTCTTTTGGATGGTATCGGAGATACGCAGGCCGTCCGGGTCGTGGTCGCCACAGTAAAGCAGGACGCACGTCAGCCCTCTCTCTTCGGCCTCTTTGAAGCGGCGGGCATACTCGGCTCTCTGCAAGATTGAACTCCATCCTTTAGAGTTGGCGATGGGAATGTGATACTCCGTTGCTACTGGCGAGAAAAGAGTTTTAAGGTCAATCTTCTCGACCAGCATTTGCACGTAGTATTCTTCCCCGTCCCACCAGTCCGGCTCAAAGTACGTGTGTCCGTTCAGAACGTCCTCGCACATCCATTTAAGCACGCTCTTGATAGTCCCGTTCGTTGGCTTTGAGACTCCAGAAAACGCCCGTGCATCCTCTTCAGCCACGAAGTCAACGGGGAGAAAGCCTTTGCGCCGGCAAGTGTTGATGAGGTTTTCAACCTTGTCGAACTCGTCTTTATTTATCATGCGCGCCTGCTCTAGCAGGTAGCACCAGCCGCGTGATGAGACGTTGAAACCTATCCTCTGACTGATGTTTTGAAGCTCTTGCGCGAACTCGCGCAACTTGTCGTCATTGAATCTTTTATCAAGGTTAATATTCATCGTTTCCCCTTAATCACATTTTAACTGAAAGTGTGCGGCTCAAGCTCTCTCTACCGCACACTTCCTCTCTCATTTTTCGATGCGCGGAGAAAAACCTGTCAACACCAGCAACGCCACAGATTCTTGATCCAGCGGCGACGATGCGCGCGCACATGGTTCATGCCGCACCCTGCCTTTCCCGCACGCCTTGACGGGCACGGCGCACATTGAACGTCACGACGCCGAACACGTCCCCCTCCGGCATCTGCTGGTCGTCACTTCCGACAAGGCGAAGCGCGCTGCGTCGCGGGCTGTAGAGGCGAGCCGTAAAGTCGTCGGCGTCCCCTGCGGTGATGACCACATCGCCGGGTGCGGGTCTGAGCGACGTGTCCACGATGAGCATGTCGCCCGGTTGAATGTCGGCCTCTTCGTCACGCTCGCCGTGTACGAACAAGATGACGGCGCTTGCAGTGCGCTCGATCAGATGGCCGTAGAGGTCGAAGTCTTCCACGTCTGTTTCTTTCACCGTGCGCCCTCCCTTCTCTCGTGCGTGCCCTGCTTCTCTAAGAACTTCACGACGCGATTTGCAATCTGTCTGGTCGTGTATTTGTGCATCTGCACGAGCCTGATAATTTCCCTGATGCCGTCCGCGCCGATGCGTCTGATGTAGTAGCGAACTTGTGCGTCTGTCATGCTGCACCTCCGAACTTCCCGCCGATTGCAGCGCGCACGTTTGGAGGCAAGCCACTGTCAATCAACTCGCCGACGGCGTGCATGATGCCCTTCGCATATTGCTCATTCATGTGGAAGAGATAGCGCGGCAGCAGGAACGCCAAGCCCTCCGCGTCATCAACCCAACTGTAGCCCGACTCGTTCGAGATGGTGTTGACGATGATTGATGAAAGCGCATCCCTGACGCTCTCCGGCGTGTCGGGGTGCGTCACGGCGCGCGCCAGCCAGTTCGTGAAGTTCACAAGGTGGCAGTCTTCGCTGAAACTCTCCGCTGGCACGTTCTCTGATAATCGTTTCGCCTTCATCGCTTGCCCCCTTTCACGTTCTCGTCCGTCATGGCGAGTAGTCGCGCGATGTGTGCGGAATTGTTTTCTAACCGGCGTTTCTGCTCGCCATTCAAGTCGTTGAACAGTTCGCACATACCCTCGCCGATGGCGGCTTCAAGCTGTGCAGGTAGCGCGGGATGAGTGAGAACTTTGGAGAGCAGGACGGCCAAGTCCTCACGCTGCGGCGTAGCCTTCACTTGTGCGGCGGTTCCCTTGCGGGGCTTGTTTGTTTTATTCTGCATCTGGCTTTTCCCTTTCTTTGTGGGTTGGGTGAAAGTTCAAGGTTGAGGGGCTAGGGATGTTTTCGGCATCCCTAGCCCTTCGCTTTTAGTGTGCGCGCCTCATCTGGCGAATCGCGCGCAAAAAGATAATGACGGCCGCCACGTGTTTGCAGACCATCGGGCGACGGTTGCCGTAGTGCGGCGTGCCTGCCTCACATCCACAGGTGATGAAGGTCTTGCCGTCCTGACGCTCGACGCGCACGGGGTAGCTGTGACCTTTGGCTTTGTTGGTGACGATCCACAAACCCGGCTCATGGCGGCGGATGGACTGCGGCTCACGGGTAAGTCTGGCGGCTGCCTTCTCAAATTGTTCGCGGCGTTGAATCTGAATCATGGTTGGTTCCCTTCCTTCGTGTTTGATGTCCTGAACTAAAAAGAGCATAGCACGCTATGTCTTTAATGTCAATAGGGTGCTATGAAATTAGTTGAAAAATAATTCATAGGGTGCTATAAGCTTTAGTCCATGAAGACGGTGACGACAAAACAGGCGCAAAGGCTTCTGAGCGAACGGGGCATCGAGGTCAGTTATCCGACAATTGCACAGTGGACACGCGAGGGTCGCTTCAGTGGCGCGCTGCTCGAAGAGACTGAGCGCGGCCCGGTATGGCGCATCCCTGTCGAATCAGTGCGGACTTTTGAACCGCCGAAGGTTGGCAGACCGCCCGATTCTCAGACTGAGGCGGCACCGGCCAAGCCAGCGCGCAAGCGAAAGGTGGCGTGATGAGCGAAGGAACGATTAAAGCAAAATGCCAATGGAGGGACGGGTGCTCTGATAACGGCGTGCATCATGTGATGTATGACATGCAGCCATTAGGTGTGACAGATCAAGACGAACGCAGCTCGACTATTCATTTTCGTGTCATGCACGCCGATGTATGCGCTCAACACCTTACAGAGCTACGCGCACAGAATCGCGGGGTGATGGATAAGACAGATGGATGCACCCCCGATTGTCCGAGCGGACGGTAGCAAAGGACGCCGCGCCTGTGTAGGAGTGTAAGGATAAATGAAAGTATTAGCTTTGAACGTGATGCGAGATGCTGGCCTTGATTTCAACTGTGTCTCGCAGGCTCTTGAGGACTCTGAAGGCGCGGGACTCAAGCCCGGACATCTCGCTGTCGTGTTGATTCCTGATACGGCTGACGATGAACTCGTGGCGACGGCGTTGGAAGAGATCGCCGAGGACTTGCGCGGGCTAGGCGTCCACAAGCTTTATGACGCGGCCGCATGAAGCCACGAACAGACGCGCGCGCGGCTGTTCGTACCTTGAAAACTTGCCCCGTATTTGCCCTGTGCTGAAAAGGGTATCCCGTACTACCTAAAAGGTACGAACAGCCGCGAATGCGGGGCTTCTGCGGGGCTTAAAACGATGAATAAGAAAGAGGTCGCAGAGGCTTTGAGCATCTCAACCCGCCTTGTCGAGAGGTACGCCGGCGAAGGCAGACTCGGCGCGGTCGAATACGTGCGCGGGAAGACGGGCAAGCAGGCCGACTTCAAACCCGAAGCCGTCGAGCGTTTGAGGCTAGAATTAGAGACGCCCGACACGCAATTAGAAGCCCCGAACAGACGCGCGACGGGGCTTGTCGCGGCTTCGCAGATTGAGAACTTGCGCCAGTTCGCCGAGATGCTTGAAGCCGCGCGCTCGCCGGTGCAGCCCACCATCTCGGACATCGCACACAAGCTCACGCTCTCCGTCTCCGAGGCGTCGCGCCTCAGTGGATTCTCGAAGGACGCTTTGAGGGATGCTATTCGAGCGGGGAAGTTGAAGGCGAAGATTATCGCGGGGCGACGCGGTTGGACGATCAAGCGGCCAGACCTTGAATCCTACGTCTCGAAGTTATAACGCAATAGAAACGGAGCCACCAGATGAGCACAGAAGAAAGAGTCACACGGTTGGAGGGCGCGTTCGTGCAGCTCACGGAGATGGTACGAACTACTGACGAGCGCGCAGACACGCATCAGGGCTGGATCAATCAACTCGGCTCGCGGATGGAAGAACTCGCCGACGCGCAGGCCAACACAGAGCGCAAGATAGCTGCCCTTGTGGACGCGCAGATTCGCACGGAAGATGCCATGGCGCGGCTCGCTAACGCGCAAGCTCACGCGGAGGAGACGGTCGCAGCTCTGGCTTCCAAAGTTGACGCGCTCGCGGATTTGATTAAGGCGAGAGGGTAGCCGATGAAGATGCGCGCATTCATTTATAGCATCGCGCTAATTGCCGCTTTTACCTTTTCCGCGTTTCCTGTGCGAGCGCAAGAGGAAAGTAACCGGCACGTGGCGAGCTACTACACCGGCAAGCCGGGGACGGCGAATTATGAAACCCTCGCACTCTGGACTCAAGACGGCCAACGGTCGGAGTTGTTCTACTCCTACGGGAAAACTTTCAAAGAAATAAAACTCACTTATGCGGGTGCGCTTAACGGCGCACGCGGTTTCAAGATTCAGTTTCCGAACGGCCACACCTTGAACGTCGTGCCGAAAGGTTTGACGCTACTCGTCACGGATGACGCCGGTACCTACTCGAAAGTATTTCGCTGGCTTTATGAGGGGCCGAGAAACGGAAGAGGAACGCATTGCGACCCGTGCGCCGAAGACGAACGTGAGGCTATGAAGATCATCAAGGGTTCGTTTTTGAAATAGCGCCGCGTGTATAAAAATCAAAAGAGCGACGGTCACTCGATAGCTTCCCGGCTCCTGTGATGCGTCGCTCCAGATTGATAAGAACAAACCTGCCTTGCGGCGGGACGCCCTCTTTGTGTTCGGGATACTAGCACAAAAGAATTAATAGGGGAATATGCCAAAAACAAGAGACGCTAGAAACGAACCATTTCTAGACCCTGAAAAAACGAATGAGATCGCGCGTCGAGTGCTCGACCTTGCTGCTACGCCGTGGATGAAGAAGGGGCAGGTCAAATTTGGAAGCGCAGGGCAAACGCTCATCATGTTTAATTCGGGGCCGATCATCTCTTTCTATGCACCTTTACGCGATGTTGAGAAGATCGTTGACAACTGTGCAGCACAGCTTCCTGCCGAGGTATGGAATGAGCGTCACCCCGAATTAATGCTTGAAGCGCACATTCTTGCCACTGCTACGGTCGCCACAACCGCACTTCTTTACGAGATTCAGTCCCAATTCAAGGGAGCACGTCCGCGCGCCGTAGAGTGTGCCGATCTCTTCGTCGAACAATCCCTGCGGCGTTCCGATGAAATTCGCCGCGCAGTATTTAGCGGCGAACGTGTCCCCCTCGAATCACCCAATTTTGATGAACTAAAAAAACACTTACTTGACCTCTCAAGTCGGGCGCGGAGGCGTGATACAGCGCGCCTACTCAAATTCATAGCAAGCGTAACCCCAAAGAAACCAGGCCCGAAGCTACCCACGGACTCCGACATCCAAAACGCATTGCGGACAGCGGTAGCTGCGGACGGAAGCTTATCAGCGGCGACTGTCGCTCGCTTTCTTGATCGGGATGAAAGTGCTGTTACCCGTTGGGCAAAAAACAGCAAGTGGAAAACGTGGCTTACAGCGAAAAAAGCAATCTTAGCTCAGATTAAAAATACCCCTAATTAAAAAACTTCTAATTAGGGCGTACAGGGAAAGCCCTAAAATTTATAATTCAACTGTCGAGTTTGATTTTTGATTCACGAATGGCAAGTGCCGAACCTTCACCGGCGAGCCGCACAGAATCCGTTTTCTCGCGCGCCCGTTGCCGAGAACCCGCAAGAGCGTGTTTGTTGCAGAGTGAAGGCTGCGACGGACGCGCTCTTTGCTTTTTGAGGCGCACGAATCCACGAGGTGTGACTAGCACGCTCATGGATTCGATTTTACTAACTGATTGATTGACCGCAGAAAGGACTAACCATGAAAAGAATAAACGAAACTCAACCCGCTGGCAAGTATCCCAGAGCCGCCGCGCTCCCGCCTTCACCGGCTATACGCGCCCTCGGCGTCCTCTCACTTCGCAATGCCTCGGCGTCAGCAAACGGCACGCGCACAAGCGAACGACACTGCATCATCACGGCAGAGGGTCGCGTCAACGTCTTTGACGGCGGCTTCAGGTGGACGCCCGCCGCGCCGATCCCGCGCGACGCGCAACCCAACGCACTAGCGGCGTTGGCTCGCCACGCTGAAGCGCACGAACAAAACGAGCGCGAGCAAATCCAGACAAGGAGGAAAGCGGCGTAATGTCTGCACAACCCTCCAAAGACTGGACGCCTGACACTGTGGTAAATGTCTCGCTCGATGAGTTTCTGGCCGCGTTTTATCCAGACCCTTACGAAGACATTAACCTCAGAGCGTTTGCGCCGAAGGGCGCGCCCGTCGCTGATAGATTCAAAGCGAAAAAACGGCGGACACGCCGCGATGAATTAAGTGAGTTGTTGCCAGAACTTCGCAAGTTCAACGAAACACGGGGAATTTACTTTGTCGTCAATTCAGGCGGTGACGAAGACGTTGACATAACCAACTTCAACGCTTTCTTCGCCGAGATGGACGAAGGCACTCATGCTGAACAGCACGCGAAGTTGGACGCCTGCCCGATCCCGCCGACAATCCGCGTCGAGACTTTGAAAAGTGTTCATGCTTATTGGCTCGCCGCGTCCGGTTGCGCGTCTGACGAGTGGCGTGATGTCCAGCGCCGCCTGATTCACTATTTCGGCAGCGACCCAAAGATTAAGAATCCATCTCGCGTCATGCGCGTGCCAGACTTTAACCATGTCAAGTTTACTGACGGACTGCTCTCCTTCAAGCTTGTTATCTGCGTCGCCTTCGATGCGTCGCGCCGTTTCACGGCAGCCGAAATGTGTGCGGCCTTCCCTGAAGCTCCAGAGGAACCTCCGCGAGTTTTCGATTCATCAATCTACGCCAACGATACGGGCAAGTATGAGACTTGGAACGCGCTCAATGCAGCTTTAAGGGCGCGAGTGATAGACCACGCGAGACGGAATGGGCGAGGGAACTACGAGATGCGTTGTCCCGTCCATAACGGCAAGAGCGACACGTCTCTTGTCTATATCGTTTCGTCGGGTGCGGTGGCCTGTCTCAAACATTGTCGGTACGTGGATATTCTGCTGGCCGTTGGGCTGCCCGCGCACCCTATTCCAACGGCAGCAGAAACGAGCCGGGGTGGTGACGACACGACGGATGGCAACGATCCGGGTGGTGGTGAACCTGAAGAGCCGCACGAAGAGTTTAGTTGCTCCGATCTCGGTAACGGTCTGAGATTCGCGCGGCAGCATGGACAAGGGGCGCGATATAGCTTTGTGGCTGGTCGTTGGTTTTATTATGACGCTGGTCGTTGGGTCGAGGACGTAAGCGGGGAGATTCCCCGGCGAGCAAAGCAAACCACAAAGTCTATCTATGCAGAGTGCGCTTATACGCCAGATGAAGAACGGCGTAAGGCCCTGGCGAAACACGCCATGCGTACTGAAGCAGACGGGCGTATGTCGGCGATGATTCATCAAGCGCAGAGTGAACTGCCCGTCAATCTTACTGACTTCGACACTGATCCGTATCTGTTCAACTGCGCGAATGGTGTGGTTGACCTTCGCACCGGCGAACTGCGTGAGCATCGTAGAGACTACATGCTGACGAAGATGTCGCCCGTAGAGTTTGACCCGAAGGCGCAGGCTCCGAAGTGGTTGACCTTCCTCGAGCAGATATTCGACGGTGATGAGTCGTTAATTAGATTCGTGCAAAAGGCCGTTGGTTATTCGATGACCGGCAGCACGCAGGAACAATGTTTGTTCATGCTGCATGGCACGGGTGCGAACGGTAAAAGCGTCTTCCTCAAAACCATCTCTGCGTTGACAGCCGACTACGGTCAACAACTGCGTGTTGAGTCGCTGATGTTGAGGCGGCAGGCCGGCGTCTCGAATGACATTGCATGTTTAAGGGGGGCGCGTTTTCTGTCCGCCGTCGAGACGGAGAAGGATCATAAACTCGCTGAGGCGCACGTCAAACAGATGACGGGTGGTGATGCGCTTCGAGCGCGGTATCTCTTCCAAGAAGAGTTTGAGTTCTCGCCACAGTTCAAGATATGGCTGGCGTGCAATCATCGCCCGCAGATCGCCGGCACTGACTTTGCGATCTGGCGTCGCATCCGTCTTATCCCTTTTCTCGTCACGTTCCAGAAAGAAAATCAGAATCCGAATCTTGACGCTGAACTGCGCGACGAGTTACCGGGGATATTAGCGTGGGCTGTGGCTGGATGTCTGCTTTGGCAACATGAAGGACTTGATAGTCCTGACGCGGTTGTCGAGGCAACTGGCGACTATCGTCAAGAGATGGATTTGCTCGCTGACTTTCTCGCTGACAAGTGTGCGGTGAGTGAGAATTATCAGGTGACAAGCGCTGAGTTATGGCGTGTGTATCAAGACTGGTGCGCGGCTAACGGGGAGCAGGCCGGGACTAATCGTGCGTTTACAACTCAACTCAAGGACAGAGGTTTTGAGCCGAAGAGGAATAAATCCGCACGTTTTTGGGTCGGTCTTGGTCTGCAAAGGGGTGATAACGATGACGCATAGCCAAAAATCAGGCGGGATGCGTCACCATGCGTCACCCGCTGTTTACTGCTTTAGACGTGATGGTTTACAAGCGTTTGATGTTGTCTGGGTGACGGATGATGCATTAAAAAACATTCCTTCCCTTGTAAATACACTCTACGCGAAGGTATCAGAAAAAAGCGTCACCATGCGTCATCCGTCACCCATGCGTCACCGTTCAAGGCTGGAGGCTTTATGATTTCAATTCAAGTCAAAGAATGCGCCGAAGGCATCAGCGTGACGATTCGCGCACCGAAAAGGGAAGACTTCGACGCCGCGCTCTGGGAGTTCAAAAACCAAGTACCGCCGCCGTGTGCTCGCTTCGACAGTGGGCGTAAAGCGTGGATTGTTGACCCTGAATACCGGCACGCACTCGACGAGTTTCTGATGCTGATGGGCTGTCGAGACGCGCAAGTCCATTACGCTGACAAGACGAAAGACAAGCCTGTGCGCCTGACGGTTGAGTCTGCTTGCCAGACACTACACCTGTTGCCGTTTGCACCTGCGGTGGTAGTCAAGGCTGCGTATCGAGCACTCGCACAGATTCATCACCCGGACGCCGGCGGCAACGAAGACGAGATGAAGAGATTGAACGCCGCATACGATCTCGTCACGCGGGAGTTAGCAGCATGATTGAAAAGGCCGACGCTGAACGAATGATGAAGGCCGCCGAAGGCGCGCAAGCATTCGAGAGAATCGAATTGTACGAACGCCTGATAGAGATTCGCGTGCGCGATCACGACAGGTTCATGCGAGAAAGCAGCCCGGCGACTCGATTGACGCTCGGCTATTACGAAGCCGCGAAACGTCGCGCGGCAACGATGAGTGAAGAGGCATACACGAAAGGTTGAATGATGAGCATCACTGACGAATTTCTTAAAGAATTGGGTCGTGTCTCAAAAGTGATGCGGTGCATGATTTGAGTGTTGAACGTATAACCTGATGACAGCATCGTGCATTTCCACGCTTTTTGAAAAACAGATCGTTCGCCGCTGTAAGCGCTTGATATGCGTGCGGAAATTCAAGTTGTGACGCTCGATGTTGCGTGTCCCTTCTTTACCGACGAGATGTTTCTTCTTCGGCAATAGTTTGAGATACGATTCCCACTTGTCAGTGTGAAATCGGTGGACGCGGCTCTCAGCGAGTTTCTTGAGCAAGGTGGCGCAATTGTGGTCGGTGCGTCTGCCATTGACGAAGGCCGTGACTTGCTTGCGCTTGCGGTCAAAAGCGTACCATGTCCAGCGTTGCTGCTTCTTTTTCCCGACAAATGACCAGAATTCGTCTAGTTCAAGGTCGGCGATGCGCTTGGGCACGAAGGGTTCTGTGGTTCCCTCTGCCGCTTGGCGAAGCAGCCTCAGCACAGTGTTGGTGCTGATCGAGAGCACTCGGCTAATGTCTCGAATGCCGGAGCCGTTCATCGTCATTGGCAGGACAAGCGCGCGCACCTCGGCTTTGTATGCCTGATAAGAGTAGTCAGTGATAAATTGGCGCGCACAATCTTTGCACCGATAGCGTTGTTTCTGTTGCGCGGTTATGCCATTCTTTTTGACGTTCAGCGATGAACATCTCGGACAAGCGACTTCTTCGTAGCACATCAACTCGAAGATTAACTTGTCCGAGTCTGTTTTTCATCGCAGCATCACTTTTGAAACACGACCAAGAATTGAATGATTCATCGGCAGAAGTCGAGCCGGTGGAAATGGTCTTCGCGGGTAAACGGTGCAAGGTGTATCCGTTGCCGGCTGACTACTATCTCCGAACGGGAAAGATGCCCGCTATCTTGACGCACATCGCCTTCACGACCGGAGACGCGCGCGCGCAGATAGTCGAGTCGGCGACGCCGGATGAGGCGATAGAGACTTATACGTTCCAGCGCATGGCCGTGTGCCGCGTGCTCGCAGAGCCGCGCGTGGTTGATGAGGCGGAAGGCGCGCAGATCGAAAAGGCCATCAGTTATACGCAACTGGCCGAACGCTTCCCGGCTTTTGTTGATGCGATTCTCTTTTGGGTGTTGTCGGGTTGCCCCGCGCCGGAGAAGGGAGGCGAGGGTATCAGCACGGAAGCCCTCGCCGGCTTTTCTGAGAAGCCAACAGGGACGAAACGCGCTCGCGCTCGCACAAGTCGCAAAGCTCACGGGCGAGCGCCCGTCGCAGTTGCTGAAGGGTGATCTGCGCTGGCTCGACTTCGACGCCGGCGTGATGCTGAAACTTTACAGCCATGAGCGTGAGAGAGAGGACGAACGCATGAAAGCGACGGCACAATTAACGGCTAACGCCATCCTTCGCGCCTTCGCTCCGGTGCTTGGCTACGAGATTCTTGAGGATGAGCGCGCCGACGATGATGAAGCTGTTGAGCGCCAGGGCACAAAGCTGACGCCTAAACAGGCGGCGCAAAAGGCGGCGCAAAACTTCGACTGTGGGCAACATATCTTTGTTGACATGCTGTGTACTGGGTGCGGTTGGGATTTATCGAATGGAAGCCCGCCGCCAGGCTTTGTGTTTGGAGCAGGGTTAGAGCTGATAGACAAGCGCGGTGAGAGTGGGGCCGGAGGATGACGGACGAAGCCGTCGCCCCGCCTCGTCTAGTTTTCTGAGGGAGTGAAAGAGTATGGCTGACGCCAATCTGGAATTTGATTTAACCGCCAACTCAAAGCAGGCGCAAACCGAAGTTAAGAAGTTTCGGCAAATCTTCTCTTCGGAAATGACGGGCGTGCATCACACAGGGACGCAAGCCTTCAGTCGCTTCCAGCATGACGCGACCGGCTCCGTCAAAGGCGTCGAGCGCGAAGCGCAAAAGAGTTTCGCCAACATCAAACGCGAGGCCAAAGAAGCCGGCGCTTCGATGTCGAGTTCATTCCTCGGCGGCGTTGGGCAGATCGCGTCAGGGATGCTCGGCGGAAGCCTTCTGACCGGCGCACTCTCGACGCTCGGCAGCGCGCTTAAAAGCGAAGTTACGACAGCCTTCAACTTCCTCGATTTGCAGGAGCGGTCGAAGATCGCCTTTACAACCATCTTCAAAAACGCCGGGCTATCCGCCGAAGATGCGGGCGAGAAAGCAAAAGCCCACATTCAGGAGTTGATTGACTTCGGCGCGAAGACTCCCTTTCGCACCGAACAGCTCATCGGCCTCTCGCAGCAATTGCAGGCCGTCGGCTTCAAAGCGAAAGAGGTTGTCCCGATGCTTACTAACATCGGCGACGCGGTGGCCGGCCTCGGCGGTGATCCGCAAAAGCTCGACCGTATCATCCTGCAACTCGGACAGATTAAAACGAAGGGGAAGGTGAGCGGCGAAGAGTTGACGACTCTCGCCGAGAGCAGCATCCCGGCGTGGAAATATCTGGCCGAGTATGCGGGCAAGTCGGTTGCCGACGTTCAGAAGCTCGCACAGCAAAACAAGCTCGACGCCGACGTTGCCGTCAAGGTGATCGTCGCCG
>MWWH01000151.1_pt1 | contig 18035 bp, 19 predicted proteins | sample 1047231 | NCBI WGS metagenome assembly MWWH01 (sample SAMN06349967, study PRJNA376086) | soil metagenome | isolation source: MG3-2 sample Antarctic (ecotone) soil | place: Antarctica | collected 2015-01-13 | reverse complement strand
GTAGCTTATTTGCGGCGTCTGCGGTCGAGGGTTCGGCGCTGCTTTGAACTGCATGAATGAGAGCGGCGAGCGCGGTGCTTTGCTCTGGCCGCATCAATGCGAGGTTTTCAGTAGTAGGATGTTCGGGTGCTGGCCTTTCAAGGAAAGTTACTTGGCCGCGCTCGTCTTTGAGCTTTTGTAGTTCTGTTTCATCGTACACAGTAATATCGCCGCGCGTGCCTTTTGCTTTGCCCGGCGTCAGTTTTCCCTTTGCTGCGTATGCTTCGATTGATCGAATAGTGACGCCTAGAAAGGCGGCGGCTTCTTTTTTTGTCATTGGCATGACTGTGTTTTATATCATAGTGCGAAGTTTGCGCGGTAGGTTTTTCGGGTGTAAAGTGTAATGAAATGCCGGAGTACCTTTTCAGTGGTAGGTTTTTCGCGGGGATTTGAAGCAAGGTTTTTCGGATGATTGTTCTTTGAATAAGTGAGAAGTTTTGAAAACTTCTCACAAGGCGAGACGGTCACACGGTGCTACGTGTGACCGTCTCTAAGCACGTCGCAAGGCGATTAACCCATGTGCGACATGCCTGAACGGGAGTCTATCTTTTGTTTGTGCATGACGCCATAGAACTCTGGAGACGTTATGCAAAAAAAAGATGTTTTTGTCGAAGGTGCGATTGATCGAATTTTCAACGGTGAAGAAGTTCCGCAACTAATGAAAGGCGGCGAAGTTCATCATGTACGGATGCGCGGCTTTCATTACGAAGACCCGGACGTGATGCGTGCGCGAGCGATTGAGATAAACGAAGCAAGTCGCACATCGCCGGACAAGCGCGGCGTTTATCGCGCAACGGTGACAATTCAAGGCCACAGACGACGCGGCTCGCACTATGGATTCTTTCCGCTGGCAATGTCGCGGGATGAAATCTTGCAAGCGATAACTGAAGCATACGAAAATCGAGTTGTAGTCAATGCTTCAAATCAAAAGCTGTGCAAAGGCAGCAGCGGCGGCGGGCTGCCGATCTGGATGGAGCTTGACGAGGCAGGCGGGCGCGTTACGGATGCGTGGCCGCGTCGATCTACATACACACGAAGACAGGCCGCGCTGTGGTTGTATGTGACAACAGGGAAGCGGAATAGGCTACTTTGTCCTATATGTCTCAAACCGAAAACTTCATGTTGTTCGCAAGGGCATTGGCCGCCGAAGCATAAAAAGACGTTCGGGCGTTTCATGCGGCGAATGCTGAAACGCATTTTGTATAAGTTGCGCGGGCGGGAAGTCTGCGCCTGAAAGCTCAAAAGGTTGGTGGATGCTCGGCGCGTGGATTAGCGCCGGGCATCACTGCCAAAGATGAGGGAGACATAATTACTATGGAATCGAATCAAACTGCATCAACGGGCAATCGTAGTCAATTAAGCGCGAAATCTGCGCCGTGCTGCGATGATGTACGCGAGGCACGCCGCCGCAAGCAAGATGCGCTGCTTACCTATGGCACGCAGACACGTCGAGCAATTTTTGAAGAACTATATGATTTCCGTGATATTTTTCGGACATTGCGTATTAAAGGTTATGCAACGCGAACGTGTGACCCTGCTTTGTATTCTAAGAATGAGCGGAAGTTAGAGAAATATCTAAGTCCTGCAAAACAAAAGGAAGTATGGACAAAGATGATTGCGAATGGCGTTCGTGGTGGTGAATTAACCTATGCAAGCCGAAAAATACGAGAGTTTCATCGTTGGGTTTATGTGACTGATTTGCTAGTGAAACCGGAATTTGACCCGGAAAGTGCCGCCAAGAAATTCTCAAAAACATGGCAGTATGATTCGGCATTCAGGGAGATAGTGTCACCAAAATTTTTAAGCTTGGCGGCGCGTGGGCGCAATCTTTCGCCTGTTCACCGAGCTATAACAGACATACTTGCAGACGGCGACGTGACTGATCGTACTGATTTGCTTAATAAGATTTGTAAGAAACTCTTCCCTAAAAGAAATGCTACTGTTCCAGAAAAGGCCGATATTAAAGGCAAAATGCACGCAATCTGCCGAATCTATCACCCTCAAATAAAACACGCCGCCGCAAAGCGAAACAATTAATTGTTTCGCGGAACAATTCTTTAGACGCCAATTGTTTCGCCTAACCTATGCCATTTTCTAGGGCATGGCGAAACGAAAAACCTACAACTTAACGCAGATCGCAGGACGGCAGGCCAGAGCCGTTCGGATGGCGCGAGAGATTCGCGGCGACGAATCGCGCGCCGTCGAGCTTGAGGCCATGACGCCGGAGGAGTATGCGCAGGGGCGAGGTCTGTTAATTCAAAACCCTTCAACACAACGGAGTAACACGACAATGGCGAAGAAAATGATAGTCACAGTTGACGCAGATGAACTTGAAGAACTACGGACGGGTTTGGCCGAAGCGGAAACCGCTCTTTCGGATATTTGGGAAGAACATGCCCAGATGGATAACAGCAACACGAAAGCGGCGTTGCTGACTGCGAGCACTGAAACCGTTCGCATCATCAACGAATTCGATCCAGATCAATTTCCTATCGAGAGCGACGACGCTACCGATGATGAAGACAGCGTCGACGACGAAGAATAATCGCGTGCGTTTGATCGTTACTTACGGCGAGGGGGAGCCGCGCGTCTTCGATGTGATCGCGGTTGCTCCTTTGCCGGATGTACAGCGCGCAATTACGGCGGCGGCGTGTGCCTTCGATGATGCTCTGGCGAAAAGCCTTGAAGCATCGCGGGCGGCACACGCTGCAAATTCGGCACGAAGAAGCGCGCGGCAGCTTAAGCCAGCGGTTCAAGCGTGAAAGTAACGAAAAACGCACGGGTGCATTAACGAGTGCGCGAACGAAAACGGAGCGGGTCAAGTAATCGTTATGGAATCAACTGATGATTCGTCGGATGAATCGCTTATGAGCGGCGACGGACACGCGGCAAACGCCAATACGCGCGTGGATGTTTATTTTCTACCAGAGTATTTTGCGAACAGCGCGCAGGCTGGCAAAAGTCATGTAGGTGTGCCGCGCCGAAAGATCGGCACGCTGAACGGCAGCAAAGACCTTGAGGGCGCTGTCCGAATATTCGCGCGAGAGCCGGGCGCGTACTATGCGGAGCTTCGAGCCGGGCGCGACGTGATTGACAGCGGCGTGTTTCCGGTCAAAGCAAGAACGCAGCCGATAGAACTTGACGCAGGCGGCGCATTGAATGATGAAGCGCCGCCGCTTTCGAGTGATGCGCGCCTTGATCGTCTCGAACAGATGTTTGTGGATTTAATCGAAGCACAATCTAACCGTGACGCGCCGGACTTCGGCGGTGATCGAGAAATCACAGACGAAGACGACGACGAAGAACGCGATATGCGGCGCGCTCGTCGTCGGCGGCGACGCCTTGCAGCCCGCCCGCGAGAAGTAGAGCGCCCGCGCGGGTTGGTCGCGCAGATGAAAGAATTGACGGACGCGGCGGAAGTGGTCGAGACGTTCAAGAAAAAGCACGCGCCGGAGCCGGAGCGCGCAAGCAATCCAGCGACAACGATAAGCGACGAAGACCGCGCTTTAATGTTGATCCTGAATAATAAACAAGTGCGCGACAGAGTTTCAAGCGCCGTCGCTGGTTTAGTTGATGGCGATAACGTGCCGCAACGTCATTGGCTGGCAGACATAGTTAGCACAATGATGGAGCACGGCGATAAGTTTGCGCCGCTGCTCACCGGATTGATGATGCGAGTCGCGCCGCCTGCCACACAGCCACAAGCGCCGCAGGGAATCGCTACACCACAAAGCAGCCAGAGCGCAGAGCAAGCGAACGCGGAGCAAACGCCATTTGAGGTAGCACTTTCGGCGGCGCTCGATAGTGCTTTTGACGACCTAAAGCGGAATGCTTCTGTGGCTAATTCGGCGCGTGATTATGTGGCGCTCTATGCTGATTTTCCAGAGGGGACGCCGATATTAGACAGCGTTTTAGGTACGGCGTCAGTCATTCTCTTGCAGCAGGTGGCGACGATGCGGCCAGAGCTGGCCTTATTGCCGACGGACACGGGTGCAGTTGAGTGGCTGGATAGATTGAAAGCCGCTGTTACCAAGCGCCGGAAGCGTCAATCATCGAATGCGAGTAAGAGCGAACCGGACGCGGCGAGCGGCTGAAAATGAACGCCCGTCAATAGTCTAAATTTTTATTGAATGTAATTTCCGAAAGGTTTGGATAAATGCAATGGCAAGAAACAGAAATAACTTTCGTTCGAGAGGTTTAGGTGGCTTGGGAGACTCTGCTTGGTCGGATGAATATGATTATGACGAAGCTGGTCGATATCCTACGCCGATGTCTGGCGCGCCAAATTCCGATCCAGCAGAAGAGCTGCAATGGCTTGCTGCTTATGTTCAGCAACACGGAGCACCGAATGGTCTTACGCCAGAAGAATATCTAAATGGCGTTGCGGAAGTTTTCAGGAGAGATCGGGGAATAGGTAGCACTTCGCAACAGGACTACCCTGACTCTTATACACCGCAGTATGGAGCATCAAGTAATGTTTCGCAGAGCGGCGCGGCGCTTTATGCTCCGAATGTGGCAGGCGTTGGCGCAGGAATAGGCAGCGCGACGGGCGGTTTCGCGGATAGCCTTTTTAAGGTTGTGCAAGACAATCCGCTTGTTTTTCTGGTTGCTGGTGTTGGCATCGCTCTTTATTTGATCCATCCGGGCGGCGAAAGCGGCAGAAGGTGATGCGCGAATACGGGAATCGAAAACGCGCCATCCATCTTGCCAACTCTTAGACGAGCGCGTTCTTTGCGCGAGTGTAGCGACGCGCCGCACATTTTGGCGAATGTTCAAGGTGCAGCGCGTCGCGTAACCCTTTGATGTGATGAAGCCGTTGCATGAGGTGAGAGGTTTACGATCAGAAAAAATTGAACAATGGATGCACAGAGCGAAGCAAAACTTAATGAAGTAGACCCAACGCTGGCAGATATTATTCGGCAGCTTGCAGACGTGGTTTCGTCGCAGTATGGCGGCTCAATCACGGTTGTAAGTGGCTATCGAAGCTATGAGAAGCAAGCGGCGCTTTATGCAAATCGGGCGAGCAATCGGAATCCGGTTGCGAAGCCGGGAACGTCGAAACATGAGCAAGGTTTGGCCGTTGATCTTCGTATGAACGGAATAGCGGCGGACACGGTTGGAGTGCTCGGTGAGAGTTTGGGGCTTCGATGGGGCGGACGCTTCTCGAAACGTGATCCGGGACACTTTGAACTGTCAGCGAGTGGTGTGCAGGATACCGGAAGCGACACGGCGGGCGGCAGTTATTCGCTGCCGATTGATACAAGTTCAACAAGCGCCGGAAGCGCAGATGATTATGGATTGTCGGCGGGCTATACGCAGGACGCGGGGAGTAGTGCATGGGACGATGGTTATTACTCGTCTTTTGATAGCACTGATTCAATGTATGACGTGAGCGCAGACGATCCAGAAGCAAGCAGCATTTTTCCGTATCTTCTTTTGGGTTTGGCCGCGTTGATTGTGATTGAGATTGTTTGGTAAGTGAAAGTTATTGACGCTTAGATGGCTGCGTGATAGTGTTGCGGCGCTTTCGTTCTTTCAATAGAAATGCGAAAGCGCCGGACTCGCAAAAGTCCGACGCTCTCTAAGCTGATTTCCGCAATGCGCGCGGGAATGCCTGCTCGAATTCTACTCATCTCTTAGAATTCCTACAAGCCTTCGGCGCTCATGCGAGAGGTAATATCCCATGAGCGACCATCTTCATATAAGCCCTACAAGTTGGATTCATCAACTAAAGCAACAATCCGCTTCGACGCCAACGCCCGCAGATGCGCGCCCGCCTGTGCGCGGGAAATGCGCCGTCGAGCATGTCACGACAGACGCTAAACGCGGCAACAATCAAGATACTCTGGTTGCGAATATAGGCGACGGCACAGACGCGATCAACTTTTTGCTTGTTGAAGCCGGATGTCCTGCAAGCCTGCGTCCGCTCATTGATTGCATCGTCGGTTTAGCAGGCGACCGCGTGGAATGGTTCGAGGCCGATGACGCTAGTGTTGGAGAACGCGCCCGTCTCGGAGATGTTCAATTCAGCCGTCAAGCCGCGTGCAAGTGGGTACAGCGTTGGCGTAAAAAGCTGATCGAGTGGCAAACGCCGCGCAACTTCGCTTTGATCGAGTGCTCGCCGGGTGGACAAGCGCCAGATGGCACGCGCTACGCTTCACGCTATAAAGTCAACTTACTCGCGCTCGCTGCCGCAACCGTCGAGGAAGCGCGCAATAGCACACAATGGAAACGCGGCGATCAAAGCCGCGCGCTGGAACTTGCCGCGCGCACAATTATCGAAGACACGCCGGAGACGAACGCTTACAAGCCGCGTTTTCGCGCGCCGCGTCGTGACGACAATGCTTTATTATCACGCAACCCTAAGATGGCTAAGACATTACTCGGCGAAGTCGCCCGCATCATGCACGAACGCGGCGAAGACTTTAATGCGTGGTTTGATGAATACACAGAGTCCATAAGGCAAGATGCAAGTGTCCACACTCAAGAGCAAGACCTATGGACAAAAGTGTCCATCGTCGAGCCGGAAGAATCTCACGCGGGGGCGGCTGATCTGCTTACAGAGGCGCAGCAAGCCGCGTCGGACGCTTGCGCCGCGTTGGATTTGCTTTCTTCTGTTGGCGCGAGTGAATTTTTAGTAACGATGAAGAACGAAGAGACCGGAAAAGCGACGGCTGATAATGTGTCGCTTCGAGAGTTGGTAACGAAGCTGCCGGAATATGTAGAACGAAACGCCGATGGAATTGAGTCGTTTATCGTTCGCCCTAAAGGTGCAGCCCTTATTCAGCTTGACGATTGCACGCCCGCCGAACGCGATCACGTCGCGCCGATGGCTTTTATGGTTATTGAGACGAGCGAAGCCAACTATCAACCGTGGCTTGCCTTGCGCGAAGAAACGAGCGACGACGAACGCAAGCGCGTGCGCGCGAGGCTTCTGTGCGGCGAGTGGCGCACGTCCGCGAATGTCGGCGCTGGTGGAGCGTTGCGCTTTCCCGGCTCGCGCAACTGCAAGCCGGAGCGACGGCGCGCCGATGGCAGCTTGCCGCGTGTGCGACTTGTGCTATCTGCTTATGGTCGTTTTACGTCGGAGGCAGAGTTAGAAGCAAAGGGATTATTGGGACAGCCCCCCCCGCGTGAGATTCTTCCGGCTTCCCGGCCTATGGACAAAAACGTCTACTGCTCAATTCCAAGTTATGACAAATGTTTGCGATCTGTTGCACCTAGGAAAAAAGACGGGAAGCCAGACCGAAGCAAAGCCGATCTGCTTTTTGCCGTAACGTGTCTTCGATGGAACATCGCCTTTGATGAAACTGTGGCACTGTTAAAGCGTTTTTCGATGAAGGCTAAGCCGCGCCGGGATGATTATGCAGAGCAGACGGTGAGGCTGGCTTTACAGAGGGTTTTAACTTAAGGAAGCGTTTGGAGTCCGATAACCGCCCTTATGTGTGCTGATAATGAAAACGCCCGAAGGTTTTAAGGGTAAATGTCTATTAGTTGTGGTCTCTCTGTGTTGGTACGAAGCTCCAGCAGTTACCAAAAGCAACAGTTTTTCAAAATCCTTCAGACCACAATATGTAGGCGTCTCACTTCGCTTTTCTCATCTTAAAAGTGACGGCGCAATGCGTATCCTGTCACCATCATCTACAACGTCGAAAATCCAAGAGTTTAGACTGTGACACTCCGGCCTTCTTTGACGGTCGAGGCGTCACGCATTGAAGTGAGCATCTGATTGTAGCTTGTTGGCGCGGCGGTTCAAGTCCGAAAAGTCTTTTCCCTTGATGAATTGTTCGCCGCACTCGTCACAAGCAATGACAGGCACATCCTTGAACTTGTATGTCTGGCCGTCACGCTCAAACTGGAAATCCTTCTTTGTGCGCTTGGCCGTGCCACTGCATGATGGACACGTCAGAGCGGATTTAAGATTACGCTGCCGCGCGCCAACAATGCGAATATCTTTGTTGGCATACTTGCCGCGCGTCAGATTGCGCAAATCATACTCGGCGCGCATCCCGTCTTTGGTTCTCTTGATGTCCTTTTCTTTCATTAGGCTGCGGCCTCTAAGACACGCGCTAACTTTGCCGGAATTTCAACGGGAAAGAAGCGCGTCGCGGCGTACCAATAACCTTCGCCGCTTTCATCAACAACGGTCATATAGCCATGCTCGGTGGCTTCGTCGTCCGGGACTATTTGATATAGCTTGCCGACTTCAAGCGAAGCTTCGTAGCTTTCGTTATTGATGCAAACTGCAAACTGCGTTGCTGGATTCTTTCTTTTACTCATGGCTCTAGTCAATTAATGGCGGAATGATTTTGTGCTCGAATTGTCCAACGCCGTGAGCCTCATACCAATGGACTTCCGCCGCGTGTATCGTACCATCAATGAGGCGCACGGTAGCAATGCCTTTTTGCTTTCGCCAGCGTCCCTTGCCGTACATACGGCGCAGGCGGGCTATATCACGGATGGAGCTACCAGCCGCAATAGTTTCAACTTCCGCGATTCTTCCTAAAATCTCAAAATCCATCTGACACACTCTGACAGCATTCTTGGTAAGGCGTGGCAGAGCCTGTCACAGGCTGTTAACGTAAGCAAGTAAATCATCGCGCTTTACTTTGCCATGACCGCCGCCGATGCCTTTAACGGTTTTGAGCCGTCCGGCCTTCACATCATCGCGCAGCCGCGCGAGCGAGATGCCGGAGACGTGTGCCGCTTCCGGCAGCGACAGCATTAACTTGTTTTCGATGGTGACGGGCGCAGGTGGCATAGCCTGTTCGCGCGGCATTGCCTGAAATATCGCCGCGAGCCGTTGTATTAAATCCATCGGAGCGAGTGCAGTTTGACCGACAATGTCCGCATCCGCGCCGGTGGGAATGGCTGTGACAGCCTCTGACGGTGCTATTACTCCATGCGTGACAGTGGCCGTCAGTCCTTCTTTCAGTTCTCGCTTGAAGCGTTCAACTTCTTCTTTGTTGAAGTCTGCAACAGCGCCGTTTTTCGTGCGCTTCATTGTGAAGGCAATGCGATGCTCGCTCATCTTTCGTTGTAGAGTGCGAACCGAAATGCCGATCTTCTTTGCAGCTTGTTCTTTGTTCATGGCTGCATTTATAGCGGGGCTGACAGCGTGTGTCAAGATTTGCCAAACGAATGGTAGGGATTGTCAGAGCCTTGAATTGGTGAGAGAATATTACAAAAGCGAGACGGCTGGATGCTCGATACATCAAGCCGTCTCTAAGCAAGTCGCAAGACTTTAACACAAATGCGATATGCCTAAGCAGAAGTTTATCTTCTCTTTGTGCATGACGCCATACAGAGAGGATGAATTATGCACAGCAAAGTTATCAGTGATCGTGGTCTGAAAAGATTGTTTGATGGTGAAGTAACGCGAAGTTTCAGGCGAGGTGGTGAGTTGGCTTCTTACTCTGTCAAGCCGTTTCGCCATGAGGGAACAGAGCGAGCAATCTTTGAAGCGAGTCGCACGTTGCCGGATGTTCGCGGCGTCTACCGGGCAAAGGCTATTGTCGAAGATTTGAAGGCGTCGCGTAGTAGTTGCTTCTTTCCGCGCGAGTGGACGCGGGGCGAAGTGTTGCAGGCTATCGGGGAAGCATACGCGGTGCGTGTGCCTGTAAAGAAAAAACGCGGTGACTTCTGTGAAGGTGTATCAAGTGCGGGCGTCAAGATCGTGCTGGAACTGGATGCAGACGGCCTTGTGCTTGATGCTGTTCCGCAAGTTGGCACGCAACTAAAGAAACGAAAATTCTGCGCTTCATGTGGCGCGTCGAAAGAGCGGCAGTGGATATGTCCGAGAGGCCACAGCATACCGAAGCGCAGAACGCTCTACAGGCGGCTGCGTTATCAGTCGCGGCGTCTCTGGTTCGGGCTATGGAGTAAATTGGAAGGGAGTAGATGACAGATGAGCAGTAACAAAAGATTCGCTATGAGGTCGGACATTGTTTGTGCCTCAGGTGGGAAGTTGCCGAGTAGAAAACAGCCAAGTACAGGACATTTACTTGTAGATATTGCTCGTGATCTTCTTAAGGGATTCCAAGTTGATCTTGGTAATCTTGAAGAGCAAAAACGCTTACAGGCTGCACGCCAAGCACAGCAAGCGCAAGCAGAGTTAAAGGGCGCGACGGTGAAGGCAACGACAGCTGGTGTTATTGCGCGTGCCATGTGTGCTGATACGCCGGAGAAAAAACAGGCCGTCTTAAGTGAGACGGAAGAGCTTTGTTCGATGATTCGAGGCGAGCAAATTCTACTTGCCACCGTCGAGCCAGCGGTTAGCTTGCCTACCGTGATTGTTCAGCCAAAGCAGCTTGGTCGCTATACATCTCGGCAGAAGTTCGGCAAGAAAATGCTAAAGGCGTACATCACTTATGAAGAGTTGCGGGACAATGGCGTTGATTTATCGAAGGGGGGAAAACGCTGGTTTCCGATTTATAAACTAGCCTTTGATGTTGACCCTGAATCGGTTTCAGGCGACACAGCGGAACGGATAAAACTGCGCCGTAAATTCAATAGGGAATATGAGCGGTATCAAAAAGAAACTGCATGACAAAATGATTTTGTCATGCTCTAAAATCCGCTAACGCCCGCCCGTTCAACTACTTAACTCGCTCACAATCCAACGCCAAGAAATAGCGTGACAAATTCATTTTGTCACGCTATTGCGTGTTACGTTCAAAGCATGGAAACCAATTCCATGCTTTAACCAAACACACTTGGAGGTGATACCGCAATGGCTACGATCAGAGAATTGCAGAAGCAAAATAAAGCCCTGCAAAAAGAGAACGACGAGTTGAAAGAGCAGTATGACGAGCTTCGGGAATCCGTGCTTGGCAGCTACGAACTTCTCACAGATGAACCGCTGAACCCTGAAAGCGATGATGAAGACGACGAAGACGACGAAGACGAGTAAGCGGGCGCGCGTCCGTCTTACCGTCCAGTGCGGCGACGATCTACCGCGCTTCTTTGAAATTCCTCTGCGATCTGCGAAAGCGGCCAGAGCAGAGGGATTTCAAAGAGCGATCACACAGGCCGCCGTCGCTTTTTCGCAGACCTTCAACGCGGAGATGCAGCACGGGCACACATCAATACGCCTTGTGGATCGTGGATACTCTCAAGAGGTAATTAAGTGAGAGAAGAGGCCATTAATTTATGGATCGAGTATCTAAAACTTTACTGTCGGATATTAGTCCAGAGTTGGCGCGTCGCGTGCGAAAAATGGCTGCGTCACTTTCGGCGCGCGGTATTGAAATAAAGGTTACGTCAGGCAAGAGAAGCGCGGCGCGTCAAGCCGCTCTATACGCCAATCGCGCTAATAATCCTTTTCCGGTTGCGCTACCGGGCACGTCGAAGCATGAGAGAGGGTTGGCCGTTGATGTTGTTCCAACGGGCGCGCGTACTTCAAGCGTGTGGGCTGCGATAGGTGAAGAAGGCGAGCGCGAGGGGCTTCGGTGGGGCGGGAGATTTACAAGGCGCGATCCGGTGCATTTTGAACTACCAGAAGAAGAACGCGGGGAGCTGCTTGCTAGTTACTCTTTAGTCGGCCAAGAAAATGCGGCTGGCATAAAACTATTAGCAGGCATCGGCGTTGTCGCTTTGGTAATTCGCCTTTGGAAGTCTTAGAAAATCAATCAGGAGGCGGCTATGACGAAAATATCTTATCGAAGGCTACAGGCTCGCGTGGAAAAACTTGAAGAAGAGAACTGCAACCTTCAAGCGGCATTGAATCAAATAAATTCAATTAGCGATGTTGGCGTTGAAGAAGGCGAGACGGAACATAAAACGAGAATGGCGAACGGTCTCGGCAATTTGTTTCGACGCGGGGCAAAGGGCGGTGCTGGACGCGAGCGACGATTCACTATGACCGCGTTCGGAAAGCACGATGAAGACGACAACGTGTATCCGGCGCGGGATTTTGTTGCAGCTAACAAGGCGGCTGCGCTGGGAGACTTCAAACGCCATCTGCGCGAGTCTGGAAGAAACCCCGCCGATTATAAGTTGCTTGCGGAAGAGGCTTAGTTTTTCGTCAATCGAAAACGCGCAACCCATCTTGCAGACCTTTGGACGAGCGCAGTTGATATTGTCGGCGCGGGCGCGCCGTCCCTGCTGCGCGAGTGTAGGCGGCGCGCATTCAACATTGTGAAGTGATGGATTGACGCGACGCCGTAGCCTTAAACCTTAACCCTTAATCATGTCGAGCAAATCAAACGAAATTGCGGGAGAACATAGCCTGTTGATGGTTGGCGCGCTGGTGACATTATCGCCCCGATTCGCTGCGCTATGGCTGCAACACGGTATGTTTTCTCGTCCCTTCACGGTAAAGGCGGTGTAAATGTCCAGAAGACAACCACAGTTAGATCAATTAAAAGCCGTTCCTGACCCTTCAGACAATCAGCACACAGCGCCACGCAAGCCGGAGCGCGAAACTTTCGTTGTGTATCGGTTGCCGGATGATGATGAGGATGCGAGCGGAGAGCGGGAATTTTTGTTGACGTTGCCTATTGATGCTGATGTAGAGCGTCGCATCAAGCGGGACTATGGAGCGGGCAGTTATCGCATTGAGCGTCGGCGCGGTGGTCGGTACGTTAGCGTGTATGAGTTTCAAGTTGACGAGCCTCTGCAACGCGAATCAGAGCCGGAAGACGTAGAGACGATCTTGCCGGATGATTTTGAGGAGCGCGTAGCACGCACCGTCATAAAAGTGCTTGAAGCGCGGCGTATTGAGCGAGCAGGAGAGAAGGCGCACAGGTTAAACCCGTCGCCAAGTGTGCTGCAACAATCACAGCCAACAACAACGCCGGTTGACCCGCTAGATAATTTGGTGCGGACTGTCAACACGCTCAAACAGTTGGGCGTGCCGATTGGCGAAACTCCGAAAGCGAAGGCCACAGAGACGCCGAAAGATGAAGATGATCGCGTGTTGCTAAGTTTGCTAAAGGATGGCGAATTGCGGCGGCGCGTAACTGGAAGCATATCGTCTATGGTCGGCGGTGCTGATGCGGTTGACCGTCATTGGGTAGAAGTGGCGGCAGATGCCTTAGAGCGTCATCCTAAGTTAGCCACGCGACTTATTGACCTTGGGGAACGCTTCTTTCCAAAGAGAGAAGATTCGGACGATGGAGACGACGACGCGGCGGCATCCGTCGAAGATCGTTGCACTGATTATCTGTTGGAGAAGTGCGCGGCTAATGAGCCTGTGACACTCAATGATGCGCCGCTACGCGAACTCGCCACCCAGTCGCCCGATGAATATGCGGAACTGATTGCAGGTTTGCAGGCTTTGAACGCTGAAGAAATCATTTCGTATTTCAGCGATAAATTTGACGGCGCGCGATTGGTTCTCCGCACGCCACACGCGCGTGGTTGGGTTGAACGATTAAAAGAAGTGGCGGCGGCTACCTAAGTTGAAAATCATTGTTGCTTGTGTAATGCCGACATAAGGCGACAATGCTTGACGGTGTATCGTCACTTGGTGATATGGGAAATATTGTATCTAGTGTACTTGTGAAACCGACAAAGCGACACGCCGCTTTGTCGCCTTATGTCGGTATTCAAGTGGTGTTTAGCGTAGAAGCCCCGAAGAGCCGCGCACGCGCCTGTTCGGAACTTTGTAGGGCTTGACGCTTTGGTGTTTAAGTGATTTATTGTGTAGCCAGAGCGAGCATCATCTATATCTTGTGCATGATGCCCAAATTGAAGAAGCCGCGCTTCTCTCCTTTTATCTTAGCCGATAAAGAGAAGCGCGGCGCTCTAAACAACCGCTGGTAATGACAGCGATTGAGATGTACGCCGATTCCGGCGGCGGTACAGCTCCATCATACCGATTGCATCTTTCCTGTCAACACCGGCGCTTACTAAAAGGGGAAATCCCATGAGCGCTAATCTTAAAGTAAGTCCTGCAAGTTGGATTCATCAACTAAAGCAACAATCCGCTTCGACGCCAACGCCCGCAGATGCGCGCCCAACAGTGCGCGGGAAATGCGCCGTCGATCATGTCACGACAGACGCTAAACGCGGCAACAATCAAGATACTCTGGTTGCGAATATAGGCGACGGCACAGACGCGATCAACTTTTTGCTTGTTGAAGCCGGATGTCCTGCAAGCCTGCGTCCGCTCATTGATTGCATCGTCGGTTTAGCAGGCGACCGCGTGGAATGGTTCGAGGCCGATGACGCTAGTGTTGGAGAACGCGCCCGTCTCGGAGATGTTCAATTCAGCCGTCAAGCCGCGTGCAAGTGGGTACAGCGTTGGCGTAAAAAGCTGATCGAGTGGCAAACGCCGCGCAACTTCGCTTTGATCGAGTGCTCGCCGGGTGGACAAGCGCCAGATGGCACGCGCTACGCTTCACGCTATAAAGTCAACTTACTCGCGCTCGCTGCCGCAACCGTCGAGGAAGCGCGCAATAGCACACAATGGAAACGCGGCGATCAAAGCCGCGCGCTGGAACTTGCCGCGCGCACAATTATCGAAGACACGCCGGAGACGAACGCTTACAAGCCGCGTTTTCGCGCGCCGCGTCGTGACGACAATGCTTTATTATCACGCAACCCTAAGATGGCTAAGACATTACTCGGCGAAGTCGCCCGCATCATGCACGAACGCGGCGAAGACTTTAATGCGTGGTTTGATGAATACACAGAGTCCATAAGGCAAGATGCAAGTGTCCACACTCAAGAGCAAGACCTATGGACAAAAGTGTCCATCGTCGAGCCGGAAGAATCTCACGCGGGGGCGGCTGATCTGCTTACAGAGGCGCAGCAAGCCGCGTCGGACGCTTGCGCCGCGTTGGATTTGCTTTCTTCTGTTGGCGCGAGTGAATTTTTAGTAACGATGAAGAACGAAGAGACCGGAAAAGCGACGGCTGATAATGTGTCGCTTCGAGAGTTGGTAACGAAGCTGCCGGAATATGTAGAACGAAACGCCGATGGAATTGAGTCGTTTATCGTTCGCCCTAAAGGTGCAGCCCTTATTCAGCTTGACGATTGCACGCCCGCCGAACGCGATCACGTCGCGCCGATGGCTTTTATGGTTATTGAGACGAGCGAAGCCAACTATCAACCGTGGCTTGCCTTGCGCGAAGAAACGAGCGACGACGAACGCAAGCGCGTGCGCGCGAGGCTTCTGTGCGGCGAGTGGCGCACGTCCGCGAATGTCGGCGCTGGTGGAGCGTTGCGCTTTCCCGGCTCGCGCAACTGCAAGCCGGAGCGACGGCGCGCCGATGGCAGCTTGCCGCGTGTGCGACTTGTGCTATCTGCTTATGGTCGTTTTACGTCGGAGGCAGAGTTAGAAGCAAAGGGATTATTGGGACAGCCCCCCCCGCGTGAGATTCTTCCGGCTTCCCGGCCTATGGACAAAAACGTCTACTGCTCAATTCCAAGTTATGACAAATGTTTGCGATCTGTTGCACCTAGGAAAAAAGACGGGAAGCCAGACCGAAGCAAAGCCGATCTGCTTTTTGCCGTAACGTGTCTTCGATGGAACATCGCCTTTGATGAAACTGTGGCACTGTTAAAGCGTTTTTCGATGAAGGCTAAGCCGCGCCGGGATGATTATGCAGAGCAGACGGTGAGGCTGGCTTTACAGAGGGTTTTAACTTAAGGAAGCGTTTGGAGTCCGATAACCGCCCTTATGTGTGCTGATAATGAAAACGCCCGAAGGTTTTAAGGGTAAATGTCTATTAGTTGTGGTCTCTCTGTGTTGGTACGAAGCTCCAGCAGTTACCAAAAGCAACAGTTTTTCAAAATCCTTCAGACCACAATATGTAGGCGTCTCACTTCGCTTTTCTCATCTTAAAAGTGACGGCGCAATGCGTATCCTGTCACCATCATCTACAACGTCGAAAATCCAAGAGTTTAGACTGTGACACTCCGGCCTTCTTTGACGGTCGAGGCGTCACGCATTGAAGTGAGCATCTGATTGTAGCTTGTTGGCGCGGCGGTTCAAGTCCGAAAAGTCTTTTCCCTTGATGAATTGTTCGCCGCACTCGTCACAAGCAATGACAGGCACATCCTTGAACTTGTATGTCTGGCCGTCACGCTCAAACTGGAAATCCTTCTTTGTGCGCTTGGCCGTGCCACTGCATGATGGACACGTCAGAGCGGATTTAAGATTACGCTGCCGCGCGCCAACAATGCGAATATCTTTGTTGGCATACTTGCCGCGCGTCAGATTGCGCAAATCATACTCGGCGCGCATCCCGTCTTTGGTTCTCTTGATGTCCTTTTCTTTCATTAGGCTGCGGCCTCTAAGACACGCGCTAACTTTGCCGGAATTTCAACGGGAAAGAAGCGCGTCGCGGCGTACCAATAACCTTCGCCGCTTTCATCAACAACGGTCATATAGCCATGCTCGGTGGCTTCGTCGTCCGGGACTATTTGATATAGCTTGCCGACTTCAAGCGAAGCTTCGTAGCTTTCGTTATTGATGCAAACTGCAAACTGCGTTGCTGGATTCTTTCTTTTACTCATGGCTCTAGTCAATTAATGGCGGAATGATTTTGTGCTCGAATTGTCCAACGCCGTGAGCCTCATACCAATGGACTTCCGCCGCGTGTATCGTACCATCAATGAGGCGCACGGTAGCAATGCCTTTTTGCTTTCGCCAGCGTCCCTTGCCGTACATACGGCGCAGGCGGGCTATATCACGGATGGAGCTACCAGCCGCAATAGTTTCAACTTCCGCGATTCTTCCTAAAATCTCAAAATCCATCTGACACACTCTGACAGCATTCTTGGTAAGGCGTGGCAGAGCCTGTCACAGGCTGTTAACGTAAGCAAGTAAATCATCGCGCTTTACTTTGCCATGACCGCCGCCGATGCCTTTAACGGTTTTGAGCCGTCCGGCCTTCACATCATCGCGCAGCCGCGCGAGCGAGATGCCGGAGACGTGTGCCGCTTCCGGCAGCGACAGCATTAACTTGTTTTCGATGGTGACGGGCGCAGGTGGCATAGCCTGTTCGCGCGGCATTGCCTGAAATATCGCCGCGAGCCGTTGTATTAAATCCATCGGAGCGAGTGCAGTTTGACCGACAATGTCCGCATCCGCGCCGGTGGGAATGGCTGTGACAGCCTCTGACGGTGCTATTACTCCATGCGTGACAGTGGCCGTCAGTCCTTCTTTCAGTTCTCGCTTGAAGCGTTCAACTTCTTCTTTGTTGAAGTCTGCAACAGCGCCGTTTTTCGTGCGCTTCATTGTGAAGGCAATGCGATGCTCGCTCATCTTTCGTTGTAGAGTGCGAACCGAAATGCCGATCTTCTTTGCAGCTTGTTCTTTGTTCATGGCTGCATTTATAGCGGGGCTGACAGCGTGTGTCAAGATTTGCCAAACGAATGGTAGGGATTGTCAGAGCCTTGAATTGGTGAGAGAATATTACAAAAGCGAGACGGCTGGATGCTCGATACATCAAGCCGTCTCTAAGCAAGTCGCAAGACTTTAACACAAATGCGATATGCCTAAGCAGAAGTTTATCTTCTCTTTGTGCATGACGCCATACAGAGAGGATGAATTATGCACAGCAAAGTTATCAGTGATCGTGGTCTGAAAAGATTGTTTGATGGTGAAGTAACGCGAAGTTTCAGGCGAGGTGGTGAGTTGGCTTCTTACTCTGTCAAGCCGTTTCGCCATGAGGGAACAGAGCGAGCAATCTTTGAAGCGAGTCGCACGTTGCCGGATGTTCGCGGCGTCTACCGGGCAAAGGCTATTGTCGAAGATTTGAAGGCGTCGCGTAGTAGTTGCTTCTTTCCGCGCGAGTGGACGCGGGGCGAAGTGTTGCAGGCTATCGGGGAAGCATACGCGGTGCGTGTGCCTGTAAAGAAAAAACGCGGTGACTTCTGTGAAGGTGTATCAAGTGCGGGCGTCAAGATCGTGCTGGAACTGGATGCAGACGGCCTTGTGCTTGATGCTGTTCCGCAAGTTGGCACGCAACTAAAGAAACGAAAATTCTGCGCTTCATGTGGCGCGTCGAAAGAGCGGCAGTGGATATGTCCGAGAGGCCACA
>MWWH01000150.1_pt1 | contig 18038 bp, 23 predicted proteins | sample 1047231 | NCBI WGS metagenome assembly MWWH01 (sample SAMN06349967, study PRJNA376086) | soil metagenome | isolation source: MG3-2 sample Antarctic (ecotone) soil | place: Antarctica | collected 2015-01-13 | reverse complement strand
GTTCGCCGCTGTCGTTGGTTTCTCGTATCTCAATGTTGACGCTTCCTCTGCTCGCTAATCGGTGGATCGGAAAGCGGGATAGTGCTGACTCGGTTCGGATGGTGGTAAGGGGTAGAAGCTCCCCACGTTCTGGTTCTTGGTTCATGCAAGATTTCCCGAAAGCAACAACAACGCCTTTCCTGTTGTTGTTGTCTTAAAAGAGTCTAAATACAGTCTACAAAAAACGGGCGTCCGATAACGTCACTGTTTACCATAGTTAGTGGTGAAATTCTCTTCCGTGCGTCTCCCGAATCTATGGGGTGCGTCTCCCGAATCTATGGGGTGCGTCTCCCGAATCTATGGGGTGCGTCTCCCGAATCTATGGGGTGCGTCTCCCGAATCTATGGGACGTGCTTTCATCTGAATTAACAGTTATTAACTGCTATTAAGTAACCCGAAGATCAGGCTACTTGGCGATGTCGGGTGATGAAGTATTGCAACATTTCATCAGGGCTTTTTTCGTTCAACTCTTTTTGAAGTGTATAAATTGCTTCTCTGATGACCATAGAGCGATTAGCCTTCGGGTTTCCCGCGCGCTTCAGAGCGTCCGTGATTTCATCAATCCAATTGGCTTCCGGCGTGTAGAGACTTGCCGGAACAATTCTATATCCCTTCTTCTCATGCTCATCGCTCGTCAACCGTTTAGGATTCGGACGCGGTGCGGTCTGCTGCGCTTTCTCTAATAAACGATTTTTCTTACTTTGTGCCATATCTCAAGAGTTCCTTTGTTAGTGCTTCATAGGCAAGCGCACCTTTCCCTTTCGCGTCGAAAGAAAAGATGTCGGTTCGCTCCATTTGTGCTTGGTTCAATTGTTCACTCTGCGGAATTTTCACCTCAAAGAATTTATCTTTCCATTGAGCAAGCTGCGTCATAACTACCTCGTTCGTTACGGTCTTGCGTGGATCGAGTTTGGTAATCAGAATGCGGTAGTTTTCAAAGTCTTCGCCTTTAAGGGCAACAATCAAGTCTAGGAGATCAACTAGGCCGTCGGCGGCTCTGGCTTCCATCTGGCACGGAATAACAATTAAGTTAGCGGCTTCAATTCCTGACTCGGTGAGTACGCCAAGCGTGGGCGGGCAATCAATCAGAATAAACTCGTATTCTTTTTCGATTGGACTAATGCCCTTTCTCAATATCTCTTCTCGTTTCGTTCTCATGTAAAGAGACTGTCCGACGGGAGCAAGCCGGATAGTTGACGGCGCGATAGAAAGATTAGGGATGTGTGTAGAGCGGATTATTCGCCTGAGCGGAAACGCGGACGGTTCGCCAAAGAAGTCGCGTAGCGTTAGATCGGAGTCTTCCAACTCGACGCCTAGACCTAAAGAGCAATGTCCCTGCGGGTCAAGGTCAATAAGCAGGGTTTTCTTTCCGGCTCTGGCAAATCCTGCGCCTAAAGCCATTGCTGTAACAGTTTTCCCAGTGCCGCCTTTGTGGGTGGCGATGGCGATTATTTTAGCCATACTTTAATAGATATTAAGAACAGTTAATAGCACTTAATAAGTAACAGAGCCGACGTTAAAATGCTATGTGCGGTCTTACTCGCCCTTCTTCTCTCGGCCTTGTTCCATCTCTCGCTGCGCCGTGCTTTGCGGCTCAACTTGCTGTGTGGGTAGCTGCTCTATCTGGCGAAGAAAAGCCACAGGGTTAAGGATCGTTAGAGTAGGGAACTGTTGCCGAAAGTCTTTGCCTGCTGCGAGGTCTTCCCGCATCAAATCTAAAAGGTCGTTATCGCGGCTCACTAAATAAGCGGCGTTCGCTTCAACTGCGAGATTGATATACTTCTCATCTTTCGGATCGCGCTCATAACTAAAGTGCTTCGGTACGCTCTCAATCAACATCCCTTTTTCTGCAAGGCGCGTGAGCAAAGCATCAACTTGCTTATCGGTTATACGGGGATTCTTCTGGCGGATTTTGGGGCGCGAAAGAACATCCCGCACTTCGTCTAAAATATCATTGCTCACAAACAAAGATATAGTGTTGTCATCTATCATCCTTAACAATTCAGCGGCGGGGCTAGACTCGTTGGCGGTAGCTTGCAGATATATCATGCAATCGAAGACTACGCGCGGGCGCGGATCGCCGTCCGTCATTTGGTTTTCGCCTGCCTCGCCTGAAAAGCATCCTCGCGCGCTTCTTCAAAGAACGTGTCTAGCTCGTCCTCTGACATCCCGCTTTCTTGGAAGCCTTGACGGATCGGCGCAAGAATCTCATCAAACGACTGTGCCGCTAAAACATCCTTTTCAATAAGACGCTCGACATATCCGGCGACATCGCAGCCTCTATCAAGCGCACGCTTCTGAAGCATTGCTTCAACCTCTGGCTTTAGTTCAACTTGAATACTCATAGCTGCTCCTTGTTTATAATACTTATTAAGTGATATACAGACTTCAAAAGTCAAGAAAATACTATTGATGGTATGTTTTTAGCAACACTTAATAAGTGATGTTAAGAGCGATTTATATCCAAGACTCGGAAAGAGTTTCGGCTTGCTCTAAAACAATTTCTATTGCTCTTTTTTCTTGGTCGGGCGGATATTTGTATTTCCGCAAAATTCGCTTAACCATCAATCGAAGTCTTGCCCGGACGGTTTCCCGAACTGCCCAATCAATTGTCGTATTTCTTCGCAAATTGTCGGTTAATTCCACAGCGATTTTCTTTAAGGTGTCATCGCCTAGATCGCGCACGGAAGCCTCGTTTGTTTCGAGCGCATCATAGAAAGCTACTTCATCATCGCTTAATCCTAGTTGTTCTCCGCGACTGGCAACTTGATTATATTCCTTCGCCATCTTTAGCAGTTCTTCGATAACCTGCACGGTCTCGATAGCTCGGTTATGATATTTGTTGAGCGATTGCGTAAGCAGTTCGGAGAACTTTTTGTATTGCACGACGTTTTCGGAAAAGCGCGTTTTGATTTCCATCTTCAAAAGCCTTTCCAGTAATTCAACCGCCAAATTCTTCTGCGGCATCAATCGCACTTCTTCTAAAAATTGGGTATTTCCCAACAAGAGTCACTTTTGTTTCATAGGATTTCCGGCAAAGACATCTGCCCCGCCGGTTTAGCCTGATTTTTCACCTCCCACTTTTTGCCCTGTAAGAAGCCCACGATTTTGGGAAGGTTCAACCCGACCGTATCTTGTAGCTTGTCGTCGGAGAAGTCGTACTCACCATGCAGGTTGATATGCTGCCAACTAACGACTGAGCCGTGCTTGATTGACTCCACGAGATCGTTTCTCTTTTCCTCCGTCTGCGCCTCGCCGAGCAGTTGCGAGAGGTAGAGGTAGTTCCAGCAGATGATCGCGTTCTTGATGAGGCGACGACAGCCAGCGGCGATTTCCTGTTCCTCTTTCTCGCCCTGCATGAACTCCTGATTGTGGCCGAAGGAGACGGCCTTTGAGAACTTCTGCGCGCTTTCTATTTTGTTGAGTTGTTTTTCAATCGACTGGCGGAACTCCGGGTCGTCGATATACTTGAGGATGAAGATCGTCTTGATGATTTTGCCGAACTCTTTCAAAGCGCGGTAGAGGGTGTGCTGTTTGGCATAGGAGTTAAGGCGTTTGAAAAGCTGTGTCGCCGTGGTGTGCTTGAGTTTGATGGTGGCAATGAAACGTAAGATCGAGTCCCAATGTTCTGTGATCAGTTCCGTATCGATGTAAGCGTCGGGCAGGATGTCGTGTCCGAGTTCTTCATAGACTTTTCGCTTCTCGAATGAATAGAGCCTTTGCTTGCCCAGATGTTTAATGCGCGGGGCGAAGGCGAAGCCTAAGAGATGCGTGACGGCGAAGATGATTTCCGAGTAGCCGTGCGTGTCGGTTGAATGGATGTCGCTTTTGACGACTTCGTTGTGCATCAGGCCGTCAATGACATACGCTGCCTCGCGCTCGGCGCTACTGATGACGGTCGAATGAAAGAGCAAGTGACGTTCGTCAATGAAGCTGTAAACGGTCACGCCTTTGCTCTGCCCGAAATACTTGAAGGAGTAGTTGGCGTTCAAGCTTTCGACGGCCATTTCAAACTTCTGTCCGTCGCTCGAAGTGTGCAATTTGTCGAGTTCTCGACGATAGAGGTTAGGCAACTCAAGTCTGTCGAGGATGGTCAGGATGCGGTCATTGGCGGCGTCAATATTCGGCAGAGCGAAGTACCAGTTGATCGTGTTCTCCAGTTCGTTCTCGCTGATCTGTTTAGAGATTTGCGCGATCTTACTCAAACCGATGTCACAGCCGTAGCCGATGATCCCGGCGAAGAAGGTTTTCTCCGGCGGTCGGCGTTTGTGATGCGTGCGTTGCCAATGCTCGAACTCGTCGAGGAAACTCGTTGCTCTCTGCACGGTGTGAAGAACTTCAAGCAGCGAAACATATTTCCGGTCGGGGAAGAAGCGCGATAAGGGAGCTGCATCAGTCTCGTCCTGCTTGGGTGTAATGACGTGGAACGAGCCGTCCTCGCGCATTGTGAGCAGAGGATTAAAGCCTTCCCGCAAACGACGATTAGTCCGTCTATGTTGTTGGTCCAAGGACTGAGAGAGTGTTTCCAATGTCTCGTCACAATCATTGAAGCTCTCCAATGAGGCTTCCTGCAAAAGTGCTTCACGCTTTTGCTCCCATGCAAGCGGAGGGATCAAGTAATCGTCGAGTGAGCGGTATTTGTGCGAATGGACGAGGTTGATTTTGCCGCCTTTAATGCCTTCGGCAATCTTAGCGAACAAGAGAACTTTGTAGAGCGAAGTCTGGAACTTGCCAATCGAGTTGAAGATGGCTGACTGTTCGCCCGGTGAGAGAAAATCGACGGGCGCATTCTTCTCAAGGTTACCGCTTGTCCGCTGATAGTAATGGATTGCATCCAGCAGAGTCTGTGAACAAGCGCGAGGGTCTACGCCAATCTCGCGCACAATCTCCGAGACGCGGCTTTGCAGTTTCAAAGACCTTTGGCTCAACAGTCGGAAATAGTCTTTTTCTTGCTCCGCTGTTTCAACCTCCGTCTTCAGGCGCGTGACTTGCTCTTCCAAGGCGACTGCTTGCGGATGCTCTCGTTCGAGCAACGCGGCGATCTTCTCTATCTTGAGAGTTGCCGCGCAGCCCTCCTCTAAGACGATTAGTTGAATATCAGAGATGGTTTGCAAAAGATGATGGTCCAACCCTGTGACTAACTCTTTGAGACGGTTGTTTCGCGCAATGCGCTCCGAGTAGTACAGCTCTTTATATTCGCGCTGGGTGGTATTAAGCGCGCCCTGCACTGCTTGCAACAGGGTCTCGATGAGCGTGTCTTGCAGCTTGAAAGTTTGATAAGCGATGAATGCCAGCAGATGCAGATAACGATCCTGTGCCGTGCGCCTGTTGACTTGAAAGACTTCCGATTTGATCACTGAGTTGGCGAAGTAGCGCAGCCCTTCGTGCGTCAGGCCCAAGTCCGTGATGACGCTCTCCAACTCGACGTAGAGGCCGCGTAAGAGTTGAAAGTCGGTGACGTTCGCTTTGATCTTCGCGGGTCTTGTCGATTGAAAAGATTTCTTCAACAGCGTCAGGCGGTAACAATGCAGGTTGGCAGAAGCTTCATCCGTTGTTTCACCATCGATTGCGGAAGCATTAACATCTTTTTCCAGCAAAGTATCCAGCCGCCCGCGCTGCGCCGGAGAAAGCTGTCGCTCAACGATGCGGATCAGGAGGCGCTTGTGCTGGTTGATGGACTCGATGATTAGTTTAGTCAGCACGTTGTAACTTGGGATGACCGTCTTCTGACGGACGAGCGACTGCACGGCTTCCAGCAGAATCAGCTTGGGGCGGGTCTGCGAGCGCACTAAAGAAGAAAGCTCTCGGCGGAGACGGAGTTTCACATCATCGTCGAACCTTCGATAGCCGAAGAACTCGGCGATCATCTGTTGATGGCGCATGGACGTGGCGCGGTCGTAGTCATTGAGATTGACTGACTCGGAGGAGAGTCCTAGACGCGCCGCGACGAAATCAACGTCCGCCTGACGAAATCGTTGCGGGAAGAACTTGCGCCGTGCCCGAAAATACCCTGCCGCCAGAATGAAGCAGACCTTGTTTGTCGAAGTGCGAAGCGTCTCCACGAGTTCGTCCAGTCCGGCAGGCAAAGTGAAATATCTTTTACGCTCGGCGGTATTGAAGACGGGCGGCATCTCGAAGGTCTCTTCTTCAAGCGCATTGAAGACTTTCATCTTGGGCATTGGAGAGACTCCTTAATTAGCCGGAGGAAATGATAGAGAAAACGAACCTTTATCGGATAGCTCTGCTTAAAAGAAACTCATTGATATAAACATGCCGATGCTTATAGAATAAAGCCGCTTTTCACCTTTTCATTGAATCTCTGAACAATGGCGAAAAAGACGGCTGCGACAAAGACTGCGACCAAATACAAAACAGTCGGCTACCTGCGCGTCTCCACCGGCGAGCAGGAGCTAGAGAAAAACAAGGCTGATATTCTGCGCCTCGCCAATACTTATGACATGGGCAAAGTGCAGTTCGTCGAAGAGCGTGTCTCCGGCAAGGTCTCATGGCGCAAACGCAAGATTGCCGACGAACTGGAACAGCTTGGCGCGCAAGACAATCTCATCGTCAGCGAGTTGTCACGATTGGGGCGCAGCATGTTGGAATGTATGGAGATACTTTCTATCGCTGTGCAGAAAGGCATCAACGTCTATGCGGTGAAGGGTAACTGGCGGCTGGACGGGAGCATTCAGAGCAAGATCATTGCGATGGCCTTCTCGATGGCGGCGGAGATCGAACGTGATCTGATCTCGCAACGCACGACGGAGGCTCTGCGCTACAAGAAGGCGCAAGGCATTAAACTCGGCAGACCGAAGGGGCCGGGTAAGAGCAAGCTCGATGCTTTCCGCCCTGAGATCGAAAGCCTGCTGGCGAACGGCTCGACGCAGAAGTTCATCGCCGGGCGCTATAAAACTACGGAAGCCAACTTGCACAACTGGCTCAAGAAGCACGGGCTGAAGCCCGCCACAGCGCGCTCCAGCCCTTAATTCCTATGAAACAAAAGTGACTCTTGTTGGGAAATACCCCATAAGCCAGAAAGTAGAAAAAGAGAACTGTTTATTAGATCATCGTGAACTCGTTTGCTCTATAGTTATCGGACGCTTCAGCAAACTAGGAGTTGCCAAAGCAGAATGAGAAATCGGTGAAGACGTTAAAGGGCGAGTGCTGCCAGAAGGGGTAAGCCTCGGCTTATAGGGTGTTAGATGTTTTCGTGGTTGTCAACAAGCGTTTGGAATTGACCCACTAACAGGCCTCAGGAGTTGACCCACCCCGAGTTGAAAATGCTTATCATGAAGCCACCATTGCGGCTTCTTCCTGTGCGGCGATGAGGGCAACTTTCCCCGCCTGCCGCTTTTCTTTCAGCCGGTAACTTTCACCACGAATATTGATGACCGTGCAGCGATGCAAAAGCCGGTCAAGCGCCGCCGATGCCATCACTGCATCGCCAGCGAAGACCTCGCCCCATTCGCTAAAAGCCTTGTTACTCGTCAAGATCACCGGACTATTCTTTTCATAGCGATTGCTGATGACTTGGAAGACGAGGCTCGCCTGCACACTGTCGAGCTTTAGATACCCGACCTCATCAATGACAAGTAACTTAGGGCGCGTCATATTGTTCAATTCACGGTGCAGCCGATTCTCCGCCATCGCTTTCGACAGTTTACGCGCCATCTCTATCGCCGTCGTGAAGTACACCCGATGCCCCATCTCCGCCGTCAACACTCCTAAACTGATGGCGAGATGCGTCTTGCCCACGCCGGGCGGGCCTAAAAAGACGATGCTTCTGCCTTCGTAAAGAAAGCGCCCGGTGGCGAGTTCATCAATCAACCGCCGATCAACTCCGGGTTGCGCCGCGAAGTCGAACTCCGAAAGCCTTTTCAAGTACGGAAAGCGCGCGAACTGCAAGTTCAACTCCACCGTTTTGCGGTGTCGCTCGCGCAACTCGCCGTCGAGCAGATGAAACCAAACATATTGCACCTTATCAGCCACATAAAAGCGCGACTCTATAAGGCTTGGTTCATCATTCAGACAGAGGCGTGCAATATGCTTCGGCAGATTACACCGAGTTGCTTATCGAGCATGGTATTCAAATCAGCATGAGCCGAAGGGCTAATCCGTATGACAACGCGCAATGTGAGCGGTTCATGCGGACGCTCAAATACGAAGAAGTTTACCTCTCTGACTATGACACGCTCGCGGAAGCCAGAACTTCGATCAAGCATTTTCTCGAAGAGGTCTATAATCAGAAGCGGCTGCACTCTGCCATCGGCTACTTGCCGCCGGTTGAGTTCGAGCAGTCGCTTTTAGCGGTCAACCATCCTTAACTTTCTGTCTCATTCTGGGATTCACTACAAAATCTCTACTAAACAGGGTAAGATTCAAGTATGGTCATACCCACTTATGTAAAGTTTGTCTTCATCAATTACCTTCCTTCAAAGGGACAAATTCCCACTTAAAGTCAGGTGCCGCTTCCCTGTTAATTGCAGATACAGTTTGCGCATAAAAACTCCATTCGGCCATCATCTGCGATGGCTTAATACGCACGATCCAAAGAGCGTTGCCCTGCATCGCTACGATATTATTGAGAATTTGGCGAACGGTTAAGTTACTACCGGAAAAACTGACATTAGGAACATCGAAGTTATCTTGACTAGGAATACCATGACCATGTCCTCCGGCAGAAGTGGGACTGGGCTGGAGGATACGATGAATGCTGGTCCTTAGCCTGTATGCTGCTCCGAATAGCGTCTCATTCTCAACTCGGAAATGGGGTATTCGAAGGTTTAAGAAATTCCGGGGGTCATTGATAAGTGATGAGGCAAAGACGTGAATCACTCCATCGTTCAAAGTGAAATCATTCCTCGGTTGTTCTTGGACTATGCGGCGAAGAATTTGCTGTACTGTAGTATTCCGAGCATGAATGGGAGGGGCAACCCTTACCTCCAACTCATCCCTCCATTCAATGCCCATCGGAATCTGAAAGCGCCTAGCAAGATCAGTAAGTTGAACTATAGTTGATGAGCTTTCAGAATCAAAAGCTTTGACCTTCTGAGCCAATCTGGATTCAATTGCTTGTCCTTTAACTAATGGTGTTGGCAACATGAACACCGATATTAAAACAAGCAGCCTTGTGACCTTACCCTTTTTCAAGTAATGCATATTTTTACCTCATAGGCAATGAGAACACCTTTGACGAAGATTCTACCAGAAACCGTATCGGGAACCAGAGATACGAAAGATTTCGGTAGCGGGACAGTTTGAAGTTTCGATTTAGCAACTGTTGGTGCGGTAACTCGAAACTGACCCACTACTAAGATTTCAATAACCATTAACAGTGATGTTATTGCACTGGAAAGTAAACGGCAGATCGATTTGCCAACCGTTGACAAAGAAGCTTTGGGTCCCAGTTGACGTACAAGTACCACTTATGCATACAGTACTGCAAAGCCCATAATCGTGTGCCCATAGACCTGTTAAGCCAGTGGAACCTCCTGGGGGGGTGCCTTCGTATCGGCTTACGAAGCAGGCATTCTGGCTGCTTCCAGTTAAAGTATCATAGGTGGGCAACTCAAGTTGCACTGCGTTATGCAATCTATCCTCAACCTGCCAAACAATAGATTTAACCCATCCTGCTTGCGGATTGCCTGTCCGGGGATCATCAGGACAAGTACCTGGCCCTTCGTTGAATTTTGAGAAAAACCCCATATATGTAGGCTTTTGGACTGTTAGCTGCTTGGTAGCACTGTTACCCCGCCCATTTACGGTATAAACTAAAGTAACTGTTACATCATTCATGGCGCTGCTCTCAGTGACAGATGTCACTGTAACAGTATCTGAAGTTGTATTGGTCAGAGTTACGTTGCTGCTATTACTAGTCCAACTAAAGGTACCACCTGAGGGATTTCCCGTACCTGTCAGTTGAATAGATCTGATAGGTGCTGGCGTAAGGATACCCATTGTACCAGCCAAAGGAACACCGTTCGGTCCAGAAATTAGTACGGAAGGTCTAACAGTCACATTACTACGGCAAGTCAAAGTCTGATCGCCACAAGCTGGTCCCGGCACATCGACCGCCGTGCCACGCAAATAAGTTGCTCCGGGATTCACTCCGGTCGCCCGGGCTTGGCAAGATGGATCAACCGTCGCAATCGTCGGATCATCACTGGAGAAATTACAACTGCACTCCCATCCGTGCTGAATTGTTCCGTTGCACATTCTTGCGCTTACTCCAATCAAATTTGATAGTTCAAACTCCAGTATGTTGATCTCAGCAAAATCGAAGAACAACGAATTCGGATAAAGGCAGCCGAAGCCGCACACTCCGCACGTCGCCGTTTTCGGATTGAACACCACCGCATCCATCAGGAAGTGCCGCCCGCCGGGTTCTTCCGTGAGCGTCAATCCGCCGAAGGTCGCCGACTCCGGCAACACCTGTCCTTTAGCATCAGCAACTTTCTCCATCTGCAACATCTTCAGATCAATCATGTGCGACTCGCCCGGTTGGAGCGTGAGCGGCTGCATCTCGTATGACTTCCGCCCTTTATCATACTGCAATGTGATCCATCCCTTCGCCTCCTTACCGGTGATGTTCTTGATGGTGATGGACGTGTTGTTAGCACCCTCCGTGCTCCAGTATTCGCCTTCAAAGCCCGCCGCCAGTCGATTATCAATCTTGGCATCGAAAACATACGTGCCGGTTTGGTCTACGCTGGCGACGGACGCGACGAGTGATCCGGGATTTCCAGTATAACTGATCTCAAGGCTTCCCCAACTTACTCCCTGTGGAATTTGCCCGGACTCCCAGTAGGGCAGCAAGTCAACTCGCGCAGTTTGTTGCGGATTCAACTGCACTTCCGGCAACGCAAATGATTTCGTCGTATTGCCATCTTGATACTTGAAAACCGGCGTCACGCGGATCGCTTCCCCGGCGACGTTACGCAGATTCATGATCGGGTTCATCAGCGTACCCGGCGGTAGCCCCATGCCCATCATCGGATCGTCCGCGCCGATTGCTACGTTAAGCGCGTGAAGCGTTTGCCCTAGGCGCTTCGCGCGCATCGCCTGCATGTCCGGGTCATCCATGCGGAGGGGCGCTGAGAATCCGATCTCTGGATTCACTAAGCCGCCACCCGCTATCACTGCTCCCGGCTTTGATGATTCAATCCTGATGCCACCTTCGCTAATGGCTTCCAGCCCGAGCTTGCGTAATTCTTTCCGCAATTCGATCAGCCGCATTTCATGAGGTTGTAAATGGAACTGGCCGAGTTGATACGGACGTTCTTGTGCATAGAGGATGGGAGTAGCAATAATGGGTGCGTCGCTGGTGTTCTGCACGGCCACGAAGCCATCTGTGTTCTGGTCATAGAACCACCAGAGTCCTTCTAATCGTGTGGACTCATCAGGCATACGGAACTGAAAGTTATAGATCAGGCTTTTGCTCACATTCAGCACCGTCAAATTAGCCCCGAAGACGCTCTCTGTCGTGTGGCTGTACCTGATCTCCGCCGAGCCTATGGTGAAGTTCTTATGTTGAGCAGCTAACGCCTCGTTGAGGTTAATCAAGCGAGTCTCCGAAGGCTTCAGCGTGACGGGATCGAGCGCGATTTCACGGCCATGCAGCGGATACAGCACGGGCGTGATCGTCAGCGACTGATCCACCCGGTAGTTTTTCATCTCGATGGTCGAGATGAATCCCTCTTCAACAGACCAATAAGGCGCATCAATCGCAAAATTAACTGCTCCTTCTGTTTTCTTGATCTTAGCTGTTTGCGCATGGCCAGGACGCAAAAGCGAGGGGGAAAGCACGAAAGGAGATGTCAATAATAGAGCCATCAAGAAGGCCATTAAGAGTTTGGAGCGAGTTGAGAGTCGGCTTTGAATTCGGCGAAGAGTAAAGTTTTTCATTTCGTATGCCATCCTTTCGGGCATTGGTTAGGGGAAATTGCTTTCCATGAGTTTGGAGAAGTTTTGAGCGGCTACTACATCATCAAATGGTGATGGTCATGCCATCGAACTTCGTGAGAGAAAAACCGTCGAAGCGTTCGCTGAAGCATCCGCGCATATCCGTCAGCACGTTGATCGCGACAGCTTCGCCGAGCTTTAATCCCTCGATGCCGTCCGAACGCCAATGCACGCCACCGAAGTTGCGCCCGAAGGCGATGTTTGAAGCGAGCTTGCTGAGTTCGCCGCCGACCGTGAGCGGCTGATTCGTGTATGACATTAATGACAGACCATCAGCGCTGGCTTCTACCGGAGTAGAAATGACGAAGGATTCATCGAAGAACGCCTTCACGACGGTCGCGCACGCGCCAGCAATTACAGCGTGACCCGCCGGATACGCCGGATGCGTCGGGCAGCCTTCCGGGTAAGCCTGTGGTAATAGGTATGTGCCATTCTTGCTGAAAACCACATCGAGCGCCGCTGAGTGAAGAACATCTGCGTGGACGGGATAATTGGCTGCGCCGGTGCGTCGGTTGTGAACTGCACCGCCGAACTCTTCCGGGCGCAAACGACGATGCACCAGCCACTTCTGATACCACGCCGCGTGCAGCGCGCAGTTGGTCACAGGCGGACAGAGATTGTTGGCTAAAGAAGTCCCGTCACCACCGCCAAGTGGTGACGGGACTTTGTTATTTATGTCGATGCGAAGGCTTCGGCCACGAGACACACCGCTGTCCACGCAAAGCTTCAAGGCCTCGCGAAAGTCGGTGAATAACAGCGTGGGAAAGCTGCATATCGATCCTAACCAAAAGAACTGTTAAGAGAAACTGGGTTGAAGAATTATTGACGTGAGAGCGTGAACTGCCTCGTCAGTGAACTTAAGAGGCCGTCATCATACGCCCATTCAAAAGTGTGTCAACAACTATTTTTGCAGCGGTTAAGTTTATGTCCCATTGCCAGATATTTTGCATGGTCGGCTGTGCGCTGAGAACTCACCACAATGTGCCCCGTTTGTGTAGAGTTTAATTCCTGCCCCGTTTGTGTAGAGTTTAATTCATAGACACTCATTCTTTAATGCATTTTTTACACTTGCACCCTTTCGGATTGATATGCTTCTCCAAGTATTCTTTGCCGTAATCGAGGGTAATCTCTTCTCCCGCTTTGATTGGTTTCCTCGACCATATCCATATTCGTTTACCAGTCACAAAGGCTTTGGCGTTTGGTCGGCACGAGTGGTTGAGATAGCGCGCAGTGTTGGTGCGCGGGCTGCCGTCAATGGCACGCTTTCCATCAATTTCAAATAAATATTTACTACGGCTTTGATTGGCTTCTTCTGCCGTAATAATGGAGCCGGTATATTCGATGAGGCGTTTCCCGGCGGGAATCAATTCGATGGCGAATAAGCCTAATCCGGTGGTGGTGCGCTTGACAGCGAAACGAGAGTTATTCAGAACCATAATGTCGGGCAGTGATCGTAATGATCGGTATGAAGAGGAGCGGTGAATCATCGCGCTTCGGAGACTCGACAGCAACGAGTAAACCCACGTCCACATTTCGCGCTTAACCTTGTCGCCGCGTCGTCGCGATGCGCTTGACGCCTTCGTGCTTCGTTCTGCTTGGCAGTTTTGTCGGCAAGTCAAGGTCATCATCAATCAGCACGTCTACCCACACACCCGCCACGCGCGCATATTCCAGCAGCACCGGCAGCGGCGGCTCACGAGTGTCGCTCTCATAGCCGCTGATGCTTGCTTGCACCAACACACCGGCGAAGCCCATCTTTCGGATCAGTTCGTTCTGCGAAAGCGCGAGGCGTTGGCGAATCTGCAACAGCTTTTCGGGTAATCGTGAAGGCTTGAGGCGTTGCGTCTTTCCCATCAGGATGTACCTCCTGACGGAAACAGAGTCTTATGACGAGCGTTGCAGCTAATACGATTTCGTATTAGTATGTGGTTACAACTCGGTGTCGCCCGAAGTTCCGTCGTGAACTCCGCAACGACAGGCATCACCCGTGCTTTTGCGCCTCGTTAGCCATAGCAGATCGTCATTCGTTGTCACAGATCAAGGTACGAAGAGTAGCAGAGCCGCACGCTTTATTGCCACCGATAGGAGAAGAGGCGATGAAGCATTCGACGTGTCAGTGCGCTAGAACCGAAGCGCATTGCGGTTGCGGCGAGCCGCGACTCACCATACACAAGAATTGCGGTCGTCCAAGTCCGACACGCATTGAGCCTGACCGCTCCCATGCGATAAGCACACGGCAGCCATCGGAGAAGCACGACGCCGCAGCCCCGACTGCATCGCAAGTCGTCGCGCTGCCCGAAGAACTTGCGCGCGTGCGCCTCGTGCTCGGACGCCTACTCGCTGTGAAGGAGAAAAACGGGGCGCTGGCGCATCTGCCGACGGCGGCGCGGCGCGCTCGACACCTACGGCACATAATTCTTGATAGGGAAGGTAGCCACTAATGTTTACACTCAGACCACACCGGTTATTTATCTCGCGGCGGCGCACTCATGCGCAACGGGCACTGAAGGGTATCGTTGTGCTCTCTGCCGTCGCCGTCGTGCTCGCGCTTTCATCTGCGGTGTCGGCGCAACACCATCGCGTCCGTCACCGCACAGCCGCGAAGCCTGCGCCGGTTGCCGCTGCCAAGACTGCGCCAACTCCGGCGACGAACACGGCGGCGGCTCCGACCAGCGGCACGGCGGTAAAAAGCACGACTGCGGCGACGCCTGATCTAAGCGTTACAGTTGCGCACAACTTTTTCGGCAGTTCGCTCGTGCTCGGCAACCGCGACAAACGCCCACTCACCGTCCGTAAGTTGGTCATCAACGAAGAATGGTCACCCGGTGCCGGAAAAGATATGCTGCACAGCACGCGCGGGTGGGTCGCGCTGCCGGTAGAGCTACAGCTCGGCGATACGCTGCGGGTGGGCGTCGGGGATTACGCGCGCGCCATCATCTATATTGATCTCGACACGGATCGCGGCGCGTTCACCTTCAAGGTCGGGAAGTAGCGCCCCGACGATTTCTCACCGGAGATGATGACTATGTACCACCACATCCCGCTACTGCTCGTCAACGTTACCCTTTATATTCGTGCTGCTGATTACCGCGAACACACCCATCAGCATCGCGCAAATGAAAACTGAAATGGAATTGCTGTCCTTGGCAGTGTTATTTGGTGCGTCAGCCGTATAGCAGTGCGCTTTCCACTTGACCTTCACTGTCTCTGATGTAGAATCCCTTGCAATCGGGCGTTGCCGTGCATGGTGAGGATGTACGGAACAGAGGCTAAACGTCTCCGCCCCTCACAATCGCCCAAATGATTGTGATGACGCGCCGCGTGTGGTGAGGACACGCGGCGCTTTTATTATGTCTCGTTGTTACTGCAATCATAGGAGCCTTATCAGATTCAAGTTTGATCGAAGTATGTGCTTAAGAATCAGACCCGCAATTAGGACTTTCGCTTGTAAATGCGCTTCGCAGCAGCTTGGCGTTTAACGCCCGCGTGCTTCGTCACACTCGGTAATTTCTCCGGTAAGTCAAGTTCATCGTCAATAAGGACGTCTACCCATACGCACGCAACTTCCGCGTACTTCAGCAACACCGGTAATGGCGGCTCGCGTGTGCCTAACTCGTAATGCGAGATTTTGTTGTAAACTATCTCGCCTTCTATTCCCAAACGCTTGACCATCTCGCTCTGCGAAAGATCGAGCACGATTCTTATTCGTTGAAGTTTCTCCGCGAGGCGTGCTGGCTTCGAGCGCGCTCCTGTGCCCATCAGGTGTGACCTCCTGATAGAGCTTTCGGCGCGTGATAAAGCTTGCAACTGTTATATCCATTTGGATATAATGCGGCGCGCCTTCTTGTAATCGCCGGAAGTTCCTTTGTGAACTTTCCGACGACGCGCATCTCTCAGATCGTGACGCAGCGACGCTTCATTTTATCGAGTAGGTTGTCAAACAATGCTGAATTCAGATTCAGATAGCGAACTGACAAGATACCAAACTCCCGCGCTTTCCGACATGGAAATGATACGCCTTGAGCACGCCGCTCAAGCGTATTGTCCGGTAGGCGATACCGTCATCTCGCAAACACACGCACTCACCTTTCAGACGAGGTAGCAACCGATGTTGATCTGGATCGGAAAACACCGCCGCGAAGATAACGGAGCCACCCACGCGCAAATCTGCGAGCGCTGCCATAACCATGTCAAGTATCACCTGATTCGCTCGTACCGGATGGTCAGCTTCAACTTTATTCCGCTCTTTGCCGTCGGAAGTAAGTGGCGGCATGAATGCCCGGTCTGCGCGCATGGTCGAGAACTGCGAGGCGAGGAACTCGAAACACAGAGACGCGCGGCGCTGCTCGCCGCCGCTTACGCCCATGCCCACAAGGAAGAAAGCGGCCTGCTCGCTGCCGCGCCTCGAAGCCAAACGCAAGGGGCGGGAAATGGGGCGAGAAATGTAACGGGAAATGATGCCGGTGAGCACAAGTCAGGATTGAGGATCATCGCCGTCGTGGTGACCGCAGTTGTTGTGTTCGTCGTCAGCGTGGCGATCTTCGTGCCGAAGAATGCGCCCACTTCATCGTCTCAGTCCGCGACGGTAAACGCGCTACCAAAGGCGGCTGCGCAGGCTAGGGCTGCGGCACAAGCTGTTGTGCCGCGAACCCCTGTGCGTGCAAACAGCGCACGCCGGACGCAAAGAACACAGCCCCGTGCAGCAGCATCGGCGGTCGTATCACCGAGCGCAGCGCCGCACGCTGACACCACTCGCTGACAACTGCCCGAAGAGAAAGCACACATAGGAAAGCGAAGAAAGGACAGCGGAAATGGACGAGGAGGATGCCCTAAGCTATATCGCGGCGCAGAGAGCAAAAGACTATCAAGTGTTCACCTTCACGACGACCGAGCTTGCCCTGCTGCTCTGGGCTTTCTCTTCGCACATGAATGACATTGCCAAGTTGCCGCCCGTTGCGCGGAGCAAGCACGAGCCGCCGTCATGTCCGGAGAATGACGCGATGAACCAAGTGCTGGAGAAGCTGGCGGCATCGGTTGCCGAAGGCATGACGATGGAGGACGCGGCGTGGAGTTGCTATCCGGGGATGACTCCATCGTCCACCCCGCCCGGAGAGGTTGCGGCATGGTGGCGGGGCTGGCATCGCGCGCACGAGCGCATGGTGGTCAAGCGAAATATATACGGCCATGCGGAGCTTGTGCCGGAGTCTGCCATCGAAGCCAAAAGCACAGGGCAGCACAAATAACGCGCCACCCACTCATTCCATAATCAAGGCTCGACCGGAGAAATGAACGATGCACAATCAATATCCACCGACATCTTATCCATCTTATATACTTTCTCTGAATAGACCTTCTCCGGCTCGTCGCGGCGTGCGGGCAGTGCCCGTTGTCGCGCTGCTGCTGTTCATTATCGGCAGCGTCGGCTTCGCGCAATCACAAACGCCGCCAGCGACAGCGGCGAAGACCCCTGCGGTTGAGATCAAAGATGATCGGTTTACTAACACGCGCACCGTGACGCTCTCGAAGCTTCGCATTACCGATGACTTGTTGCTCTCGCTGAAAGCTGAAGTTAAGCCGTCCGAGTTGCACGGCATCAACCGCGAGTTGGAAGAAAGCCCGTATGTTTATGTGACATTTGATCGAAGCGCCGCGAACGGTCATCGCTACTCCCATAATGATGGGCAAGTGAATTTCATTGTTGACGGCCAGAGAATCGCGGGCGGCCCGGCCAATTCCGACGCGTTCGCCGACAATCGGTATCATCCGGGTCAGGAGATCGTGACCGGGATTATTCATCTCGATGCGTTGCGCAAAGTGGCACGAGGCCGTCGAGTGGAGATGAAATTACAGGAAACGGAAATCACCTTGGACGAGAGCGTGTTGAAGAACTTGCGCGCCTTCGTCGTGGCCGCAACGCGCTGATCGGCGGCCATTACTAGCCGCTACTGCGGCACACTCCGGCCTGCGATGACCATCCTCTGATGAACCGAGATACCAGCATCGACGCGACGCATTATGCCACCGACATCAAGCGCGGC
>MWWH01000149.1_pt1 | contig 18075 bp, 15 predicted proteins | sample 1047231 | NCBI WGS metagenome assembly MWWH01 (sample SAMN06349967, study PRJNA376086) | soil metagenome | isolation source: MG3-2 sample Antarctic (ecotone) soil | place: Antarctica | collected 2015-01-13 | reverse complement strand
CAAAAGATCCTGCTCGTTAATTTAGCAAGCGGGGCCATTGGGGATGACAACGCGACTGTCTTAGGGTCGCTCCTGGTCAGCCAGATTCAGCAGGCCGTGATGCGGCGTGCGGGCCTGCCCAAAGAGGCCCGCACCCCCTACTACTTATTCGTTGATGAGTTCCAGAATTTTACCAACTCGGCGTTCGACAAGATTCTGTCGGAGGCGGGTAAATACAAGCTCTGCCTGACACTCGCCCACCAATTCATCAGCCAGCTGCAGGACAACCAGCGGGACGCTATTTTTGGCAACGTCGGCACCATGATTATGTTCGGCGTGGGTGACAAAGACGCCAACTACCTGCGGAACCAGATCGGCGTTTATGAGCAGAGTGATTTACTGGACATGCCGCCGCACCAGGCGCTCTGCCGCCCGGCAACCAGCACTGCTGACACGTTCCACTTCAAGACCATTCCCCCGCCACAAGGCAGACCAAGCTTCGCGCGGGAGATCATTGAAAACACGCACGCCCACTACAGCCTCAGCTCGGAAAAGCAAACAACGGCGGCAGAAGAAACAGCGCCTACCGCAACCGTGGAAACGCCGCGCCCAGAGAAGCCCGCTCCCCCACCCGCGCCAATAGTCACTACAGCGGCGCTGCGTCCGGCAGTAAGCTTGCCGAAAGAGTTCGGCAGCACTACGGAAAAAATCCTCCACTACGTTGACCAGGCGGAGTACCTATCTACGCAGCAGATTATTGCGCTCTGCTACGGTCATCAATCCGAAAACTCGCGCAAGGGAAATGCCTCGCGCGACCTCGGTAAATTGGTGGGCACTAAGCAGCTAAAAGAACTGCCGTTCGGCTCGGGCAAAATTTACACGACCGCGCGGCTCATCAATCCGACGCAACACAATCTGGCCGTGCGCGATCTGCTCGTCAAAATTCTTTTGTCGCGTTACGAAGTCGCCGGCCTTAATTTGAAACCACAGTTAGCAAGTCATAATCCGGATTTGGAAGTTTCGTTTTTGGCAGAAAGCGGCGGGCTAATCAAAACATTCTGGGAATACGACGCCGGGACCGAAGGGATCGAAGTGCTGCGGAAGAAAGTGGACTGCTACGCGCCTTACGCCAAAACTGCAATCACAACTTTCGTTTTCAACTCGCGGGATCGGTTGGAGAAGGCGGGGCGGGGGGCTTGCCCAACAGGGGTGGGGTGGATGAGGTTATCTGTATTAAGTGAGTTTAATTCTTTAGATGATCCTGCATTTATTGTCGGTGAAAATTCGGCGCAGCCGTTTTTTGGTCACTACGATAAGTGATGGTGATTTTGGGGGACAAAATCAACATCCTTTTCATACTTAAGAATCACGGTAACTGATTCATTATCAGCGAGTTACAATGATAACTCGTGATAACTCAGTTATCGCCTAGTTATCGCTATTTTATCAAGCCAGTTATCACCTATTTAGCTGCGTCACTCCCCTGTTTGGCTTTCCGCTTCCCTCGGTCGCGGCTCCCTGCCGGCCTCCCTTTGCGCCCTCCGGTGTAGCCTAATTTCCCTAATTGTTCGTCAATTCCCGCGCGCTCCTGCAAGAGTTTTTCAATAATTCCCTGCTTCTGCTGTTCCAATTTTTCGAGTTCTGAGAAGTAATTTTGTACGTCTGCTTGTGCTTCGGCCATGCCTCACCTCCTAAAAATTTGGCGCACTTTATCACAAGTTAATTGGACTAGTGCAAGAGTTTTCTTGACAGCGCCTGCCCAACTGCTACGCTGCATGTATCATTAATTTCTCTTTATGCGAAAATATATTATAGGGGCATTTATTGCTTCAACCTTATTACTGGCTCCTGCTGCGTTAGCAGCGCAGCAATCCAGCGGCAATCCTTTTGATGCTGTTTGGAGCGCGATTAATTCGTTGAAAGCAGAGGTATCGAAAATTAAATCAGGGTCTGGGGTTCATCTATATGATGGTAACGGACAAGACCTAGGTGAACTGATTACCATAACTGGTAATAACTACTTAGTCTATAACACTGAAAGTAAAACTCTTATCGATTTAACTGCACGCTTTGCATCTGATGGCAGTAACAATACTCAAGTATTTTTCACTTATAACAACAATATTCTGTACTTAGGAGAGAACTGCACAGGCGAGACATATACTTTTAGAGATAGCGTTGAAGGTTATCCTATAAATAGCACTATCATCGGCATGAATAACACCACATACAAAATCACTAACGTCAAGGAACCCAATCTTACATATAAATCTTTCGCAGACGAGAGTGGTTGTTATAACAACGGTGAAGCAGGAACTCGTGCTACAAAAGTGCAGGAATATACCCTACCCTTTTCTCTTCCTATTACATGGCCGTTGATAGTTAAATAAAAAAAGAGCAGGTATCCCCTGCTCTTTTTTAATATCCATAGCTATAGCAGATACAATTGAGCTGGTTAGAAATTTTATATTATGTAGATAAGTTACAGTCCTAAAGCATGTAACTTATCTTGTATGTATTTTGAACCATCCGAATTTCTTGGGAATGACCCTCTTTCATCAGTGAAAGAAATTTCTTTAGCAGGATGATTAACTTTTTTGGGAAACCAAGAAGCAATTTTTTGTATGTATGTAAATGGAGGGGACTGAAACATTTTATTAATGGTTTCAATATCTTTTCCAACTAGTACTCTGTAAAGTTAGTTCTTAGACTGTACCCTTTCGTAATGGCGACTCAACTTTTCTCGCGCGTGCGTGATTGAGAACTGCCATTCGACCCTGACCTTTAGTTCGTTGCGTTCTTTGACGAGCGCCTGCACCTCGCGGTCAAGTTCTTTGATTGAAGAGATGCGCCGCGACAGACAGATGCGGGAGAGTGCCGATAACTCTAACTCCGCCATGTTGAGCCACGAACCCTTCTTCGGCGTGTAATGCATCTCGAAGCGTTGTGCTAACTCAAAGGCTTCCTCCGGCGGCAAGTTCTCGTAGAAGGAACTCGCGTTGTGCGTGTTCAAGTTGTCTTGCACTAACACGATCTTTTCCGCCTGCGGAAAACCAGCAGCCACTCTCTGCATGAAGCGGCAGTAATCGACCTTCGTTCTGTGCTTGCTCGTTTCAACTAAGCGTCTGCCTGTCAGTGGCTCAAAGGCGACGAGCAGCGAACATGTCCCGTGACGTGCGTACTCATAATCGAAGCGCGTGGGCTTGCCCGCCGTCATCGGCAAGGGCACGGCCACTTCGCCTAAGAGTTGCACGGGCAACTCATCAAAGCAGACCACCGGGCGCTGTCCGGCACAAGGGAGGTGATATAAGTGCAGGAGGTCTTCCATCCGCGCTAAGTAATCACCTGTTATCGCCCCGATGCACCACGACTTCTTGAGATGCGGAGAGAGCTTGTTTTTTTCAGCACCTCTTTGACCGTGCTGTGCGAGATGCTTTCGCAGAAGCCCAGTTCGATAGCCTTGTCCGCCAACAACCGAAGCGTCCAACGGGAGTGTCCGTCGGGAGCCGTGGAGCAAGCCAAAGCCGTAATCTTGGCTCGCGCCTTGCCATCGATCTTGCATGGTTGGCCCGAACGCGGTCGGTCATGCAATGCCGCCTGAAGACCTGCGGCGAGGTAACGCCGCTTGATATTAAAGATGGTCGCGATGCCGACCCCAAGCACGGCGGCGATGTCAGACGGGGAATGCCGCCGCTGAAGCAAATCAAGGATGCGGGCGCGGGTTTGAACTCTCGCCGGTAGTGTGCCTTTGCGTAACGAAGTTTTCAAAGAGCGAAGTTCGTCAGAAGAGAGATTGATGAGTTGTGGTTTTCTTGCCATGTTTGAAGAATACAAAAGCAAGACCGTTTCTACAACATCTAATCTTACAAAGCACTAGAGACTCGGTTTCTTCTGCAACGAACTGCCAATAAGTAAGTACTGCTATTTCAAACTCATATTTAGAACTCTCATGACCTTTTTTCTCGCAATTTTTAAGAAATCTTCATACACCTTGACGAACTCAGGGGGAGCTTCTTCGATTAGGATAACTTCACCTAAATTGTGACCCTCTTGAGCCTCATACTTGTCTTTAGCCTCGACGATTGAGCGAATAGTGAGGTTCGTGTTGGGCGGTCTTTCATGCACCAGGTAGTACATCACTCCTCCATGAGCTTATCGTAGTCTTCCCAATCATCACCTGAATCCTGGTTGTCCATGTCCCGCTGGATTTCCAGGTGGAACTCGACAGTCTTCTTGATGTAATCAACGAGGGTTTCGTACCGCACTTGCTCGTCAGAAATTGAGTTGATTTCCTTGATTTCCTCAAGCGCGATATCCGAGAAATACCCTGGTTCGTGCGTGTAGACAATCTTATCATCCTCCACCACGACTGCATATACTTCAAGGGAATTTGCGGCTCTCTTGGCTTCTTCCAAGTCTTCGGTAGCCAAAACTACGTCGGCATCCTGATCCATCAGGTAGCGTGGTTCATATACTAAATACATACTTCCTCCGCAAGTATCCCTGCTCTTTTTATTCTAGTGTCCGTAGCTATAGCAAATGTAGCACATACCTTCGCCGTACACTCCTTCTTCCCCGCAGCGCCGGCAGTGCTCCCTGCTCGGCTCGTCGTGGAATTTGGGACACCCCCACTTACTATGTTCTTCGCAAAAAAATCGCATCGGAATTAATCGAATAAACTAAACAGCTGTTGCTGCGCGGGCGGTGCCCAAATCCGCTGAAAAATAATCTCTGGGTTGAGCAAAAACCGGGGTATGAGTTTGGTGTGCTTCCCTTCCTGCACTTCGATCTGTTCGGTAAAAAGTCGTGAGGTAGTAAACCAAAAAAGTGGTGACGGTTTATCCCCCGACACGCCGGGATGCTCGGCGGCTTGGCGCAGCTGCTCGGCCCAAGCGTCGTCAAGCGTTTCAATCAGCACGGCGCGCACCCGGTCTATGCCATACCGCAGCTGGTGGAGGCGCTGCTTGACGATGTAGTGAAAGTGGGCGCGCAGCTTCCGGTTATGTTTCGTCGTCGAGGTATTTTTTCGGTCCGCTTCATAAAAATAATTCCTGAACTGCTCCCCGCTCGGTGCGCCCTGCACGTACAGTGTAAAAAACGCGTCGGGTCGGTGCGGCAGTTTTTCCGCTTCATTCAATTCATATAGTCGGTTGTTTTTATAAGACAATTTTGGAGCCTTCACACTATCCCAAAGGCCGGCTCCCTGTTGCCAAGTGGTGAGCACTATTTTCCCTGCTGTTTTCTGACAGGCCAGTTCAAGCGTGGCGTGGAAGCGCGAGATCATGGCCTCGTGTTTCAAAAAAAGAAGCCGCCCCTGCATCTCATCTACGAGCGCGGGATCCATAATTGCCGCGTAGTCTTTTTCCTTATTCCGCCGCACGGCTTCGTAGTCTAAACCTGCCGGATCACTTCCCTGCTCTGCTAGTAGGTCAAGGGCGTGTGTGTTGTCCAGGTAGTACCAAAACTCGCTGGGGTTGCCGATCCTTGGGAACGCGAACCGATTGATTAGTCCCATGTGGTAAAGCGTCTGCAGGTGCTTGTAGGTTACATCTTCATTCCCTGGTGCAAGGTGGACAATGAGCTGCGAGGACAGCAAGCTGTAGCGCTCGACCAGGGCGAGAATATAGAAAGATCGCTCTGTCAGTTGGCGGGTGGGCAGCCGCTCTGGGTCCCTTTTGTATTTGAATAATCTTTGTTGCATTGGTTTGGGTTTCGGGGTCGGGTTCAATCAACGTGAAATTATCAAGGGAAAATGAAATATAGATTGGTAGAGTCTGCCGACCGTCTCTCTTAGCTAGTTAAAAGCCAGTTCCCCGCTGCCGTAGCGTAGCGCAGGCTAACCTAGTTTGAGGCTGAAGGAAGGGTTACTGACTGAAGCCCGTAGCGGCCCGATAAAGCCGGTGCGGTGAGCATTGGCTTTATCGGGTGCAAGGCGGAAAGCCTTGCAAGCGGAGCCAAACCACTGCCGGCTTGTGAGCTTGCGAGCAAGCGTTTTTGGCAGTGGTTTGGGCAAAGTAGGTTAGCCTGCGGTTAGCAGGCAGCGGGAGCTAGTTAATCATGCGCGTTTAGCGCATGTGCCGGTAGATACCTGGTTTCTATGGGTGTATCTGGTAATTTTTGAGCCTTAAAATGTCTAGGAAAGACATTTCAGGGTTGGTGATTTTAGGCTAAAATTTGGCTTCCTGGGCAGGATCATGGCTGCACTGCCTCATAGCGCCGGTGGGATATTTTTCATTCTTGACCATTCGGAATCCCCTCTCATCACATATGTCGCAGCTTTCTACCACTGATTTCTTGGCCGCATTTTGCTCCTGGCGCATTTTCTCGGCTAAAGCCTCCCCATACCCTTCAGGAGCGCCGTAGCCGCTTTCTATAGCCTTTATCATCCATCCAGCCTTATTCCCTTTGAGAGTCACGGCCCGATGTGGCCAGTAGGCCAGCTGCTCTTTCGTGGCCTGCCGATTGGTGCGGATCAGCTCTAGGGCTTTTACGGCAGTGATACCAAAGCTCATTACTAACTGTTCGAGCAGCTGCTGATTTTCAGCGTCATCGGCGGTAATGAGGGTGAGCATAGCCGTACCTGCGTCCAGGGTAGCACTCCCCTGCTCTGCCTGGCTCGGTGCCTCTGTGCTATCTTCAGCCAGTTGCTTAGTTTTTCGCCGGCGATAAATGTGTCCTTGAATGCGGGCAATCGATTCCTTTGCGCCTTCACCTGGATAGTAGCGAATAATGAAATCAAGTTCCTGATTGGGTTCTTTGATGGGGCGGTACTCGACTTTGCTAATGTAATCGGCTTCAAGGTGGTCTTTAATAACCTGCTCCATCTGCTTAACAACCATTTTACGATTATAAAACCGCTTCAGTGTGTGATGATGTTTGAGGTACCACGAATAGCGGATTTCACAGAATGGCGCTTTGTTTTTTACGGTTCCAAAAATCTTCGGGGCAAGTAGTTCGTACCAGCGGCGCGCTGAAGGGTTAACTGAAAACAGATATTCGTTGTCATATACCCGCTGGTCTTGTGCCTCTTGTAGTATGGCTTCCAGTGGGTCAAGTTTGAGATAAATAATATCTTCTAAATCATATTCAAACTGAGCTGTGTTCAGTTCTTTTTCGGTTAAGTGGTGCTCCCCTATCGCATAAACGCTCATGCGGGAAAATCGTCCCTTGACCTGGATATATTTCGGTTTCCCTGCTTCATCGACTTCTTTTGTTGGAATCCAGAGGTCAGCAACACACCACGCAGCGCCAATCTGATTTAGGCATTTTATTAGTTTGTGCTCTTGGTGTCCCCCTGCTGTAAATCCGGCTTTACGAAGACACTCCCTCACCTTCCCAAGCGGAATGACCTGGGGAATTTTACCGGTCATGAAGCGGGCTTCATCAATGGCGGGCTTGATGAGTAAATACCAAACCCGGTGCGCCTCTACTCCCGGTGCGCCAATCTCTTTATTGGAGTTGGGGAAAACTTGCCAGTTAATCGGGTGGCCTGCCTCATCAATACCTTCAAACTTTATGGGGTTGGTAAGGTCTCGTTTGTAGCTAGTGAGATTAAAAAACGGCAGCTCTGCTGTGAGCTTCGGGATGAACGTTATAACGTGCTGGTCTGAGTTAAGGGGTATGAGTTCCACAGCCATTTTGGTTTTAAAAAATTATTACAACAACAAAATTTTCCTGCTCCTTTGGAGTCCGATAATGCACCAGGTATCTTGTTGTTGTTTTATCATTCAATAGTTCTTAATACAAATACTCCTATTTCAATTTTCCCTATGTTATCAGACGTTTAATCTATTTTTGGAACCGACTGAGTACACAGGTTGGAACTCACTGGGTACACACATAGGAACCGACTGAGTACACAGGTTGGAACTCACTGGGTACACACATAGGAACCGACTGAGTACACAGTAATACCTCCACTAAACACACACTTTTGTCGGGACTGACTACACGCTTTGCAAACTTGTTTCACAACGATTGTCCCTACTGCCCACACGGTAAGGTCGGATAGTGTGACACTCTTTGGCCGCGACTCGCTACACGAAAAGGGAGTGTGATTAAGATGATTTTGGTCTCAAAGTGCAAGAGGAAAAAGCAGAATAACTGCCTTCATTATAGCATACGAAAAAAGTGGAATAGGGGAAGGTTAGCCATCCCAACTTCACTTGTCCCAATCTCAGGCAGAGCCTTCGGCAAGTGAATTTGGAGGCCCCTAGAAAACCTCATAATGTGTCACTCAGTAGGCCAGATTTTTGCGGCACACTCACGTTGCAGTAGCGTCTTGGGCACACGCGTTACCTGGGTACTTGGTCCTACGAAGTCAGCCCAGTTAGCAACACGGAGGATCTAGGAGCCTTGCGGATATAATAGCACTCTTGACGGTTCCTGCCGGCGTGCTACGCTATAACGTTCCTTAAGCAAACCCAACTCCAAATTAGTCGCGGTCATAGAGAAGGCTAGCCCACAGCACTGTGCTGTGTGCGCCGGCTTTCTGGTGCTCATGATTGAAGGGGGAAGTGTATGGTTCAAGATAAAAGCTGGGTAGATTTCAAGGCGATTAAAGAAGCTGTCTCAATGAAGATGGTTCTTGATCATTACGGCTATAAACCTGTAACCGGCAAGGGAGATGAGTGGCGAGGGTATTGCCCTATACACAAAGGTAATAAAACTACGTTCTCTTACAGCGTAGGGAAAAATGCCTTTCAGTGTTTCTCAGACGGCTGCAAGGCGCGTGGTAATGTTCTCGACTTTGTAGCCAAAATGGAAGGGTGCTCTGTGCACGAAGCAGCCATAAAACTGGCTGGGTGGTTCAAGGTGGGGGAGAGTGAGCCAGTCCAATCTACAGGGGGGAAAGAGAATGTTGAGCCAGTGGTAGGGGACCAGGCGGGAAGTGACCCTAATCAGCCCATCAACTACTATGACTTCATCATTAGTCAATATGAGGGGGAGCGGGAGCTGCTGCTTGCCCGCCTCACTTTCCTTGATGAAGGTATTGCGATAGCCAAGGCGCTGCGTGATACACAGGAAAATAAAACGGGGCGTTCCTAACGGAGCGTCCCGCTTTTCTTATAAAGAAAAGGGGATGGCGGGGCTTTTTATTCATGGTATTCAGTGGCGGCGTTTTCCGCTATACCGTTCACTTCCTCACGAATGGCCACGATGTATGTGAGCATCTCGTGCGTCAGCTCGTTTGGCGATTGCTCACTTTTTTCGATCAACGCCTTACAGTTCACCAGCAGACCTGGAATGTCGTAGAGTTCATCATTTTTCTCATCAAACGTTGACTCGTGTTTTCTTGACACTCTGTCGGCTATTAAGCTCCCGTATGGACTGTATTCAGGGATTTCCGACTCTGGTGTTGACTCTTGGAAACCCATTTTTTCCAGCACGGGAACGACTTCTTCAAAAAACAACTTCCTGAACTCGTCGGGTGGAAGAAGCAATTGTACGACCCGGATAATTTCGCCACCGAGGTCTATGTCAAACGGCACATCCTCAATGTCAGAGTTCCGCTTGTCACGCTTGGTCATTGCGGCAAGGGGATGGCCTTCTGACCCGCACTTAGAGCAAGAGTACTGCCGGTCATCCTCGCGGTACATCCCCGTATCAACTATTTCGCCGCCGCAGAACTGATGAAAGTACCGCACTGGTTTAGTGGTGTCTTGCGTCTCCATGTACTTCTCCCACTGCTTTTCTTTCAGCTCTTGTTTATCTTTAATAATTTCAGGGAATCCGCCTTCCATGAGTTTGCGGAAATCAGACATATTTATTATTCCTAGAACCAAAATGGTGTAAAGCGAGGGTCATGGACTTGTCGTGGGCGTTCCTCAGCGCAATAGCGAACCTGAAGGGGACAGGGTTAGAGTTTTTTAATATAGTTTTCTAAGTCACCCCGTTTGATCTTCCATCCTCGCCCAAGTATTTGACCATGCAGTTTCTCATCTCTGATTGCCTCTCTTAGGCGCTGCTTGGATAGCCCGGAGAGTTGCGCTGCCTCGATCAGCGTTAACGTAAGCTTGTCTGCTAAGGGCACGGGTTGGTGTTTGCTGCGGGCCTGCTCAAACTGTGATGCGACAATCCCGACAAATGCCGCCAGTCGGTCTTGGTCGGGGTTTGTCGGGATTAATGCTTGGGTGGTGGGGTTATCAGGGATGGGAGGGATGGTTGGCCGGTGTAATGGGGGATTATCAATGGTTACTTTAAGAGTTTTCACTTCTTCCGCGTCGTAGATCGCTACTGGCCTAGTTTTGCCTTTCTCGTACTTGACTGAGAGCTTGCCGGCTTGGGTGTAGCGCTCGACCGCCCGTGTTGAGACTCCCAAAAGTTGGGCCACTTCTTCTTTGGTCATGGCGGGGGTTTATAGCAGAATCCCGACACCATGACAAACCCCGACACAGGGGTGGTCGGGGTTTGTCGGGATTATGGGTAAACAAAAAGAGCAGGGGAGTGCTGCTCTTTTTAATTTAATTCATTATTCGATGCCAGAAAAACTAAGCTGCTTCTCTTCCGTTGTAACTCGGTCTTCTGTCATTCCGGTCGTGCGGGCGGCGGCACATACTTCACCCCAACTGGTAAAGTAGTTATCGTAGAACTCAATCGGATATTTCCCATACTGGGCAAGTTCGTCGCGGTTGGGCAGCCGCTTTAGCTTCTTAGCCACCCGGCGCACTTCCAGCTGAAGCGTCTTTTTAGGCACCTCATACTTCTGCTTTAGCATTCGTGGCACCGGACTGTTCTTCGCCGTCAGTTCCCGCTCAGCTTTCCTAAAAGGGTCTAAGCCGCTTCGGACCTCATCATGTCTAGACTCCGTTAGTTGGTGGTATGTCGCTTCTTTTTCGATGCCGATATAGTTCCTGCCAAGCTGGTGTGCCGTAAGAGTGGTAGTCCCGGCGCCATTGAAGCAATCTAACACCGTCTCTTGAGGCTCCGTCAAAAGGGAGATGAGCCGGTACATGAGCTGCGGGGGCAACTGACAAGGGTGGTCAACCCGCCTAGTATTGTGTTTGAGCCGGTGTATATCCCACCATATATCGGTAAGTGTCCCTCGGTCATCCGTCTGAAGTTTTTTGCGTTTTTCAACACACTGGGCGCGCAAACAGAATCCTTCTGCTAGCGGTAAAAGAGAACTGCTCGAAAGCAGGTTGTCATTGCCGTTAATAATCCCGGGTAACGGGCGCGGGTCGCCTTTGCTGAACAGTAGAATTGAGTAGTGGGACGGCATGAGCTGCCTTACGGGGAATGATAGCGCGTCCCACGCAACCCAGTTTTGGAAATTAAGTATGGTTTCCAGGTGAAAGAAGTGGCGAACTGCATAGAGAGGGATGTTTAAAATCGCACACGTCCGCCCCGGCTTCAACACCCGCGCGAGTTCGCTCAGCCACTCATCACACCAGGTAAAATACTCGGTGATTGCTAAATCGTCCGTGTAGCCGGTGTAACCTTTTTTTAGGTTGTAAGGCGGGTCCGCAAACGCAAAATCGATAGAGTTCTCAGGAATCTTCCGGAGTTTTTTAAGAACATCTCCCTGGGCCAATTTGTTTGACCAAGATTTAGGCAGGGGATTGGTGTGCGCGGATTTAATCGCCGTTGCCGAGGGCGTTACCGGCTGTCGTTTCAGTGGCATCTTGCGACAGTCGATGACGCGCAGCTCTCTGTACTGCTCGATGCCGAAGAAGTCTGCGAAGCGTTCTGTAACCGCGCTCAAGTCGCCATCTAATTCACACGTAACATCCCGCCACACGTCTGAGATTGCAGTACCGTACTCGTGGTAGGTGTGCTTTTTACCGCCGTAGTCTTTGGTGGTCTTGTCGCACGCGGGGCAATAGGTGTAGCCCAATCTCGTTTTAGTGTGGCGTAAAGTCGCGTCGTAGCGCGTATGAATCAGTGCGCCGAAGTGATGGCGGGGAAGAGAAGTAGAGCCGTTGGTTATCTGAGGGGTACGCTTTATAGCAATCCAACTCTGGTAGCGCATTGATGGGGGCATCGCTGCCTGAACCGCCACCAAGTCAATGACCTCTCCCAGAGTAATTAGAGTTGCTTCTGGGCCTAACATTGCCCCTATGTCGGCAACAATCTGCCCAATACCCTTTAGGCGTTTGCTGTAATCTCCGGATGAACAAGAGGGCAAGCGCAGAATACAGACATCATTAAAACTAGAAGTAAGCCCCTCCAATTCTTGGAGGTTTGAAGCTGACACTTCTTTTATAGCTAGCTTCTTACTGTTTTCTGAGAGATGGGCCATATAACTGTTAGGGTTGAAGATTATTTCTAATAAACGCACACAATACATCAATCTCTGGCCGGGAGAAGGCGACCGTGCAGTGACTGTGCGCACAGATGGTACTGAGCGCTGTTGTCCTTTGAAAGTTACCGGCTCCGTCGAGCACATAGGCTATCTTATGGCCGGCGGCTTCTATTTGCTCTAAACGTGCCCGCGCCTGCCCCGATTTGCGCTCGATAACACTATTGGTAGTAACCTGAAAACTGACTTCAATGCCTACATACCTTTGACCATTAGACACTACTAGGTCAAAAGTGGTGAGCCGCCCTGTCTGCTCGTCTGTATGTCTCACGCCTGGCAAATTTCCATCACGGGTGACGGTAATGCCATCAAGGCCAAGGTTCTGCTCGATGTAGTCCTTAACGAAGTCTTGGGCAATCTGACCCAACGTGTTTGACTGTGCGCCACTGGTGATACGGCTAACCCAGATGTATCGCTGTTTTATAAACTGCTCAAGCTTATCCGGCTCGCCTAGATAGTTGCTTATTTCGCACTTAACCAACACCTCCGCCGCGTACTCACTGCTCGATGCGCTGCCGAGTATGAGTAACGCTATAACATCTTTAAGTAGGTCGGATAGTGGGCGGGATTCTAAGAGCCTCTTTCCGTTTACTCCTAACCTGTCGTTGCTAAGATTGCCCGTCAAAGGTAGCGTTGTGAATCGGTAGGCACGTTTCTCTCCACCCCAAAAATAATCCAACTCCCCAGAAGGAAATAGTAGGTTGAACTCGCGGTTCACACGTTGCAGCATTTCGCCACCGAAGTCTGCTAGCACAACTAAGTGCTTTAAGAATAGATTCGCTGGCATTAAAGAAGTGTCTATAATAGTAAACAGACCGTCTATATCAGGAACCTTTACCGCGAGGATGGCAATAAAATCATCCTGGGTTTCTATGAGTTTTGGGATAACGCTTAGCTCGGCTTCCCTCTGGGAAAGCTCCGCCGGCCAGAACATTGAAGCTACTAGGCGTAGTTCTTCAACTGTTCTACGATAGTTGGGGGTCGTCATAAATGTAGCGTATCAACTGGGTAAGAACTGTCAATAGAGCTGTCAGCGCGTAGGCTATCTAAATGTTTAGTATGGTGTCGCCACCATCATCATCTTGGCCAAAAAAGGATGACGGGTCCGGTTCTTCGCTGAGAATCGAAACAAAGCCCTCCCATCTTCCAGCTACCAATTCCTCACACAGTTGAAAGGTGCGAATAGTACCTCGGTCGGTACGGCAAGTTTCCTGCCCATATACCCGAATTTCATTGGATAGGTAAGTAGCCAAGCCGTTCGGAGTTTGTTCAGTTTTACCGTTCACCGTTATTCCCTCCAACCAATGACTTCTAAGCTGACAATATTTTTTGCGTTGCACATAAGGCAGCGCACTACCCATTCTCCAAGCTCAACCTCCGTATTGGAGAAGAGGGGAGCAGTGCAGTGAGAACATCTATTCATAGAATATCCTTTCATTGATTAGTTATTAAAATTTGGGAAGCTTCATAAAATGTTTTCTCGCTTTCGTCTCTCTTGATGAGGAAACAAGCTTTGCATATATCACAGTATTTTGAATGTTGGAATGTCCAAGCCAGTCCTGCACGAACCGGATATCATCTGAAGCGTCGAGCAGGTGAGTGGCAATTGAGTGCTTCAGGACGTGGAAGTGTCGTTTATCTTCCGGCAGCTTTGCCTGCTTAGCATATGCTGCCATGAGGTAATGCAGCATTACTCTCCGGATCGGGGTGTTGCGGTTACTTACGAATAGGGCAGAGGATTCATCCGTGCGGGTCTTCAGATAGCTTTTGAGTATCCTGACCTCATCCGGCTGCATGGGGTGCTCGGCGGAATAACTTCCTTTCAGCCGCTCTATGTAGATGCGCTGCCGTTTCCATTCCACGTTATCTTGGTGGAGCAGCCCTATCTCGCTGGCTCTCAGGCCGTGCCGGTAGGCAATAAGGAAGATCGCTTTATCCCGCTTGCTCTTTATGACGGAAAACAGCCGCTTGGTTTCGTCTGGGGTCAAATACTTGATCGTTTCGGATCGTCTAGTCTTCATTTACAGGGGCAATATTGAATTGAACATTATAACTATTTTGTTCAATTATACCATATCCGTGATGATGTTTTATTGAGGTTTCTGTGGATAACAGGGGAGGGGAATTACACTGTAATGTTCAATATGACTAAAAGGGAAGCTATATTTTAGAGTTCTATGGGGGGGTTGGAATAATGTATCACTGTCTTATCGTGGCTAGTTATATCAGCATAAAACATCTGCACGCCTTCGCCCTGTGGTTTTAAGAGTTGGGCTATGAAGTGAATATATTTTTCATTAGGCGTTATTTCTACCAATGATAATAGTTGCTTGCCTATCTGTGTGAACGTATCCGCGTTTATCACTATAGCGGGCGTATTAGGTTTTCTTTTTACTAGGACTACTTTACTTCCATAGACCATAGCCGTTGTTACTTCCTTTTCGCCAGTGGTCTTTAAACTCATCTGTACATGCGTCGTCGCCATAAGGCCAAGCTCTCTTAACAAAAACACATCTAGGAACTTGATGTTAAATTCTTCTTCTAAAAATCGATCATGATTTTCTTGGCTGAATATAAAACTGGAACCTTCAGCTGTAACCGATGCTTGTGCGACCTTAACAAAGACCTCGGCCTCTGTTTTGGTGAGATTCTTAAGGGTGTCCAAAGTCCTAAGAGAATATGAACCAGGGCGCTTAACTTCACCAGCGAGAATTTTGCCCCACAGAGTTTGCATCTCATCGGTGCTGATATTTTCGGCAATACTAAAAAATCGGCTTATCCAGTCCTCATCAACCTTTTCGTCAGATACAGTTTTTTCGTTACGTAGTTCCTCAGCGGCTTGTTGAGTAACGCTCTCTATATTGAGTTGTTTCTTAGCCTCTTGGTACGACGTTCGGGCTAAAGACCGTTCTGCAAGGGGAGGTGGCGGTGGTAGTGAAGCAGGTACATCTTGGTTAACACTCTCACTTTTAATAGACACAGTTAAATCACCGGTGCTTAGAGTCGCATCACCAAGTAGGTGCCGACTGTCACTTACAGCCTGTGCAATCTGGCGGATTTCATACGCTTTAGCTTCGGCGTCTTTCTTTGCAAAATGTGCACGTGATAGCCGGCCCACGCCTGAGGACGCCACTTCAAACAGCTTTGTTAAAGGTTGGCTTAAGCCAATAAGGTCTTTAATGTCCATTATGTTTTTCTCTCTTATAAATAAGCGTAGCAGGTCGGCAAGTCCCGTCAAGCTCAATTATCTTTCGGCTAAACAAGTCGTCCAACAGTTATTGTGCGACATGGAATCATGCACATCCCCTATTCCCATTTCTCAGTAACTTCCATATACTCCCCGACGCTTTATCAGCCCTTCCGCACGGCGGTCCTTATGTCATTTTTTAAGAATCTTTTCCAACCGAAACCGGTAGCCGACCCGCGCGCGGACCGTATACAAAGACACCGTGAGCTAATCAAAAAAAACGTAGTTGAGCAATTTGCGCGTCTTGAGCAGCTTATTGACGAGTTGTATGAGCGGCACGATATGGCGTTAGTTAAATTGGGGCTGCCTGTGCCGAAACGCACCACTGGGGCTAGCTATAAACTTGAGTTTAGCCGTGACGATACACCCCGTCTAACTATCACAATGCCGCAATATGATATACCGCCACATTTTGCAGTCCCCTTGGGACCGCGTACATATATATTGGTTACTGAAAACTTAAAAGAAGCGCGGAAACAATACGAGTGCATGGGGCTCGGAGGTTTAGTCAAGTTTCCGCACAGAACAATACATACTTGGCGCCCCTATAACCTTTACTTTGATCATAACCGATCTTTGAGTGAATACGTTGTTCCCCCAATGCAAGACGGCGAAAGTTGGTTTCAGCAATGCAGGGGCTCATCAGCGGATGACCTGCCAAGGTTAGCAGGGAATCTCACAGTGCTTGAAGCAATCGGGATTGATTTCCGCGCCCGTCTCTTTCACCAACTCAGTGGTTTTCCCTCTGATGGGTATCCCCCTGTTTATGCTTTTACCAAGCGGTTGAATGCAACACAGAGGGAAGATATTTTTTCGAAATTTGCGGGTCGGGTGAAACTGAGTACATCATTATGGCCCCCTTCCATTGATCCGCCGTTCAACGAAACTCCCTATAGAAATTTAAAGATTCTTCCTGCGGGGCAAATAAAACCCGCGATGATGATAGAGTTCTTTTCATCCCTCCGTACCCTCAATTGTCCTATTGCCTTTGAGCTGATCGCCTCCGGCGGCAGCGTCTACTTCCAACTCGGCGTGCCTGAAAAGTCTGTTGCGCTCGTCACCCAACAACTCTCTAACTTCTTCCCCGAGTTTGCAGTGTTAGACCAACCCGAGGTGCCGGAACTGTCCAAACTATCAATCGCCCGGGCCTCACAGCGACATATCTGCTACGGAGAGATTGCCGCCTTGCGTACCTTCTCACTAGACCCCTACACCCAAATTGCACCCCTGTTGGAACAGACGAGCGAACAGGGTTTCGCGTGCCTACAAGTGATACTCCAACCGGTTTCTGATCAGGACGGTCAACAATTAAGGGCCAATCTGAAATCTTATTTCGAGAAGTATGGGGAAGATTGGAAGAAATATGGAGCAGATTTATTTAATCGCTTGTCGAAAAAACTCCCGATCTGGGTTGCGGGCATAACCTGCATTAGTACCGACGGGGCACTTGCGGAGCGGCTGCTGAAAACCCTAACTCAACAATACAATACTTCTGAGCAGACCATCAACGTGTGGATGGATCCCCCTGCATCCTCTTTCCCACGCGTCACTCCTGAGTTCCTGGTGCTTTCCACTGACGAGGTGGCAAGTCTCGCCCACTTCCCTACCACGCCCCTGCCACTCCCCGCTCTAGAAAGGACTTCTATGAAAGCACAACTGCCCCCTGAGCCGTTTAGAACCGGTGAAGTGCCCATCGGTGAAAGCGAAGTGCGAAAGCAGCGGGTGCCGGTCGCGCTGCCCGATTCTGTCCGGGATCGTCACCTCTACATTGTGGGCAAGACCCGCATGGGCAAGTCCACGCTTATTACCAATATCGCCCTCGCTGATATTGACCGCGGGGCTGGCGTCTGCGTCATTGATCCGCACGGCGACCTGGTGGAAGAGTTGCTCCACACGATCCCCGAGCACCGGGTTGCCGACACCATTTATTTCAACGCTAATGACAAAGAGCACCCGATTGCCCTCAACGTATTCCAAGCAAAAAATGACGACGAAGTAGCGCTCCTGGCCGACAACCTGCACGTCACCTTCCGGCGTCTATCCGAGTCGTGGGGGCAGCGCATGGATGACATCCTGCGGGCGACGTTGCAGACGCTGGCCGCCACACCCGGCTCCACCTTTATAGACATCAAGCGGCTGCTCCAAGACCCGGCGTTCCGGGGCCGCGTCACGGCCAACCTGGATCACCCAATGCTGCGCGATTTCTGGCAGCTGGATTTTGCCGGTTACCCAAAAGACGCCCCGAACCCGATTATTGGCCGGGTCAACCGGTTCCTGTTCGCCCCGCATTTTTACCGGATGTTCTCGACCGCAAAAAACGCATTGTCTGTTGCCGACGTTGTTGCCAAGCAAAAGATCCTGCTCGTTAATTTAGCAAGCGGGGCCATTGGGGATGACAACGCGACTGTCTTAGGGTCGCTCCTGGTCAGCCAGATTCAGCAGGCCGTGATGCGGCGTGCGGGCCTGCCCAAAGAGACCCGCACCCCCCACTACCTATTCGTCTTGCCGTTCCCGAATTTTACCCACTCGGCGCTCCACAAAGATGCGT
>MWWH01000148.1_pt1 | contig 18201 bp, 18 predicted proteins | sample 1047231 | NCBI WGS metagenome assembly MWWH01 (sample SAMN06349967, study PRJNA376086) | soil metagenome | isolation source: MG3-2 sample Antarctic (ecotone) soil | place: Antarctica | collected 2015-01-13 | reverse complement strand
AATGCGGGTGGCAGTGGCTCTAATGATGTAGTTGATAGTGTAGCGATCTATCCTAGCAATGCTCCAAATGGCAATGCAGGCAAGGTTGTGGTAGGTGGACTTTTTACTACTTACAATGGCGCTAACGTCAATCGCATTGCACGGCTTCTGAACGCACCCACTCCGACTCCTACACCGACACCGACACCGACACCGACTCCAACTCCGACTCCAACTCCGACTCCAACTCCGACTCCAACTCCGACTCCAACTCCGACTCCAACTCCGACTCCAACTCCGACTCCAACTCCGACTCCAACTCCGACTCCAACTCCGACTCCAACTCCGCCGCCAAACGCATTACCGATCGTGAACTTTGAGGTAGTACAACATCTCGGCTATGAGAAGGGAGCGATACCTATTATCTTTAAAGCCATCCGTCAAGGCGGTGACACCTCTCAGAGGCTAAAGGTGCGCTATAGTATCCGCGGCACTGCTATAAATGGAGTAGACTACTACTTTAAGAAAGGGAGTATACGCTTTAAACCCGGTCAAACTGTTAAGCGCTTTAAAGTCATACCCATTGATCTAGGCATTGTCGGAGATGGAGACAAGCGCGTGATCTTTACTATTCAGAATAAGCCAACTTATGAGATTGGACCTAAGCATAGAGTGAAAGGCATCATTATAGATAATAGCGTTAACATTCCTGCGATCATAAAATGACTTTTTTTTCAAAATAGGAGAAGAAAAGAAAACACGAGCCAGTGATGATATCGCTTTTTTCAAGTCTTAGTGAAGAAGAAAGCGATTATGAAAATGAAGAAGAGCCTAAGGCTGGTAAAGTTAACCAACGGCTATTCAAAAAGATCATAGGCCCAATTTAAAACAAGAGGGATTAACTCTTGTAATTAATGGACCAGCGAGTCTGCTAATTTGGATGGCGCTACTAGCTGGAAATAGCTCAGAGAAAAAAAGGTTTTCACAAAACAATAGAAAAAGTGTGAGCCTTTCAGAGTGATCTTTCTTCGAAAATGCGGACGCGGCTTTGCTAGGTTAGTTGCATGTGTTTGTTGTTGAATTGGTTTTCAAAATTGACAGGACTTGTATAGCCCAAAGAAGAATGAAGGCGGTGAGTATTGTAGAAGCCTTCAATATAATCAAAGAGCAAGAGGCGAGCCATTTTTTTAGTTTCTGGAATGTGATCAAAACATTCGGCTTTAAGTGTAGCGAAGAAGCTTTCCATCATAGCGTTATCATAAGGATTACCTTTTCTACTCATAGAAGGAGCTGCACCTAAAGAATGGAGTAGCTCTTTAAAAGAGCTACTGGCATACTGACTGCCCCTATCAGAATGGTGCAGGAGGCCTGGAGCAGGACAAGCGTTAGAATTTGCCCGCTCTAGTGCCTCCAAAACCAATTGACTCTTCATATCTTCACGCACGTTGTAGCCCACCACTTTTCGCGAAAAAGCGTCTAGTTCTACAGCTAAATAAAGGAAACCTTCTTTTGTTGGAATAAAAGTAAAGTCACTGACCCAAGTCTGGGCAGGAGCACTAGGGGTCGGCGCCACTTTTAACCAATTGGCAGCAATGGGTAAAGAATGATTGCTATCGGTAGTTTTAAGTCTAAAACGGCGCTTTTGTTTTGGTTTAATACCCTCTTCTTTCATCAAGCGAGAAATGCGATTTTTGCCAGAGAAAATTCCCTCTGCTCGTAGTCCTATACTTAGTCTAGGACTACCGTAAGTGGCTCTACTGGAGTCAAAAAGAGAGCGCATTTTAGGCGCAATTTCTTTGTCCTCAAGTCGACGTTTACCTAGAGCCTTGTGTTGATGAGCATAGAAGCCGCTTTTGCTCAATTCCAAAGCGTCACTTAATTCATCAATAGCAAAGTCTTCTTCTTGGTGCAGAGTATTCATTAAAAGGTAGCCCTCAGTAGGTTGTCGCCTGATAAAATACTTAATGCTTTTTTTAAAATGTCACGTTGTCGACGTAAATAGTCGACTTCTTGACGAAGACGTCGATTCTCCCGCTCGCTATCACTTTCTTGGGTCAGGGTTTTCGGTTCGCGTAAGGAGCCCCCTTTTGCTTGCTTGATCCAACAACTTAAGGCCCACCCTGAAATGCCTAAATTTCGTGCTACTTCAGTTTGTTGGCGCCCTTCTTGAAGAACAAGATCTACCGCATTCTGCTTGAATTCAGCGTCGTAACGTCGACCGCTTTTATGGCTTCCATTGGTTTGGTTGTTATCGTTTTGCATTTGGCTTTTATTTGGTTTTATCCTAAAAGCCTCGTCCGTGAAATCAAAGAAAGACCAGAGTCAACGCGAAACATGGGCCAGAATTTAAGTGGGTAGTATGATAGTGCCTTATACAGCAAAGAGAAGTTGCTTAAGACAAACGATTATCTGTGGTTAAGTAGTCTCTCTCAGTACCTGAGAGAATTATGGAAACTCGAAAACTTTTGGATCATTGAGTGCAAAGAAGCAGTAAAGGGGGTTACAAAACAGCTTCATTTCCTTCTCCCGTACGTATCAGGAACTTTGTGTGTGTGAGGATTTTTCTTTTAGCTTATGGTGTTAGAGTTCATAACTTTATTTTAATGACCATTCTCGAAAGTTATGGGAAATTACCAATCTTTAAAACAAGAGTAACCACCATGGATAGTGTTGCGTCAACAGCTACAGCTTTTTAAAAAACCCGAAAGCCTTTTGCTAGGTGCACAAACCTTATGCAAATGGAAAATCAAATGCACAAGGATTTCGCAACACATATTGCCCTCATAAGGGTCAATTCAGTAACAATGATGCGTAAATGGGCGTTCTGCACTTTCACGAGTTTGTTATATTCTCAAACTGCGAGACCAATTACGGTTGCAGCAGCACACAATGCTGACCCTATACTGACATTCTTTCTTATCTAGTGGTGTCCAGTAGGCCTGTCATGATAAGTAGCAAAACTAATTATCCCCCAAAGCGCGAAAGGGATTGCGATAGCAGCAGCACACATTACTGACCCTAGACAGACATTCCTTCTTACCTGTGGTGTACAACATGAGCGTCGGACGTCCGCATCCGCAAGAGAAGACACGTCAGCTTCCAGATCCGCAGCACTTCTAGTATTCTGAACAGAAGAAGGGGTAGGAGTAGTGGAAGGACCCCCAGTAAGAGATGTAGTACATAATTTATAATGAAGTTGTGTAAAGATAAGCTATTACGTCTATAATACCATTCTAAGTAATTAACTGGACTATTCTTGTCTGGCGAAAAAGTTTACTTGAGCCGTGAGCCAATTGTCGCCGATTAAGGAAGCCACTCTGGAAGAATTTTCCCAGATCGGTCGCAATTCCTCACTAATGGCTGTTTCAATTTCAGAAAGCGTATTCCACACGCGGTTGGCAGTTGCATCCTTTATAAAGCTTCCAATCTTTTCTACTGGATTAAGCTCCGGACTATATGCAGGCAATGCAAGCAAATGCACATTAGAGGGCACCATTGGATGATTCTCTACTGGAGGAAATCCAGCTCGATCCCAGATAATCACATGCTCGGCCTTAGGATCGCTTTGCGCAATCTGCTCCAAAAACCTGGCACTAGTCTCTAGATTTACGCTGTTAGTAAAGAGCGCCTCAGAGCTATTTTGTCCATCGACTTCCAGAGCCGAATATAGGTTTTAGGCAAACCTCCGAATATTTTCGCAGGATCATAGATAGTGATAGAGACTTATATATTGCTCTGCGCAGCAATCCAGGGCTGGTTCATGAACAGGATGAAAATGGACAGACTCTTCTTCATCATGGTGCACGACTTGGACTTGTGATGGGATCGAATAGTGCCTCTTTAATTTTTCATCTATTATTTAATGCACCTGGGATTGATTTTTCGGTTCAGGATAAAAATGGAATGACTCCTGTACATTTGGCTGCATATACGGCCCATGATCGAGTTACTAGTCGGTTCGTTTTTCCTAACTTTGTGAGAGAGGCCGCTCAGAGAGGCTTTGATTTTTCTATTCTTGATAAACAGGGACAAAGCGTTTTGCATTTATCGACCCGATATGCTTATGAGGATCCGAGAGGGTTTTTCCCACGACATCAGAATGTACTAGTTTTATTAGACAAAGAACGTGTTCCTAATATCGATCTCGATGTTTTATCTTCATCAGGGGCAACCGCCCTCTATTACACGATAAATCGGTTGCAACTGAAAGAGACCAACGCGCTCCTAGATGCCGGAGCCAATCCAATACTTTGTGGCGATCCGGACAGAGATCCAATGGATATGGTAAATGAATATGTGACTGCCTTTACCAATGAGCTTTCACGTGAAGAAGATCCTGAGAGACAAGCGCACCTCCAACAGAAACTTAATGAAGTAATTGAGCTCAAAACAAAGATGAAAAATCTTGCTGCTAATTTTCCATATACACCAGTGCCGTCACTTGGACTCAAAGAACTTTTTGAAAGTTGAGGCTCAAGGACTTTTGCCCAACCCCCCGTTTGTGCAACGTTCTGCATAAACTGACCCCATAGAGGGTAACCACCGTTGCGAAAACCTGTTGCAATTCAATTTCCATTTGCAATGGGTTTGTGCAACTGTTGGCTTCTATGATTTTTGGTTACGCACGCGTTTCTCGAGCCGACGAACAAGACACTCTTGCACAACGTCGTGCTCTTACCCAAGCCGAGGTTGATACGATCTTTGAAGACAAAGCAAGCGGAGCGCGTTGGGATCGACCTCAACTCCAAGAAATGCTTGGCAAGTTGCGTCAAGGTGATGTGGTTGTCGTATGGAAACTAGATCGATTAAGTCGCTCTCTAAAAGATTTACTCCATCTGATGGAACGTATCGAACAAGTAGGAGCGGGTTTCCGCAGCTTAACAGAAGCTATTGATACAACTACTGCAGCGGGTCGCATGATGATGCATATGGTAGGTAGTTTCGCAGAGTTTGAACGAGCAATGATCCGAGAACGTACTCAAGCAGGGTTAGCTGCAGCGCGAGCAGCAGGACGTATTGGAGGGCGTAAATCAAAACTTAAAGAACATCAACGTGGTGAAGTTATTACTATGTTAAAAACTGGACAAAAAAGCGCTGCTGAAATAGCCAGACTTTTTGACGTGCATCCTTCAACAATTTCTAGACTTCTAAATGCTAAAGCCGCCGCTTCTTAATTTTTCATAACGCCCTAATGGCGTTTAAACGGAGGAGCAGAGCGAGGGAGAGGAATTTCTCTGCCTAATTCCTTTGCTGTCTCAATCCATTGCTCAATAACTACCTGAGCCTCTTTAACTGCCTCTTCATAAGTAGCACCATCAGCCATACAACCTGGCAGTTCAGGTACACAAACTATGAAGGCTTGATCTTCTTCAGACCAGAAGACCTCCATACTATAATGTAATGTGGTAACGTTGGATGATTTCACGGGCTTGTTTTACTTGATAATATTTAACCTTTCCTGCCTTTGGTTGCAAGTTAATGATCTCTTTTACACCATCCTTTGAAAAAACATGATGGCTACTTCCTTTGTGCCTTAAAGAAAACCCCATGTTGATGAGCAGCTTACAGAAAGGCTCAAATGGGATATTATGATCTGAGCTCCCAGAAAGCACTAATTCAAGGAGTTTTCTTTTGTTCATTTATAGTAAGTTGCTAATAGTAAACACATTAAGCATATAATAAAAATCGTATTTGTAAAATTGTAATTTTACGATTGATATAAAAGCGATAATCAAATAGAAGCGTAGATTCAAAAATTATGAGCCGATTACCTACACATCTTCCTAAGATTATTGCTTTTTTAAACCAAAAAGGAGGAGTTGGGAAAACTACATTAGCAACTAATGTAGCAGGATTTCTTTCTCTGCAGAAAAAAAGAATACTTTACATTGATGTAGATCCGCAGGGAAGCGCTTTGGATTGGCATTCATTCCGGCAAAAAGAACCGTTATTTAACATTATTGGGCTCCCGAGGCCAATAGTACATAAAAGCATAGCTTCCTTAAGTGAAGGGTATGACTACGTTATTCTTGATAGTCCACCTCGCCAAGATGCCTTAGCTAAGAGTGTCATTGTAGCTGCAGGCCTAATCATAATCCCAGTGCAGCCGAGCCCCTACGATATTTGGGCTGCCCAAGAAACTGTAGATTTAATTAAAGAGGCTTCTTCATTCAAAGAAACACAAAAAAGCGCATTCGTGATAAATAGGAAAATTTCAAATACAGCGATAGGGCGCGACATTAAAGAAACTCTGCTGCAACATGAAATACCTGTGCTTGAAACACAGATCGGTCAACGTGTTGTGTTTGCTGAGAGTGCCAATCAAGGATTAGTTGTTCATGAGCTTAGCCCTAAATCAGCAGCAGCATCTGAAGTCGAAGGTTTAGTAGAAGAAATTGTTAAAATTTATGCCTAAAAAAATTCAACTAGCTACTAAAGCAAGTACAACGACAGCAAAAGCAATGGAGGAATGGGTATCAGGCAAAACTCCGACTCGGTTATCTGAAAAAATGAAGCGCCTTACTATAGATGTACCTGAAATGCTCCACCGCAAAATCAAAGGTAGTTGTGCTGCTCGTGGTGTAAAAATGGCGGATGAAATTAGAGACATTCTAGAGCAAAAGTACAAGGAAAAATAAAGAAATACGATTATACGATTTTCTGTATTTGTGTATATGCAGAAAACTAAAGTGGAATTAACAGCGGTTCAATAACTTCTCGAAGGGCGACAAGAAATAGTTTTGATGGCTTTTGCGTAGGTCCTGGAATTTTTGATCTCCATATATTTGGCAATGCATCAATCCACTGTTTTCGCTGCTCAAAGCCTGCTTCAAACCACATGGAGATAAGCCGATTGTATTCTTCATCAAGTACGAGTTCCGCTTTCTTTAGCTCTTCAGCAATCTCAACCTCTTGTTTAGCCTTTAACGCTTTACTTCGAGCATCTTTCCTTAAAGAGATAGGATTTTTTTCGACTGGTTTATTCGAGCGTGGAATAAACTGCCAACCAGTAATTTTCTTTCCTCTTTTAATTGGTTCGTAATCAAAACTCATGTCAGCTATGCGATTTAATTCACGTCTTGCTCGGTCGATTACTGCGGCTTGTAAGTGACCCGTTAATTTATACTCATCAGGTTCAATAGAAAGCCAGTTGCGTAACTGCTCGATAGACATTTCCCATCCAGGGGAATAGTTGCTATTTTCGCGAGGGTTCCAAGAGGCACATACCAAATAAAACTTGGCTGCATATACGCCTTGAATCCTCATAAATGTTAAAAGATTTAGCTTTGTAAAATGATTGCGAAGATCAAGTAACAGAGGCCTCATTTCTTCGTGAAACTTCAATTCAATTTCACCATCCTTATCCCAGTATTTCGCCAAAGACATTACTTGGAATACTGTTCGTGAGTTCTCAACCGGGTTGCGAATTTCAACAAGTGTCTGTAGTAACCTTCTACAAACTTGTTGAAGCTGTTCATACGCAGATTTTCCAACCAAGCCCAAAGAATCAACATAGTCACTCACACGCAGCCTATGGATCATAAGCTCTTTATCGGTTGCTGCCCTGCATGCCAACATCATTACTAATCGCAGAGCAATGATACCCATATCATTTTTAGATCTAGCAAGTTCGTTATGAATTACTGCAAGTGCGGTTGTGTGATCTCTATAAGGTGTGGTCATTGTCAACAACAGATACATCAATTATCACTGAAAGCAATATTTGTGATATTTGACCCCATTTTTGTGATAGTTAGATGGTTGACCCCATTTTTGTGATAATAACCCCCTGTTTGACCCCATTTTTGTGATATTTGACCCCATTTTTGTGATAGTTGACCCCCTTCTAATATATAGGAAAAGGGGAAAGAGAAATATCAAAGGGGAAAACCAAATTCGGGCATTTTTGAAAATTTCGGCTACCCAGAAATCAGAAAGGGTCATAACCGAGACGGCCCTTTGGCCGTTTTAAAGGACCCCTGCTTCGCTAACGCTGCGCAGATACCCAAAATCAACTCCAGAGGTTTCCATAGGCAGTAAGACCCTTAAAACCGCAATACAGAAGATGTCTGCAGAGGTAACGGAAAGCAGAAAAAGAATTAAACCTCACAGAAGACCCGTAATCGGGTCACGCACCCCAATCTGCATAGATGACATTAAAACGAAAACCGGACGCCTTCTAGATGCCTTATAAGCGACTTAAACGCTATTCCCTAATAGATTGGTCCAACCAAATTGATACAAAGTCGAGTTAGTACAGAACTCTCATAAACTTCAGAAAGGATTTTTATTGCAAGTGACTAGCCATAAGATTAGATCTGTTAAGTAGTAAAAGCAAGCCTACCCTGTAGCTACGCAACAGGGAGCTTGTTAGGGGCTTTGCCCCTATAACCCCAACAAGAGGCAGCCAGTTGGCTGCAATAAGAAAGAAGGCCTCAAACGCCGGCGCTTCGCTTGGCTGGGCAGTAGGAAAAGGAAAAAAGAAGAAATTATGACACGAGATGAAGTCGTTAGACTACGAATGACAAAAGCCGAACGTGATTCTTGGCAACTCCAGGCTCAAACTATTGGACTAACCCTGGCAGACTTCATCCGTATCAGGGTCGGGCAAGCCAAAGAAGTAGGGCGCACTCCCAAACAACGTCGACGCCTTGTGCACAAGACAGATCCTGAGTTACTAGCTACTTTGGCTCGAATCGGTAATAACCTTAATCAAGTTGCCAAATGGGCTAATACCTACAAAAACCAAACAGACGCCCTTGAAATTCTTAGTGCCCTAGTAAGCATTGAAAATATGCTTTCTTCCTATAGTTGCCCCTCGACTGAAGAAAGCAATAAGCTAGGAGTCGACTCAAAAAGAGAGAGCCAATGATAATAAAGTTTTTTTCTACTGGTACAGGCAAGGGCAAGGGGCCCGTGGAGTATTGTATTAAAGAAATTGTGCCTCAATACGATCCAGAGACTCGTCGACGTATACCCGGTCAATTCCAGCATCGTGATCCTGCGCCTGAAATCTTTTCAGGAAACCCAGCACGTACTCAAAGCCTTATCGACAGTATAGAACGCAAAAATCGGTATACCTCAGGCGTCATTGCTTTTGGGCTAGAGGATAACCCGAGTTCCAAACAACAGTCAGAGCTAATGGCTGAATTCGAACGCGTTGCCTTCGCAGGAATGGAGCGCGAGCAATATGATATTCTGTGGGTAAAGCATAGCCATGCAAGTGGAGTAGAACTTCACTTTATCGTTCCAAAAGTAGAATTAACCAGTGGTAAAGCTCTTAATATAGCGCCTCCAGGCTGGAAGAAAACGTTTGATCCATTGCGTGATTATTGGAATCACAAAGAAGGCTGGGCTAGACCCGATGATCCAGCTCGTGCAAGGCTAGTACAGGTTGAGCATCATATAGCAAAAAGTGATGCCGCAAGATTGCGTGCAGGACTAAGCCAAGGAGATAATCCTAAGGCATTAATTACCGATTATTTAAGTGCTAGAATTGAAGCCGGCATGATAGAAAACCGCGCTGGAATCGTAGCCGCTTTACAGGAAGCTGGCTTAGAGCTCAATCGAGCAGGTAAAGACTATTTAAGCGTTAGAACTAAAGCGCAGCCGCAAGCAAAACCCATCCGACTAAAAGGAGCAATATATGCAGACTCATTCCAACATAGCGAGCTTGTCAGAGAAGCTCAAAAGCAAGATAGCGCAAGACCGTCAACAGCTCGAAGCCATGACCAGGAGCGAATTCGAAGCGCTAGCGAGCAACTTGAAAGCGCAATCCAGCGCCGCGCTGAGTACCACAGTAGAACGTATGAAGGAGGAAGTAGAACTGCAAACGATGACGCTCAAAAAGCAGATCGCCGAGCAGAGTCAATTGTTAGTAATGAGCTTAGAGAACCTCAAAGCACAAACCAAGAGGCTAGAAGCGTGGAGCCTGTGGACATGGCTCAAGCCGATGGGCATAAGCATGAGTGTCTTAGTGGGTATCTTCGTAGGCAGCTGGGGGCTAACGCAGTGGTATGCGAAGAGCATTTATTGGCAGATAGAAAAGAGCCAGGAATTAAAGCAAGAGATCACAGCGCAACAGAGAAGCTTGAATCAGTTAGAGCAGAAGACCTGGGGGGTAGAGTTCAGAGAGGACAAGAACGGCCGCTTTTTAGTGCTTCCGATAGGAACCGGGGGCCAGAGTGGTTGGACATTTGGCAAACAAGAAGCAGTGAGACTTGGCAGTCGATGAAAGGAAATTATGACCGAATTAGAGAAACATTTAGTGGATGGGTTACAGAAATTGGCAAAACAATACGAAGGGGATATGAAGCGTTTGGAGGAGCAGAACGTGCAGTTGTATCAACATGTACAGACTATGTTCGGGCAAATGAAGTTCTTAACCAAAACGCTGGAGAACTTGAATGCAAAACTAGACGAGTTGTGCGTGGATTAAATATGCAGCGAGAAGGGGAACTAGAACGCTTTAAGAACGAGATAAATTTGGTTGAGTATGCACAAAAAAGCCAGGGTTATGAAGTTGAGCGAAAAGAAAGCAGTCGCTCCAGTGTAGTAATGCGAAGAGGAGAGGATAAGATTGTTATAGCCACAAATCATGATGGGCATGGAGTCTACTTCAGTCTTAGAAATGAAAGAGATCAAGGCACAATTATTGATTTTATCCAAAGTCGACAGAGGCTAAATTTAGGGCAAGTGCGTAAAGAATTAAGACCTTGGATTAAAGGTAATTCTTTGTCCAAGGATCTTGGCTTAGAGCGAATGGTTGAGCACCTCATGGATAGAGGTATCAGTAAGCCTGAGCCAACCAGCAAAGAGAGCCAAGAAGTGCAGTTAGAATGGGTGAAGATGCAACGAGTAGATGGTGGCAGACATGACTATTTAGAAAAAGTGCGCAAAATAAAAAAGGCAACATTGGCTGATAGTCGCTTCATAGACAAAGTGAGAGTAGATACTAAAGGCAATGCCGTCTTTGCGCATTATGATGAAAAAGGAGCGCTCACCGGCTATGAGCTAAAAAATAAGAAGTTTACAGGTTTTAGCCGCAATGGACGGAAGGCACTTTGGTATACAAATAATCTCTCTAGCGCTTCAAAGGTGGTACTGGTGGAGTCAGCAATTGATGCCATGAGTCATGCGCAAATAGAGAAGAACGGAGCGGAGACGGCCTACATCAGCACAGGAGGAACAATGAGTGGGTATCAATGTGAATTGATGGAAGGCGAGTTAAAGAAAGCCACTAATCGGGCGGCCAGTATTATTATAGCCACAGATCGAGATGAAGCTGGCCAGAAATTAGCATCCCGTCTCTATGATCTAGTTCCTTATGAAGGGCGAGTTCAGCGACAAGAACCGAGTATTGGCAAAGATTGGAATGAGCAAGTGCAGCAAAGAAGTCGAGAGCGAGAACGAGCTCTAGAGATGGATTATGGAATGAGCTTATAAAGTGTTTTCGAAGATTTTCGAAGATTTTCGAACTAATCCGAAGGGAAGACCAAGAAGATCGAAAAAGATCGAAAATTTCCTTAGTTTAAAACCTTAATTTTAGTAGCAAGTTACTAATATTGAGTAAGTTAACATCGTTGCGCAAACGAAGGTTATGCAATTTTTTTTGCAAATTGTCTGTGGGATGAAAGTGGTTAACTCCCTTTTTTCAGTAAAATAGTCCCGTTTCTGTGGAATAGTGAAACATTTTTTGAACACTTTTTTAAAGTCGATGACTAAGGCATATGTTGTTTAAAATGTTTTAATCCTAGGCGCGAAAATTATGCATTCTTCTGGAATCACTCCTCAGCAAATAAATCACTCTGCTATTTCATTACCGCGGGATGATGAGTCACTAAGGCTGTCAGCCTCTCTACAGGGATTATTACCTAATAGTAATCCGCCGGCAGGTTTAGTTGCCGCTTCAAGTGCGGTTTCTCGACCGGCAGTTTTCCCAAGTGGATTAGTTGGTCAAGTTGATTCATCAGCTTCGGGTGCCAAAACTTCCGAAATTGATTCTTTAATACCATTCTAAGTAATTAACTGGACTATTCTTGTCTGGCGAAAAAGTTTACTTGAGCCGTGAGCCAATTGTCGCCGATTAAGGAAGCGACTCTAGAAGGATTTTCCCAAATCGGTCGCAATTCCTCACTAATGGCTGTTTCAATTTCACAAAGTGTATTCCACGCGCGGTTGGCAGTTGCATCCTTTATAAAGCTTCCAATTTTTTCTACAGGATTAAGCTCGGGACTATATGCAGGCAATGGAAGCAAATGCACATTAGAGGGCACCATTGGATGATTCTCTACTGGATGAAATCCAGCTCGATCCCAGATAATAACATGCTCAGCCTTAGGATCACTTTGCGCAATCTGCTCCAAAAACCTGGCACTAGTCTCTAGATTTACGCTGTTAGTAAAGAGCGCCTCAGAGCTATTTTTTCCATCGACTTCTAGAGCCGAATATAGGTAGCCCCACTGATATTTGGTATGATAGTGCGCTTTGGCTCGTACTCCTTTTAAACTCCAACAACGCCTCACGATACTAATCAAACCATAACGATGCTCATCAGCTACCCATATCCGTACAGCTCCCACATTGCCTAACTCTAACTTTGCAAGCTTGCTGGAAAGCTCGCCCTTAAATACTTGTGCCGCCATCTCATCTTTCTTGACGTGAGTCTTGCGCGGCACTTTCAAACTCCGCCTAATTTTCCCAACCAATAATAGATTCCTCCAAGACCCATTGCTATTCCTTTTTCCTTTTCTATCCAGCGCTGAATGTCTCGTGCTCTTCGCCACTTCCCTTCTTCGAGTCCTTTCTTAAGTTTTTCTTGTAGCTCTGAATCCAGTCTCCCAGGAGCTCCCTGTCCGTCTTCTTTTTTCAATAATCCTTCTACGCCTGCTTTTCGCATTGTTTGTAACCATGTGCCTATGGTTGCCCGACTCACTCTCACTGCATCTGCTATCTGTTGCATTTGCCATTTTCCCTCCGCAGCCATCCTCATCGCTATCAGTCGTTTTTGCTGCCACGGCAGGATATCTTTTCTTTTAAGCGCTTCTACTATCTTTTGCGCCTCCTCAGGGTTTGCCAAACAAATTTTCCTTCTCATTCGTCTCTTCTATTATCTTTTCAATCAAAGTCCAGTTAATTGCTTCAAATGGTATAATAAGCAGCAATTGCTTAGGGCAGGATGCTGTTAACTTTGATACGGCAGATAAATTACTGCACGAAGGGGCATCTCTTCCCATAGCTAGAACGCAAAGGGAAGATTTTAGCGGATCTTCGATTTTATTGGAGTAAATAAATCAATGATAACCTGTTGAATCAAAATTATTTACGTTCAGAAATGAGCTTCTTGGTAGTGACTACGACGGCGTTTCGGCTAGGGATTGCATCCGGCAGAGCAATTGCTAATTTGTCTAACAATAGCTTCCCCATGGGTCTGGGCTTTGGAATGGTTTGACAGACAGCACGACCTAATAGGGAAATTTCTATGGAACAAATAGAAGCTAATTCAGCGATGCCTTCTTCGAGCGTTATCTCGACATCATGCCAGAGCTCCTGTAATTGATGAACCAGTAGATAACCAAGCATGACGACGAAAACATGAGCTCTTGTTCGATTTGCTTTGCGCACATAGATCCCTCTCATTTCGAGAAGTTCCGTTTTCATTGTGCGAAAAGCTCTCTCCACAAATGCGAGATCCTTATATCTAGAGTGTATTTTTTTGGCATCTGCCGTTTGCTCAGAGAGGTCCGTTTTTATGGCATAACAGCCATCGAGGCGAGAAGCCTTTTCTTTTTCTTGAGGATTTATTTCAAGGATAATTTCTCGATCAAGGTTTTTAATATGAATCCATCGATCAATCTTTAAGGACTGAGCTTTTGATTGGATCTGATTTAGAGCAATGCTTACATTGGCTTTTCTATGGTCGCACAGATACTGATTTTTCTTTTCAGTGATGGTTTTTAATTTCGTTAATTTAGACGCTCTAGAGTCCTCTATTTCTTTGGCTCGAAGGGGGTTTCGATGAAGAACGTAACGAAGCTTTTGATCTGTTATTTCGACGAGCTTTTCGTCGAAGAGTGAAAATTGAAAAACGCCCTCTTTAATTAAGGTTTCAATTTGGGGTTTGGTGATTGCTGTGATGTAATGAAAATCCTTAACTCCTAAGTCATTAATTTGGCCTTGCTTGATCATTCCTCTATCACCCACAAGCGTGATCTCCTTGACTCCAAAGCGTTCTGCCAATTTTTTAATTTGGTTATTTACGGTTTTTGGATCCAAGGTATTACCCTCAAAGACCTCGATCGCAATCGGGTTGCCCTCATCATCTGTTATGAGTCCTATGACAATTTGCTTCTTGCCCCTTTTCTTGTCTCGATTATAGCCATAGGCAGCTAGTTCGTTTTGCTGCCCTTCGAAGTAGCTACTGGTAACATCGTAGAGATAAAAATTTGGTTTCTGATTTTTATAGCGAGCATTAAATAGATGGCTTTCAATCGCTGCTTGTCGTGAGGCCAAGTCATCGAGGGCCGAGTAAAGATCATTCTCGTTAAACCCATCGAGTTCCAAAATATCACAGGCGTTGTGGCGTTGCGCCAAACGGACTGCAGATAGCCGCGATCCCTGTTCGATCACCGTAGCCATTACCAACCAAAGAGCTAATTTACCCAATCTAGTGTGGCCTAATGCACTGGTTAGTCCGGACTGTTTTGCGAGCTGATAGAGTGCCCATACCGCCCCAACGCCTAGGCCTTGGGTTGTTTGAATGTCGGTCTGCACATTCACCAATTTAGCGAGTTTAGCCTTATTTTTAAGAGCTAGTTTCAAGGCTGAAATCTCCTCTTCGGAGCAGGAAGACAAATTCGCGATCGTGTCGTGACGCACGGAACCGTTCACGCGATAGGAATTGCGCAGGAGCACGCGCCGATAGGTTTTACCTTTGCGTGAATAGGTTGAGGCATCGACAAACATAGTGACCACAAAATAATCATATCAACTTGAATGTCAAATCATTAAGAAAATATTTAGTGACCACAAATAATGCAAAAAACGCATAAGTCCCTATAATAGAGAGTCTTATGCAAAATAGTCCCTCGAAGATCCGTTTCAAAGTAAGGAAAGAGACACGGATTTAATTTATGGCTTATTAAAAGCCGTTGTTACTCATCTCTATATTGCGTGGATTCATCCCTTTGGAGACGGCAATGGACGTACTGCACGACTACTAGCGTAGTGCGCCAAAAGTAATGGTTACCCGAGAGCTGTAATTTTTAGGCAAAAAAGGAAGTCGTAGCGCCAAAAGTCAGGGTTACCCAGGTTAAGAATTGAAACGAAAGGAAACGTGCTGAAACTAGCCGAGCCTCGAACACGTGTTCCTTCGTCTCGTTTTTTGGTTTTTTCTCTTTTTATCCGTTGTTCAAGGGATTATCAAGCGTAAACGCTCTATTTGCTTCTTTTCTTTTTCAATCTGACGCACCAAAGCTAACGGATTGAGCATTTGGTGGACTCGCTGCAGTTCACCTTTCTGCTCTAAGTTGACTTCCGCATACCCAAGAAGCCTTGAATAGGGAGTTTGCGCTGTTCCATAAATGCGAATGGTGCGATTTGCTTCGCGACGTTTGCCTACTAATTTCTGGGTAGGTAAGAAGTGGTTTTGTAGCATTCCTAAAGCTCCCTTACAAAGGGCATTAATTAGAAGCGCCACCTCTGGATTATCATAACGCTCATAGCCAAAATGTTGCCTCACATGAGTCCAATTCCGTTGTTCAACATGAGCATTATCATTTTTGTGATAGGGCCGTGACCGTGTAAAATAGACTGGTCGAGGCCGCATTTGCAAATAACGCACCAAATGATGATTGAGAAATTCTCCTCCATTATCGCTATCAATACCCAACAATGGGAAAGGCAAGTTGGCCTCCAGATCACGAATCTGACCCACTACAGAGTCAGCTCCTCGGTTTTCTAGCGCTCTCTGCTCGGTCCAATCGCTGCGAATATCCACGGCGTCAAGCATCCAAAGGTGTCTATCATCCAAAGTGCCTCCACACATTGCTACTGTATCGACTTCAAGCCAACCGGGACCTTGTTCATCCCAGTGTCCGCGAATAGGAATACTTTGACGCAATAGACTTCCAGGACGGGTGCCACCATTTCGCTTACACGCTGCAAGACGTAATGGGGCAATGAGTCGCTCCAAAGTGCGTGCGCTTGCCCCAAGTAAACTCTCTTTTATGCCTTCATCTATCTTTTTATACTCCATTTCATACGCAGGCACCCACTCGGGCAGCAGCGCGGCTAAACGTCGTCCACAAGGCTGAAAAGCGGCAAACCAAATTTTCTTTAATACCGGTAATAAAGCCTCCCTTTGGTATTCTTTTGGTCTGCCAATGATGCACACTTGAAAGTCATTTTCTTTCTTGCGTGGCTTGTTTTTTAGCGCTCGAAGGGCCGCTTTTCGATGATAGCCAAAGAGTTCAACCACTTGATCGACTAATCGGCTTTTGTATTTTGTTCCTGCTCTTTTGTACGAACACTGTAGACGTAAGAGCACTTCTTTGCGTGTTTTATGACTCATTTTGTTGTCCATGGCGGGTAACCCCGACTTTTGGCGCAACGACCCCTTTAACTCAATCTTTCTTATTCCCCACGGGTAACCATCTTTTTGGCGCTAATCGCTAGAATTTCAAATTCTTATTTTATCTTGCAAATAAGTAGTAGTGTTGATATGTCTAGATAAACATGTGTGTCGCGTCTCGTTAGATATTATCGCTTTAGGTGAAGAAAGTTAGTTAGCTAGCAAGCAAATCGGAGTCAATAAAGAGTAGTAGTACCTTATATCTATCTATCGTAAAAATATGAATACCTTTACTAAGTTAAATGTCACAAGATTGCTTGCGCAATGTAAGTATTTTCTTTGGTTACTAGCCTTAGGGACAGCATTCTACTCTTTAGTGCCTTTGTATGCACAAACGCCAGGAGCTAGCCCTTTAGATACTACTTTTAATGCGGGTGGCAGCGGCTTTAATGCTGAAATTGATAGTGTAGCGATCTATCCTAGCGATGCTCCAAATGGCAATGCCGGCAAGGTTGTGGTAGGTGGATTTTTTACTACTTACAATGGCGCTAACGTCAATCGCATTGCACGATTGAATGCGGATGGCTCTTTAGATACCACTTTTAATGCGGGTGGCAGTGGCTTTAATAATTCAAATATTAGTGTAGCTTCAATTAATAGTGTAGCGATCTATCCTAGCGATGCTCCAAATGGCAATGCAGGCAAGGTTGTTGTAGGTGGAGACTTTTCTACTTACAATGGCGCTAACGCCAGTAGCATTGCACGATTGAATGCGGATGGCTCTTTAGATACCACTTTTAATGCGGGTGGCAGTGGCTTTAATAATTCAAATATTAGTGTAGCTTCAATTAATAGTGTAGCGATCTATCCTAGCGATGCTCCAAATGGCAATGCAGGCAAGGTTGTGGTAGGTGGATTTTTTACTACTTACAATGGCGCTAACGTCAATCGCATTGCACGATTGAATGCGGATGGCTCTTTAGATACCACTTTTAATGCGGGTGGCAGTGGCTTCAATCAGGCAGTCCGTAGCGTAGCGATCTATCCTAGCAATGCTCCAAATGGCAATGCAGGCAAGGTTGTGGTAGGTGGACTTTTTACTACTTACAATGGCGCTAACGCCAATCACATTGCACGATTGAATGTGGATGGCTCTTTAGATACCACTTTTAATGCGGGTGGCAGTGGCTCTAATGATGTAGTTGATAGTGTAGCGATCTATCCTAGCAATGCTCCAAATGGCAATGCAGGCAAGGTTGTGGTAGGTGGACTTTTTACTACTTACAATGGCGCTAACGCCAATCACATTGCACGATTGAATGTGGATGGCTCTTTAGATACCACTTTTAATGCGGGTGGCAGTGGCTCTAATGATGTAGTTGATAGTGTAGCGATCTATCCTAGCAATGCTCCAAATGGCAATGCAGGCAAGGTTGTGGTAGGTGGACTTTTTACTACTTACAATGGCGCTAACGCCAATCACATTGCACGATTGAATGTGGATGGCTCTTTAGATACCACTTTTAATGCGGGTGGCAGTGGCTCTAATGATGTAGTTGATAGTGTAGCGATCTATCCTAGCAATGCTCCAAATGGCAATGCAGGCAAGGTTGTGGTAGGTGGACTTTTTACTACTTACAATGGCGCTAACG
>MWWH01000146.1_pt1 | contig 18290 bp, 17 predicted proteins | sample 1047231 | NCBI WGS metagenome assembly MWWH01 (sample SAMN06349967, study PRJNA376086) | soil metagenome | isolation source: MG3-2 sample Antarctic (ecotone) soil | place: Antarctica | collected 2015-01-13 | reverse complement strand
TGATCCATTAACTGCCAGTCAATCAGATTGCCCAAGCGAAAGGTGGAGTCATAGACCTGTGAGCCATCCGCAGAGAAGACTTGGAGGCGTGTTTGCTGAACTTCTCCCAGAGAGGCGTAGCGCACTCTTTCCTGTGAGGCCGTGGCCGTCACAATCAGCACGGAGCTTTGAGCGGTCGGAGGTGTTAGTTCCTGACCTATAACAATAGAAAGAGAGCAGAGAACTAACAACAGAGTTGCGAGAGAGCGGCGAGTGGTGATCATGTGAAAAACTCCCGAGTGTGGATAAGACGCTGAGGGTTCGGGGCGACAGCGCTGTGTTAAGTGGCTGGGCCGGGCGGAGCAGAATGTGCCGGTTCTGGGCCTGCTCCGAATCGACCGTCGAGTTTAGCTGGTTACAGAAGATATGTCAGTGTGAGAGAGGAGTCAATGAAGATTCAGCCTCTACAACTATCAGCGCGGGAGCGTGCGCTTCTTGTGGCTGGTTTTTACCCCTCCAGACGACTCGCAGCATAGGCAAATAGCTTACAGGGCGACTCTCAGGCAAATTTACCGTCGTCGAGAGATTTCCGAAGAGGCATTGACCATCTCGGAGTGTCAGTGAGAGAATCGGCAAGGAGTCTGAAGTTGTTCCGGTCCCGGGCAATTGGAGCCCGGCTTGCCGGCACAGTTTCAGGCTCTTTTCTATGCCAACTCGAAAACTCACATCTTCAATTTACAATCAGGTAGCGAGCAGGATTTGTGGTTAGCGAAAAGTCGAGGTGAGGCTGATAACGAATACTTAATGTGGCTTAACTAAAATGCCATATCTAAGTTTCGCCCAAAGTAACGCGGACATGCACTGGTTTGAGCATGGCTCGTAAAGAATTAGCGCACCGGCGGGCCCACGAGAGGTATCAGATAGATTGTGTAAACGGTAATAATCAACTTAACCTGATTGAAGAAAGGAATGATTATGCCGATTACACCCGAACTGCTCGATGAACTCTTGAAAGATTACAAGTCGCCCGAAGATATGTTCGGCGACGATGGTCTCCTCCAGCAACTCACCAAAGCAGTGGTCGAACGTGCGCTGCAAGGTGAGATGACCCACCATCTCGGCTACGAAAAGCACGACCCCGCCGGTCAGAACTCCGGCAACTCTCGTAACGGCAAGTCCAAGAAAACGATCAAGAGCAAGCGCGGGCAACTCCAGATTGATGTCCCGCGTGACCGTGCCTCAGAGTTCGAGCCGCAACTCATCAGGAAGGGGCAGACTCGCTTCGACGGTTTCGACGATAAGATCATCTCGATGTATGCCAGAGGCATGACTTGCCGCGAGATTCAAGCTCACTTGCAGGAGATTTACGGCGTGGAAGTCTCGCCTGACCTGATCTCGACTGTCACGGATGGGGTCATCGATGAAGTCCGCGCCTGGCAGACGCGACCGCTTGACCCTGTGTACCCGATCCTCTACTTGGACGCACTCCAGGTCAAAGTCAAAGATCAGGGGAGGGTGTCGAACAAGGCGATTTACCTGGCGATTGGCGTTAACATGCAGGGCATCAAGGAAGTCCTGGGACTCTGGGCCTCGGAGAACGAAGGCGCCAAGTTCTGGCTCTCAATCATCACGGAGTTGAAGAATAGAGGAGTCCGAGACATCTTCATTGCCTGCGTCGATGGCTTGAAAGGCTTCCCGGAAGCAATCGAGACGATCTATCCGAAGACGCAAGTGCAGCTCTGTCTCGTTCACCTGATGCGCTTTTCTTTAGCCTATGTCTCATTCAAAGATCGCAAGGAAGTGGCCGCAGACCTCAAAGCTATCTATCGCGCCGCGACCTCGGAAGAAGCTGCCCAGCAGTTGGAAGTGTTCGCCCAGAAGTGGGACGGGCGCTATCCTTCGATTGCCAAGTCATGGCGTTCAAACTGGGCGAGAGTTGTTCCCATGTTCGGCTTTCCTGATGAGATCCGGCGAGCGGTCTATACGACTAACGCCATCGAATCAATCAACATGTCATTACGCAAGGTCATCAAGACCAGAGCGTCGTTTCCCAATGATGAGGCCGCGTTCAAGCTGCTTTATTTAGCCTTGCGCAATATCGCGAAAAAGTGGACGATGCCGATCAAGAACTGGAGTCAGGCGATGCAGGCTTTCTCGATCATCTTTGAAGGGCGCGTCCCGCCACTGGACGGAAACTCGTTTACACAATTCATCTGACACCCGCGCCTTTTCTTTTGCCTTGAATGATTGTTGGGCAAGTTTATCTCTCGACCCGACGATGAAGAGGCGTCTCGCGCTTATCTGGCCGCACAAGGGTTGACGCCCAGTAAGCCGAACGTCGCTTATCTACCTAACACGGGCGAGCCGGTAGGGATTGTCAACGCTCATTTCAAAGCCTGCCATTACGCTCATCTAAAAACCAGCCAGCTAATGATGCCAGTTATAATGTTGCAATGCTCGACTTTACTATTAAACTCATCGGGGGCCGACAGGAGTTGATCTCCTTGACCACTCGGCTAGATGCGGTCACCACTCTGGCGCTCGACCTTGAGACTGTTAACTGGTGGGATCGCCAGGTCGAGCGGGTGGCCCTCATTCAGTTAGCTTTCCGCGAAGGCGGCCACATGCGAGTCGCTCTCATTGACACGCTCGCTGGATTTGACCTTGAGCCTCTCCGCCCCTACCTTGAGCTAAGCACCCTGACGAAGGCGATGCACAACGCGGCCTACGATGCGGTGCGCCTGTCGCGCCACTTCAGCATCGACGCCTTCCCGATCCACGACACGATGTTGACTGCCCGGCGCAGCGGCGAGAAACGCTATTCACTCCAGGCGCAGGCGCAAGCTCACCTCAGCTTACGGCTTGACAAGAACGAACAGCGCGGCGATTGGGCCCGGCGTCCCCTCACCACAGGCCAACTCAGATATGCCGCGCTCGACGCCATCTGCACGCTGTTGCTTTACGAGGATCAGATTGGGAGGGGCTTGTCGGCTGGTTACCGGCCGCGGAATAGTGCTCAACAACAAACATCGCTACCACTAACTGATGCTTCACCTCCGACGCCCGATCTCAAGGAGATAGCAAAAGTTGCAAGTGCGGAAACATCCACGGCAAAGGGGCTACACGCCTCTGCAATTGCTTTGCTCGGGGTTGTGACGGAACTGGACGGACGTTACAGTCCGGAACGTCTGGTTGTTTCAGTTGGCAGCGATCGGGTGGGGTTAGCTGGCTGGATCATTGACCAAACGCTGGGCGTGGAGACAGATTTAGATGAGGACACCGCTCAACTCGAACTGGCTGAATTGTGCGAACGAGGACTAGTCAGGGTTAACGCAGAGCGCCGGCTGGTGGCGACCGAACCGGGCGTGCTTTTCTGGAAACAGATAAAACCGACCTGAGCTTGGTATTATGAAAGGATTTCTTTTGAAGGCAATTTTGGAGAGGCCTGACGCCGGAAATGTTACCTAATCCCCTTCGGTTGTGTTGCGAAAATTATATAAGGGTATAGAGGGATTATATTCCCAAGGGTAGAGGGGCGGACTTTCGGGTTCGCCTTTCGCTTTGGCATAGAACTGGTCGTCCACATTTATGATTTGTGGACGACCATCTTTTAGATTTAGGGATGACCAATTTAGCTCCACGGTGAAGAACAGTAGGGCGGTGTCTGAAGTATATACAGATTGAATACAACTTCAATCTTTATTAAAGAAGTGCGCCCGTGATAGAGTGCGCATGTTATGGGACTCTCGACTCATCCACCTGCACTCTTGTCTGTCTCACGGCTGCTGGCAATTGTATTAGCTGCAATCACCTGCGCATCATGCGGATTGCTCTCGAGTGAGGAACCTCGCACACCAACGGTTTCACAGGTATCCGGGATTGATATTACCGCCGATGCCCTCCACGCCGCATACGTCGCAAACAGCGTTGCTGGGGACAGAAGATTTAGAGGGCAGGTGATCGCTGTGAGTGGTCGCCTCGGTGATATTCAAATGTACGGAGACCGGCCCGTAATAAACTTGCTCGCCAACAATGGCAGGGGCGTCGTCCAGTGTTATTTTGAGCCAGACCAGGCTGAGGCAGTGGCGAAGATCGTGCCCGGCCAGCAGGTTAAAATTAAAGGCCGGTGCGACGGTTTTATTGAAGGGGCAGTGCTGGTTAAAGAATGCATCATGAAATGACGCCCTTAATAAGAGAGTAAAAGCTTAACCCCCAAGCCTTGTTGTGTTTGTTCATTGCTGTGAAATAATGAGTACAAATAAGACCAATAACAGGTATTCAGAATGGTTGTTTCTAATGAGGAACATGTTAAAGGAAGCGGCGGCAGCGCTAATTGTTCTTTCCCTACTTGTTGCTCAAGGTTGTCAGCAGTCGCCTCAATCCCAAAACAAGCCCGCTAATATCCCAACCTCCGGCAACAGTGATAGTAGCGGTGCCTCCCAACAACCGAGAGCCCCACAAACCCAACTCAAAGTCGGCGATAAGGCTCCTGACTTCACTCTCACGGACACGAACGGACAGCCCGTTAAGCTCTCGGATTTCAGGGGCAAGAAGAACGTCACGCTTGCTTTCTACGTGCTGGCTTTTACCGGCGGTTGAACGAAGGAATTAAAGGCATATCAGGCTGATATTGCCAACTTCGAAAAGAGCAACACGCAGGTCATCGGCATCAGTGTTGACAGCTACGCCGCCAACAACCGCTTCAAAGAAGACATAGGGGTGACATTCCCACTGCTCAGCGACATCAAGCGGCAGGTGGTCAAGGCTTACGGCATCTTCGACGAGGAGCGGTTCATCGGCAGCCGCGCTACTTTCGTCATCGACAAAGACGGCATTATCAGGCACATCGAACAAGGTGCTTCGGCCATTGACCCGACGGGCGCTTACCAGGCGTGCAGTGCGTTTTAATGTAAATGTGAATAAGCCGGAGAAGCGATCATTCAAGATCACTGTCTGATTAGTCGGCAAGCCTGAAGCTTCCGAACGCTTCGTGTCAAAGGCTACATAATTGCAAGGGCGCCAGAGTTAGAAGCACATTGGAAAAGGATACCTTAGGGTTGCAGGAATCTCACTCCAACCAAATGAAAATGTTCTGAAGAGATGAATTAACTACAGATCAGGACATGGCTATAGCAAAATCTATAAACCCTCGCTCCGACTCGGTGGACATCAATCTAACTCGTACCTTCTCCCCTATCGACAAACCTTCTTCACCCTTAGTGATTCGTCCTTCGGCGGGCGGCGTGAGGAGTCGCACGAACGTCCCCCTCTCCTTCACGCCGGTCACAATTCCATCGAATGTTTCTCCCAGATGGCTGCCGAGGAGCACCGCCACGGCCGATTTCTCAGTCGTGCGTTCTACCTTTCTCGCAGCACTCTCCATCCTGTTGCATCTATCAGCGATCTCTTCAAGTGTCTCTCTGGAGTAAGGGGGAGCTTCACCTGCGATCACCGCTTTTAAGCATCGTTGTGTTATTAAATCCGGGTAGCGCCGATTCGGAGCTGTCGAGTGTGTGTAATCATGAACAGCCAATCCGAAGTGTCCTTCCTGCTCAAGTCCCGGAGCTTCCACTCGATAGTCACCTCCACCTAACATTTTCAAAACAGAGAGTGATAACTCCGGGTACTTTTCCGGCTCGGCCGCCTTTCTCCCTGTTAAGAAGTCTGAAAGGGCGCGCGAATCCGGCTTGGACGGAAGAGTCACGCTGAAGGGGGCGGCCATCTTAACTATCAAGGGCCATCGTTCGGGAGTACGAACCACTCTGCGTAGCGACGGCACTTCCCTCTCTTGAAGCAACTCAGCCATTGAGGTGTTGGCCGCAATCATGAAACTCTCAATGATACTTTGCGCGCGGTTGTGCCGTTTTATATCGAGTCTGACGACTTCCCCTCCGGAGAGGACAGGCTCAGCCTCTACGGTCTCAAGTTCGAGCGCCCCGTTTTCTTTGCGCAGCGCGTGCAAGCGCTCGGTTGCCTCCCACTGGAGCCTGATTTGATCCTCAAGACCGATGACATTTATGACGCCGCCGGGCGCGGAAGATCGCCCCTCAAGCCACTCGCCGACCTCTCCGTAAGTTAGCTTGGCATGGTTGCGAACGGCGGCACGGTAAACATTTTTTGATGACACTACGCCTTCGTCCGTTATGATTAACTCCATCACAACGGCGAGCCGGTCTTGTCCTTCCAATAGAGAAGTTTTATCTGTAGAAAGTTGTTCGGGCAGCATGGGGAAGATGATGGCCGGGGTGTAGACCGAAACCGTATTGACGAAAGCCTGCTGGTCGATGACGCTACCTTTCGGAACGAACATATCAACATCAGCTATTGCGACTAAGAGGCGGAGGCGCCCATCCGGCAGCCGCTCAACATACTCGACTTGATCAAGATCGCGCGATTCATTGTTATCGATGGAAGACCATAGTACTTCCCGCATATCCTTGATAGAGTCGTCAGTATATTTTTCACTTCCGGTTTTCGTCAGTGACTGAACTTCCCGGAGAACTGCGGGTGGAAAATCTGTGGCAAGACCCGAGGTTGTCATCGCGCGAAGGGCAATTGAGCGTAAGTCAGGGGTAAAAGAGGTGCTTATCATCTTAAGGTAATCGCAAGTAGTTTAGCGTTCCTAAAGTAAAATATAGCACTCCTCGTAAACATGAAAGTTGACCTCATCATGCTTCAGGCTCATTCCTTGATAATACCGAATGAGGACGCGCTCGTTTCGGGACGTGAAAACAGATACTTATAAATGTGAAGGGGTTAATCCATGAGCGAAGAAAAAACCATCAAGGTCGAAGATAGAAGCGGTCACCAGATAGGAGACGGCAAGCTGTCACCAGCAATGCGGATCGGAATTTACATCGTTGTCGCCCTCGTCATCTTTTTGCTCGGCTTAATCCCAATGTGGCTTAAGGCGAGCGCGGCAGCCTCACAGCGCGACGCGGCGCAGCGTGAGCTTCAGCTAAGCAGGATGCAGAACATGCTCGCTTCATCCGCGGTTGACGCGCAGCGCGGCGAGTATGAACCTGCGCGGCAGGAAGCGAGCAATTTCTTTACTACTCTTCGAGAGCAACTGGATAAGGGGGAGACAGACAAGACCCTTACTTCGCCCCAACGCGATGGTCTCAAGCCACTTCTTACACAGCGCGATGATCTCATAACGCTGCTCGCGCGTAGCGACCCGGCGGCGGCTCCACGTCTTCTTAGTATGTACACGGCGTTTCGTGAGGCGATTTTGAGCCTGCCGCCGGAGACTAAGCGGACGCCCTAATTCTCCGCGACGAATGTTGACGATTCCACCCTCGGCGCTATCTCTGGGGAGAAGGGTTCATGTGATCTGAAGTGTCTGGTGAAGGACATAGAAGCCCATACCGGGTCAAATACTTGAGAGAGACCACTTCTATTTGTGCCAAATCGGTCAGGCTTTGCACAGGTGTTATCAGAGAATATCTTTTCTGAACTGTTTTTACGCCTCAGAAGGGCCTGAATCATGAGCTAGTAATAAAATCCTGTCAATAGAAACTGTTCAGCTACCGACATCACTGAAGTGAATTTATCAGGATGGACTCTTCTCTCCGGGGAGCCTTGCTTCGGGTGCGCCCCTCGCCGCTGCCGCATGCTCAATCTCCGCATTTACTTTGCCGCCGACCAGAATCGATATTCCTGTCAGGTAAAACCACAACAACAGGATGATCACCGCCCCCAAGGAACCGTAAGTCAGGCTGAATCTGTCGAAGTAGCGTAGATAGAGGCGAAAGCAGAAAGAGACCAGCACCCAGAGGACGATACCTGTGATTGAACCTGGCGTAATCCAGTACCACTTCTGATGATAAAGATCAGGCGCGAAGTAGTAGATCAGAGCGAACGCAAAGAGCATGAAACCAAGCACGATAGGCCATTGGAAGATATTCCAGGTGAACATGAAGGCTTCGCCCAAACCGAAGCGATTTGCCACACCTTCACCGATCTCGCCGCCATAGAGCACGAGGGCCAGTGCCGAGATAATCAGCACTGCGAGCGCGATGGTAAGACCAACGGCAATCAGGCGGTACTTCCACCACGGTCGCGACTCCTTGACGCCATACGCGGCATTCAGAGTTTCGCTAATGGCTCCCATGCCGTAAGAGGCAAACCATAGGGCAGCCAGCAAGCCAAAGGAAAGCTTGCCGCCGCTGGCGTCTTTGTTGATCTCGTTAATGGTCGTGTATATAAGGTCTGAAGCCGAGCGTGGCACTACCTGGCCCAGATAGCCGAGAAGATTCTTGCGCAGTTCGGTGCCTGCTTCCGCGAAATAGCCGAGCAGTACTGTTAGAAATAGCAACAGCGGAAAGAGCGCAAGCAGGAAGAAATAAGAGAGGGCCGCGGCGCGTGTGAAAATATCACTCTCATAAAGCTCCAACCAGATACGCCGGCCCAGTTCTCTCCAAGTCATCCCGCCTAGCTTCCAGATGGAGGCTAACGCCTTTTGATCTTCTGTATTCATCCGGCTTGAAATTAGCATCAGCAAGAATGGCTTCACAAGACAAAGCGCGGTGACTTAGCTACCAAAAAGGGGTGGTGGTGAATCGTGATGGTTATTACGGTAGCTCAGTTCTCTGGTATCTGCTTGCAGCTTCTCGATCTACGCCTTGAGCCATTTGATGTGCTCGCCCAAGGTGTCAATCGTTCTTTGTTGCAAGCCAGGCTCCGGTTGCGTAGAGAGCCAGTCTCCCGAAAGCACCTTGAACAAATGAAAGAGGGCGTGGGCCCACGCCTGTAGGCTTGATAAAGCTGCTAATGCATAGAATCAGGTAACTTCCGGGACATCACGCACACCCTCACTGAAGGTAAACTCGGCGGCGGCGAAACACGCGCCGCACGTCTCGCCTTCGCAGGTGGGGCATTGATCCCACCCTTGACCAAAGGGATGCTGCGCCCCTTTGGATTCCCAAGCGCGAAGACTGATTCATCCCCACCGCAAGCAGTGGGGCATTCTCTAGTTATTCGTAAAATCCGAGGCATCAAGAGAGGAAGTGATATACTGAAGACAAATGACGCCCTTGTCTCACCAGAACCACCAATATTTGGCAGCCTTTACCCGATAGCTGAATAGAAACTGTCCATAGTAACTATTCACGTGATCGACGCGCATAAATTCGATTGATTTTCGATTATTGAAAGACGAGCGGCTTACCATTTGAGGACTTGTGCTGTTTTAGGCTGTGAACAGCTTAACACTCGCCCTTAAGCGAGATTCTTGGCGGGAACGATTGTTCGGCTCCCCTGCGTCGCTTGTCCTCGTACATCAATTCGTCAGCCTTGCTCATCGCTTCCTCGATTGAGAGCACATCGCTGAGGCGCACCACGCCCACGCTCATCGAGATGACGAAGGGCGCGTCGGCGCGCTCGTTATGCAGATTGGTTATCTCCCGGAGGCGCGACGTGAAGAACTCCCCGTCCACGTCGTCGGATCCAACCACGAGGACGGCAAACTCGTCGCCGCCCAGTCGGGCGATGACGTCCGACTCGCGGAACGCTTTGCGCAGCAACTTGCCCGCAGTAACGATGGCGCGTGAGCCTTCCTCATGCCCGTACTCATCGTTTATCAGTTTCAGTGCGTATTTCGGTGAAGATGAGCGGCGGATTCGGCAACGTGAGCGGGTCGCATACTTTTTGCGCGCGGGCATAAGTTGTTTACGCTGCTTGCTCACGTTGCGTCAAGTCGGCAGTGCGCTGGCGTAACGATTCGCCCTTGAGTTCAAGGCGATGAGCATGATTGAGTAAGCGATCAAGCAGCGCATCGGCGACCGTCGGCTCATTGATGTATTCGTGCCAAGAAGCGATTGGCAACTGACTTGTGACGAGCGTCGAGCGCGAACCGTGACGGTCTTCAACGACTTCCAAGAGGTCGTGCCGTTCTTGCGCGGCAAGCGGTTTTAAGCCGAAGTCATCGAGGATGAGCAAGTCGAACTTCGCCAACCAGACGAGGCGCTTACCGTAAGAGCCGTCGCCGCGTGCGATCCGCAAGTCTTCAAGTAGCCGCGAGACGCGCTCGTAGCGCGTGCTCAAGCCATACCTGCAAGCTTGATTGCCGAGCGCGCACGCCAGCCATGATTTACCGCAACCGGTCGGAGCGGTGATGTGTAGGTTATGTCGGGCGCGTATCCAGTCACATGTAATGAGCTGCGCCATCTGCGCGCGGTCGAGTCCGCGCCGGTGTTTATAGTCGATGTCTTCGACGCAGGCACTTTGCTTGAGGCGCGCGAGTTGGAGTAAGCGTGTCAGCCTTCGGTTCTCGCGGTACGTCGCTTCATGATCGACCAGCAGAGAGAAGCGTTCCTCGAACGAGAAGTCATGCGTCAGCGGCTGAGTAAGTTGTTCGGCGAAGGCATCAGCCATGCCGGTAAGTTTTAGCGTTCTAAGTTTATCAAGCGTGTGGTGGTTGAGCATCCGGGTCTCCTTTGTTATTGGTAATAGGTGGCACCGCGCACGTTCTCATGCGTGAGCGGCGTCGTGGATGGCGCGCCGTCGTCAGCGAACGGTTGCTGGTCGAGTCCGCGTTCAAGGATCGAGAGCACCGAACGACGTGCGGGTGCGCCGAGTAAGAGCGCGCGCCTGCACGCGGCTTCGAGGCGCGCTTCATCGAAGCGCCGGGCGAGTTGCAGCAACCCTAAGCAGCTTCGATAGCCCATCTCCGGGTGCGGGCGATTAAACAGAAGGTGGCGCACGAGGTCGCGGGTACTGGGTCCGACCTGCGCCGCCCATGTCAGGAACCTTCCGGGCGTCCATTCCAGATGGGCGCGATGTGCTTTCGGCATATGTTCGGGACACGTCGTATGCGAGCCACGCGCCCGCGAGCGGGGATGTGAAGCGACCCGCTTGCCACAATGGAAGACTTCGACTACCGCGCGCGTGACGCGCACGTCGAGTTGCCGCCTGACGAGAGCGGCGGGAACCGAGTAGAAGTGGCGCTCGACCTCGATGTGATAGTCGATTGAGACTCGCGCCTTCTTCCACTCAGCGTATTCGTAAGGTGCGGCGGGCAACGGCTTGAGGGCAGGAAGGTCTAAGGCCTCGAACTGCGAGCGGCGTGAACCGGGTAGCCGCTTGAACGCTCGCGTGTTCAAGTCGTCAAGCAACAATCCGATAGCACGGTTTAGTTCGGCGAGCGAGAAGAATGTATGGTGTCGCAAGCGCGCTAGTATCCAACGCTGCACGACTTGAACACCGTTTTCTACTTTCGCTTTGTCTCTCGGCTTGTAGGGACGTGCGGGCAGCACGGCACAGCCGTAATGCGCGGCGAGGTCGGAGTAAGCGCGGTTGATAATCGGCTCATACCGGCATGACTTCGTAACCGCTGCTTTGAGGTTGTCAGGAATGAGCAGACGCGGCACGCCGCCGAAGAACGCTAAAGCGCGGGCAGTCGAAGCCGTCCAGTCGGCGAGGCTTTGTGTCCATGTCGCTTCCGCATAGGTATAGTTCGACGCACCCAGACAGGCGACGAAGACTTCGGCTTCATGAACTTCGCCGGTCGCCGCATCAATGACGGGAACTTTCTTGCCGCTGTAATCGAGAAAGAGCTTTTCGCCCGCCGCATGGACTTGACGCATCGTCGGGTGAAGACGCCGACGCCACTCGGCATAGAGCACGGTGAACTGCGTGTAGCCGTAACCTGTCGGATGAACGGCGCGGTATTCTTCCCACAGAAGCTGACGAGTGACGCCCTTGTGCTTGAGTTGTTCGTGGACGTATGTGAAGTCAGGCAGAACGGGCGCGGGCTTGAGGGCTGACTCGGCTCCCGCCAACGCGCGGGCAAGTGCTTCGTCGTCGAGTGCGGCAAGTTGTGAATAGGCAACGCCGGAGGCTGAGGCGGCAGTCAGGTACTTAGCAACAACGCCGTTGCTTAAACCGAGCGCACCGGCAATCTGCCGCTGACTGAGATGGGCGACGTACTTGAGACGGAGAACTTCTTTAATCTTGTGCATGGCAACTTTCGCAATCGGCATCTGCTTTTTCCTCCAAAGGTTTTTGGAGGGCATGATGCGCTCTAGCTAGATATACCAGCACGCAAAAAGATTTAATTTTTCGCCACCGTGAGCATCCGTTTCGGCGACGTGAGCACTCGTTTCGGTTCCAATCGAAAACTGCTCACGTTGAGCGAAATAACTCATGACGGGACGGTTCGTGTTCGCCGCTCATGTTAGCGAAATCCGTGCTCACGTTGTTCCGAAATACGCATTTCAGCCCATCCATGTCGGCGAAGACGAGCAGGAGCCCCATCTTTGTTCGCCGCGCGATCCTCACCTGTTGTGCAGCCAGCGTCAGGAATCCGCGCCTGTTGTGCAGCCCCGTCAGTTCGTCCGTGAGTGACATCTCGCGCAGGGCGCTCTCCCTCATCTTGCGCCGCGCCACATCTCGTCTGACCAGCAGATAAGAGAAAGAAAGCAGAAGGAACACTGCCACCGTCAGGGCGAAGAAAGCCACGACCACCCGCCACGCCGCTGTCTTTGCCTTCTCCGTGCGTGCCGAGAGCAGGCGGTCCTCCTCGTCCTTCATTTCGCGAATGAGCTGCCTGATGGCATCCATCCCCACCTTGCCCCGCCCTGATTTCACCACCTCGGCGGCAGCTTCCGCATCGCCACGCCTGCGAAGTGCGATTACTTCGTTGATGACGGCGAGGTTTCGCTTAACCCGGCGCTGTAATTCGGAGATTTGCTTCTGCTGGTTCGGGTTATCCACTGTCAACTGCCGCACCCGTTCGATGCCATCACTCAGGCGCGGGAGTGCGGCGTTATACGGCTCCAGGAAACGCTCGTCGCCGGTGATGACGTACCCGCGCTGCCCGGTCTGCGCGTCGGTCATTGAGGCAATGACGTTGTCTAAGCTGACGATCACCTCAAAGGTGTGGGTGACCTTTTGATTCTCATCCAACAAACCTTTGGTCGTGCGGAAAGTCGCCACACCCAAGCCGACCATCAGGAGGAAGCCGAGGGAGAAGCCCGCGATGACTTTAATCTCGGTGGTGACTCTCATGATCTCCAGTAAAACTTCCTCTTCCCCAAGGAAAGCCCGTATATTGTAACCTCGTCTCGGCAGCCCCCGTAAGGCGCGTCGAGCGAAGGCGGCATTGAAGAGTTATGTGAGTCACACTCAACACACGACCTGCCGCTTTCAATCTCGCGTTCGAGTTCACGGATGCGACGCGTGAGTTGGCGGTTGATTTGGCGCTCAAGGATCAAGGCTTGCGACTTTCTGGCGAGCGTGCTTTTGTTTGACGAAAGTTCCTTGGAAAGTTGTTCAACTGGGGCTTGCTGCGTGCTGATCACGAGCGCTTCGGCATCTTCGATGCTTTCTCAATCTGTTGAAGATAACCTAGATGGCACCTGTGACTATTCAGCTATTTGCCGCGTCTATCCTAAACCACCGGTGTCCTCTCTCTAGAAGAAAACCTGAGGCATCAAGAGAGGAAGTAGACTACTGCCGATCAATGACGCCTCTGTCTAGCTAGAATCACCAATGTTTGCCAGCCTTTACCTGATAGCTGAATAGAAACCCCGCCAGTTCTCTTCTGAAAAGATGCATTATCGGAATTAACAGCAGAAGGGTGCTCATCAGCCGGGGAACGTCGCCTGCTACTTAAATTAAGTGCTTGTGAAACCTTCTCTTCAGAGCTGAGTGAGAGGTCTTTCCTGCTAAGGGTCGGGACAATAGAGTCAACTTTCCGTTATTAACTTTTCGTGCTTGCACTTGGCCACACCTTTGCCTTCACCTTCTGGATACCACCAGCCGGAGCCGCTGCAATCAGGGCAGGAACTGGCATCCACGCTGCCCTGTGGCGCGCTGACAGCCTCGTCGGGCAATTCCCTGCCCTCAGCTCGGGCCTGCTTCTTGTCAATCTTCCAGAGGCGGCGGCGCAGGTGCTCGGCTAGGAACGCGGGCACGCTTGAGACGGTTGTGCGCGCGGCAGCGATCTTGAGTTCTGCGATCAGCACGTCGGCGAGTTCTCCCCAGCGCTCTCTCTCTGCTGCTGTTGTGGGCTTCCCTGTCAACTCTGTACTTGATATTTGTAGCTTGTCGCAGAGTAGAGCCAGCGCAGCGTCATCATCAGTTTTCTCTTCTTTAGTCTTAAAAGAAGTCTTAGCATCTTCCGATCCGGCATTGCTTTCAACAATTAGACCCGGGTAACCCGGGTAAGTTTCTTGCCCCGGTAGCCCCCCAAGATTATTGCCCGGGTTACGGGGGTTACCCGGGTTACCCGCCTCTTCAGGAAGAAAGACCGTGAAAAGATTGCCACCATGCTCGCCACTGCCCTTCTCTTCGATCTTCACCAAACCCACTGCGATGAGGCGTGCGAGCTGCGTTTTGTATGTAGGCCGAGACATCCCGGCAGCTTTCATCACTTTTGGAGCAGCTAAGCGTACAGTCGTCACCGGAACGATTGCGCCTCGGGTTTTGGAATAGAGATAATCGTAAAGCTGCTTGCCCTTGCCCGTGAAGAGTCCGCTAGGCACAGCATCGCGAACGATGGAATTTGCCACTCGGGTAAAGTCGCGCTTCGGCGCAGCTTCTTGCGAGGCGGGGGTTACGGGGGTTACCTGGGTTACGGGGGTAAGCGGGGTGGGCTCGGACGTTGGCTCTGAGCCTTCGAGATCAAGGACGCGCGCCTTTTTCTTTGGCTTATCTTCTAAGAATTTACTTAGCGATGCGACCATGCTTTCCTTGCTCGATTTCGCCATCACCCATTATCTCCTTCAATTCTTTGACAAGTTTTCTGAATGCGAACGCGGCGGGGGAATCCGGCGCGTGCTCAACTACTGACTTCTGCTCAAGTGTGGCTTCTTCCACTGCCACCAGAGAGGGAATCGTAGTTTCAAGCACATAGTCCTCGCCGAACTTGGCTATGACCGCTTCGCGCACGGCCTTATCCACTCGATTGCGGGCTGTGTACTTTGTTGACAGAGCGACAAGTTGCATCTCGGGAGCGAAGCGACTGGCAATGCGCGTCACCTTGCGCCTTAATTGCTTGATGCCAAGCAGGGCGAACATCCCGGTATCAATCGGCACGATGGTCAGGTCCGACATCGCCAGCGCGTTCAATGTCGGGATGCCTAAAGATGGTGGAGTATCCAGAATGCAGTAGTCATAAGCAGACGCGGCGGGCGCAAGTTTCTCTTTGAGCAGCAATTCTCTGGAATCAGACGCGGTAATGATAGCTTCTGCTTCATCATCGAGACAGCAGGGAATCAGATCAAGCCGAGGCCGTGTGTTGACGATGTACTGTGAGAAATCAGCTTGCGGGTCGAGCATCAGGCGCATGGCTGTGCGGCGTGTCTCTTCCAACTCTTCGAGGTCAATACCGAGCGCAGCCGATAGATTGCCCTGTTGGTCAAGATCAACCGCCAGCACGCGAGAGCCGGTGACAGAGAGCGTGAAGGCCAGATTCAAGGCGGTCGTCGTCTTTGCACAGCCGCCCTTATGATTAGCCAATACGATTGTTTTCATATCCACCTCAAGAGCAGGCAAGGGAATTAACTTGAGCCGTTACGCTCCTGCACAATATCAATCAAAGCATCCAGCCGCTTATCAGTATGCGTCTGCGAATCGGCCAGCCGCGTTAAAGCCTCTTCCGTGTGCGTCTGCGCGGCCACCAGCGCATTGATGCCTTCCCGCGTTTCTTTCCGCTCTCGCTGGTTAGCTCGAATCGCCAGCATCAAGACACGCTCTAAGCGGTCAAGGCGTGTGTCCGCTTTCGCAGCACGTGCATCGGCCTTCGCTGCGCGCTCCTCAGCCTTCTGTTGATTGACAGCCAGCGTTGCCAGGTGATCGGCCACCACGTCGAACTTACGGTTGATGTCTTCGTCGGTCATTTCTTGCTACCCCCTATCTTCGGTCCCGGCCTCACAGGTTTGTAACTCTTCACCTCTGCGCGCGACACCAGAGGCTTGCCGTAGAGTTCATAGCGATTGATGTGGCCGCGCCTGATTAGCTGGCTGATGGCCGACGAGTCGCTATAACCGCGCAGTTCGGCAGCCTTGTCCAGAGTAATCAGATCATCCGGCATCTGTGTTTTTTCCTTCTTATTCAATGCTTATAGTTCTGTCAGAAGTGTTGACAGAATAACCTTTCAAGCGTAGAATCTTGTCAGACAGGGTGACAGATTATCACAAAGATTCAGAGCAGGGAAGGGATTTATGCAGGGAGCCGGGAGGCCACAATATACGGCGCTCGCAGGCTTCGCGCCGTGCGGCACAGAACGCCGCAATAAGAGTTGAGATTCAAGCAGGCTGTGATGGAAGTGGGCGTGAAACGTGGTAAGGGTGGCAATCGGGGCAATCAACATGTGCCAAGTGCCACATTGGCACAAGCCACAATAGAAACTCTCCCGCTCGACCTAAAGAGAAAGGTTGACAAGCCATGAATACTGCTTGATACGCTTCATAGGGCTGCGTTTCAGAGGCGAATAGGTATCACGGGATGGGCAAATCAGCCACAGGGCAAATACGGAGCAAGATCAGGGGAACCGTCTTATCTCTTTGCCGCACGCCGCCTGACGCTGCGCCTCACCTGGTTGAGCTGCGCCTGTAGTTGTGCGATTTGCCGCCCTTGTTGATGAATCTGGGAACTCTGACGTTCGTTCTTCTTCTCCTTCTCCAGCATCATCTGGTAGAGGGCCTGGATTGATGCCATCGTCACGCCGTTGGCGTCTATCATGTCGATGTGCAAGTCGTCTTTGCCGAGGTCGAAGGCCGCGCGGAAGTCCTGCGCCATCGGGCCGACGTGTCGCACAGATGGTGCGTCACTCTTGTAGTTCCACGCTCTGATTGGTAATGCCGCCAGACGGTCGAGGACTGAGCGCGGGCTGATAGTGGAGAAGTTGGCCTTGAGGTTCTGGTCGCTGGAGATAGTACAGCCCGTACAACTCCCAACCTCAAGATGGCCTGTGACCTTCGCTGTGCCTGAGAAGAGACCAGCATAGTCGCTGACGCTGGAGCCAAAAACGCCAGGACCGCTGTCGCTGTAGCCGGACACGCCAATGCCGCGCTCGCTGGAGCCGGACACGCCGGAGCGGCTCACGCTGGAGCCAAAAACGCCAGTGCTGGTGGTGGATATGCCAGATATGGCACCTTTGCGACCTCCATCTACATGCAGCTTAGTTTCAGGATTAGTAATCCCGATGCCGACGTTGCCCACATCAGTGATTACCATGTCATAGTTGGCGGGACTTCCAGTAGTCCCGGGGTCACTTGTCGTGCGAAAGAAATACAACCCTCCCGTCGATTGACCGATCCCGAACCGTTGTCCGCCAGCATTCGCTTGCCACCCAATGGCAGAAGCATTTGTTAGCTCCACAGCTCCATTCCAAGCGTTGGTAGTCCAGAAGGGTCCTCCGTTAATGCTCAAGCGATGGCTCGGAGCAGTCGTCCCGATGCCGACGTTGCCATTAGCCAGGATCTTAAAGTACTCCTGATCCCAATTCCTGATCCTGAAAATAGGCCGATTGATAATCGGCGAGAACGACGACCGATAGGCATCCATCGCAAAGACGGCCAATTCACCCGTATCTGCCCCAGGAACAATCCTCCCCTGAATGTTGATGGCTGCCCCATCAGCAGCCGCCGAATTCCCTAACAATACTGGCGTAAACAGTCCGGGCGTGCTCCCCCCGTTCTCTATCGCCACGTAGTTATTCGGGTCATCCGAGATGCCGAAGCGCGCCACCGTTTCCCGGCCTGGCACGGCCGGTGCTACCACGTGCAGCTTCGTCTCCGGCGAAGAGGTGCCGATGCCGACTTGTCCGCTGGAGTTCTCGAAGATTGAGGAGTCGCCCAGGGTGCCGGCGTTGTCTGTCCACTTGGCGATGTAGTTCTGCGTGCCCGTGCCCGTCGCGTTCTCTCCCGTCACCGTAGTTGCCTCGGCAGTGGAAGTGCCCGACGCTTCAGTCCCGGTCGTGGTCTGACCAGTGGGAGAGGTCGTGGTGGTGGGATTGCTTCCTGCCGCTCCGATGCGGTCAACGGCTGAGAGAGCTTCTGCTTGCTGGTTAGCTGCCAGCGCCGTGGCTTGCGCCGCTGGCAATTCACCGCGACTGGTCTGCTCCAGATAAACCTGCGCACTCTCTAAGACGGCTGTCCCGTACTTCTGGGTGAGACGGTCAGAGAAGTCTTTGACTGTGACGAGGAAGAGATATGTGCCAGTGCTGAGACGCTGCCCTTGCTGATCCATTAACTGCCAGTCAATCAGATTGCCCAAGCGAAAGGTGGAGTCATAGACCTGTGAGCCATCCGCAGAGAAGACTTGGAGGCGTGTTTGCTGAACTTCTCCCAGAGAGGCGTAGCGCA
>MWWH01000145.1_pt1 | contig 18374 bp, 27 predicted proteins | sample 1047231 | NCBI WGS metagenome assembly MWWH01 (sample SAMN06349967, study PRJNA376086) | soil metagenome | isolation source: MG3-2 sample Antarctic (ecotone) soil | place: Antarctica | collected 2015-01-13 | reverse complement strand
GCGTTCACAGGAAGAGAACCGCGTTAGGCGGGAAATGTTCGGCGGAAACGATACGCGCGTCGGACAAACTTTAGTTCAATTCGTTCGAGCGTCGGGCGGAATCAAGCGCACTTACAACAAGCGAACCGGCAAAGCCTACGACAAAGGCGAGCTTGACGGCTTGACCTTCAAACAAACGAAAAAGAAGGGCTTAGTTTCCGACCATAAAGGGAAAACCCTCGATTATATGTTTCAAGCGGCGCGTGAAGCCGGTTACGACGTGAGCGACGCGAATGATTTGCTTGACCGAATGGACGATGAAATCAGAAGCGGAAAGGCGACTTATCCAACGCACGGATATTTGGATTACAAAGACAATCCGATGGTGAAAAAACGAACGACCGCCAAAAAACGAACGACTGCGAAGAAAACCGCACGACCGCGAAAGAACGGAATTCTTTCAGTTCTGGCAACCGCCGCAGTCGGAACGTCCGCCGCGCTCAATGTCTATGACCGTTTGAACAAAAAGACGAAAACGCCGACACCTGCGGCAACCGGCGCGAATCGTGTTTTGCACCACAACAAAGCCGGAAACACCGCTTATCACGAAAAAGAGTTTGAAAAACTTTTAGCAGCAATTGAAAAAGGCGATTTGAGCAAAAAGTCGAGCGCGAAGTTGCAGGGAAAACTCGCCGGATACGCGCCGAACGATTTAGCCAGGATGATTCAATATGCCGAATTGACTTGGGCATTGGAAGAAGATTGGCAGAAAAAAAATAAGAAAAATCCGGCACTGATAAAGGAAGTTGAAAATTTTCTTCTAAAAACTAATGGAATTTGGTCACGGTATCGCGCCGGACGTGAATACAAACGCGCCCTAAGACTTCAGGAAAAACTTGAGAGGTCAAAAGCAAAACGCGCACGAATCGAAGCCGGTGCTAAGGAAAGACGCGCTAACAAAAAGGCAAGAGAGCAAGAAAGACGGGCGGTGCAGCGCGAGAGGCAGCAGCAAACCAGAGATGAGCAGCGTGAAAGGAAGCAACAAGCGCAAGCCGAACGGCGAGAAAGACTTGCCGACGAAAGAGCAAGACGCGCAGATGAAAGAGCAAGCGCAAAAGTAAATCCGACGCGGAAACGGACGCGCAAACCGCATAGAAATTCGCCGAGTTTTGAAGCCTTTCAGGGCAGACCGTCAACCAAAACTTGGGAACTCGTCACGCCGAACGGCGCACCGAAAACGCTTTATTGTTTGGGTAAATTGTTTGAACTCAGGTTGAAAGGACAGCCGAATTTAGACTTTCGGCGCGTGGCGTCCGGCAAGACTTTTTATCTTTGCGCGGATGAGAAAAATAAACAGCTTTGGATTGCCGGTGGAAGTATAGCCGCGCCGAACAGTTCAATTAAAGACGGTTTTTCCGAACCGCTCGCGCCTATCACGCACATCGTTTATGAAACGAAAAAGGTGCATTTAGACGACGAAAAACAGCAGGGCTATATTCACAAATTCGGAGAGGAAGGCGGACAACAACCGACGCTTGCGATTGACAAGAACGGCTTTCCGATAATCGTAGGCGGAAGTTACTACATTTCAGATTTGGGAATTGGAGACTAGGTAATAAATACGCCGCTCGGTATTGCAGACAGATTTTAATTTTAGATAGGAGAATTTTTTATTATGGCAGTAAAAGCTAAACAAAATACTTCCCTTGTGAGAAACACGGCAAGCCGATTGACTCTCAACAAAGGAAAAACCACACGGCGACGCAAAAGCAGCCATCGCCGCAACACGACAACTTTAAAAGCAAATCGCGCAAGTCAAGTTCGCTCGCGCCGTCGTTACCGCAGAAATTCGGCGGCAAGCGCAACGGCGGGATTGTTCGCAGCTTTCAGCGGCGCATTGATTATCAATTTGTTTGACGCGCTTGTTAATCGCGTCGCGCCGCAGACAAGCGGCACGCATCGGATGATTGGAAAATTCGGCGCGGGCTTTCTAATCGGCGCATACGGCAATAAGTTGCCGCTCGTGCGCGGATTCGCGCCGATTATCAGCAACTCGCTGTATATCGCCGGTGCGCTGGATTTGGTCGGCACTTACATAATGCCGCACGTTTTGGGCTTTATTTCGCCCGCCGCGCCCGTCGTTGTCGCTTCTACTCCGGTGAAGCTCGCAACCGGCGAAATGGGAATGGCGCACACTTTGAGCGACGGCAACGTCGTTGAAGTGTATGACGACCAGATGCCGCAGGGAAATTACGGTTATAACAACCGATTCGCATACCCGTAAATCGAGCCAGGCGCAAAAGTCATTCGGCGGATAATTTATGAAATAGAAAATAAATTATCCGCCTCAAACAAAGGAATTTTATTTTTCAACCATTTACAGGAGATTTTATGACACCAGTTTTTAGATACAAAACAGACCCAAACAACTTAGACCCCAAAAGTCTAAAAGAAATTTCGGCTGCTGAAATTATGGCAATGTCTATGCCCGAATTTCTGCAATTCAAAAGCAAACTCGCTAATGTGCGACACCGCAAGCGATACGACGTAGCGGTTTTTGAGGCGGTAGGAATACCAGCCGGAACGACAAAGACGATTTTCCGCAAAGGAATCGGTCAGGAAGATAGCCTGGCTACTTCCGATACTCGTTTCGCAAAAACGCGGGCGCATACGAATATGAGCCGCGACGGTGAATTTGAGCAAGGTTCACTCGTTATTATCGAAGACGTTTCAGCCGTGCAAGCTATCACAAGCGGCGTTCCGGCAACGGTAGTCAATGGCATTGTAACCAATGCGCGGGCGACTTTTCCGGCATTTCTCGACCCCGCGCTTGTCTTAAACGTCTGGCTTAACCAAGTCGAATTGGCATACAAAGAAGGCGAAACGGAAATTCAAAAAGGCTTGCTTTCGGAGTTTCCGCAAAATTCGGGCGTTTCCGGCTTTTTGGGCGCATCGCCCGGCGGAATCGCGCAAAACGCATTTATGCCGGTAATGGCTATGGCTAATCCGCGCGTCCTTGAAGGCGGTGAAGATTTCAGCGTTGATATTAGAACGCTTGCTTCTTTCGATGCGACGGTGGCAACCGGAGTCGGATTGCAAATCACTCAAAAAGTCGAATTATCTACGATTGAAGTTATCCAGGTGAAACTTTAAATCGGTAATTTGCCGACGTATTCAAAAACGAAAACAAGGGAACAAAGGCAATTTCGCTTTTGTTCCTAACTTTTCGCTAAACAAATAAACCGCTTTTTTAATAGAGGAACACGATGACCAACGAACGCGCCTTTGAGCATTTAGTCGCAAGTCTGCACAATCCGCAGACTTCGCAAAGAAACCAGGAACAACTCAATAAAGAACGCTTTGACGCGGTTTTGAACGCTTTAAAGCAGCGTCCGCATTATTTGTCCGTTCGCGTCGCTCTACCGGCAAACGCGCAGAATTTGCCCGTTTCGCAGTCAACCGGCGAGCTAAAATTCGACTGTATTATTACCGGCGCGATTACTGACGGCACGGATAAGAAAATCAATTTCAGGCGCGATACTGAAAACGGAAAACAATTCGTTTCAGTCGGTTCGGCTAATACACAGCTTAGCCTGGAAGCCATTGCCGGAAAAAGTTTAGAGTCGGCGGGAACAAACGGAATTCAGCCGTTAAGCCCGTTTATACTGCGAGCCGGTGAAGGCTTGACCGTTGAAATTTTTAGACCCGTTGACGCGCCCGCCGAAGTGGTTACAGTTGTTTTTTGCGGCTATCGCGTTTTTACGGCAGCCTACGCGAATGAAGGCTTTACGGACAAAATCAGACGTGAAGTATTAAATGCCATCAATCAAACCGAAACGCCGGAGCCGCGCTTTGCGGCGATTCCCGTTAAATTCAACGCGGGCGGCAACGCGACGGCGGAAACGCCGAAAACATCAGAGCCGCGCCTGGTATATGGTTTTCGTTCGACTTTTCAAAACGCGCTGGTGAATTTCGGCTTTGACAGCAACTCTATTTTTTCAAAGGATTTTTTCCCGATTTGGGCGATGGCAGCCGAAAGCGGCAACAACACGGAAAATTACCGGATGCTGAAAACTCCGCTTTTTATCGAGCCGCAGCAGCAGCTTTACTTTAATTTCAAAAACACAATTGACGGCGTAAATTTAGCCGCTAACGGGCAAATAGAACCGCTTGAAACAACCGTTTAATAAATATGTCGCAAGAATTAGAAGGATTTTATTCTCACTACCAGGACGCTTTAGTTAAGCCTGAATCGTTGCCGGATATGCCCTGCGATGCGGTTTTGATTTCAAATTGGAACGTTTCTGACGATACAAAGGACGTGCGCTTTAACACAACCAATACGGCAAATACCGACATTAGCTTAAACGCCGAAATTTATTGGGGATTTGTCGGAAAAGCGGCGCACCAGCTTTTTACCAGCCAGACGACACCGTTTTTAATACCCGTGTCAAACGCCAATCAAATTTCAATCCGATGTTCGCCGAAAGTCGTGAAAAAGAGAATACATTTTTCACTCTTTAGAAAAAGAAAAGGATAACGCAATGAAAAAACTTACTTATTTATTTTTATTTGCAGCGTCGGTCGTGTTGACGACGTGCAGCCCTGCTTACGCGCAGAAAAAAACCGTCGCTTACCAAAGCTGCCCGAATTCGGCGCAAAAGGCTGAAATAGTCATCGAAGGCGGTCATATTAAACTTATTACCTGCGCGGGCAAAAAAATCTATCTAAACGGCAATGAGCTAAATACAAACGGCAATGTCATCGCTTCTCCCGTTTCAAACAGACCGTATTTGGAGGTTTCCGACAGCACGAATCGAATCGCTTTGCAGCCGGACGCGACTTATGGTGATTTGGTAAAACAACTCGACACCGGCGAAGTTTATATATGGCTGCCCGCGCCTTACGGCTGGAAAGTCATTAGCGGCGTGTTGAATGACACAACCGGCATCAATGCCGCATTAGCTACTAAAGCCGACGCGACGACGGTAACTACAGCTTTAGCGGCGAAAGCGAACGTAGCGGAAGTAAATACGGCATTGTCGGCAAAAGCCAATGCTACAGCGTTAGCGAATAAAGCAGATTTAGTAAATGGTTTAATTCCAGCCGCGCAGCTTCCGCCTTCAAGCGGCGGCGGAAGTGTCGATCCTGACGCGCCGACAGCCGCCGATTTTCCGAGTCTATCAAATGCCGTTTCGACTATCGGAACAAGCAATAAAACGCTGAATGTAAAGGCTACAACCAGCCTCGACGCTTCAACCGTTGTGCCGGCAACGCTTAATCTAGAAATTGATAACAACGGTATCATAACTTGTCCGACAGCCGGAACGACTTTGACAATTCGCGGACATTTGAAAGCGGATAAAAACCGGCAGATTTTCGCGGCAAATTGCGCCGGCAAGATTATCTTTGACGGCGATTACCCGGATTTAGTTTTTCCCGAATGGTTTGGCGCGAAGGGCGATGCTTTGCTAAATAGTTTCACGGACGATTACGCGGCAATTCAAGCAATGTTTGATTCGTTTCGCAATGCCAATACAGCCGGTCAGAATATAAACATCGCACGAGGCGCGAAAGTTTTCTTTTCCGGCAAAAATTACGCGATAACTCAAACGATTCAAGTCAATACAACAACCGACATCGAACTTTCACCGGCAACGCAGATTATTCAAAAAAACGGTAATCTTTCGGCGTTTCGTTTTAACACTTATTATACTGAAGATACAACGCCGGCATATCAGAGAACGTCAGCACATTCACGGCTACACGGCACAGGCGCGTTACTTGCAAACGGCGGTAATTTTACGCACACAGTCAACGCGGCGAATACCGTTTTCACAAGTCAAAACCGAACTGAAATAACACTTAACAGAGTAACCGGCGGAAATTTTGCCGAAGATGTAGTCGTTGATTATTCGGGGGAAAACCACGAATCACGCGGCTTTGATGAAGGCTACACGGTAACTTTCGGCGGCTTAACTTGGATTATCAAACAAAGAGTTTCAAACGACCAAGTAATTTTATATCCGTTCAGACTTCGACCACAAGCAACCGGCGACAGTCAAACGATAGCAATTATAATTCCAAACACTTTACCGCAAAATCTAGTTGGCGCGACGATTGCTATTGAAGGCAGACCGCGTGTTATTGACACTATAACGACTGCGGGAAATTTGAAACTTATTCATCTTACACAATCAACCGGCTTAACTTTGGCAAGCGGCGATTCATTCGACGCTGAAATTATTAGACTTCCAACGACGAATTTTCAAGGAACTTCGGCGCGATTTAATGCCAACGGCGCGTTAGATATTCGTATTGCCGTTGACGTATCGGACATTTCGATTCAAGGCTTTTCTGGGCACGCTTTACAACTTGATTCGACTCGCGCGCCGTCAAACATACCGCAAACACAGCCAAACCAAAACAACGCGACGTTTCGGAACATTCACGCCAAAGATAACGCCGGATGCGCCGTATATGCGCGAGGAGTTAATTCAAACAATATCTTGATTGACTCTTTAGACAGTCAAACAAACGAGTGCGGTATTTTTGATATTTCGTTTCTCGGTAATTTATACATCAAACCGCATCTTGCGTTAGACACGCAAGGCTCGTTTATCGGAGTTTCGGGGGTTCAAGGTTCTCAAGTTTATGGCTCAAAAGTTTTATACGGCTATACAGAAGGCGGGATGCCTTCAACGATTTTGAGTGCTAATTCGATGTGGGATGAGGGCGATGCTTCAACCGGCTTTGCAAATTATTACACCGGCGCGATTACCGCAAATTCGGGCGGCGAAGTTGATGCTTCATTTTTTAACGGACGCGCTCATATAAACAATTTGTCTGATTATGTTTCGTTTAGAAAAGGCGCAACCGGCGACGTAAATCATAGAGTTACAGGCAACACGCTAGTTTTAGGTGCAAATCGCGGTAACACATCGGCGCGGCTTGTTGGCGGTGATAACACGGGAACACCTTCATTTTTGAAATTTGGCATTGATACGGATGCAAACGCGGCATTGGGGACGGGAATTTCTTATTCTCTCAACTCTTACACGCCGTCAAATGTGAATACAGGCATTATTTCATTGACTTACGGCTCGGAAACCGCGCTTGACCCAACTAAAATTCCTTTTTATTTGACTACTTCGACAACACCGATTGTAGTTAATTCAAATTCGTTTTCAAATGCCGGCAAAATCGTTTTTCCGACGGGTATGTATTTCGGGCAACGAAATGATTTTACGCCGGCGGCAAATACTTTGATGAAGGTTGATGTTAATTCAAGCGGATTAACAGTAAGTAAAGGATTGTCTGTAAATGGAAACATTCAAATCGCATCTTTAACGGGCGGTTTAATTCAAAAAACACCGGCAGGTGATAATTACAAAATTTCAGTAGCAAACGGCGGCGCGTTATCTACCACTTTGCAACCGCCTGACGTTGTGCCGGTTTTATCGTTTGTTAGTAAAGCAGTCGGAAGCGTGTCGCTATCTTGGACACCTTCAAACGGCGTAGTTAGTTACCGTGTAGAGTATTCGCCGGCTAATAATTTTCCAAGTGGAGTTCCGGCATCAAGCGGCGGCACAAGTAGCACCGTAATTGCTTCACCGACTACAACGGCAACAATAAACGGTTTGCCTTCGGGCGTGTTTTATTACTTTCGGGTAATCGCTTACAACACCGCCGGCGAAACTTCGCCGTCAAATGTTCTTCAAATTTTACTGCAATAATAAATAATTTATCGTAGTAGAAAAATTAAACTAATAAAAGGATAAATTATGAAATTGAACGAAAAAGAAAAAGCCGCTATCAAAAAAGACGCGGCGGAAAATTGGGAAAATGATTTAACTTTAGCGGCTGCCGCGCACATTCACGGTGCGGGCGTTGTCTTAAAAGTCGGTCGAAAAATTGCGGAGTGGTTTGACAAGGCGCAAATTAACGATGTCAAAAGCCAGATTGACGCGGACGGCGCGCCATCGTCGCAACCGGCGCAATGGAAATTTAATCTGGACACGAAAAAATACGAGAAAGTTTAACTCAATGAGTCACGTTTTGAATTATGACGGCTGCACAAACACAAAGACGCTCGGAAAATGAAGCATTTCTACAAAACGCGAATGTTCGCGCCGCGCTTGAAATGATTTCAAAAAGTGAAGGAACGAACGGCGATTATTCCAAAATGGTTTATGGCACGGTTGTTAGTTCCGCGCTGTTCCCGCAGCTCGTCGGCAAAAGAAATGTTTCGATTCCGAATTTGAATCAATTTCCGCAAATTCTCGTCAAAGTAAATAGCAATTTGTCATCATCGGCGGCGGGTAAATATCAGATTATCCGCAAAACTTACGCGGGCGCGGCGGCGGCGATGGGGTTGACCGACTTTTCGGAAAATACGCAGGATTTGCTTGCCATTGAACTGATACGACAGCGCGGCGCGATGAATTACATCCTTGCCGGTGATATTGAAGGCGCTTTGAAAAACTCGAACTTAAAATTTGAATGGGCTTCGATTCCTGGCAATAGTTACGGGCAAGGCACACATTCAATTGCTGCTTTGGCGGGCTGGTATCGTTCCGCTTTATCTTCCGGCGCGGAATTGGTCAAAAATAATCCGGCGATTTCAACCGGCGTTTTGCTCATGGGCGCGTTAGTTTTTTTTTAATTATTGACGATTGATTATGAAAGAATTTATCAAAGAAAATTTAGACAAAATAATAATGGTTTTACTGTTTTTGATTCTTCTGCAAGTTTATGTTTCCCACGCGGACAACAAAACTATTGAAAACATTTGTTGGCTAAGTTTCGGCGGCGTTTTGACGATTTTAGGCGTTAAGCGTAACTCTCAAACGATAAACGCCGAAACGGTAGAGAGTGCTTCCTCTAGCATAGGGAGTGATAAAAATGTATCCGATGTTTCTAACGATGCAACTTAAATCAAACAAAATAATTGACGTTATAAGCGAAGGTTTTGCAGAACTTTTTGAATACTTTGACACTGTCAAGCATATTAGCTTGCTTGAAGGTTTTTTGTTTTTGTTCTCGGTAGCTTTAACTTTGAACTTGGCTTTTTCAGATGTTCAACAAGCAAGTCCGGCTTATAAATTTATTGACCAAAAAGTTTGGGAAGTAATTTTTTCAGTTGTAACGATAACGCATTTTCTCGGTATGTTTTTCAAACAGGTGAAACTTCGCCGTGTTGTTGCTTATGTTTATTCATTTATTTGGTTTTCGTGGGCAATTCTGACGAGTTGGGCAAGTGTTCCGCCGACTGCCTCACTTATCGCCGTCGTTTGTTTGATGAGCATTGTTTTAGCCGTTCGTCTGACGAAGAAAAAAATAGTGATAGATGAATAATGATGTTCGACGATATTACTTGGAAAGACATTGTAACGGCATTAGGCGGCGCGATTATTGCCAGCATCATTCCGCTTGCCGCCTTAATTTCGAGCCGAATTGATGCGATTAAAGAACGGAAAAAGCAAGCCAAGATTGCTTTAGTGCTTGCCGAAACAAATAACGACGAATTAAATCTATCAGAGTTAAAACTAATCCTTTTGGACAAAGTAACTGAAATTGACACTCTGAAAGCTGAATTAAAGGAAACACGAAACGGCGATTTTCTAACTAATACGACGCGCAAAAAGGTTTATTCAAGTTTGCAGAATGTCCGTTTTGAAGCGTTCCGGCTTCAAGAGAAAATTACCGCAAAAGCTGACTGTGATTACTTGGAAGTTGTAGTAATCCAGCTTCACAAAACGATTAACGATTTAGAGGCGGATTTACCGTAAATGCTTGAGAGAAAACTAAATTTTTATTTAATTTTAGAAGTGCTTCATAGTGCGGTGCTGTTGGTATTGATTTTTGCCTATTACAAAAAAGGTTCGGCGGAAACAATCAGTCGCGCAATGCTTGACTCTCGAAGTGAAATTCAACTGATTTTATTAAGTGATTGCCGGTTAAATCTTGAGCAACTTGAAACGGTCAAGCGTTTATTTGTTCCGGCGGAATACGACAAAATAAGGAGTTTAGAAGATTTTCTCGCGCAACGCGCCGAAAAATGCGGTCAAAATAAATAAAAGGAAGTGAAAACATCATGAATTTAGACTTTTACATCAATCTTGGCTTTAGCGTAGTCATCGGCTTGCTTAAAAACACGATTCCGAATGACGCGAACAGTAAAAACAAATACAAAAAAGCGTTTGTGAAAATTGTTCGCCTTTTGGGTGAAGCGTATCCAGGCGACGCGGATTTTCAAAACGCTTTAGCGGGAAAGTAAGAAGCGAAGGTTAAATACAAAAGCCTTTACGGGCAAAAAGAGGGTAAGAATATGAAGTTATTCTTTGACATTAACATCAAACACAGTTTCGGCGAAAAAGATAATCTTTCGCGCGAAATACTAGGGAGCATAAATCAAATGAGCGATAAAGTTTCAACATTGGCGGAAAAAGTTTCCGCTTTGGAAATTGCAGAAAGAGAATCTTCAGCCAGAACTGAAGCCCGCGTCGGACAACTGCAAGAATTACTCGACCAGGCAAAAGCGGAAAATGCCAAAACGGATGCGGATTTAACACCGCTTGTTGACCGCATCAGCGCGTTAATCGAAGCGGAAAACGCAGTAACGCCGGAAACACCGAAGCAACCGGAAACACCGGCGACACCGGAAACACCGGCGACACCGGCGCAACCGGAAACACCAGCCGAAACTCCTGCAGAAGGAACTCCGAGAGTTTCATAAAACGGAAAGGAAATTTCAATGATTACACTTTCAACATTCGGAAACGGCGCGAAAGTTCCCGCCAATTTACAGGCAAACGCAAATGTGACGATTGCCGTCTTAAGCGCGATTTTCGCGGCGTTTCCGAATAAGTTTAGATTTACGAGCGGATACCGAACGCCGGAACACAACAAAGCGGTTGGCGGCGTTCCCGATTCATATCATATCCAGGCTTTAGCGGGCGATTTCGTGCCTTTGGACGGAAGTTTCGACAGATACATCGCGGGCGTTACTTCAATCGCCGCAAAATACGGCTATGAAGTCATCAAGCATAATGTTGGTAGCGGTTGGCATTTTCACATCGAGCCGATGCCGAAGAAGGTTAAAAGAAATAAGTAATGGATTCTTTAGGTATTCTACTGATTTTGGGTTTGGCTTATCTAGCTTCAAAATCAACAGAATCAACATCAAACAATTCTGAAAATTCGGTAGCGCAAATAAATTCCCGTTTATTATCGCAAGTTAATCCTGTCTTAGCCGAGAAAGCGCAAACCGTAATAAATCAAATGGCAAATCTCGGAAACACCTTGATTGTTGCGGAAGGTTATCGGACAAACGCATTACAAGATAAATACTACGCACAAGGTCGGACTACACCAGGCAACATTATTACCTATAAAAAGGGCGGCGAATCAAAGCACAATGTAGGCAAAGCGGTTGACTTTGATTTTATTATTGATGGAAAACAAAGCAATTCAAATAGTAATAATTGGACATTACTCGGAAAAATTGCGAAATCAGCCGGTTTGATTTGGGGTGGTGATTTCAAAAATCTGAGAGATTACAGGCACGTTGAGATTTAATTCATCCTCCGATGAAACTTGAAAAGGCTGCAAAAGATTAACTTTGCAGCCTTATTTTTGTTTGATACGTGACCTAGCAGCGCGTTTTATTCTCAAGCCTTGCCCGTGATATGCCGTAATTGTAAAGCGTCGTCAAACCTATTTCTAATTTTATAGCAACGATAGCTAACGGCTTGGTTTCAGCCATCTGCACGGCTTTAATCAAAACATCTTCGGAAATTTTAGGTCGTCCGCGCGTTTTCTCCGGCTGCGACGCTTTTTTGTTGCGTAGTTTCGCCAGGCGTTTTTGTTCACGCAGATTTGAAAGTTTTTCCTGTGTTTTGATTATTTGCACTTCAAGTGAAGTCATAAGTTTTCCAAATACAAATCCAAATTCTTTTTGGTTATCATTAACTTTTGATTTTTCCCTTTGAAAGTATTCGCGTCCGCTCGCAAGTGGACAATCGAAAGATTGAAAAGTTCCGCAGCTTCATCCAGGGGGAATGTTAAATTTCCTTCGTAAATCGCCCGTTTCGCGTCGGCTTCGGCTTTGTCGAGTTGCGCTTTAATCATTCTATCGGTCAATCCTATATTTTCATTTACGAACAACTGCGAAATACCCGCGATTTGATTTTCGTTTTTGTTTGAGAGTTGCAAACTTTGAAAATGATTATTCATAGAATTTTCGACTTTATTTTCAAAAGTTGGAAAATTCACCTTGTTATTCTCACCGGCTAGAAACTTTTCAACATCCGACAATTTGAAAATGGTTGTTTTGCGAACTGTGTTGTTTATGCGCCTACGAACTTTTTCCGATGGCAATTTACCGCTTGCTTTCCAGATTTCAATGTTTCTGATTGATACTCCGGCTTTTTCCGCAAATTGTTCTTTGGTTAATTCATCCGGTTTTAATGTGTATTCATCTAAAGGCAATTCCATTTGATGAATCTTCAAATAACAATCTTCACAGATTTGACCATTTCGCTTTAGCTCGGCTGTTGAAACGTCTTCCTTTTTACATCTGGCACAAAATCCGGTGTCCGGCGTTAATTCGGCTTTAGCTGACATTTTCTTTTTTCTCCATTATTTTTAATTTGCGAAAACTTGCGAAGTTTGTTTGTTCCTAAGTTTTCGCTTTTATTAAAAACGAAGTCGAGCGAAGTTGTCAATATAAATTTGTTCCTAGCTTTTCGGTTTTATTAAAATGTGACAGAGCTTTGAAAATTTCCGCACATCGTTTCACAAATAAATGTGATTCGTCCCGGACTTACGTTTTCTTTCAAGGCGTTTCCGACAAGCCGCGTTTGCTGCTTTTTGCCGTCCTGTGATTCTGCGACCGCAGCCGCAAATGCAAAGTGTGACGGCTCGATTATTATTTTCTGACGGCGAAACACATTTATTGTGATTGTCCGGGCTAAATCTGTGATGCGACGGCGTGATTTGACGGCGGATAGATTTTGCAATCAGACGCGCCATCGGGACGGCAACGCCGTTGCCGACAACTTTATAATTTTGCGCGATTGACAGCATCGGCAACTTAAAATCTCGCGGTAATCCTTGAAGCTCGCAAAAGTCGGCAAAATTTCGGCGGTTTCCTTTCTTTCCTTCGCTTGCCATACAACACGGTTCAATCTGTGACTCCGCCTGGTATCTTTCAATCCAAAGTTGAACGCCCGTTTTATTTCCAAACTGAAAATGTCGCAAGCGATTTTGTTTTAATCCGCACTCTTTCGCGTTCATGTCGAATCGTTGAATTTTGTAGCCTTCGATTTGAATATCAGGCACAGTCGGCACGTTTTCAAGTAAAAACCAGTCCGGCGCGGCTTCTGTGACTATTCGAGAAAATTCTTTGAGCATTTCTAATCCTTCGCCGGTCGGTTCGCTTCTTCTGGCACGCGAGAAATCTTGGCAAGGCGTTCCGGCAATGATGCCGTCAAATTTGTGTCGGACCGGCGAAAAATTTCTAATATCGAATCCGAGTTCAATTTCACCGGCTCGGACAACGCAGAAATTTTCCTGCTCGAATCCGCGTCCGAAAAGGTCTGCGCCGTGAAAAATTGATAAAACCAAATTCATTTTTGATAAATCCACAAGTGTCGAAGTTGTCAATGTTAATTTGTTCCCAGCTTTTCTTTTTTGTAGAAAATTTCTGCTAATTCTTTTTCCAAAGTTTCATATCTTTTATTTACCATAGGATTTAATTCATTTATTAACAGTGCCTCTAAGCTCGTATTACTAATATTAAAACATTCAATAGTTGTTATAAATACATCTCTCCATCTGTAATTTTCCTCTAGGCGACAAAAAAACTTTCCTAATGGAGATTGATTTTGTTTATGTTGATGTAATCGGTCTTGAATGTTTAACGTAGTTCTGCCGACATAAGCAATGTCATTTTCAAAATGAACTATGTAAATGTTCTCGGATAATTTACAAAATCTAAGAAAAAGGTTTTTTGGATATGGATATTCAAGTCTTAAATAATGCGGGTAAATACAAGTTTGATTTTTATTGAAAACCTTTTTCTCATCCGCCCAATAGAACGGAATTTTAGCTAAAGCATCGTTTATTTTATGAACGGCAAGCATTTGTTCTGATTCTGAAATTTCCATTGCTCAAAAGTCAGTAAAAGAGAAGAATTCTGCGACTTTAATTCTGCGACGGGTTTTGAAACACTTTTTCGGGCAAAATCGGCTAATTTCGAGATGTTCCAAAACTGCCTCAAAAACGCTCGTTTTTAAGACAAGATTATATCGGGTCAATATAATTTAAAACCGCAACTCTCGAATCGTCGCCCGACTCAAATGTTATAGTTCCGGTTGAAACATAAGTTAGTGGAGTTCGTTCATCTTCATCGTCAATATAAACTTCCAATTCGCCGTTTAAATCTTCCAACTCGTCAATCAATTCTGAAACAGTCATATATTTCATCACTATTTTCTAAATTTAATTCTCTAACGAATGTTTTAGAGCTATTAAAAAGTCAGCAAAAAACATTGCGGCTAAAATGATTCCGTCGATTATGCATATTGCTAAAAATGGTTTCACAGCATCGTTAGGATTAGGATATATCTTAAATTTATAAAGTAAATATGCTGCTACAAATGCTGTCATTATTGTTATTCCAAGATAATCAATTGAATTAAAATTCATAACTTATTTAACTATGCTGAATCCTTCGATTAGCATCTTTTTTTCAAATTCCAACTCTTTAATCCTAATCCCAAAACTTTCGACATCACAATCTCAAAATCTTTGTCATCGCACATTTCACATTCGATTTCTTCATCTAAAATATCTTCAAGAAGTTTAAAAGCGTTTTCCTGCGCGATTTTGCCGTTGCTACCTTTCAGGTCGTCAATGAATAAAAATTTGTCTATCATTTTGCTTTCATCCAGCCGCGCAATTTATCCATTTTCTCAAATGCGCGGTTTTGTATTCCGTCTGCATCCAAATTGAAATTTTCAACAACGATTGAAGCGGCGGCTATTACATCGGCAATTTCATTTTCAAGGCGTTCGGAAAGTTTTCCGGCTTTATCCCAATGCTCGTCAGTATTCATTCGCGCCATTTTCTTGCTGCAAATTTGAATAAGTTCGCCGCATTCTTCCGTTAATTTAACCAAGCCTTTTTTCTCAAGCATATTATTTCACCAACTCCAAAAAACTTTCCTTCTCGGTTTGCCTGACGACTTCAACCGTATATTGACGATGTGGAAAGCGTTTATTTAACGCGGCTGCCAAACGGTCTAAATTTTCGCGCTTTTCAAACTTTATGAGTCCAAAGGCTGTTTTGCCTTCGCCGGTGCGGGTTACGAGTCTGAATTTTTGTTGTGCCATAAAAATTATTAAGCTGCTTTCTTCGGCGGCTCGTTTCTCGGTTTTAATTTAATCCGCAAATCAATATCTAACTCCGCTCTGGCTGCTTCGTATTCTTTTGAAAATTCGCCGTCTTGCAATTGTTCCTTTAAATAATCGTTAAAATTCCGGCGCGGTCGTCGGTCGTCCAGCTTCACCGGCGCGAATTCCTTTTCTGCAAACTCTGTTATTTGCGCGAGTTCCTTTTTAGACAGGAAGTTTTCAAAATTTAGAATCTTTGCCATTTCAAAATCCTTTTCCTATTTGTGCGTAACGCTGATAAATTACTTTTCCATCTTTAGTTTTTTTAACGAGTCCAAGAAATTTAGGCATATCGCCTTTGTATTCCTTTCCACCCGAAATTGAATCGCAAATAATTACTTCTATAAGTTGGTTTCCTTCATCAACACATTGCATCGGCAAAATTGAACACTCTGCAAAATCTTCTAAACTTAAATTTTCAAAATCTTCATCCATAATAATTATTATTCATTAGCGAAAACTTGAGAACATCAAATTTTCGCCGTTGTTCCTAAGACTTCGTTTTATTATGTTGGCTTCTTGTAAGTGTTCAATCTCAAAAAGCAAGTCGTCAATATCGTCGGCGACATCGTGCATATTTTGAACGCCGTCAATGCCAACGTATGTGCCGTTCGGTCTTAACTTGTTGGCAAGTTCAAGCAACTTTTCTAATTGAGTTTCTTTGATAATGAATTTTTTCATAATCGTAAATTTAAGATTTCGTTTTCATTCTGTAATTGTTCAAAAAGCCGCAATGCCCGCAAACACAATCCAAAGGCTAATTTTGCTTGAGTATGTTTTTCTGATTTACCGCGTGAAAAAAACATCTCCGGCTGGCGGTTATATTCTTCGATTAGCTCTACATCGTAGCCGCCTCCGATTGCTCGCAGACGTTTGAATGTGATTTCACCGACGTTTTTTGTAATGTAAATTTTCATTTCGATTTACATTCTTCGCAAAGTGTCGCATCCGGTCGCGGGCAATCGGCGCGGCGTTTGGTTGAACATTTCCATTTAGCCAGACAGCTTTTACAATAATGTCCGTGCGGCTTTGTTTTCGGTTGCTCGTCTTTGAAATCAGCCATAACTCAATTTTGTTCAAGTTTTAAAGTTCGTAAATCACCGACGATTTTCAAATCTTTCGGCGTGTTCATTTCTATACAATGATGTCGAAAGAAAAACCTTGCTTCCGCTTTGTCATCAGCTTCAACCGTCGCTGTCGAGTTACCAATAAATTCGCCTGTTTCGGCTTTATAGACTTTTGTTTTTACTTCGTAAGTGTTCATATTGCTCATTTTCTTTTCAGCCATCGCCCGAAATTAAAAATCGTCCAATAAATTATTTTCATTGCCGCAACTCCACTGTTAGTTTTTGAAATGTAATATCGTCAAAATAACGGCTTGCGATAGCTTGAATCTCCGAGAATTTCAGGTATTTCAGCGCGTCGTGGAAAAGATTTGTAAAATCCTTTTCGGTCTTTGGAAGATAACTTAAGGTTTCGCCGCGCTCGACGGCGGAAAGGGTGCTGGTCAAGTATTCGCGCATTTCTTCAACATCTTCATCGGTTGCCATGTATGCCGGTGTTTCCGGCGCGGCTGGTTCGATTTGTTTGCGGTTTAACGATTTGATAGATGCGGCGCGGCGTTGGTCGTAAAAGACTGATAAATCTTTCGCGTAGTCGAAAAGAAATTCGTCAAACTCAATTTTTAATTGCGCGAGATGCTTTTTCAGCGCGGTTTTGAATTGCTGCCAATAGTCGAGCGTTTCAACGTCGGCAAAGCCTTTGGTCAATCGCCAAATGAGATTGTCGAACGTCGACGCTTGCGCGTTTCCAAGTTTTTTAACAATTTTGTGCCAGGTGAGATGGCGGCTTTCCATTTCGGATTTCAGCCGGTTGTAAAACTTTTTGTTGCGTTTCTGAAATTCCTTGTTTCTGTAAAGCTCGCGCAGCTTCCTGACGCGGTTCTTTCTGACCTGGCGAATAAGGCGCAAATAATTATCTTCGATAAACGCTATCGGCAAGCTGTGACCGGCTTTTAAGATGCGGTTCTGCCGTCCGATAACGCTGTCTGAATCTCCGACAATCGTATCGCGCTCAAACATCGGCGTTCGCAAAATATAATAATTCGGGTGCCCTTGCCCGTCCGATTTGACGATTTCAAGCAATTCGGCATTTTCCAAATTATCAAGGCAAAGCCTGACGGTCGCTTTTCCCTGCCCGAATTCCTCTGCAAGCCTTTCGATTGTAAAAGGTATTTCGCGCTCGCAAAGCAGTTGCAGCGTTTCGTAAAGAAAAATATCGTCTTTGGTTAGAATGTGATATTTGAAAAGGTAGGCAAGTCTTAAGACTTTGAAGCTGGTTGTAAAGTCGTGTCCTTCCGGCTGGTAGCTCTGCGAATATCTGACTTTATAGACAGTCCCGTTTTCGGTCTGTTCCTTAATAAAAGTTCCGAGAACTTTCGGCGCGGGTGAATGTTTCCGAGTGGTTAAATTTATTTCTGGCATCGTTTGTCTTTCCTTCTATTGACAAAATAGGAAACGATGCGCTACTATCAAACACGATTCGATCCGTGTTTTATTTTAATAGAAGCACATCTAAGTCCAGAGTCAAGTTTCCAGCTTGGCTCTTTTCTTTTGTCTGAAATGTTACTCTGATTTAACGTCATTGGCAAAATGTCATAAAAATTTCAGTCTTGCCGGACGCTTTTGTTAAAGGAAAGATTTAACTATTACAATTTAATTGTAATTTGTTATGATGGTTTTGCCTCTAGGGGCAATGGGTCATCGGTTTTCCGCGAGCGTCCGACAAGACGAATCGAGAAGTAAAAAGCTAATTCAGACTTAGCTTTTCCGATGGCTCAAACTTACCAAAGATTGACTCTAAAAAGCAACCCGCTGTAATTCGTATTACAAAAATCTTTCCTTTAACGTGAAAGGGATTGTTTCACAAATGAAACAA
>MWWH01000144.1_pt1 | contig 18484 bp, 23 predicted proteins | sample 1047231 | NCBI WGS metagenome assembly MWWH01 (sample SAMN06349967, study PRJNA376086) | soil metagenome | isolation source: MG3-2 sample Antarctic (ecotone) soil | place: Antarctica | collected 2015-01-13 | reverse complement strand
GGCGCTATAAAACTACGGAAGCCAACTTGCACAACTGGCTCAAGAAGCACGGGCTGAAGCCCGCCACAGCGCGCTCCAGCCCTTAATTCCTATGAAACAAAAGTGACTCTTGTTGGGAAATACCCCACCCGCTGGGGTCATCCGCCACAAGGTCGCCGTACTGTGATTTAATTAAATCCGCGCGGCGCTTCACTTCCGATTGGAAGACGCTTTTCTTACTGCCCGTCGCGGAGTCCGCGCGACGAATCGCATCAATTAGTTTTTCCTGTTCAACGGAAGCTCTGTGGCTGCGTCCGTCGCTGCCATCGCCGCGCACGCCGGAACCGCCGCGCGTGCGTGAGATGCCGATTCTCTGCGCACCCTGTCCGATTCTCTGCTCGCCTTGTGCTTCTGTGGTGGCGTTGTGGCGCTGCGTTTCAGCTTGCGACGCTTGGCGGCCTTGAACGCCGAACTCTTGCGAAGAGGTCATACCGGAATCGGCATTGACGGGCTGCACATAGCCAGACTGCGCGGCATCGGTTAATTCACCCGTCGCTTTGTTAAAAAACTGCTTGCGCTTTTGCGTCGGATTCTCCGGGTCAACTACTTCGATGGGGACGACGTTGCTGGCAGCGTTATTCCATGCTTCCGGGTCAACGAAGAGTCCAGCCTGTTGGACGCGATCAAGAAAAGCGGCGTGCATGGGGTTGGACGGGTCAAGCTGCTGCCCTTTGAGTTGGCCTAAGTTCTGGATTATGGACTGCTGATGCTGGCGAAGCGCCTGAGACGATGCCTGCGCATCTTTGCGGTTCATGTCACCGAGCGCGACTCGCGGCTTGATGGCTTCGTTATAATCGGCGTTGGAGTTGGCGACGCGCGTTTGTGCCGCACGCTGATCGTGTTCGTCCCGAATCTTTTGAAGTTGCACCTGCTGGCCGATCTGTTGAGTAACCACCGACATGCGCGCGTGGCGTTTTCTTTCTTCATCCACTGCCGGGTTGATCGCCGCGCCGACGGCTCCGCCTCCCGCTCCGCCCAAGATATTGGCGATGCCGTACATATCGACGGGGCGTCCACTTTGGGCTGCGCCCTGCGAAACTTGTTGCGCGTTCTCGCTCATGTGCTGCGCCGCATTTATCAACATCGACTTCCAACGCGAATTGTGATTTATAGCCGGGTTGTTTTGTAACGACGAAAGTTCGTCTTGCTTCCCTTCCAACGAATCAGCCTCGTGCGCGCGACGCGGCCGCGTCGTAATTCCGGTTGAAGATTGGGCTGGCTGCATTGAATCGCTTCCATCCTCTACCGGAATCATCGGCATCGGCGTGGCATCGCTTTCGATAGCGGGCGGTGCGACGGTGCGCGGGCGAATGCCGGATGCCTGCGTCTGCAAGGAAGGTTCAGCCGCCGCCGGCTCTTGCGCTGCTTCGAGGTCAATCGGCAGTTGATTGGTAAGCGTGCGGCGTGGGCGTATTCCTGACGGGAGTGGGAGTGGGAGTGGGAGCATTTTTAACCTCAGTTGAAAGAAAAAGAATTGTTAAGCGGGACGAGGCCGCTGTTGACGGCGAGCATATATTCGGCGAGGACAAGCGCCGCTTCGCAGGTGTCTTCGTTGAGCCAGCAAGAGAGGGCGCGCGGGTAGGTTGTTTCAAAGGCTCGCTCCGAATGGCCGCGAGCGATCATCTCTGCGCGGAAATCTGCTTTCGTCTCCGCCAGATATTCGAGTGTGCGGCGCGAGCTTTCCGGAACCGCCGCGGCTTCGACGGGGATAAATTCAAAAGGTGATTCTTCCATTGCTTATTTGCTCCCTTCGATATTCAACTGCTCGAACTCGCGCTTGTTTGCGGAATAAGTATCAACGCTCATGCGCAACGCCGGTGATAGCGTGTCGAATGTTTTGCGATCAGTGCGACGCATAGCGATGAGCCTTTCATAACGTGAGTTCGACGTAAGCGAACTAGAAAACAAGTGCCGGAAGCTGTAACTGCTCTTTGACACGAATGTTCAGCGATGGCTTCTTCTCTCGATAGGTATAAGCGATCAGCCCGGCCAGCAAGTTGACGAAGCAGTTCGCCACACTTCGGTGGCGGCTGTGCTCAATCTGCGAGATGTTCTTCAACTGATCCAGCACGCTCTCGATAATCGCACGCTTGCGCAGCATCAGCTTGTCGAAAATGGAAGTCAGGCGGTTCTTCATCTTGCCCTTGAGTTTGGTGATGAGTTGCACGTGCTCATCGTAAAGAGTCTCGAACAGTGGTTGCGAGACGTAGCCTTTATCTCCGAAGAGTTTACCAAAGAGTCCTTTGACCAACTCCGGCACTGGCCGCCGGTCATCCGTGTTGCCGGGCGTGAGCCGTACAGAGAGCAACTCGCCGCAGTCGTTGACCACCAGATGCAGTTTGAAGCCAAAGAACCAGTCAACGCTTGTTTTGCCTCGCCGGGCGCAGCCCGCAAAGACTTTGTGCGAGTGAATGCGCCGGTTGTGACAGACCTTCAAGGAAGTTGAGTCAATGAAAGAGATGCCGCTGCACTCGCCCTTTCTGGTCTGCAAGTAGCCGCACAACGGCACTAACGCGGAAGGCATCAACTCGACGAAGCGGTTGTAAGAGACCAGTCGCGGGAAAGCCCATGCCAGATGCTTCAAGACATGCTGAGTGTAGTAGGTCTTGAAGTTACGGTAGCCCGAAGCGTGGAAGAGCACGATAATGGTCATCACTTCGGAGAGGCACAATGTCGTGGCTCGCTGGCGTTGGCGCGGCACGGTGGTCAACAATCGTTTGCGCCAGAGTGGTTCAAAGAGCCGACAAAAGTCGTCTATGTCACAGAAAGCAGCTAGAATATCCATGAGAGAATCCCTTTCGGTTTGATGTTTAGTTTTGGCGAACTTCATCTTTACCGAATTGGGTTCTCTTTTCAATTCTTACGTCGAACTCACGTTTCATAGAATCTGTTTGGCTCGAAGCCTTGCGCGGTAGCCGGTTCTGTTTTTGCTGCCATGCTCACTCCTTCAAGTTCTCTGTCTGGTCTGGCCGCGCGCGTTTTATTTTCGCCAGATGCACGAAAGGAAGCTGCGCGCTTACTCCGGCGTCGTGCGCAAGGCTCAGATCGAAGGCCGAACGCTTCGCCAACTGCTGGCAGCGCACGAGCGCGGAAGATTCCTGTTTGCGAACTATTCCCATTGCTCTTTCAACTCTGCGCGGGCGCGCCGCGCGGCTTCCTCATGCGACAAACCGCCATCTTCAATCAAGATCGCAACACGCTCACATAACTCATCATCGTCAATTTCCGTCAAAGCAGGCCCGGGCGCATCCGGCAAGTATTTAAGTTCGAGCGGCGGCGACGCGGCGGGCGCGGACGCTGTAATTTCCACATTGCCGAGCGTGACGCTCGGCTGATTGAGGCACGCGAAGGTGCGATCCCACACGGCGTTTTCTTCCGGCGTCGGCTTCCGCTCCGGCTCGGGTAGTGTCGTACCTTCTTCTTCTTTAGGTACGACATAAGCAAGCACGCCTTCATCGTCTGGGGGGGTACCCGACAAAATGTCGGGCATATACTCATCTTCTTTATTTGCAACACTTAATTTTTCATTCGACAAGACTGCTTCCAAATCTTTCATTTGCTGGCGCAGGTTTTCCATCGCCTCGCGCAACTCATCGCCCTGTCCGTTGACGAACGCCCGGCGCTGTAGCTCCGGCATATCTTGAAGTGTATTTTTCGCGCTGGTCAGTTTCTTGGCCGCGCCGTTTAAGTGTGCGAGAGGTGTTTGTATAGTTCGCGGTTGCTTGTCCTTTCGGAAGATCGGCGGTGCTTGCGGGATGTCTTCGTAGTGAAGTTCTGCCGCGCGCTTGATTGCCTCCCGGCGGTTGGTCTGATATTCGGCGTCGGCGCGTGCGGTCGCGACAGCCTGCTCCAGCGCATCGGCAAAGGTGACGCGATATGTGGTTGCCAAGTAGCGTTTCTCGCCTTTGACGTAAGCACCCTGCTCGATGCCGACCGGCCAGAAGTTTTTCTTCTGCGCCTTTTCCATGTACGCCTTGCGCCAGCGTTGGATGGTGCGTTCGTCGCAGCCGACATCCTTTGCAATCTCTTTATCGAAAAGCTCGATGCTGTCTTGGCCGTCGCCGATGGTGCTGATAAGTGCCAGAATAAAATGGCTTTCGGAATAATCGAACCCGGCGAATGAGAAAAAGAATTCGGTTACGAGATTGCCGTCGGCCATATCCGAAATGATCGAGTCGGCGCGCGGCTTGGCATCTGCCTGCGTTATCCGGCGTCTCAGGTAAGCCGGTTTGTAATCTTTGAAGGAAGCGACGTTGGTGGACATTACGCGGCCACCTCCTTCTGTGAGGCGATGGCAAGTAAGAAGTCGTCAAGCCCTTTCCATTTATCCGGCCACGTCCGAATGCGCACATCGAAGCCTGCCTGTTCAAGCTGCTCGACGAGTCGAAACATCGCAGCCTTTACAGATTCGTTTTTCTTGAAATCCATATCGAACCCGACGTAGACGGTCTGGAGTTGCGGAAAGTCTCTTTTGAGATTGGCGGCGAATCTCTCGCCAAAGCATGACGGCGCGTTGCCGATCACAGGTTGGTTGAGAAGATGCGCGGCGATTTTCGATTTAAGTATGCCTTCCGCCATTGTTACTTCGCGCGCGTCCTTCATCATGTGCGCGTTCGCGTAGCTCGACGGCGCGCCCGATGACGCGCCCGCCTCGCGCGGCTTGCCGTCTCGATCCTCGGCGCTGCTGATCCAGATGTACTTTCCGAAATCTTCATCTTTGCGCGCGCGCGCGCGGCGATACATGAGCGCACTGATGCGCGCGTGCTGATCGCGCGCCGGGATGATGATGCCGGTGTCAGTCCAGACGAGACGCGGCGTGCCATGCTCTCGATAGAAACCCGCGACGCCCGTTAAATCGAAGTCTTGCGCGAGGCGGCGCGTGATGCGGTCGGCCTCGTCTCTGGTCGGCGTGCTTCTGAATTGTTCGCGCTCGATTACTTCATCATTAAGGCCGCGCGCGCGCAGGCTCGCACGGTCGGTGCGTGATAGCTGAAGCTCGCGCAGCAATGCCGTGTAGACGGTGTGGCGGCGTGCTTCGTCGGCGACGTTGACCTTGGGCGCGGCTGCCGGTGCAGTCGGCATCTGTGGTAAAGGCGCGCCTGATGTTTCGATGAGGCGATGTAGATACGCACCGTTGCGCGCGGTCTGGAAGCTGCCGGATGTGACGCGCATACAAAAAGCGATTGTGCCGTCGGCGCTTACGCCGCAGAAATCACGGTGGCCGCAAATTGAACACGGAGCTTTGCGCGAGACGCGCGCGATCCGTCCGCTGTGTGATGACGGGTGCTGTGATGCTGTGCGACGGGCGAAAGTCGATGATTGCGCGCTCATGCTGCCACCATCCTTTCGGAAAGCTGCCGACGCAACATAGTATTTTCTGCTTCCAATCTGTCGGCGTGCTGCGCAAGTTGACTGTTCCATTCTTCGAGTCGGCGCAGATGAAGATCACACTCTTCTCGACCGCAGCCGCGCGGATCAGTTGAGCGGGATATTTGCGAGATTTTTGGCTTGTCAGTAGTTTTCTGATGGGGTAAGATTGTTTTCACAACAAAGACCTTTCGTTTTTGAAGAGTCCCGCGTCGTAAGCGCGGGCTTTTCGTTTTGATAGAGCAAAGCCTCAGCTCCGGGTGACGCGCCGGAGCTGAGGCTTTTGTGTCTCGCACAGCAGGCGGCTAAGCGAGAAGGCGATCTGTGTCGCGCGTCACTGCGACTTTTCAAATCGGCGCAAAACAAAAACGCGCCAACTTGAGCGCGCTTATCTCATATGTGTAGGGACTAAAGTCAAAAGTCACTTTTGCGGAAACCGGTAGTCCCTACACAATAAAATCACTTACTGAAGGGTAGAGTCAGGCAACTCGCAGGTGGCAAAAGAGAGAAGGTCTTCAATATCCTCCTTTGAGAATGTTCCCTTCTGTACGAATTCTTTTTCGACGAGTTCTTCCCATGAAGAATAGCCCAATGCTAACCAGCCATGCCCTTCGTAAAGACGAAGGGCATCATTAGCCCCACCTCTATATAGGGTATTGACCTCAGCAATCATCCCCATTACATGGACGTGCTTCTCGCCCAACTCCTCCGCCGTTGGCTCGGGAATACGTCTAGCGAGCGATGAAATAAATTTTGCTCTATCCTGTTCGGTAATCCCTTTGACTTGGGTAAGCTTTCGGTGAACGTCGCGCCAGAAGCGAAACCGATGGGCGGGGGAACTTATTTTTTTCTGGTCAATCGCTGCGAGGTAAGCAATATGAACATCGGAAGGTTTGCCGGACTTACGAACGCTTTTAGCCAGCTTAGCGCAGAGAAGGATTGAATTAGCCCGACCGCGACGGCGATACCACTTCACTTTCATTGATAGCCTCCCTGCGGCTTTCTCCCTGAAAAGAAACCGGCTCGCTCAGGGATGTGCGATGTGTCCTCACGCGGGCGTTAGCTATACGCCGTGCGCAAGTAAGCGAGCCGGGTGTGTAATTTTTACACTGTTACCTGTTTTTCCTTTAATTGCTCGTGTTTGCACTTGACGACGCCGCCATTGCTGCCATTCGGATAATAGAAACCACTTCCCTGACAATCCGGGCATTGCGAAATATCTCTTGATTGAGCAATGGCACTTGGATGAAGAAACCCTTGGATCAACTCGTCAGCCTCGCCGGTGCGCTTGATCGTGGTGGCATAGCCTCCGGGATTTTTGATACCAGCGTTGCGCAACGATTCGGCGTACCTTCGGCATTCTTCCAAAGTGAATCTGGAACCCACACGCACACCAGCCGCAGACGGCTCCTGTGTTTGTGTGTTTTCTTTTTGTGTATTCTCTTTATTGGTGTCGGCTGGCGACTGCCTGCCGCGTGGCGACTGCCTATCGGAATCCGACTGCCTGTCGGGAGACGACACGCTGTATTCAATTCCCTGCTGCTTGCCGAAGCCAAGAGTGAGATTGCTTTTCGCTATAAGCCCACGCCCTTCGAGCCTCTTCAGCGCCGCCTTGAGCGAAGTCATTTTGATGTTCGTGCGCTCGGCGAGCTTCGGTAAACTAATGAAGCACGTCGCTTTATTGTGTCCCCATGACAAACGATACAGTTGGACATAGATCGCCTGCTCATCCGTGTCGAGCAATCGCAGCACATTGTCGATAACTGTGTTTGGAAGACGCAGAAATCCCGGCACTGTGGCGACGCCCGCGAGTAAATTATAAGGCTGACTGTCGGGAGACGGCTGCCTGTCGTATTCCGGCTGGCTGTCGTTTTGACTGGCAGATAGGGTCTTTTCCGGCTGGCTGCCGGATTCCGACTGGCTGTCGCCACGCGGCAGGCTGCTTGGCACAACGTGCGCGGTCGAGCCGGTTAAATCCGTGCCGTCATCGTAGAGTTTCGATAGCTCATCGCTGAGGTCTTCTTTCTTCTTCAAGGGCGGAAGTGGCGGCGCTGTCGCCTTCTCTATATTCTTGCGCAAGAGCATCAAGTCCGACTTTTTCATGATCGAATCTTTCTCGTATTTCGTTGGCTAATTGAAAGAAGGCGTGAGCCGCCGTTGAACTAATGTCCGTCTCGAAAATCGACTTGCCCGAGCCGGTCGCGGCGTTGACGGCTGCCGCGCGCGGAATGCGTGTCTCGAAGATGTTCGACTTGAATATGGATTCCATCTGCGCGCGCACTTCTTTGTCTACGGTCTGGCGCGCGACATACATTGTCGAAAGCCCCATGATGATCATCTTCGGCGCGTGCGCGCGCCGCACGGCTGCCACCATGCGCATAAGCTGCGTCAATCCGACGAGCGCGAACATACTTGATTCAATCGGTATCAAAGTAAGGTCGCTCAGCGCGAGCGCGTTCAGCGTCGGCGCGCGAAGGCTCGGCGGCGTGTCAATTACGCAGTAATCGTAGCCGGAGCGCACGGGAGCCAACTTGTTCTTGAGAAGTAGATCGCGGGAGACAGGTTGACCTTCGATTAGTGTTTCCGCGTCGTGATCGAGGCAAGAGGGAATTAGGTCAAGGCGCGGGCGCGCGCGCATGAGATAGGCCGACACGTCGCCGCGCGCATCGAGCATCATGCGGTGCGAGGTGCAGCGCGTTGATTCAAGCTCTTGCAGATCGCCGCCGAGCGCCACTGATAGGTTGCCCTGCGGATCGAGGTCAACGGCCAGCACGCGCGAACCCTGACTTGCCATCACTATTGCAAGATTCAAGGCGGTGGTTGTTTTCGCGCAGCCGCCTTTGTGGTTTGCGATGACGATAGTTTTCACGGTTGCTGCTCCATATTCAAGCCAAGCACAGGGAAGGGAATTCGGATGATCTTCTGCGTGAACTCATCAGGCACTCTTTCTTTCTTTAATTTTCAGTTCAGGATGGCGCGCGAGGAAGCCGCCGCGCTTAAAATTGTAGCGTCCGGGTTTCAGCATGTCGTCATCCGTCCAGCCGCGCTTTAAGCCCTCTTCGTAATCCTTTTCTGTAACTTCCAGAGTGACTTCTTCAGGCTTGGTTTCAGATTCTTTATCGTTGGTCTTCTTCATATAAATTTCTCTCCGTCAATGTTGGCTTGCGCGCTGAGACAATGCGAATTACATCCTGATGTCGTTCGACGAAGACGACGAATAGCAGCCGCTTGGTCGAATAACCGATGACGATAAATCGGCTTTCGCCGCCGGAGTGCTCGGCATCGTCGTTCTCCAAAGCATTCGGATCGTAAAAGACTTCTGTCGCCTCACCGAAGCTCACGCCGTGCTTCTCAAGATTGGCTAAAGCCTTTTCATCGTCCCACTCGAATTTCACTGTCTACCTTCGTTGTATGCGGCAATGTAACGTTCGACATTGCCCGCGCTCGGTGTCACTCCGCGCTTGCGCGCCGCTTCGAGCAGTTGTTCGCATCGTTCGGCGTTGACGTGTGGCGCGCCCGTGATGAGTCCACAAGCTTCCGCGCTCTGGATGTGGAGCAGCGCATCGGCAGCATCGACAGCCGTTTGCCATTCCTCCGGCGTCTTCGGTTCAGTGGGCGGCGCGATGCTCAAGGATAAAGTCGCCTGTTGGCGCTTTCTGTAGTCAGCGAGCGCGGAATCAATCTCCTGCTGTGACTTGCCCATAAAATGCAACATCGCCGAGAGCTGCCGCTCGGGGTTCGGGTCATAGTGAATCACGTACCGAATTTCCCGAATACGTTTCTTCGCTGGCGCTGCCATTTTGCGATTCAACTTCGTAGAGGCACTCATTTCTTGCCTTTCCTCTTCGCCTTCACCGCTGCCGTGAGAGCCGCATTACTGCCGTTGGCGGGCTGCATGGTTGCTTTGTTTGGCTTCGGCCCCGGCCTCGGACGCTCCATCTTTAGAGCGGCTTGCGGTATCTCCCAATATTCGCCTACTGGCGAGGGCTTCCTCTCCGCGCCGGGGACTAGCTGGGCTTCGAGCCAGTTGAGAGCTGTCCGGTAGTTGACTTTCATCTGTTCGGCGAATTGTTTGGCGGTCATTACCCGCTCTTGATTCTTGCTCATGCTACATATCATACACACCTCTGTAACTAACCGTAAAGACATTATTTCACGTCCCCTGTAAACAATCAAGAAAATAGTTACAGAGGTACGGAAGAAATAGCTTGCAATTACTTACAGGGGTCTGTATAGTTCTTTTTAGATTAGCCGCACTACACGAAACGGAGCCGAAACGAAATGTTCAGCCTAGAGACAGCCAACATCGAACGCGCGATCACAAACGCCAAAGCCTTGCATCCGAAAGTGAAGATGATCGAGTTCGGCACATACGAAGTGACGGGAAGCAAAGGCAACACATACACCGTCAAGTGCTACCGCAAAGCAGGCGAGAAGATCGTCGAATGCAATTGCGCGACGCGCGACGGTATCGCCTGCAAACATTCGATGGCTGCCGTAAGTCTGCACATCGCAATGGCTGCACAGCGCGGCCATTAAATGAGAAAGGCTAGGGAAGCGCGCAAACACTTCTCTAGCCTCCAACCTTCAACCTTCCAAAAATAGAAAGGCATCAGTTATGCAAAAACAGTCTACCACGCGGACAGGGCAGGGAAGCGCCCCGCCCGGCACCTTAAAGCCAGCACAACACCGGCGCATCATGCCCGGCGACAAAGTTCTTATTTACTGCGCGCTGATTGCGCAGAACACGTGGATCGTCGTTGATGACGTTCTCATCGGCAACGGGCGTACCAAACTTCGCAGTGGCAACATGGATTTCTATTTCGATGACAGTCTTGTGATCGCGCATCAGAAGGGAGGCCGCAACTAATGAATAACAGAGAGGGGAAGCGGCATCGTGTGGGGGCGCGTTGGCCGCATCGTACATCATTGATGCCAACCATTAGCTACGATGATTTTATTCAATCGCGCGCCCAAGAAAGCGCCGCAAAATTGAGTCCCGAAAACTCTGATCCGCAATTCCGCACGCCGGAACACAGGGCGGGAAGTCAGGCGGAACATGTCGAATTCTTGACACAGAGAATCAGCGCGTTGCAATCGCTTGGCAATCATTACGCCGACACATTAGAGAATCCCGCCACGCCCGCCGAAGTCCACAACGCCTTGGCGCAGGATTTGGATGAGCTGGCAGGCAAGGCAAATCTGCACATCACTTCGCCCGAAGTTCTAAGGCTGCTTTATCCGCTGCTTCGTCTTCGCGCCGCCGAGAAGGGAGGCCGCTAATCATACACCTTGTTGCCGCAGAGCCAAAACTTACAAAGAAGAGTTCGACCAAAAAGACATTAGCGACAATGCCCAAGCACCTGCCAATTGTCCGCTCAATCTACCGACCTGGCGATTGTGTGACAATCGTCACGCCCACACGGTCAACCACTCGCGTGTTTATTTTCGGCCACCAGATTGAAGACGGACGGCTGTGGTTGCTTGCGACGAACGGACATGAGGTGTTTCGATTTCAGGCATTAGCCGTCGTTGGCCGAGTAACCGCTACCAACGATTTTCCACTTGGCGAATGTATGCTCGAAAAGTTTAAGGGATGTAATCTCTAATTTCAGAGCGTGCGAGGGGCGCGGCTGTCAAGATAGGTTCGGGAGACTAATCTTGCAGCCGCGCGCTTTACCTATCAGGGCTATGCGGATTTTTCAGTGAGAACCTTAGAAGCTGTTTGGAAATTCGTTTTGAAGATTCCAGTCAGTGCAGTTTTGCTGAGAATTTGAGGGATTAAGACGTTACGCGACTAAAAATCGCCCCTCAATTCCGCAGTAAAACCGAATAAAAGCCGGTCATTCTGGAATTTTCAAACAGCTTCTTAGCGGAGAAATTCGAGCGGGTAAAGAAAATCTCGGAAGACGACGAGTGCAGGTGTGCTTACGCGCTTGATACCGGGAGTCCGATAATAACCATTATGTTCGCTCATTTTGAAAATGCATATTGATTATCGGACGGAAGCGCAAGATGTTGCGGATAGAGTTTGAGAAGTAAGGTTCTGAGATGCCCCCGTTCAAAGACGCACGCGAAAGGTTAGATTCTCATGGTTGCAAGGCTCAATAAGCCTTGCCGGTGCGCCAACCGGAACTCAGTTGGCGTTTGATATTCCAAACTGCTGTGCGGTCGTTCTTCATTGTAGTGCCGTCGCCATCCTTCAATTACAATTTTTGCCTCGGCAAGATTATTGAACCATTCGACGTTCAAGCATTCATCGCGCAGCCTACCGTTGAAGCTTTCGCCGAAAGCATTCTGCCACGGACTGCCCGGTTTGATATAGAGCGTCTGGATGCCAGCGCATGCTAACCATTGTTTGACACGATTGGCGACGAGCTCCGGCCCGTTGTCCGATCTCAAGTAAGTCGGTGCGCCGCGTTCCTTAATCAAGCGGTTGAGAACTGCGATAACTGCCTGCGACTTAATCGAAGTGCGCGTCTCAATGCATAAACTTTCGCGCGTAAACTCATCAACCACTGTCAATAACTTCAACCGCTGTCCCGAAGCGCACCAGTCATGCACAAAGTCATATGTCCAGACTTCATTGGGTCGGGTCGCGGTATTAACCGCCAGACTGACGCGCTCTGCGTTGCGCCGTTTGCGTGGCCTGCGTTGCGGCAAAGTCAGACCTGTCACCCGCCACATACGAGCAACGCGCTTATGATTGATTTGTTGACCTTCACGGCGCAATAGCGCGTGCGCTCGCCGATAACCAAAGCGCAGATGCTTGGACGCAATCAACTTCAACTGGTCGGCGAGCAGCGAATCACCTACCTCTTTGAGGGACTTGTAATGCACACCGCACCGACTGATTCCAATAAGCTGGCAACTCCGCCGCTCTGATAAACGACGCTCGTTTAAGAACTCGACCGCTTCACGACGCGCGGCGGTCGTTAGAACTTTTTTGCGAGTAACTCTTTCATCGCATCCACTTCGATACAGCGCTCAGCCAACAATCGCTTCAATCGCGCATTCTCTTTTTCAAGCTCGCGTAATCGTCTGGCTTCAGAAACCTCCATGCCACCGTACTTTTGTCGCCACTTGTAAAAAGTGTTCTCTGCGATTGAGTGTTCCCGACAAACGGCGGTGATAGTCTGTTCACCCTTTGCCGCCTGTCTTAAAATGGCAATGATCTGTTCTTCGGTAAACTTTGATTCCTTCATGCTCGAATCTCCTCTAAAGTTGAAGAGATTCTAACCTATGGCGTGCTTCTCAGTTCGGGGCGCATGTCACTCCTCCCAAGATAGCAGCCGGGCGCTTTCATTTTCAGTTAAGATTGGTAATGCGTCGGTAGGTAGATCAACAATAGGTATGTTGAAGAATATGTCGCCCTGACTTATTGATGAGGATACTTCCGGGAACTCGTAGATCATTCCTCGGCCCTGTAATCGTAACTACGCTTGGCTTCTTCTTCTGCATAAGCGATTTGCGCGTGTTGAGCTTTGTCGCTGGCCTCAAGAGCTTTACGGCGGGCATCAGCAATAGTGATGGTAGCTGATTGGTTTACCTGTCTCGGTGTAACTCCACCGGCCACTTGTGACGTGACTTTGTTATCGCTCATAGCTTATTAGTTTCCTTTAAGGATTAACAGGTGTTTGAATAGTAGCACGCGACAGATGGGAGCCGAAAGGACAAAACGTTTCACTTGGGCTGACTCCAAAAGTCAGTGCGATATCAGTCGCAAAAACAAAAGAGTTCAAAAAAGCTATACCGGAAACAATCGCCGCCATCGAAAGCGCAAGTTTCTCCCCCTTTCCGCCACTTCTTTGAGGCATGGCAACGATAATTTCCGGCTTCTTCTCGCACTGTATGTCCCTGCCGAACTATTTTGCGCGCTCAGAAGCCAATAAAACGCTGCTTTTTAGAGCAATTGTAATCTCGTCTCCATGCTTCGCTAAGTTTCTTTTTTAGTGTGGAAAATATCGGAAAGAATGGAATCTTTGCCGGTGCTAATCGGCCTCAAATTCAGCCCTGTATCTTTTTGCTTCAATAGCGTCCATGAGGTATCCAAATGGATGCACAATCGCAAAGGTCAATTGGGTGCTCGATTTTGACGCTGTTGGAGAACTGCGCCAACGCCGTTTCAAGGTCCACCTGTGTAGACCTTCATGGGGGATGGAGGGTTTTCAGACCTTCATGGGGTATGTAGAAATTCGCCTGCTTTCAGATGTCGTTCAAGATATGTTTCGTGCCTCATCCAGAAGACGAAAATCGTCGGGGAAGCCTCCGGGGAGTTGACCGAAGTACTTGGGCGGCGCGGCTCCTCGGTTAAGAAGGTTTCTTCGATAGATTTCAGCGCGCAACTCCATATCAGTCGCAAGACATTCTCGAAATCTAAGCTTCTGTTTCTCCCGTTCGGCACGCACACGCGTCGCGGTTGCTTCCTCTTCCTGCGCCCGAAGTTCACGCGCGGCTGTCGCCCGCTCCGCCGCTGCCCCTCTTTCCTGCGCGCCCAATCCATGCCGCGCGAATATCGCATCGATGGTCGTCTTGCGAAGATACGCGCGCTCAAACACCTCAAGCGGCTGGGCAGTGTGCAGGTAATCATCCGCGAGTATCTTATTTGCCGCCGCAAGCTCTGTATCTAACGCATCAATCCGGCGTTGCTCATGCGAACGCGGTGGCTCCGGGTCGTAGTCATCTTTGAACACCATACTTAATTTTCTCCTTCTGTCGGCCACGCAATAATGAACTCGCGTCTGATGCCCGTTAGGACGCCAGCGCCTTGCGACATCCATGAGCCAAATGGCTGCGTATCGAATGGCACGGTGTTCTTACAGCCATGCGGACGCGAATCGAGCGCACCACCATCATCGTCATCGTCGCTGTTCCATTCGATAATTGTGCCATGCCATTTGGGGCTGCCGCTGCATAGCACTTCGACGCCTTCTTCAGTCCAAGACTCGCCAACGGCGGAATGCCCCCACTCTTGGCCGTTATAGACGTAGTTGTAGCCGAAGAGCAGCGCGCAGCCTTCGTCAAGAAAGTGCGGGAAGCAATCGCGTGCGCTCTGCTCAGGCGGCATCACGCCGAAGGCCACCACCAACGGAAAACGCAACTCGTAAAGCAGCGATAATTGATCGGCTGACCGGATGCCGAGATGTTCCGGTGCCGTCATGTATTGCTCGCGGCAAAGCCCGTGCATCGCCGCGATGGTTGGCGGTTCAAGTCCCGCCCACACGTAGAGATTTTGGATTGCATAGAAGCCACAATCTTTTTCCGGGTGCAGTTGGCGGCGAATCTGCTCGACAGGCACGCTTCGACGCCCGGCGTTTGTCAGCACTGTCGTCATTGCCCTGCCTTCGCCTTCTTCGCTTCCAGAATATCGGCCACCTGTTTGCGCTCGTCTGCGTTCATTGCAGCATAAACTTTGAGCGCGTCGTGGAGCGATAACCTCTTGAAGCTCGACTGCAGCGGAGTCTCGTCGGCAGCGCGGTTAATCGCCGGCACATCGCGCGGATTCAGCTTGCCAGCATCTACAGCGGCCTGTACCTGCTCATCGACGTTGCCGCCACTTCGCGCCGTGCGTATTAGGTCGCGTTTCAACTGTGAGCGTTCGGATTGCTCTTTGGTGCGCGGGCGAATGCCGGAGGACTGGACGCCTATCTCGCGCATCATCTGTTGCGCAGGAGTTTGATTCAATTCAGATGGCGCTGGCGTGATGCCAATCATCGGCAATAGTGATTTACTAACCGATGAACCGCGCTCGCGCTCCTTACGCACGCCCGCCACAGAGAACGGAACGAACGCCGCGCCGAAGTGCGAGAGCGTATCGCTGGCCTGCTTCACAATCGGATCATCACTGCTGCGAATCTCCGTGCCGTAGTAATTCTTGTTTTCGAGCATCTCCGCGATGTTGCCAATGAGTGGATGCATCTTGTGGCCTGCCGTGCGCAGAGGATGCGACGCATAAGCAAAAACGTCTTTGACGTAAGACGGCAGACTGATGCGCTCCGGCTCTCCGTGCTCGTTCATATTGCCGGTGCGAGGGAAAAAATAATCCTTCAACTCTTTCGGCGGTTCTCCGGTCAAAAGATAATTCGTCATCCCGCCGATCATGCCTGTGACTATTGGCAGCGCTGTGACGTAGGCCATGCGGTGCGTAAATTCTGCGGGACGCCCGCGCAACACATTGCCGCCAGCTTTTGCATAATCAATCGCGCCGCCGAAAATCTCTCGAAGGCTGCCGATGTTCCAACCGACGGAGCGCACCGACGCCATACTTAAATCCTTAAAGCTCTTTTGCCAAAAAAGATTGTCGTACACCAACTGTCCCATGCGGTTATCAACGGAGTCCCAAGCCTTTGCCATCGCGTCGCGTCGTTCGGCATGTGAAGCGTTCGGGTTGGCTTCGAGTTCACGGCGCGCCATCTCCGCAAAAATTCCAAGCTTTTGTCTTGGGACAAGCCATTCCATCAAAGGCGCTGCCGTCTTCTCCATCGCCGCAAAGGGCAGACGCAGCACGCCGCCCGGAATGTTGCCAGCGCTAAACGCATCCTTCATGTTTTGCGCAACGGTCGTTCGATAGAATTCATCCATGCGCGCACGTCCGCCGCCTTCGCTCATCGCCTGCACGAAAGAAGCAATCTCCGCGCCCTGCGAGCCGGGAGACATCCACTCCTTCATCATCCGGTTGCCCTGAATCAAATTCGTGATTGGCGAAACGGGAGTCGAGGCGATGGTCTTCAGACCGCGCACGGGTTTGCCGTAGCGAAAGATGTCTTCGATGCCGACGGCAGTTCTCGAAATCATCGTGTCGAGCGTGGTAAATCCGGCGTGAAAGAATGAAAGACCGAGCTGCGCTTGATTCATCAAATTAGACAGGCCGCGCCAGCCGCGATAGACCGGATACTTTCCGAGTCCCGGCGAAAGATAATTATTGATGATGCGCGCGGCTGGCTCCGGCGCGTACAGATGCCCGCGAATCGTGATGCCTCCCTGCGGCGCGGGCGCGCCGTAAACAGTCCCGATGCTTTCGTCGATCTTCACCCATCCGTCAGGCGGCACGGCACCGACGCGCGCATACTTGGCGAGTCCCTGCGCTTTTAGCTCCGCAAGCGTGCGCTGCGACATTACATACTTGTCCGCCTGTCGCAGTTGGAGCATCACGAGATCGACGGGATTAGTCGTCACCGGCGTCAGCCCGGCAGCAACACCGTCGGCGATTGTCGGAAGCTTTGCGCCGCGCTGCGGATCGTTGAAGAATTTGCGCGCGGCCTGCGGATCGGTGAACGCTTGCGGGGAGTATTCTCTGGTGAAATTTTTGACGCGGTTAAGGCCGAGCGCCTGCACATCTGCGCGCCTGCCGTCGAGAAGCCCGCGCATTGTGTTGGCGAAGTTCTGCGTGTTCGGATTAGCCTGCGGCTTGCGCGACTCAATGCGAGCGAGCACGTCGAGATTCGTGGCCGCATCCTGCTTCGCAAAATGATCGTGCGCGCCTCCGAGAGACTTGTCGGCGATGTCGTAGCGGCGCGCCATGTCTGCGGCGTTGGCGCGAATCACACGCGCCGCGCCTTTCGCATCTTCACCGCGCGAGACGGGCGCAAGCGTCGCCCTGATGCTGCTCGCTGTATCGGCTACCGCTTTGGCTGCTCTGGCAGTTTGCGGCACAACATCGTGCTTGATGAACGGGCGAAGTCCGAGCGTCAAAAGGTCAACATCAATCGCGCCGCTCTGATTGTTTAATGAGCGCCCTTCGCTTCGAGCGTCTGCTGTGGTGACTGCTGCGCCTCGGTCGCTCTCTCCCGCCGCTTCGATTGTCGAATCAGATGACGAAACCGAAGAATTTCCGTCGGGTCTGGTTCGTGTCCCTTGATCTTGGTTTGCGAAGAGTCCGGTTTGTCGTTGGTTTTGTTCATGTGTCGCTTCCTGTATCGCGGCTTCAAAGAGTGCTTCCTTGTGCGGCGTCGCGCCGCCGAAGAAGCCTTTTTGACGCGGATCGCCCGCCGCTTCCGCGCCTCTCAAATAATTATCAAAAATAGCATTGATCGCTTTCGCACTTCGCTTGTTCGCGTCGAGCGCCTGCAACGCGCGCTTTTGCAATGGCGTCAGGTCGTCGCCGAAGAGTCCGCCCTGCTTAAGATAATCGTCAACGGTCGTGCCAGCGTCGCGCAGAGATGATAGCTTGCCCATCGCCGCCGCGAGGTCGTTGGTAATGTCGAGCGGGTAACGCGCGCCTCCGGCAATCGCTTCCTTTTGCGCGGCAAAGCGTCCGGCCTTGTGAAGCATAGCAGTCGTGATATTGCGCACGTTGTTGTCAGGCGATTCCGCGAGCTTCTGAAGCGCGGCGACACCTTCCGGCGTCTCGCCGTAGGCTCTGGCAAAGACAGCGTTTCTTACGCGCGTAATTCCCTCCTGCGATATTTGGCCGTCTCCCGTGACATAGCGCCCGCGCTCCGCCGGAGAAACAACGTCGCCCATAAAGCTACGGATAAATTCACGATTGGCGGGCGTCACAATCTGGCCGTCGTCTGCCGGGTAAAACTGTCCCATCAGATTGCCGGAAAGCTTTTGCGCGTCGCTTCTCGCCTGCTCGCCTGCGCTCATCGCCGCTACTGATTGCTCGTTGGCTTCGCGTGCGAACTGCGCACGATCCACTGGCGACGTGCGGACGCGCACAAGGACGGGCTGCTTGGCCTGCTCTATCGCTTGCGAATCGAGTCCGAGCCGCGCGGCGTTGTCATTCAGGTATGAGCGATAACGCGATGATGATTCGTTGCTGGATTCATACGCGCGCTGCAATGCGATGGTGCGCCCGTTGCCGGATTCAACGACTCCGTCCTCGCCGACGATTGGCGCGCCCTCGCTTGCCTTTGGTGAATCCGCGAGATATTCAGGCCGCACGTCGCGCGCGATGCGGTTGATTTGATCCTCGCTCGCAATGCGTCCACGTTCGCGCGGCTGAAGATCGGGTATTTCCCAACAAGAGTCACTTTTGTTTCATAGGATTTCCGGCAAAGACATCTGCCCCGCCGGTTTAGCCTGATTTTTCACCTCCCACTTTTTGCCCTGTAAGAAGCCCACGATTTTGGGAAGG
>MWWH01000143.1_pt1 | contig 18545 bp, 16 predicted proteins | sample 1047231 | NCBI WGS metagenome assembly MWWH01 (sample SAMN06349967, study PRJNA376086) | soil metagenome | isolation source: MG3-2 sample Antarctic (ecotone) soil | place: Antarctica | collected 2015-01-13 | reverse complement strand
CAAATAACATCTTCTTCGGAAACAGCCTGCTTAGTCCGAAGCAGATAACGAAGGCGCAAGACGAGGTTGCTATCAACCCTTTCGATTTCGGGGAGCTGCGATTCGACGTGATAATCGGCAACCCGCCTTATCTGAAATCGGAAGACATGAAAAACATCACGCCACTGGAACTGCCCCTTTACAAGCAATCCTTCAACGCGGCATACAAGCAATTCGATAAATACTTCCTTTTCATCGAGCAGGGATTGAACCTTCTCTCGGATGATGGTGTCTTAGGCTATATCGTGCCGAGCAAGTTCATGAAGGTCGGAGCAGGCAAGAAGCTGAGGGAGGGAATCTCGACCAAAGGCAACCTGCGCTCGATAGTTTCGTTCGGAGCCAATCAGATTTTCGCAGACAAGACCACCTACACTTGCCTGCTAATCTTGAGCAAACGCCCACAAAAAACTTTCCAATATGCCGAAGTAAAGAGCCTGAAACAGTGGAAGGTGAGAAACGCCAATGCGCTCAAATACGCGACAAAAGGAACCTCGACGCTGGACAGCGAAGCATGGGCTTTGGTCCCGCCCGAATTGACCGATGCCTACAACAAGATAATCGGCCAGAGCATAAGACTCGCCGACCTTGTTGGCGAGGATAATATCTTCAATGGCATACAGACGAGCGCCAATGAGGTTTATATCTTTACGCCCATCAGGAAGGACGGAAAGCATTATTACTTCACGAAGAAAGACGTTGAATATAAGGTTGAGAAGGACATCACAAAGCCGTACTTCCAAACCTCTTCCGGCGGGGACAACCTGAACACCTACAGGACGTTCAAGCCTAACGCGAGGGTAGTCTTTCCCTATACGACCACCAAGACCGGCGTCGCAGTGATACCGTTAGCAACGATTCGCAAGAAATACCCTTCAGCTTTTAATTACTTGCAAAATCACAAGGCGGTTCTCGATAATCCGAAAAGAGACATCAAGCCCGAGCCAGCTACGAGCGACGAGTGGCACAGATACGGCAGACACCAGAGCTTAGATAGCTGCGGCTTACCCGAAAAGATTATCGTAGGCGTGCTATCCGTCGGCGACAAGTACGCGGTTGATTGTCACGGAACCCTGATTTCATCGGGAGGCACTGCGGGGTATTGCGTCGTTGCAATCCCTGGCGATTCCGCATACTCGATTTATTACATTCAAGCCGTCTTGAATTCAAAGTATCTGGAATGGTTCAGTGCCTTGTACGGAGAGGTCTTCAGGGGCGGCTACATCGCGCGAGGAACGAAGGTTCTAAAGAATCTGCCTATCCGTACCATTGACTTTGCGAACGCTAAGGAGAAAGCCCTGCACGACAACATCGTGAATACGCAAAAGGCGTTGATTGGCATTTTTGACCAGATGGATGCGAACGCCGGAAACCAAAGAGCGATAACGCCTCTGCAAAGGCAGTTCTCGCGCGAACTGGCGACGTTGAAGAAGCACCTGGCCGCGCTGTACGACTTGGGCGCAGATGATTCCGCCATCCCGCTAATCAAGGAGCTGTATGAAGCTAATTGAGAACACATCGGCGGCAAAGCTGCGAGGCGGCTTCTATACGCCAGAACCTATCGCCGCTTTCATATTGAAGTGGGGCATCAACGGAAGCTCTAACCTCGACATACTAGAACCGAGCTGCGGCGACGGAGTGTTTCTTGAGCAGGTGAAGGAGAAGAAGCACAAGTTCAACACCATCACGGCCATCGAGTTCGACTCGGTAGAAGCCGAGAAAGCGAGCAGGATAGAACTCAATAACAAGACTGTACGGAACACTGACTTTCACCTTTATTGCAACGAGACGAGCGAACGATTCGATTTAGTCGTAGGCAATCCCCCTTACATCCGTTATCAATTCTTCGACGCAGGCCAGCAGCACCAAGCCGCCAAAATCTTCGACCGGGCTAGTCTCAAGTATTCAAAACTCACCAACGCCTGGGTTTCGTTCGTCGTCGGCGCGAGTCTCTTGCTCAAAGAGCGCGGCAAGATTGGCTTCGTCATCCCAGCCGAGCTTTTGCAGGTTTCCTATGCCCAACAATTAAGAGAGTTCCTGGCTCATTTCTATAACAAAATCAACATCATCTCCTTCGAGCAATTGGTGTTTCCCAACATCCAGCAGGAGGTTGTCTTACTGCTCTGCGAACGCAACGGCAGCGACTCGCACCTCATCGAGCATCTGGAACTAAAGGATGCCTCAGAGCTTGAATCGCTTGACGTGAAGAAGCTGAAAAGCCCAAGCAAGACGATTGACTTCAAATCAAACAAGTGGACGTTCTATTTCCTTGAGCAGAAGGAAATAGATTTCCTTGAGACAGTGGCAGGGTTGAAGAACATCCCTACCATAGCCGACTACTCAGACGTTGCAGTAGGCATCACCACCGGCTCAAACGATTTCTTCACCGTCCCCCTGTCCGTCGTAGAGGATTTCGAGCTGAAGGATTATGCGAGAGCGATGGTTGGCAGAAGCGTCCAGGTGAACAGCGTCATCTTTACCAAGCAGGACTGGACGTTGAATAAGCACTCAAACGCTAAGGCGCACCTATTGGTCTTCCCGCCCAAAGAGGAAATCAACGGACACAAAGGCGTCAACTCGTACATCGCGTTCGGCGAGTCGAGAGGGATTCACCAGGGGTACAAGACCGGCATCCGTGACGATTGGTTCGCCGTGCCTTCCATAAAGGTATCGGACGCCCTGTTTATCAGGAGGAACAACCTCTACCCGCGATTGATACTGAACGAGGCGAAGGCTTACACCACCGATACGATGCACCGGGTATTCATGAAGCCGGAGACGAACAGCAACGCCTTCATAGCGAGCTTCTATAATTCCCTTTCCCTGGCGTTCTCTGAAATCGTAGGGCGCAGCTACGGCGGCGGAGTCCTTGAGCTGATGCCGAGCGAGGTAGGCCAGATATTGCTTCCCTACAACGAGCAGCACGCCGCGCTTCTACCGATTATTGACGCGATGATGCGAGAGAAAAGACCCATTGACGACATCCTGACCATAACCAACAAAGCAATCCTGAGAGAGAGTTTCGGTTTCAGCAGCGCGGAGGTAAGCATCGCAAACTCCATTTGGAAAAAACTCTCTGCGAGGAGACTGAACAGAGGCAAGCCCAATAGACCAAGCCACTCATCCACCCCGTTAGCGAAGGCATTTCACAAGGTTTGATTCTGCCAACCGTCCGCGCTTTACTATCCCTTGCAGGAAGCACGTTATCAATTTGCTTACTGTCTCCGTCCGACCACCGCGACGTGCAACCCACGCCCACGCAGGAGCGGCACAGGCAAGGCCGCGAGAGCGTTTCGCTGGAATGGTATTTGTTAGCCCCGTAGAGAGGGCGACCCAGAAGCACGCACGGGATTCTCTACTTTTCCCGTGCGTGCTGGACGGCAGTATTGAAAAGCCCGCCATTGACGAATGCCTAAAGTCTTCTACTCTTCAGTCTTAACCTTCCCAAGCCAATACAGGAAAAAGGAGTAGAAGCGTATGCAACTGCTAACGCCAGAACTGCGTTCAGAGCTGCCAAAACTCTATTCGCAGGACGGCAACAAAGACCCGATTGTCTATGCCAAGTTTTTCTTTCCGGCAGGACGCTGGACGTGGTTCGTTACCGAAGGAGAGCCGGACGGCGAGGACTTCAGATTCTTCGGCTTCGTTATCGGCGACTTCGAGGAGTGGGGCTACTTCTCCCTCAGTGAACTACAAAGCATCAATGCCCACGGCTTGACCGTGGAACTCGATTTGTATTTCAAGAAAGGGACTATAGATGAGGTCTTAGCTCAATTCAGAAAGGAGCGTGGAGAGTAGGGGGCTTCCCTACTCTTTTTGTTTGTAGGCCAATATGATTGATGTAGAGATTAACCGGATAACAAGAACACGCACGAATTTAGCAAAACAAATCGTGCGTGTTCAATGGTTGGTGAAATTGAGTTTAGGCTTTTGATACCAAAACCCACGTTGTTGCGTGACCACTTCCACTTGCACAAGGTGGAAATGTGTTGTGAATTGCCAAAGGGATGGTGTTTGAAGAATGTGTGCTGCATCTGTAAACACCGCTTACTGTGCATTTTTCGCCGGTTCGTCCTTGCATATCGAGTCAACCCTCTCTTCTTGTTTCCGAATTTTACGCCCTCATTGGCGTAACACAGACACTTATAACACCGGCGTATTATTGGCGTCAATGAAAACTTTACGCCTTTTCAGGCGTGAAACATATTTTCATAGATATTACGCCGCGTATGGCGTATAATCAATTTTTGAGAGTACGACTATGAACGAATTTGGCAACGCATTAAAAGAAGCACGAATAAAGGCTAGGAAGAAGCTCCGAGAGACGGCGGATTGCGTCCATCTTTCGATTGGGTATCTTTCTGATATTGAACAGGGCAGGAAAAGCCCCCCAGACTTAGAAACGGTTCGCAAATTACAAGACTGTCTCCGAGTAGAAGGCGACAGTCTTGTTATCCTCGCATCGGAGGCACGAACGAAGCGACCTACCGAAGTCGTGCAGCAAATCCAGAGAAGACCCCGTTTGTCCGAACTCTTTATGAGAGCGAAAAACCTTTCTGACGAAGAACTTGAGGAATTGATATCAAAAGCGTCAAAATGAAAGAATGGGTAGCGTATCAAAAGCTCGACCTAGAAGCGGGAAAGAAATAGATAGCATCGCTTATAAGGTTATCGAATCTTTTCAAGGTAACACCTTGAAAATGATTACGAGCTTCGACGTTGAGGGTTTTTTTGAGTTTGAATTGAAAAATCAAACTGGAATAGAGCCTATACCTCAAAGGTTGCCAGATGGATTAGATGGATATACTGACAGCGAAACTATGAAGTGCTTTATCTCATTGAATCTGATGGAATACGGAGAATGCGACGTAACCAGACGAAGATTGAGAGCTACACAGGCACACGAGATAGGTCATTGTTTTTTGCACGTCGAAGATGCCCGCCGCAACAGAGATTTTCAGCAAAAGTTTTTGAATGATAAAAAATCATCTCTAGAAATGTATCGCCCGCAAGATATTAAGATTTACGAAAATCCCGAATGGCAAGCATGGCGTTTTGCGAGTGCTTTGCTAATGCCGGAAATTTGCTTTATGACTGCTGTAAATTCCGACTGGACGAAAAAGAAAATCAAGCTAGCCTTTGACGTAAACCCATCATTTATAGACGTTCGATTGCAAGAATTGAAAATTTCAAAACATCTTAAAAACGGTTAGGTCAACTGTTTTGTTTACCTATATAAAATCACGAACTCGCCAAAGTGTTGCTCGAAAACTTGAATCAGACGCTCATAGTCCCCCGCTTTCATTTCTCTCAAAAGCTCCTTCTCTTCCTCTTCTGACAACCCCATCTGATACGCAAGTTTCTTCGCATAAGCGAATCAGGTCAGGCGTGCGGTTCCGAAAGTTCCTTCGAGCGTGAGGATGGGAGGAGCCCAAGCTGATAGGCTGAACGAGTCGCAGCCTAATAATAAGACTCCTCGATCAAAGCCTTGATAGCAATGATTACCAGCAACGCCACCCAAGCGAACGCAAGGAACAATCCGATGGTGTACATGGCTGCATTGTTCCATTAAATCCCACCAGGTCAATACTCACTTATCCACAATCCAAATGAATCCCGAAATACTTAATCCAGGTGCGCTCCGAGACATCCCGGACGACCGCGACTTCCGCTGGGAGCCGCTCGGCGCCGCCCTTCCCCCGTTCGACTGGAACCAGGGCTACGACATCGAGAAGCAACTGGGATACAAGCTCCCCGTGGACGACCAGAACGGGTCAACGTCATGCGGCGGCCAGGCGTTCGGCAAGTACGACGCCGTGCCGAGGCCATGAAGACCAAGAGCTTCGAGCGCAGCTCCGCCGCGTACGTCTACAGGCAGACAGCCGTTATCATCGACGGCGTTCCGCAAGGCTCAAGACTGCGCGACAATGCCGAGCTCGTCATCAAGCAGGGCGTGGCCCTCGAATCCCTCTGCCCGTCCTACGACAACGGCAAGCCCCCCACCGACAAGTACATCCTCAATCTCAACCAAGGGATTCTTCAGCGCAATCGGTTTAATCATCTTCGTTAGCTGGTTTGGGGCTTGGTCTAGTTCTCCACCTTCTTCGGCTTTTCGTCTAATACCTCTTCGTAGCGGGCGACCTTACCGCACTTCGAGCAGACCAAGCCGTTCTCTTTCATATCTGCGCCGCAGCAGACGGAGATTTGCTTGAACTGAGTGAGTATATTGAGTGGGCTTCGCATTGGATTGTAGGGTTGAGTTTGTAGGTTTTACTTCCGACACCTATATCTTAAAGCATCGTCCGGCATCTGTCCAATAACTACTCTTTTCGGACATCCCCTGCTATGCTTGATTTAAGCCCGTAAATACAGCCATATTTAAGGCTCATTTCAGGAGGGTTTTTGGACACCTATGAACGTCGCACTCTACGCCCGCGTTTCCACTCACGACCAGCAGACGCTTCCCATGCAGTTGAAGGCGATGCGGGAGTACGCCAAGAAACGCGGCTGGAAGGTCAGGCAGGAGATTCAGGAAATCGGCTCAGGAGCGAAGGTGCGCCCGAAGCGAGAGGAACTGTTGAAGGATGCCCGCCGCAGGCAGGTTGACGCCATCATCGTGTGGCGGCTCGACCGCTGGGGACGCTCCGTATCAGACCTCATCGGCACTATCCGCGAGTTGACCGACACCGGCGTAGCGTTCGTATCCCTTACCGAAGCACTCGACCTGACAACACCCGCAGGCAAAGCGATGGCGGGAATGCTTGCAGTCTTCGCGGAGTTCGAGCGCGACATCCTGCGGGAGCGCGTGAAAGCCGGAATCGCGCACGCACGGGAGCAAGGCAAGGCGCACGGCAGGCCGGCAACCGCATCGCTAAAGAACGAAGAAGTAAGGAAGCTCAAGAAAAAAGGCTTGAATAACTCAGAGATTGCCCGGAAGCTCAAGATTGGCCGCGCGTCAGTCATTCGAGCATTAGCCGCATAGTTCTACTTCCCTACTCCCCGCTTTCACATACCTTGTCTCGACCAGCCGCGAGGCGAAAGCACGGCAGCACTTTTTGAAGCTACCTAAGTTTTGAAGAAACCTCGATTCCTACCTGCCTCTCTAACGCCTCTAGTCTTTCTTCAAGGTTATCAATGGCGCTTTTATGTCCCCTGAATACAGCAGCAACAAGAAGTGCAAAAATAATGATTACTGCGTAAGTCACGAATTTTCTTAAACTACTTGGCTTCTACAGTGCTCTTATTGCTTTGTCCTGTCTTGGTTATTGCCTTATATACCAGCGCCCCTACGTACACGCCTATTAGCAGACTTCCTATTAATAATAGTGCCTCAGCATTTCTAAAGGCTTCTTCTGAGTCAAAGAAAGACCCTGCCATTGCCATCCCTAGCACTTCAATAATTTTCATAACAGCAAAGAACGCGATGAAGCCCAAAATAGCGCCTAACACCTTTTTAAATACTTTCATTAGTCTTCAGTATAGGAAGCTTTGTACCTATCTGCTATTCGACTAGACAGCTACGTAAATAGCTGCATAGTTATCTACGCAATGTATCCCCTTCCCTTCGGCTACAAGACCCGCGCCAAAGGCGAGCGCGAGGACGGCTACCTGATTCCCGAAGCACGCACCCGGCACGCTGCCCTTTTCGGCAAGAGCGGCGTCGGCAAGACGACGCTCATGCGGAACATGGCGCTGTGGGACATCTGGCAAGGTTCCGGCGTCACCGTCATTGACCCGCACGGCCAGCTGATAGACGACATCCTGGAGCATATCCCCCGCGCCCGGACGAACGACGTTATCTATTTCAAGCCCGCCGACCTTCTTCGCGTCGCAAGCCTCAACATCCTTGAGAAAGTGCCGAGGGCGTACCAGCCTCTTGTCGTCTCCTCGATTGTCAGCACGTTCAAGGCTCTGTTCCCGAACGGCTGGGGGCAGCAGAGCGAGTACCTGCTTACCAACTTCTGCTTTGCCCTGATAGCCCAGGACGAGCCGACCACGCTCCTCGACATCCTGCGCCTCATCACCGACGCCGATTATAGGGAGCGGATATTCAGCAACGTGCAGGACGGCGTCTTGCAGACCTTCTATCGCACCTACGAGCACGATTGGGACGACGACCAGCGTGCGAAGGCATCAGCCCCGTTGCTTAACAAGGTCTCGGCCTTCGCGACCAATCCCCTTCTCCGCGCCGTCATCGGCCAGTCCCGCAGCAGCTTCAATCTGCGCGACGTGATGGACGAGGAGAAGATACTGCTTTGCGACCTGAGCAAAGGCGCATTAGGCGAAGACATCGCTTCCCTCTTAGGCTCGCTCATCACGACGAAGCTCTACCTTGCTTCCCTTTCGCGCCAGGACACGCCGGAAGCGCACCGCATACCCCACTACTTCTACATAGACGAGGTACACAACTTCACGCACGGCATTGACCTTTCCGCCATACTTGCCGAAGCCCGGAAATACCGGCTCTCGCTCACGGTGGCGACGCAGACCCTCGCCCAGCTCCGCCGCCATAATGACGAGATAGTGGCGTCCATCTTCGGCAACTGCGGGACGCTCGCCAGCTTCCGGGTGAGCGGCGACGACGCGGTTATCCTGGCTAAGGAGTTTGCCTCAGATGTGATAGCTACCCAGCTTGAGAACCTGCCTGACTACGAGCTGTATCTGCGGACGCTCATCTACTCGAAAGGCACTAACGCGCTCATGGCGTCACAAGCCGAGAGGCACACCGCCTACCCGCCCTTCTCCAACACCACCGACGCGCAGGAGAGCCAGCGCGTCATCCGGGCATCGTTCGAGCGATACACGCAGCCCCGCGCCAACGTGGACGCATGGCTTTCCAAGCAGTTCGCGCCGGCGGAGCGGAAAGAAGCAGCCCCGAATAAGAGAGCAGCCGCAAAAAGGAGGAGGTAAAGCGCAGCGTGTGCGCCGAAGGTTGCCCCGCGCACGCGAGGCTTTACTTTGCGATTCGAGCCGTGATAGAACACGGCTCTCATTTAGTGCTACGCACAAACGCGGCAGTCCGGCTACTCGGTTACGCGACTACGCATAGAAAGGAGGCTGTTACTTGATTGTTACCGTCGCTTCATTCAAGGGCGGCGTCGGCAAGACGACCACCGCCGTTCACATCGCCACTTACTTGCAGCAGCACTCCCCTACCCTCTTGGTTGACGGCGACCCCAACCGCTCCGCGACCGGCTGGACGCAGCGCGGCTCACTCCCCTTCAAGGTCATAGACGAGCGCCTACTAGCCCGGCACGGCAGGGACTACGAGCATATCGTGATAGATACCGAAGCCCGGCCAGACCCCGCCGACCTCAGAACGCTCGTAGAAGGCTGCGATTTGCTCATCTTGCCGAGCACCCCGGACGTGCTGGCGCTCGACGCGCTCAGGCAGACCGTGGAGGCGCTAGAGGGCATCGGCGCGAAGTCCTACCGGGTGCTCTTGACCATCGTTCCGCCGCGTCCGAGCCGCGACGGGGAGGAAGCCCGCGCCATGCTCAAAGGCGGAGGCGTGCCGCTATTCAGAAACCACATCACCCGTCGCGTCGCCTTCCAAAAGGCGGCTCTCGCCGGTGTCCCGGTATCCGAGGCCAAAGACCCCCGTGCAGCAGCCGCCTGGGAGGAGTACGAGCGCGTAGGAAAGGAGATATTGAAGTGAGCAAGAGCAAGTTCGAGGGCATCTTTGCCGCGAAGGGCAAGGGAACCAAGAAGGCCGCGCAGACGGCAGACTCCCCTACCGCGACCAGCACCAGGCAAGGGAAGCGGAACGACCCGGCTTACACGCAGATTAGCGCGTACATACGGAAGGACACGCACCGCGCCGTGATGCAGGCCATCGTCACCAAGCGCGACCTCAGCGACCTTATAGAAGAACTCTTCACCGAGTGGCTGAAGAAGCAGAAATAGCTGTTCGGCTACGCGCATACGCACATAGGCAAATATCGAAAAGCCGCCTCAGAGGGCGGCTTTTCAAAACGTCCGATAACAAACCTCATCCCTTTGTCAGCGTCTTAGCTTTCGCCAGAACGCGCTCGAATGAAATTCGCTCGAACGGTTCCAACGAATCGCTTTTAAGTTGACCCTCAATCCAGACGCAGAGCGGGGCGTAGATGCCGTAACCATTCCCGGCCATATCGCCCGCCACCTCGACCCGCGACGCCAGGGGCGCAGGCTCAGACTCCCCTACCGGCTGCTCGACAGCCGGAGGCGGTTGCGCGGCCACCGAGAACCACCCGCCGAGCTTCACCCCGGCTTCCCGGAGCGTGCAACGCTCCATAGCCGCGACCAGCTCGATGACATCGCCCCCCTTTTTTCCTTCGCGGCCTTTCGCGCAAGGAGCCGAGTGACATATCCAAACCTGCTTCTCGCCGTTCACAGAAAACGACTCCTTTTCGTCCCCCGCCGGATGCGACGGGAGCGGGCATCTGCCCCGCTCGTGCGAGGCGTTCACCCGATGCAGTTCCACCCCGTACCGGGCAGCCACCGCCCCGACCGCAGCCACCGCCTTGAGAGCCTTGAAATCCACATATTCGCCCATGCTGACACCTCGCCTTTTTGGATTTTCCGAGAGCTTCTGAAGGCACGATAGCAACCCGGCGAGGGCTTGCAAGGAAGGCAATTTTTGCGCTTGGCTGAGCTACCGGCGAATCGTGAAGAATGCCGAAAGGCCGGTGCGTGCGCGGTAAGGATATGGTGCATATGAAACAAAACCTACATCTCGCGCACGACCTCGACCCATCCCCTGTTTTGTTTCATATGCACCAGCAAACTTGGTGCGCGAGAAACAAAAACTTGGTGCGCGAGAAACAAAAACTTGGTGCGTATGAAACAAGGATATGGTGCTTAAGAAACAAAAACTTGGTGCGTATGAAACAAGACGATTATTAAAAGACCCTTATAAACGAATGCTCCTAGGTTGTTTCTAAATCCTCTAACTTCTTCTAAGTCTTTAGAACTCTTATCTAACTTACTTCTAACACACTGAGCTTATCGGACGCGCCAAGAGAGGGGAGGGTTTGTGTGTGAAAGATTCGATTTTTGTTTTTTTCTTGGAAGTAGGGCAGAAAACACATATCATCTGCCCGGAACCTATCTACTCGCATGAATCAACAGGGGACAGCCACGGCCACCGAGGAAACCGCCATCGAACCGGCGCGAAAAGTCCGCGCCGAGTTGAACCTTGAACAGTGGTCAATCTGGCAGCCGGCCAAATCCAAGAACGACCCCAAGCCGAGAGTCCTCACGAAAGAAATCACCCTCGACAACGGCGACAAGATAACCGCCCAGGTTGAAATCTCAGTGACGGCACGAGGCGCGCTCACGACCGAAGACCAGCGCACCTACTATGCCCTCATCAAGTACCACGACGAGAACGGGCGAGCCGACGACACCACCTATTTTTCCCTCAGACAGCTATCGAAGATTCTCGGCAAAGGCTGGGGTACTAGGGCATCCGAAACCATCACCGATTCGCTCGCCCGTCTGTACGGCACGTCGTTCCTTTGGGTGCATTCCTACCGGGACGCGACGACGGGCAAGACCAGCGAATCCCTCGAAGGCTTCCGCATACTCGAAAAGCTCAAGGTGGTCAGGACGAAGCAGGACGGACACACCACCCGCGCCGAAGGCTATTTCAGATTCAACGACGCGATTCTTGCGAATCTCAGGAAGAACCACACCAAGCCCGTCCTGCTGGACGTTGTTTTGAGCTTCAAGAGCGAGGTGGCGCAGATTATCTACACTCAGCTCGACCGCATACTCTCGCGGGACATAACCAGCTACGAGAAGCGCACCAAAGAACTGTTCGCGGACTTGGGGCTTGAAGGGAAGGAGTACGCCTATCAGTCGGCCAGAAAGCGCATCCTCGAAAAAGCGATAGCCGAACTCGAAAACGCGCCCCTGAGCAACGGCGCGACGCTCGCCAGCGTGAGGCTGGAAAAAACCGCAGACGGGAAAGACTACAAGCTCGTCGCCAAGAGGGGACGCGCCAAGCCAAAAAACGCCCCCGCTGCGCCACGTTCTAGCGAGAGTCAGGAAAACCCCCACTCAAAAGAAGAACGCCCGCCTGAGAGCCGCACAGAGGCAAAAAACGAGGGCAGGGAAGCCAAGCAGAAGGGGAGCGAGCTAATCGCGTATTTCCAGCAGGTATTCTTCGGCGCGGAAAAGCTGACAACACAACCGGGGAAGAAGCACCGCGACCTAGCAGACTCGATAGTCGCCAGCCACGGGGAGGCCGTCTCGCGCTACATCGTGGACTTCGCCAAAGCCGAGGCCGAGAAATCGAAATACCCGATAGCCACCTTCGGCGCGATAGCGAACTACGTTGACCGCGCCGTAGCGAGCTACACCATGCATCAGGCAGGGCTGAAACGGCGCGAGCAACTGCAACGCGCCGAGGCCAAGAAGCACGAGGAGCAGCGCGCCTACCGCGACCGCTCCGAGTTGGGATTCAAGCTCTACAACGACCTGCCGGAAGCGGAACGAATCGAGCTAACCAACCACTACCAGGCGACGCTGGCAACCAGCGACGAGTGGAGAGACAAGGACTTCACCGATTCGTTACAGCGAAAGATTTTCGAGTCATCAGTAAAATCGGAAGTCCGCGAGCATCTGCTTTCGCGGCACGAGGCGGAACAATAGCCCACCACCGGCGCGCAGCCGCTCTTGCTATGCGCCTTGCTGCCGTTGCAATACTAGATGCAATATCGGTATCGCGGCAAACCAAGAAATAACAACGCTATAACGTCGCTCCGCCGTTGCCTGCTTACCGCAGGCTACCCTACTGTCTCATTTCACTTTTAGTGAAATGACTCCGCTACCGCTTCGGGACGTTCCGCATCCGCGCAACGCCCGACACTAGGGTAGCCTGCGCTTCGCTTGGCGGTCTGACCAACCGCCAACTCCACTGACCGTTGCGGGCAACGGCGGAGTTACGGGCGCACAACATCCTCTTGAACGTTCTTGCTTGACATAAATGCTGAGGAGGAAGGATGGACAATAAAAATCTGACGGTGAAGCTCCAGGACGCCGCTGCCTGGTTCTACGTCATCCTCGCCGCTCTCCCGTTCGCCACCGGCCTCGGCATCCTGCTTCTCCGTCCGACGTTCGAGCAATGGCTTTCCGGCACCGGCTTTGGGGCGGGGCTCCTCCTCTGCGTGACATGGGCTATCGTGGATGACAGGAAGCCCGACCGTGATAAGCACATCTACGTCAAGCACGTCGCAAGCGGCGAGTGGGGTTGGTATCCGCCGCGCGAGCATCCCTTCATCCCGTTCCGCGACCTCGGCTTTACGGTCGTCGCCTTTGACTACGACTGGAAGAAAGAGAAGCAGGAGGTCAAGCTGCCCGATGGAGGGAAAGCGACCGTCACGTTCTCCTGGCGGCCTGACCTCAAAGACCTTCGCCAGTGGATAGAGAGCACCAAGGACGAGCGCATCAAGCGCCTGCGAGAGATGTGCGCGAGGGAGCTGCCCCCGAAGCTGAACCCCGCCTACGTTGGGAGGGGCATTGAGTTCGCAGGGTACGCGCTCAAGTTCACGCCTCCTCCTCTGCCGCCTCTGCCGCCCGCGCCGCCTTTGCCGCCGCCGCCGAGGGATGAGCTGTATGTCGGAAAGGATGAGGAAGGGAAGCCCGTCTTCCTCGACCGCGAAGACCGAATAGCGCACGTCCAGATAATCGGGGCTTCAAGGTTCGGCAAGAGCAAGCTAGCGGAACACGCCATGCGTCAGCTCATGGGGAAGCAGGGGCTTCTCCTCATCGACCCCAATGAGCAGCTCTACTCCGACATCCTGGACTGGTGCGCCCACAAAGACATCAAGGACGGCTCGGTCATATTCCTCGACCCGTCTGATGAGGGGAGCGAGGTGGGCTTCAATCCCTTCCTGCTCGAAGGCGAACGGACACCGGCGCGGATAGCGGCGAGGGCTTCCAGGCTCCTCAAGACCAGCCTCCGGGCGATGAAGTTCTCGGGAGACAGCGCGGTGCTCGCGGAACGCATCATGTCGGTGCTCTTCTACGTTCTCATCGAGCAGCAGCTCCCGGTCACGGAACTCAGGGCTTTCTTGGTGCCAAGGCTGTTCGACCGCAGGGATGAGATAATGAGCAGGTGCCAGTCGGAAGAGATGAGCGACGAGTGGGATATGCTGGCAGGCACGAAGAAGGCAGAAGCCTACGTCGCCATGATGCAGTCGAGCGCCACGCGCCTGGTCAAGCTGTTCCTCGAACCGGGCGTGAAGCGGGTGCTGACGAGCCAGTACCACGTCCCGCTCTCGCGCGTCATCGAGAACGGCCACACCGTCGTCTGCAACCTCAAGGACACCCCGGACATCCTCTCGCTCCAAGCCAGGGATATCATCGGCACCTTTCTCGTGGACGAGACATGGAACGTCATCAAGGGACGCACCAAGCAGCAGGCGCGGACGCTTCCCGGCTTCAACCTCGTGATAGACGAGTTCCACAACTTCGCCACCCCCGAGTTCGCCTATATGCTCCGTGAGGGAGGGAAGTATGGCCTCCACCTCTGGCTCATCAACCACGCGCTCGATGACCTCGACCGCGACGTGCGGAACGCCCTGAGCGCCTGCCACACGCGCATGGCCTTCGGCGGCACGAGCAAGAAGGACGCCGCCTTCATCCTTGAAGGGAGCAGGCACGGCAAGGGCAACGACCTCCCTGGCGAGATTAACTACGTTCCCGGCATGAAGAAGCGCAAGTTCGTGCTCAGAAGGGCGGGGAAGCGCAACGTGTTCTGCATAACGCCCGAGGTGCAGGAGTTCCCTGTCAAGACTAAGGAGAAGCAGTCGTACCTCGAACATCTCACCAAGCCCCGCAAGGAGGAGCTGTCCGAGACGCAGAGGAAGATAATCAGGGACACGTCTCCTGGCCTGACCACCCACATCTCCAAATTCTTCGAGGAGATTATGAGGGCGAGCGCGGAGAAGGAACCAACGCGCTTGTCGAAGGACGCGAAGCCGGAAACAGTAGCCGAATCCCGAACCGTCGTACAGAATGACCCCCAAGAGCCAGCCAGACCATCGCCACCCAAAGCCAGCGCGCCGCCCAAGCAGCCCGGCGACGTAGAGACGGACGACTTTTATCACTGACACTATGGCGACCAAGCTACAAGACAGCGACCGCGACCTTCTGCGCTACTGCCACGAGCTGCGCTTCGCCACGATTGACCACCTCGTAGCCTTGACAGGACGGCTCAGGCAGGCGCTCAACGTGCGAATCTTGCAGCTCGCGGCGGAGAAGTACCTTTACCGCATCACGTTCCCGAACCCGAACCAGAAGCACATCTACACCATCGGCACGGCAGGATTCCAGTATCTCGCGCACATGGGGCTAATCCCGATTGACGACGTGCCGGAACGCTTCCGCGCCCACGAGCTGAAGCCGCTCTTTCTCAATCACACGCTTTTCGTATCGGACATCCACACGACCCTTTTGCTTGCGAGCCGCACGAGCCACCTTCAGCTTGCAGAGTGGCAGGAGGGGAAGGGGATTTACGATGACGTGACCTTTTACGAGGACGGGAGGAAGGTTCGCTTGCCGGTCTGCCCGGACGGATTCTTTACGCTCAGGAACACCAGCCGACCAGAGCCGTCGAACCGCCTCTCGTTCGCTCTTGAGGCAGACCGTAGCACGACGACGCGCCGGACGTTCGACGACAAGCTGCGTGCCTACTGCAACTACTTGGAGCAGAAGAAACAGGAAAAGAGATTCAATGTCCGATGGTTTCGTATTGTGACAATCACGCTCACCCAGGCTCGCGCCGATAGCCTGCGAATGCTTGCCTGCGAATCCGTACCCGACAGGCTGCGAAAGTTCTTCCTGTTCACCTCGCGCGAGCATTTTTCACTGGACGAGCCGGACTCTATCTATTACGAGATTTACCGCTCTGCAAAAGACGAAAAGGCCGTTTCCTTAGTGCCAGCCTAGATAGCTTGTCGGCGCAGATTAGGCTTGATTTTTCGGGTAAGCGCATTTTCCAGTGTTTGAGGAAAGCAGGGGTTAGCTATATCCTTAACCATCTTTTCCATCTCTCAAGTTTAATGAACCTATCATGAGCATAAAACAACTCGTCGAGAGATATGAGGCTGACAGAAAGCACTATCTTACGCTTGGATACAACGAAACCTTGCTGCGGAGTGATTTCTTAGACCCGCTTTTTGAATTGTTAGGCTGGGATATTAAGAACAGCGCAGGCAAGCCGACGAACGAGAGGGAAGTAATCTTAGAGGAACCATTGAAGGCGAATGCCTCTGAGAATTCAAAGAAGCCCGATTACACCTTCCGCCTATTCTCGGAAAGAAAGTTCTTCCTGGAAGCGAAGAAGCCGCACGTTAAAATCGAATCAAGCACTGATTCAGCGAAGCAGGTCAGGCGTTACGGCTTCACCGCTAAGCTGAAAATCTCAGTGATTTCAAACTTCGAGTACCTGATAATTTACGACACATCCGTAAAAGTAGATAAAGACGACACCTTTCAGAAAGCGTTAGTCAAAAAATATCATTACACCGAATACGAGAGCAGATTCGACGAAATCAAAAGTCTCTTGGGCAAGGATTCCGTCTACTCAGGCCAATTTGAAACCGAGTGGCAGGACATTGAAACCCAAATCAATCAATACTCGGTTGATACCCTTTTCCTCCAACAAATCAACGGTTGGAGGAAGGCGCTAGGCGCTGAAATTTACAAGCACGAGCCTCTTATCAGCGAGCACCAACTGAATGATGCCGTCCAAAGCTACCTTAACCGCATCCTGTTCCTTCGCGTTTGCGAGGACAGGAACCTGGAGGTCTATCAAACCCTGTTGCAGTTCGCCAACGCGCAGGATTTCAAGGCGCTCATCAGCAAGTTCGAGCAAGCCGACAAGAAATACAATTCAGGACTGTTCGACCAAATCCTGAAGGACAAGATTATCGAGAACGTCAGCTCGGTCTTCTGGACTATCATCAAGCAGCTCTACTACCCGGAAAGCCCCTACTCGTTCGCGGTCTTCTCGTCGGACATCTTAGGCAACATCTACGAAATCTTCCTTTCGGAAAAACTAGCCATACGGAACGGCTCGATACTCCTGGTCAAACGGCCTGAGAACGTGGACAGGGACATAATCACGACGCCCACGTTCATCATCAACGACATCCTGCGAAACACCATACAGCCCAAGTGCGCGGGCAAGACCGACGCAGAGATTCTTAAACTGAAGTTCGCCGATATAGCCTGCGGTTCGGGCGCTTTCCTGCTCGAAGCGTTCCAGCTCCTTAACGACATCCTGATTGACTACTACCTGAAGGCAGACAAGACAAAGCTCATCCAGACGAGCATCCATACATACAAACTCCCGCTCAAGACGAAAAGAGAACTCTTATTGAAATGCATCTACGGGGTTGATAAGGATTACAACGCGGTGGAAGCGGCCAAGTTCGGCCTGATGCTCAAGCTGCTTGAAGGCGAGGATGTCACTTCGACCAACACGACCAAGCCCGTCCTGCCTGACTTGGCAAATAACATCTTCTTCGGAAACAGCCTGCTTAGTCCGAAGCAGATAACGAAGGCGCAAGACGAGGTTGCTATCAACCCTTTCGATTTCGGGGAGCTGCGATTCGACGTGATAATCGGCAACCCGCCTTATCTGAAATCGGAAGACATGAAAAACATCACGCCACTGGAACTGCCCCTTTACAAGCAATCCTTCAACGCGGCATACAAGCAATTCGATAAATACTTCCTTTTCATCGAGCAGGGATTGAACCTTCTCTCGGATGATGGTGTCTTAGGCTATATCGTGCCGAGCAAGTTCATGAAGGTCGGAGCAGGCAAGAAGCTGAGGGAGGGAATCTCGACCAAAGGCAACCTGCGCTCGATAGTTTCGTTCGGAGCCAATCAGATTTTCGCAGACAAGACCACCTACACTTGCCTGCTAATCTTGAGCAAACGCCCACAAAAAACTTTCCAATATGCCGAAGTAAAGAGCCTGAAACAGTGGAAGGTGAGAAACGCCAATGCGCTCAAATACGCGACAAAAGGAACCTCGACGCTGGACAGCGAAGCATGGGCTTTGGTCCCGCCCGAATTGACCGATGCCTACAACAAGATAATCGGCCAGAGCATAAGACTCGCCGACCTTGTTGGCGAGGATAATATCTTCAATGGCATACAGACGAGCGCCAATGAGGTTTATATCTTTACGCCCATCAGGAAGGACGGAAAGCATTATTACTTCACGAAGAAAGACGTTGAATATAAGGTTGAGAAGGACATCACAAAGCCGTACTTCCAAACCTCTTCCGGCGGGGACAACCTGAACACCTACAGGACGTTCAAGCCTAACGCGAGGGTAGTCTTTCCCTATACGACCACCAAGACCGGCGTCGCAGTGATACCGTTAGCAACGATTCGCAAGAAATACCCTTCAGCTTTTAATTACTTGCAAAATCACAAGGCGGTTCTCGATAATCCGAAAAGAGACATCAAGCCCGAGCCAGCTACGAGCGACGAGTGGCACA